>WNEL01001644.1_pt1 | contig 10856 bp, 8 predicted proteins | sample 5399991 | NCBI WGS metagenome assembly WNEL01 (sample SAMN13153325, study PRJNA577476) | soil metagenome | isolation source: 20 cm grassland meadow soil pre-rain plot 2 | place: USA:California | collected 2015-09-08
GGGAGATCGGTTCCTGTTGGGGCTTGGAGCGTCGAAGATCTTCATGAAGGAGATTGGCGAGGGCGAAGGCGAGAAAGTCGGCCCGGCGACTGTGATGAAGGAAAGCATCGAAGTTATTCGAGGCGTGCTCAAGGGCGAGGCATTCGAATATCGAGGACAGGTTTTTTCGGCGAGTGTTCCGCCGCTCAGGTCTGAGGCGCATATTCCGCGCGCAATTCCTCCTGTCTACATAGCCGGCACAGGTCCCGTCTTACAAAAGATGGCAGGATCGATCGGAGATGGCCTGCTCACTGCGAGTATCACGACACCTGCGTTTGTTCGCTATTCTCGCAAGAACCTGGAGGAGGGAGCGCACAAGGCTGGAAGAGATCCCTCCAGCTTGATTCTGGGCTCAGTGATTGTCGGCAGCATTGGCCGCGATTCGGCGAAAGGAAAGGAAGGCGCTCGTGAGCAGGCGGCGATGTATCTCGCGAATAAAGTTCAGAACATAAAGGGGTCGGCTGACGTACTGCTCGACTGCGCGGGCCTGACTTTCGATGAGCTGCGTCCCATCGCTGATGCCATGGAACAGGGTGGCCGCAAAGCCGCAGCTAAGGCCGTGACTGAGAAAATCTTGCGCAAAGTCTGTCCCATTGCCGGCACGCCACGCGAATGTATCGAGCGGGTTCAGGAATATCGTGCCGCCGGGTGTACACACATCATGCTGGAAATTTGGGGAGACGACCGCACTGGGCAGGCGAAATTATTTGGAGAGGAAGTGCTGCCCTATCTGAATCATTAACTGGCAGTGACGTGCTGCACGGTCACTATTTGACGAAACTCCTCATCAGTCAGCAATCCCCGTTTCGCGATCGCGCACTTCTTAACTTCTGCTAGAACCGATGCGCGCTGTTCCGGCGCGATGGTTAGCCCAAGTTCTTTGCACTTCAAATCAATGCTGTCCAGCCCGCTCTTTTTCCCCAGCACAATGCTGCGCTGAGCATTGACCAGTTCGGAGGAGTACGGCTCGATGGCCTCGGGGATATGAAACTGGCTGGCCACCGCTCGGGGATATGAAACTGGCTGGCCACCGCGCCACTTTCGCGCATAAATAAGTTGTCCCCAACCAGCGGTTTCCAGGCTTCAAGGGTATATTCGGCCGCTCTACTGACCACGGCTGATACTTCTCGGACTTTCTTCAGATCGAACTGGATGGGCACGTCATACAGGCACCGAAGCGCCAGCGCGATCTCACCGATATCCGCGTTTCCGGCGCGCTCGCCCATTCCATTGATCGTGCCTTGAATCCACGATGCTCCGCCGCGAACAGCAGCAACGGCGCAAGCCGTAGCCATTCCAAAATCATTATGGCCGTGCCAGTGTACCGGCGTCTTCGGTCCTACCCAATCGCAAACGTCACGAACGAGGAATTCGGCCGCCTCGGGGCCACAAGCGCCCATGGTGTCGACAACTACGACCTCGGTCGCACCAGCGTCGAGCGCGGCCAGATAGGTTTTCTTGAGAAACTCGAGTTCCGTACGCGTGCCATCAACGGCGAAGAAAGCGGCGGTAATTCCATTTTGTTTTGCGAAAGATATGGCCTCGATGACCCGGCGCAGCACGTCATCGCGTGAAATTCCATAGGCCTTCAGTTTGATATCGCTGGTGGGAGCTTCAATAACCGAGGCATGCAGCCCTAAACGAACAAGCTCCTCTATGTCCCCCTTTACCGCGCGCGAAAATCCCCACAGTTCAGCCTTTATGTTGGCTCTCTGCATGAGCTGGATTGCTTCAACATCATCCGGTGAAACCCGTGGAAATCCTGCTTCAATGCGGCTTAGGCCTAGCTCATCCAGCTTGCGGGCGATTTCCAGTTTCTGCTGCGGGGAGAGTACAACACCAACGGTTTGTTCGCCGTCGCGGAGAGTTGTGTCATAAAATCGCACGGTCGCCCGCGGGAAAGCGGAACGAATCTCAGGTCGTGCGTTGAGTTCACTGACCCAAATTTTCGAGTCGGTCGTCATCTTCAAGAAAAATCCGTGGACCGCGTGGCAAACACCACAAAGCTATTTCATCGCTTCCCGCGTAGCCATCGCCGCGGGTTTATGCCCGTAAGCTTCTTCCCATGAGATCACGCGATTGCGCAGAACGCCGATATTCTCAATCTCGCATTCCATCACATCTCCAACCTTCAGATACCAGGCGTTGGGATCACCGCTGAACGCCGCCACACCCGAAACCGTGCCGGTTGAGACCACATCGCCAGCGCTGTAGCCCATCGGCGAGTAATGCGAGAGAATTTCTGGCATTTTCACCGACATCTTGCTGGAATGAGAGCGCTGCCGCGGCTCACCGTTCACGCGCAACTCCATCGCGAGATTATGTGGATCGGGAATTTCATCAGCAGTTACAATCCAGGGCCCCAATGGGCAGAATGTATCGATTCCCTTGCAGAAGCTGAACACTCCCGACTTCATCTCCCGCCGCTGAATGTCGCGTGCGGTAATGTCATTGAAAATCACGTACCCGCCGACGTAATCCTGTGCCTCTTCCGGGCTGAAGTGCTTGCCGCCTTTCTTCAGCACGACTGCCAACTCCAACTCGTAGTCAAGTTCCTGAGTCAGATGCTCGGGGTAGATTACCGGCTCGTCGTGGCCAATGATGGCATCGACGTTCTGGAAGAAAACAATCCAGGGCATCACCGGATGGGAAAAGCCTGCTTTGGTCGCTTCCTCGTGGTGCTCGCGGAAATTGCCCGCCGTGTGAAAAAACTTTCTCGGAATGATCGGCGCTTTCAGAGTGATTTCGTCGGCAGCATAAAAAATTGTCTCGCCACCGGGCCCGGGCGCACCACCGTCTTGCTGCAGCACGTAATCGAAGGCCTTATGTGCAGCTTCCAGGCTAGTGTCGCCGCCCTCAAACAAGGCCCGCATCTCCGGAGGAACCAGCGCTTCGGCCAGACGATAGAACGCGCTTTCGTTCTCCACGTCACGAAGATAAAGCGCGCAAGCCGAATGCAAATCAACCACTCGATCGTCGGTGGTCATTGCGCCGATCCGCGATTGCTTGGCCGGAGTTTCAAATGTGACAAGTCGCATAAAAGCACCGCGTAGGATGCGTAGCCCTAAAAGTGTATTAAGCAGCGCGTGCATTGTCCACAGTGGAGCGCAGATCATCGTGCTTGAGCTAAGATGGTGCGCTCCGTTTCATCACAAAGTCCTGAGGAGGCTTAATGGCAGATCGAAGGCAGTTTCTCCGCACGTTGGGAGGTGCTGCGGCACTAAGCTTTACTGCGAACATCCGCAGCTTTGGCAGTGCGCGCCAGTTGAGCATGTCCATGGCGATGCCAAATACGGGCGAGCACGACCGCCTTCAACCTGAGTGGTACCAGCGCAAGATTAAACAAGTGCAGACAGAGATGAAGAAACATCGGCTCAATGCCATGGTCCTACTGCATGCCAGCAACGTTATCTACACCACCGGATATTTTCACCTCTCGACCGAACGCCCGCTAGCTGTTCTCATCCCAGACTCAGGCGAGCCCGTGCTGTTCATTCCAGGGCTTGAATCTGATCAGGTGAAGCTCTGGTGGGTGAAAGACTACGAGGCGTACTTCGATTATCCCGGGCCAGTGAATCGCGTCCGCTGGATCTTCGAACGAATCACCAAGCGAGGGCTGGGACGGGGGCGCATCGGGGTGGAAGAGCCAACGCCTAGCCGATTGCGGCACATGAAGGAGGGCGCGCCGAAGGCAGCCATCGTAGATGCCGAAGACATTATCGACAATTTGCGTTGGATCAAAGATGAAGATGAGTTACGCATCATGCGCCGCGCCATGTACTTCGCAGACTTCACGGTTCAGGCCGGGCGCGAGTTCATCGAGAAGAACGGAAGCGTCACCGAAGATCAAATTCTGAAAGCCAGCGCCGACGCCGTTGCCGACAAAATGTCCAAGGAACTCAATGACGTAGTCGGAGTCGGCATTGAGCCTCCCTTCGGCGGTCTTGTGCCGTTTGGCAAACGCTCCGCATTTCCTCATGCGGTCCCAAGCAAGGATCAGCTTAAGAAGGGCGACGCGCTCATCCTCAGCTTCGGCGCGCAAGTCGGCGGCTACAATGTGGAATGCGAGCGCTCATTCTCGATTGGGAAGCCGAACGATTACGCCAAGCGCCTGTTCGATGCCATGCTCGCTGCGCACGACGCCGGAGTTGAAAACATGAAGGAAGGAGCTATTGCTCAGGAAGTTGATCAGAAGAGCCTCGACCAAATCCGCAAGGCAGGATTCGAGAAATTTCTCAGGCACCGAACCGGCCACGGGATCGGACTCGACGGCCACGAATCACCCTGGATCGCCGAGGGTGACAAGACAGTCCTGAAAGAGGGCATGACCTTCAGTTGTGAGCCGGGTGTCTACGATCCCAATTGGGGCGGCTTTCGCCACTCGGATACCGTCGTGGTCCGAAAAGATAAAGGCGAAATCATGAACAAGTATGCGACGAGGCTGGACGACATGATTATCGAGATTTGAAGGTGGTCACGAAGAAGGGCGAGAACGCCGTCCGAGCAAAGGGCAAGGCCACGTTGAAACAAATTCGACCGGCTCCGCATCCAATTCATGTTACAAAATGGAGAACACGATGCCAGATAAGCTCACCAAGACTGATGAAGAATGGCGCAATGAGCTCTCCCCAGAGCAATATCAAGTAACCCGGCACGCCGGAACCGAGCCAGCTTTCACGGGAAAATATTGGAAGACGAAAGATCCTGGGATCTACACATGTGTGTGCTGTGGTCAGCCATTATTCAGCTCAGAGACGAAATTCGACTCCGGTACAGGTTGGCCAAGTTTTTCTGAGCCTGCGGATAAGAGTGCCGTTGTCACTGAGACCGATCAGAGTTACGGCATGACTCGCACCGAAGTTCGCTGTGCCCGCTGCGACGCGCATCTGGGGCATGTGTTTCCCGATGGTCCTGCCCCCGGCGGCCTGCGCTTCTGCATGAACTCGGCGTCGCTTGATTTAGAACCGGAAGAAAAGAAATAGGGCACGCTTCGAAACGTGCCCTATAAGAACGCTCAAGTAAGGACGGCCGCCCTCGTCCGGGGCTTCGCCCGCTTATGGTCTTGCGCCCGCTGCTGCCGCTGCCGCTTTCGGTTGCTCGGCCGGTTTGGTTTCAGCCGGCTTCACTTGTCCCTGCGATTGCGGCTTCTGACTTTTCTGCTCCGAAGAGCGCACTTCGACGCCGCCCTTCAGCACAGCGCCATCTTCAACGCTGATGCGCTGCGTGATCACGTCTCCTGTCAACGATCCTTCGCTGCGAATATCCACACGATCGCTGCACTGCAGGTTCCCTTGCACCTTGCCCATGATCACCACTTCGCGGGCGGTAATGTTGGCGTGCACGACCCCGTTGCGTCCGATGGTCACGCGATTGTCGGTTAGGTTAATGGTGCCCTCGATTTTTCCATCGATGTACAGCGACTCTGAGCCGGTGACTTCGCCCTTGATCACAAGCGAGCGGCCGATCGTGGCCTGCTCTACCGGAGCAGTCACGGTCTTGGCCGGAGCATAATTCGGGGTCGAGGAGAACTGTGCTTTCTGAGAGTTATCTGCGGGTTGCAGCATTTGGATTCCTTATTCCGCGCGGCGTTTGCGAATGCCGCAAGCGGCGGGTCTTGGATTTAGGCCGCGCGATTCACGCGACTAGCCAAGCTGACTATGGCATGGGAGTAAGGATTAGAGGAGGTTACGGAAGAACAAGGCCCGTTGTGGGACGCTGCAATGATTGAGTGATGACTCAGCCCCGTCGGGAAATGTCATCCGTCGTTGTTATCAAATCAAGCGGAGCTGAGTCACTTGCAAATGACTCTAGGAGTCGAAGGACCCCACCCTGATGAACCCACCTGAGAGGCAGGAATTTCTATCCCTGAACTGCTCCCGAGCGAGACTGATTATGACTGGTTCAAGGACAAACTAAAAGAGATCAAGGAAAGGGTGAATGAACTGTGTGATTTGAACACATGCCAAGTAGCGGAATTCCATAACGTTCGAATGGGTACAGGGAGCACGACTGTGCCCACGTGAGCCCCGAAAGAGATCACTGAAGAAGGCCGAAAACGGCTATCTCGGTCTGACCCGCTACGTAAACCTTTCCGTTGGCCACTGTAGGGGGATTGAAGCGTATCGCGGAGCCGAAAAAATCGCGGCTGCCAGCTTGTTTGCTATTGTAGAGCTCGTTCGCGAGATTCGTTGCGTCGTAGGCATGGAGCACGCTCCCGCCAGCCTCCATAGTCCAGAGGATTCCATTGCCGCTTCCATTGGCTGAGATCGAACTAGTGCCGGTGTATCCGAACTGGTGTGAGCTCTGCGACACGGGTGAGGTAGAGAGCAGCCCGCTGTTGAGCTGGAACTGTTTGATGGCATCGGTGTTTCCAACGAAGTAGACGCTCCCATTCCAATACACGGCGGAACTGAAGTTTCGGTCATCAGGGGTGGTGCCGAGCGCGTCAGGAATGGACTGCACGATTTGGCTATCGTTATCTGACTGGAACTTCCCCAGATGGTCGCGGTTGACGAGATAGATCTTGCCTTCCTTGCCAGCGCTGATGCCAAGGTGCGGATTGACGCCGGCCTGATCGGGTAAAAGCACGAGGCCGCTGGAGCCGAGATCGCTGTCTTCGTCGGAAAGAGTCTGTTGGTTGAAGGGAGTAAAGTAGTCGGTAACGCTAAGCGAGCTGCCATTCAGGGTAAGTTTGATGAAGGAATCACCATAATTTGTGCCGCCTGCTTGGGCGTCAAAAGTTCCGTTGCCGGTGGCGACATATACGTTACCAGCGCTGTCGGCGGAGAGCCCACATCCCGATTGCCAGATGCCGCCACGCTCGCCATTTGGTGTATCGTTCCAGATCGCGATTTGATGCAGCGTGGAGGCGTCGAAAGCCATTACCCAGCCATGATAGAGGCCGTGATCGTTGTAGGAGGCCCACGCCAGGTAAATTACTCCCTTGGAGAGCAGCAAGGCTGGACGCTGCAATTGGATTTTTGTCTGGAAAGTGATCTGGCCATTGCTGCTGCCGCTTCCGCTTCCTGGGACCGAACCCTGGATCACAACCGGGCCGCCAAACTTTTCCGCGCCGCTGGTGATATCGAGCGCGTGTAAACGATGAACGTAGTTGCCGTTCTCCTTGGTGGCGGCCAGCACGTAAAGCGTTCCACTGTTGCCGTCGATTACTGGTGTGCTGGTAACGCCGATCTCCGGGTTGATCGGCGAGTCCAGATCGGAGGATGGAATCGGCGTCACGCCCTCGGCCGAGTTGAGGAAACTGACGGACCACAGAGCAGAACTGGCCTTATTATCGGCGTCGAAGGCGTAGACGGTGTCGTGCTCCGTCGCGACGTAGATCACATTGTGGTTCTGTCCGTCTATTGGGACCTTATAGACATAAAGTGGTTGGGCGAAGACCTGCCCGTCGAGTGGGTACGAGAACAGTTTGCCAAATTTCGACTGAGTTACGTTGGCTGGTGACAGGACGCTTTCGTTGAGGTTCTGCCCTGTGCGCGAATTGTCATTGTGATAAGTCAGAACTCCAGTGAAGGGACCACTGCCGGCAATTTCAGAGATGGTGACATTGGCGCTGTCACTTTTCGTGGGGTCAGCCATGCTAGTAGCGTTTATGGTCACCTCTGCGGGACTAGGGACCTGGGCAGGCGCCGTGTACAGACCTGAGGAAGAGATCGTTCCGACGGTGGCGGTGCCGCCAGCAACGCCATTCACATCCCAAGTCACGTTTTTGTTACTAGTGCTCGTGACCGTGGCTGTGAACTGCTGGGTCTGGGAGACGGAGAGCGAAACCGCGGGCGGATCGACAGAGACGGCAACCTCCGAACTTGCTATCGTCGGTTGCTCCGCGTTGCTCCCGCCACACCCTACAGGGAAAATGCAAAAGAATGTCGCCAGAGCCAGCAGACCCGGCTGCAGAGACTTCATACAACGCCCCATTCTAGCTGGATCGATAGGATGTAAGTAGCCGGTTCTGAGTTGCCGGGCATCCCTGATAGGCCAAGGATAGCGGAGATTTGGGTCAGTTCTTTTAAGAGCCTGCAAACAATTTGACTTTCTCTGGCCCTCATCCGACTTTGTTGGCTTGCCGAAGCTGCACCTAAATCTTGCTACCCACTGGTATCGACCGAGCCGTCTGAATAGCGCATGGCACCTGCTCAGCAGGCTGCGGCATGTGCTTACCTTCGCGACGTGAAACGTGGTTGCGAAGGATTTCACAGTCTTAGAGTGTCTCCTTTGGTCGCCGTTCTTTCGTAATCTGCCTAGCTTAGGCACTCGATGGAACAATGACGGCAAGTCTCAGCCGCGCTTGACCATCTGGAACGATCAGCAAGCTCACAGAGGCCAATATTGCTCGCCGGGACAGGGACCTTGCTATGTCCAAGGCTCGCGTTGGCGCAACTCTGATGGTCATATCGCTTGCAGCGTTCGCGCTCAATTGCGGCGTGGCGGCTACAGCACCAGGCATCAGGTTGGATGTTGGAAGCAATCCGGATCCCGGTACCCCGTCCAATCCATCCGCTTCATCCGACACGTTCGCAGACCTGCAATTGGATAGTCATTGGAGCGGCTACGTCCTGCTTCCTCCTGCGTATAGCATTTGCGGAACTTGCCAGCCGGACGGACCGGAAGGATCCTGGTTCATCCAGCAGGGAATTAGTTCGCCTTCGCTAAGTGGGAGCTCCATGCAATTCGGTCTGGGCCCTCATAGCGTCAAATACGCCGATATTCTTTGGAACAATAAGTTCACGAAGCGTTTGGCAAATGAGAAGTCCGTCCCCAATTATCACGAATTTACGTACGAGGTGTACTTCTACGGTGAGGATCTCGAGAAATCGCAGGCATTAGAGTTTGACATCAATCAGTTTTTTAATGGCATGTCATTCATCTGGGGACACGAATGCCGCATCGCGGGCGGCCACGAATGGGACACCTGGGATAATGTGAACAAGCATTGGGTGAAGAGCGGGATCCCCTGCAATCCGCTGAGCAACGCTTGGAATCACCTCGTCATCCAGGTATCATGGACGACGGACGATCGCTTGCAGTTCAAGAGCATCACCCTGAACGGAGTCACCCGCACTGTGAACCGGTTCGATCACCCGAGCGCGACTACCTGGTACGGAATGACAATCAACTACCAGATGGACGGGGACAGCGAGCAGGAGCCTTATACGGTCTACCTGGATAAGGTCAGCTTCAGTTACAAGTGAGTCAAGTTGCGAAAGGATGGCAGCCGCCGGTAGGCCTGCGAAAGAAGATGGCGATTGATAGTTCTGACCGGCACTTGACTGAAGTCCACTACACACTATCGGAACGAATCGATCAACATCCAACGCGGATGCTGCACTCGCAGAGATCTGATCCCCATCGATCCATTCTTCTCGAGGCTGATCAATAGTAATGTCGGCGAGCAGTAACTGACGCCCTGCTCGGGACAATAGCGATGATCCTGGGCGAAAGGGGCGGCAAGAAGGTGCACGCTGAGAATGGCTCCCCCGACAGTGTTAACCGGGTCTTCGACTTCGTAGCTCAGAATGACAGGGCTGTAGATGATGAGATGGCTCACGCCTCAAGCGCCTGCCCAAGCTCTTCCCACTCTTGTACTTTTGCTTGCAATGAGCGCTTGTGCTTTTCGAGTTCCTGCGTCAATCGTTGTGTTTCATCAGCGCTGACGAATGTTTGCAACGCCGACTCGCATTCCGCAATCGCAGCTTCCATTCGCGTGATCTCATGTTCAAGTTCGCGAACTCGATCCTCCATCTGTTTACGCTTGATTGGGTTCAGGCGCTTCGATTTAGACTCTGCAGGCGCTGCTCCGTTCCCGTTCACCGGTTGAACGGCCGCGGGGGCAGCCGCGACGGCTTCCTGCAATCGCGCCGCTCCGCCCCCTTTGCGCCAACGATAATCTTCGTAGTTGCCGGGATAGACTTCTACTCGACCATCGCCAATCTCGAACACGCGCGTAGCCAGTTTGTCGATGAAGTAGCGGTCATGCGAAACAAAAACTACCGTGCCTGTGTACTTGCTTAACGCCTCCAGCAAAACATCTTTCGCGCGCATATCGAGGTGGTTTGTCGGCTCATCCAGCAAAAGAAAGTTGGCGGGATGAAGCAGCATCCGCAACAGAGCGTAACGATTGCGCTCACCGCCTGAGAGGACGCCAATGCGCTTGAAAACCTCGTCGGCCGAAAAGAGAAAACAGCCCAGCAGGCTGCGCAGCTCTGTCTGTGTGGAGCGGGGCGAAAGCTCAGCCAAATCATCGAAAATTCGAGCGTCCTGATCGAGCTCTTTGTACTGATCCTGGGCAAAGTAATCTGCCTGAACGTTGTGGCCCAGGCGGTATTCGCCAGCGCTCGGCGGTTCTTTGCCAGCGAGCAGTTTGATTAATGTGGATTTTCCTGCGCCGTTCACCCCGACCAGCGCGATGCGATCGCCGCGCTCAATCATGAAGCTGACGTCGCGAAAAACTTCTTTCTCACCATAGGATTTTGCGATCCCGGCGAACTCGGCGACAATCCGACCGCTCGCCTTTGGCTGCGGAAACGAAAAGTGGATCGTCTTCTCTTCTTCCGGCAGCTCGATGCGATCCATCTTTTCGAGTTCCTTGATCCGGCTCTGCACCTGCTTGGCCTTGGTCGCCTGATAACGGAAGCGATTGATGAATACTTCCAACTGCTTGATACGCTCCCGCTGGTTTCGGTATGCAGCTTCGAACTGCTCGCGCCGCTGAGTCTTCTGCTCTTCGTACTTGTCGTAATTGCCGGCGTAGAAGTGAATGCGTTTGTTCCAGATCTCCACGATTTTGCCGACCGTCA
>WNEL01001350.1_pt1 | contig 10814 bp, 10 predicted proteins | sample 5399991 | NCBI WGS metagenome assembly WNEL01 (sample SAMN13153325, study PRJNA577476) | soil metagenome | isolation source: 20 cm grassland meadow soil pre-rain plot 2 | place: USA:California | collected 2015-09-08
CAAACGTGAGGGCACTGTTTGCTCTCCACCAATCAAAAAGTTGCAAGTTGCCCTCCTTTCACAAATCGGGTTGCTTCTTCGAGTAACAACCGGCTGTCGGCCGCAGTCGCTTCATGACGCGCGAACTTGATCAGATCGCATCGATTCAGAAAATCTTCGAGCAACAACTTCTCATCGCTCGAAAACTGCGGCCTCTTTGCCAGCGCGTTTAAAAACTCCATCGATGTCTGCCGCGTCACGGGCAAGCCATGCTGTTCGGTTACGTAGCGACGAAGAATGTCCGACACGCGGATGCTAAACTGATACGGATTAAGCCGGTCGATCTGATCCCGCATCTGCTCAAGCGCTTCGAGCGCGCGGTCACGCGGCAACTGAGGCGGTCGCGGTCGTTTACGTTTTTGCGCGATCAACCAAACAACCAACCCGGTGATTGCCAGGGCAAAAAACGTCCCGACGAAAATCAGCCACGGCGGTATTAGCGAATAATCGACAGGTGGGGCAATATCGTGAAATTCTTCCGCCGCCAAAATGGACATGAACAAAATCGACATCGTCACTCACCGAATAGATAAACGGCGTTCGCGTTGTTTGAAGAACGAGCGGAGCGCTGGCAAATAATCCCTTCCTGTCTGGAGCGCGATCGCGTCGATGTTATTCCGCCGGAGCGTGCGCGAGAGATCGGTTTCGTGTTCGTCGACCAGTTCGCTAAAGCGCCCGCGCGTCCGGCGATCGGCGGTATTGATCTCAATCTGTTCGCCGGTCTCGGCATCTTCCAGCGTGATGATGCCAATGTTTGGCAACACCTTCTCCCGTTCGTCGCGAATATGGATTGCAATGAAATCGTGACGCCGTCCGCTCACCGCCAGCGCCCGCGAGAAATCCGGCGCTTGAAAATCCGAGATAAAAAATACGACTGCCCGCCGAGTGACGATGTTATTTAAGTAATCGAGCGCCAGCGCGGGTTCTGTGCCGCGTCCCTGCGGTTGGAAAAACAAAATCTCCCGGATGAGCCGCAAGGTGTGCGACCGGCCTTTCTTGGGTGGAATAAAAAGCTCGACCCGATCGGTAAAGAGAATGAGCCCGACCTTGTCGTTGTTCCGGATCGCGCTAAAGGCGAGCAAACAGGCCACTTCCGCCGCCAACTCGCGTTTCGATTGCGTGGTGCTCCCGAAATTTCCTGAGGCACTTACATCGACGACAAGAATCACCGTAAGCTCACGTTCCTCGGTAAATTTTTTCACATACGCGGTACCCAGCCGAGCAGTCACATTCCAATCAATCGTGCGAATTTCGTCGCCGGGCTGATATTCCCGCACATCTTCAAAATTCATCCCGCGGCCTTTGAAGACACTGTGGTAATCACCGGCGAACGCGGTCTCGACCAAGCCGCGTGTCTTGATCTCAAGTGTGCGGATCTTCTTAAGGATCTCGGCCGGAGTTTGTCGCCCTTCTTCCATCGACAAGGTTATGGCACCGGAAGTCCTGCAAAAATTCGCTCAATAATTGTTTCACTCGTGACCGACTCGGCTTCGGCTTCGTAGCTGACGATGATGCGATGCCGTAGCACATCGGGGCCGATGCTTTTCACATCCTGCGGTGTGACGTAACCGCGCCCGTTTAGGAAGGCGTGGGCGCGTGCACCAAGCGCGAGATAAATTGTCGCCCGGGGCGATGCGCCGTAACGGACGAGTCCTTCCAGCCTCAAGTTATAGGAGGCGGGCTCACGCGTCGCCCAGACAACATCGACAATGTAATCTTTTACCCGATCGTCGATGTAGATGCTGTTTACCACTTCGCGTGCGGCGATGATCTGCTTTGGGTCGATCACTGGATTCACGCGCAGATCGGGGGCCGATGTCGCCATCAAATCGAGGATCTGTCGCTCCTCCGACTTTTGCGGATAGCCAATATTCAACTTCAACATGAAGCGATCCAATTGCGCCTCCGGTAACTGATAAGTCCCTTCCTGCTCGAGCGGGTTTTGCGTCGCCAAAACCAGAAACGGATCGGACAGCGGATAAGTCATTTCGCCGATCGTGACCTGCCGTTCTTGCATCGCCTCCAGCAACGCGCTCTGCACTTTTGCGGGCGCGCGATTGATTTCGTCGGCCAGAATTAGATTCGAAAAAAGTGGTCCGAGCTTCGTCGTAAATTCGCCCGTGCGCGGGTTGTAAATGAGCGTACCGATCAAGTCCGCGGGCAAAAGATCGGGCGTAAATTGCAGTCGTTGAAACCCGGTTTGGATACACGAGGCCATCGTTTTTACTGTTAGCGTTTTGGCCAGCCCGGGAACCCCCTCGAGCAGGATGTGACCGTTTGCGAGCAGGCCCAGCAAAAGACGATCAACCAGGTACTTCTGGCCAACCACTACATGACCAACCTGCTGGCGCAATGCCGGGATCCATTGGCCCAGTTCTCGTACTTCCTGGGTAATTTCCTGCGTTGATTTCATTCGTGTGATGTCAGACAGACGCGAAATAAGAATGTTCGATTAAACAGCCGTCCAACGTGCGCCGGATCGACAATTACTTCCGTCGCTTTTCCTGACGTGGGCGGCACGTCAGAATGACGGGAAGCCCAGGGTATGGTTGCGCTTTGCGAATGCGCGTTTCGAGGTAGCGGTGGTAAGTTTCGCTCAGTAAACGAGGCTCGTTCACAAAAAGGACGAACTCCGGAGGTTCGACTGCGGCTTCCGGGTTCCCGCTCGCCTGCGCCGCGTAAAAGAGTTTCAAGCGTCGACCGGAAATCATCGGCGGCGGATTAGAAGCAAACGCCGACCGGAGCAGTCGATTTAGAATCCCGGTGCCGATGTGCTCCCTGGCTGCGCGGCGAACTTTTGCGATGAACTCAAATAATTTCTCGATGTTTTCTCCGGTTAGCGCAGAGGCAATCAGAACCGGCGCGTAGTCGAGAAAGAAAATTCGAGCGCGCGTTTCATCAATGAGCTGTGCCATCATCTTCCTTTCGCTGCGTTTCGGTCTGATCAAATCCCATTTATTCAAAACAACGATCGCTGCCTTGTGCGCTTTTTGGATCAGGCCCCCGATCCGTTTGTCTTGCGCGGTTACGCCCATTGTAAGATCGACAATGAGCACGCACAGGTCGGCGCGACGAATGCTCCGTTCCGCTCGCATCGCGCTGAAAACTTCAACCGAGCTCGATTGTTTGCCGCGTCTGCGGATCCCAGCAGTATCGATGAAGAGAAACTGTTGACCGTTACGTTCGTATGAGATGTCGATGGCATCGCGGGTTGTCCCCGGCAGTTCGCTCACAATGGCGCGTTCGCTGTGCACAATTGAGTTGATCAACGAAGATTTGCCGACGTTGGGGCGACCGATAATCGCGATGGAAAGGGATTGGTGACTAGCGCCTGGTGACTGGTCGGTCGTTGAAGGGGAGGGGAGAAGTTGATCGATTGTTTCGATCAATTCGGAAATACCGCGGCTATGCGCCGCGCTGATCGAGAGACTCTCTGAAAATCCCAACGATGCGAAATCAATCGCGAGATTCTCGTGTTTCTCAGTGTCGATCTTGTTTATAACCAAGACGACTGGCTTTTGTGATTTGCGCAGCATTTGCGCGAGTTCCTGATCGAGAGGGGACAATCCCTGTTTGGCATCGACGAGAAAAAGCAGGAGGTCGCTATCATGAATCGCTTCTTCGACGGCATGCCGCACTTGCCTGGGCAATTCCGATTCGCCTTTGCCCGCAACCCCGCCAGTATCCCACACAACGAACGGCTGCGTTCCACGCGTGCAGACGGCCGAGATTCGATCACGGGTTATGCCAGGTTGATCGTGCACGATCGCGATCTTGCGACCAATCAGGCAATTGAATAATGCCGATTTGCCCACATTCGGCCGGCCCACGATGGCGACATTCGGCGATTTGTTCGTGCCGCTCATCGCGCAAGAACGACGGGATTCAATCTACTTTTGCGTGTGCGTGCCCCTCGGCCTGCAACTGCCGCACCCCATCCATAACGTAAATGATTCCGGAGATAAACGTAAACACGCCAGCGGCGATAACGACGTAAAGCAGGGAAAGAAAATGAAGCTGCAACATTACCCACGCGATCGCTCCCATTTGTAAAACAGTAGCGACTTTGCCGGTCCAACTTGGTTTCACATGCACTTTGCCGTTGAGCAAATGCAGTATACCCGCGCCGACGAGAATCACGGCATCGCGCGTGATAACGAGAACGGGAAACCACGCTGGAAATCTTCCGTACTCAGGGTCGATATCGCTCCAATTGCTGATGCTCAATGTAATGATGGCGCTCAAGAGCAAGCCTTTATCAGCAATCGGATCGAGAATCGCGCCGAGCGCGCTCCGCTGTTTGTAACGACGCGCGACATATCCATCGAGCCCGTCGCTTACGGCTGCGACCAGAAAAATTGCGATTGCGGTAAAACGCTGCCATTCGAGCGGCTCGCCGCGTTGGATGCTTTGGCCATAATAGATAGCCATCGTGACGAAGACCGGAATCATCAAAATCCGAACCACCGTGATTTTGTTGGCAGTCGTCATAATGGGCCCGCGTGACGATCAAAGGTGAAAGCCTCCGCCGGACTTGCAAGCAATTTAGCCGGGTTGTCTAACAAGACGGAGCTCAGCTACTGCTAGCGGGAGGAGCGTGACTTCCAAATGGTGTTTCATAAAGCGGGCAGTGAGTCGGCCAGCGGTTGCGCTGCACGGCATGGTTAGGCCTATTTATCACGAGGTAGTTTTGCGTCGGGAATGCGCTTGAGTGTATAAACGCCACTAGGAAGCACCAGCCCTTCGGGGCGGCCGGGGCCGTCCTGGGACAGTGTCCTAAACTTCAAAACGTGTGACGTAATCGCGATGATTTCCTCAATGACCTGAGCGTCCTCCAACTCGCCGACAAAACGCCATGTTTCGATCAACTTGGCGTTCTCGATACGCCACCTTCCGTGTGAATTCTGGCCACCAAGCAGCTCATAATCCTGAGGATCCGTCATCCACGTGTCATCGGCGAAGTACCGCGTGTCATGCCGAGAACCACGCCACGTTCCGACTAACCGTTGGGACAATACGGCGTCGTCCGGCAAAGTTCCGGCGATCGCGGCGAAGGTCAGCGCCAAAAAGACCAGGGCGGCTCGCATAGGTCTAACGAGACAAAGCTCAGCCGCGGCGAGCAGGAGGCAGACGTCGCACAAGCCTTGAAATGGGCTCCGGAGGGAAAGCGGAATTTCACCCAAGCAAATATAATCTCGGCGGCAGCGGGTACGGACTTAATCAAGTTTCGAGAATCGCAGAAGCCGCCGTGGCCATAGGTTCATGCCGCCCTTCACAGAATTCCTCGATCATCTTCTTGTTGAAAGCTGGAATATCATCTGGTTTGCGGCTGGTCACTAACCCGTTGTCCACCACGACTTCCTCGTTGATCCATTTTGCTCCCGCGTTGCGGAGGTCGGCCCTGATAGCAGGCCAGGATGTCATGGTCTTGCCCCTGACCAAACTCGCGCTGATGAGCACCTGCGGTCCGTGACAAATGGCCGCCACCGGCTTGCCTTCGCGGAAGAAATGGCGCGTAAATTCGAGCGCTTCGTCGCTCGAACGCAGCGCATCCGGATTCATCAGACCGCCCGGGATCATAAGCGCATCAAATTCCTCAGGGCGCGCCTCGTCCAGCGTTAGGTCGACATCGAATTTGTCGCCTTTATCAGCATGATTCATCCCTTGGATTTTGCCAGACTTGAGCGAAACGATTTTGGTTTCTGCGCCGGCCTCGTCGAGCGCTTCGCGTGGCTTCGTCATCTCCACTTGCTCAAAACCATCTGTCACAAGGATGGCCACTTTTTTTCCATCAAGTTTTCGTGCCATAAGATTTCTCTCCTGTTGATCTTGATTTGATCGTCAGAAATCGATTCTAATAAAACTACGAAGCACAGGCGCGCGTTGGATGTAGTCGCGCGAAATCCTAGGCGATCTGATTGATCTTCCGTTCAGAAATTGATTGTTTCACTTCGCGAAGGAACCCTGATGCCTTCTAAACTTTGCGAAAAGTAAACATGCATCCCAAAGTCGTGGGATGTCAGCCATCATTTCTCAATGGAAAAAGGATTTACGGCCAAAAGCCGGATGGGGTGTGCCGGCGGCATGGCTGACGCTTTGTATCGTCTGGAGCTCGACCTGGCTGGTCATTAAGGTTGGGTTGCGCGATCTGCCGCCGATTTCCTACGCCGCGATACGTTTTGTGATCGCGGTCATCGTTCTACTTGCGGTGTCGGCTGGACGCGTCCGGCTATTACCGCAACGCGTCTCCGATTATGTGCTGCTCGCGTTTACCGGCGTGGTGATGTTTGCCGTTAACTACGGGCTGCTCTTTTGGGGCGAGCTCTATGTTTCGTCCGGTCTGGCCGCGGTATTGCAGGCCACAATTCCGATCTTTGGCATGGTATTCGCCCACCTGATGCTTCCCGACGAACCGATGCGGCTGCAGAAAGTCGCAGGCTCACTACTCGCGCTCGGCGGGGTGGCGATGATTTGTGCGCGACTTCTTGGTTTCAACGGACCGATGGCATTCTGGGCTGGGCTGGGGATTGTGTTCGGAGCCGCGGGCGCGGCGTTCTCGAACGTGTTGCTCAAAGCGCGCGTGCTGCAGGTGGCGCCAGGAATGATTGCCGCTTGGCAGATGATTTTCGGAGCAGCGCCTTTGCTCGTGACTGGACTTGTCGTGGAAGGAAATCCGCTGCGCTTCCATTGGAGCGCGTTATCGATCTTTTGTTTGCTTTATCTCGCAGTAATCGGTTCTGCGCTCACTTTTCTGCTTCTGTACTGGCTTTTGCCGCGAATGTCGGTGGCCAAACTGCAAACTGTCTCGTTGATCACGCCACCTGGCGCCGTCCTGTTGGGCTGGGCTGTCGGCGGAGAAAAGTTTTCTCTGTTGTCGCTTCTGGGCGCCTGCTTCGTGCTTGCCGGGGTGTGGATGATTTTCAGCAAAGCCGAAGTGATGGAGCGAGCAACTCAACGGGCTGACGAAAGCGCGGCTCTACCGCGAGGATGAGCTAAGCGGCCGAAAACGTGGCAGCGCGCGGCACTCCGTTTGGAATCCTGAATCCTTCGATCTGCTCTTTGATTTCGTGCACGAAACTGGCTGCGCCAGCGCCGTTAACAACTCGGTGATCAAATGTGAGCGAAAGTGTGATCACTTCCGCGGTTTCGTTTTTGTTTTTTCCGTTCGAAATCATTTCGTAATGGGCACTGCCAACAAAGAGCGTACCAACTGATGGCGGCACGACGATGGGCGCGCCGGCTTTCACGCCAAATGCACCGAGGCTCGTGATGACCACTGGCGCGTTCATGGCATCGACACGACCGCCGCGGGTTGCATCCACTGTCTCATTATAAATTTTCACGAACTCAGGCCAGCTTTTCTTGTTAGCTTGCGAGATCACTGCGGTCGCGAGACGATCGCCTTCCAATGCGACGGCAATGCCCAGATCGAAAACGTCATTCTCAATGATGCGATCGTCCTCAAGAATCAAACGACGGAACGGTGCGTGCTTCTCCATCGCACGCACAACTGCCCAGGCGATCATCACGGAGGGAGAGGGGGCATTTTTTCCATCTTTCTTTTTCGCTACATCGCGCGCCTTTCGAATCGCGTCCCAGCGCGCGTCGATCTGCAGATTGGCAGGAATAACGCGGCTGAGTTTACGGGTGATCGTGGACGAAAGGGCCGGTTCGATCCTGTAGTGGCGGGCCTGCCGCCCGCGATCATCTATTTCTGCGGCCGGCCCGGCTGCCTGTACAGCTTTTTTCTTCCCATCAGGTGAGGTTTTTGCCGCTGGTGCAAGTTGGTCGGCGGACGAGGGTTGGCCGGTCAGAATCGTGCCAAGTTCCTGGCCGATATCGACAGTGTCGCCAACTTTCGTTTTCCATTCCCCCATCACTCCCGCGAAAGATGACTCGATTGGATAGACCGCTTTGTCCGTTTCAACTTCGCAAAGTGGATCGTCGAGCGCGATGAGGTCGCCGGGATTTTTCAAAAGCGAAACAATTTTCGCGTTGCGAATTCCTTCACCCATGATCGGGACGGTAATGCTTTGCGCACGCTGTTTGCTCATGTCGATCTTGGATTCGGAAACTGTAGCCGAGGTCGCTGACCCCGGTCGGACATATTCTGGCTCGTCGACTGCGCGGCCGCGGTCAACGCCCGCGGCTACAGGTGCGTGTTCGTGTGTCGTTGAAACAGATTTCTTGATTGCAGCGGCAATGCGTTCCACGTCCGGCAACGCCGCATATTCGTATATCGGGTTGTAACCGATCATAACGTTGGCTTTGCTAACCAGAATCGGTGGACTGATCATCGTGCTCCAGAGTTCTCCCTGGCTCGTGAGGTGCGAGATAATCATCTGACCGACGCTGCAATTTTCCGTGTCCTCTTGCACAACAACAAGGCGCTTCGTTTTTCGCACCGATTCTTCGATTGCCGCCTTGTCCCACGGAACAATCGAGCGCAGATCGATCAACTCTACGCTCGTGGTCTTGCCGATCTTGGCGATCGCCTCAAGAGATTTCTCGATGGTGTTGCCCCATGCCACAAGGGTCACATCAAAGCCGTCGCTGCGCTTGCGAGCCTGACCAAACGGCACGGCACGGACAGGCTGTCGCGATTCGTGTTCCGCCCAAAGCAGATGTTTGGGAATCAAGAAGATGACCGGATCTTCGCTCTGCATCGCCGTCCAAAGCAATCCGGCAGCGTCCTCTGGTGTGCTTGGAATTACGACACTTAGCCCGGGATAATGCGCAAGCACCGACTCGTTTGCCTGACTATGCCACAAACTTCCGCCGGGAAGATAAGCTCCATAAGGCGCGTAAATGACCAACGGGCATTTCCAATTCCCGGAGGATCGCCAGCGTAAAGTCGAGATGTTGGTGACGAGTTGGTTGAAGCCTGGATAAATGAAATCGATAAATTGCAACTCGAACACGGGGCGTTTGCCATAAGCCGCGAGACCGCAACCCACCCCGAGAATGGTCGATTCAGCGAGCGGTGAATTGAAAACCTGTTTGGGAAAGTCGGTTGAAAGCTTTTGGGTAAGACGAAACACCCCGCCTTTTGGATCTTCGATGTCCTCGCCGAAGATGATACGGCGAGGATCTTCTTCGAGACCAGCGCGCAGTGTTTTATTCACAGTGTCGCCAATACGATATTTCCCGGGCGGCAGGATCTCCTTGTCGGTCCGTGGGGATAATTTCGCCACATTAGAGAGAAGCTGGTTAGGCGATGGATCTTCCGCCTTCTCCGCGTCACTGTATTCCCGGCGGATGCGTTCCTTGATCTCATTGTCAATCTTTGCGAATTCTTCGGTGCTGATCACACCTTCTTTAATCAATTGATCTTTCCAGCATTTCAGCGGGTCACATTTCTCGAGCTCCTGTAATTCTTCCGCGCTGCGATAAAGTTTTTGGTCATCGGAACTGGTGTGGCTGGAAAGCCGCTCCATCTTCACCCAGAAAAACGCTGGTCCGTTGCCGGCCCGAATTTTCTCCATCGCTGCGCTCGCTGCCTCATAAATTTTCTGAACATCTTGGCCGTCGATCTGTTGCCAATCGCTCGCCTCAAGAACGCCGAGCACCAGTGGATTGGTCTCCCGTGTCGGCATACTGATGCCGTAGGCGTTGTCTTCAACGATGAAAAGTACGGGCAGTTTCTTTTCTTTCGCGAAAGAAATCGCTTCGAAGAAATCGCCCTGGCGAGTCGCGGCGTCACCGACTGTCGTGACGACAAGATTGTTTCTACCATCAATCTTAATGCCCCAGGCAATTCCGCATGCGGGGAGAAGTTGCGAACCGGTCGGCGTCGGCACACTCCAGATATGCAAATGCGCGTTGCTGTAATGCGACGGCATTTGCCGGCCGCTGCTTCCGGTATTGCGTTTCGCGAAATATTCAAGACCAAGTTCGCGCGTCGTCATGCCGCGCCCGAGAATGAGACCGCGGTCCCGATAGTAAGGCACGATGTAATCGTCCGGCTCCATGAGGAGTGAAATCGCCGCCAGCGCCTCGTGACCCATCCCGGAAACGTGGAAATGGCCTTTACCCTGACGATTTAAATTCTGCTCGCGCAAGTCGGCGTGGCGGCTCTCTAGAATCGTGGTCAAGAGCCGCAGTTTATCTTCTTTGCTGAGCGCAGGCATACGGGCTTGATCTTACAACTGCACTTGCAGATCGACAATCGTGCGGATTTGTTTCGAATAAAAGAATGTCGAGGCACGCGACAAACGCAGAGTTGGGGCAGGGCAGGGGAGTGATCGAGCATTACCGCGAATATCTCCCGGTTTCCGATTCGACCCCGGCCATTTCGCTGGGCGAAGGCGATACGCCGCTCGTTCATTGCCCGCAATTAAGTACACGAGTCGGCCATGGCTGTGATGTTTTCGTAAAGAACGAAGGGGTCAACCCGACCGGTTCGTTCAAGGACCGCGGCATGACTGTGGCTGTTTCCAACGCGCTAGGGCGCGGAGCAAGTGCGCTGGTCTGCGCTTCAACCGGAAATACATCCGCGTCGGCAGCAGCGTATGCCGCGCGGGCGGGAATTTCCTGCGCAGTGATTTTGCCTGCGGGAAAAATTGCGAGCGGCAAATTGCTGCAAGCTTTCGTCTACGGAGCAAAAATCGTGGCCATTAAAGGGAACTTTCGATGACGCACTTCGGATTGTGCGCGAGCTTGGAGAGCGCGATGCATTTGCCATTGTAAATTCGATCAACCCAGATCGCATTGCCGGGCAAAAGACCGCTGCGTTTGAGATTGTCGATAGCATGGGAGACGCGCCCGACTTTCAT
>WNEL01001359.1_pt1 | contig 10795 bp, 8 predicted proteins | sample 5399991 | NCBI WGS metagenome assembly WNEL01 (sample SAMN13153325, study PRJNA577476) | soil metagenome | isolation source: 20 cm grassland meadow soil pre-rain plot 2 | place: USA:California | collected 2015-09-08
AGACCACAATCTTGTTTGTGCGTGTGCGGCCCATCAACCGTGCTGAATTGGTCTTACTCGGGCCTTCGCAAAGAACTTCAACAGAGCGTCCCACGAGGCGTTGGCCAGAGCGGCGCGCTGATTCATTAACCACCTGGAGCAAATCCTGATTCCGCTGTTCTTTGATGCGCTCATCGATTTGATCGCGCATTTCCGCGGCGGGCGTATCGCGGCGCGGCGAATAGCGAAAAACGAACGCGTTATCAAACTGGAGTTCTTCAATCAGATCGCGCGTACGCTTGTAATCGTCGTCGGTCTCGCCTGGAAATCCCACGATGATATCAGTGGTAATGGCAATGCCCTCGCGTGCGTGTTGAATGCGGCGAACGAGATCGACATATTTCTCCGCCGTATAGGCTCGGTGCATCGCCTTAAGAATTCTGTTAGAGCCGGATTGCAACGGCAGATGAATGTGCTCCGTCAGTTTCGGCACACGCGAAATCGCATCGATCAAGTCGTCGCGGAAACCGATGGGATGCGGGGAGGTGAACCGGAGCCGTTCCAGGCCGTCGATTTCATTCACCGCTTCCAGCAACTGCACGAAAGGACTTTTGCCATCGCGTTTCGGAAATTCGTGACGGCCATAAAGATTCACGATTTGTCCAAGCAACGTGACTTCTTTGACACCACGCGCGACCAGGTCGCGCACCTCCCTCACGATCTCGTCAATGGAACGGCTGCGCTCCGTGCCGCGCGTCTGAGGAACAATGCAAAAGGTGCAATGCATGTTGCATCCCTGCATAATGGAGACGAACGCCGTGGCCTGCCTGGATGCCAGCTGTTGGTTGCGAATCGCCGATTGCGAGCCTGGTTCCTCCGCAATATCGACTATCGAAAAACGCAGATCGTCCATTGCGCGATCCTGGTTCGGCGCGAGTTGAGCTTGCTCGTCGTGGCGAGAGCGGGCCGTTTTCTTCGCCACCAATTCTTCCACGTAATCGGCAACGCGATGAAATTTCTGCGTCCCGACAACGAGATCGACGTGCGGCAGATTCTCCAGTAACACCTCGCCACGGGCTTGTGCCATGCAGCCAAGAAACCCGAACACCATATGCGGCCGCTCTTTTGCCATTCGCCCCAGCATCCCCATTTTTCCCAGCGCCTTCTGATCAGCCATATCGCGCACGCTGCACGTGTTCAACAGCACTACGTCAGCTTCTCTTTCATGGGCCACCCGCTCGTAGCCGCGTGCGATGAGCGAATGAGCGACCTGTTCCGAGTCGCGCTCGTTCATCTGGCAGCCATAGGTCTTGATGAAAAACTTCGGCATGGACCAGCGAAAATAATACACGCGCACGCTGCCTCCGTCCAAAGCCGGACACGAATTTCACGCCCTCACACGGATCAAACCCGCTAGGTTCGTGACAATTCGTGTATTCGTGTCTTAAATCGCAGCATGCCCGAGAAAAAGGATGAACCGCCCGCAATTGGGATCGTCGGCGGCAGCGGTCTCTATCAAATAGAAGAATTGCGTGATACCAGCGAACTCAACATCGATACGCCATTCGGGCCACCGTCGGACACGCTCGTTGGCGGAAAGATTAGCGGGCGTCAGGTTTATTTTTTGCCGCGTCACGGCCGTGGTCACCGGATTTTGCCGCACGAAATCAATCACCGGGCCAACATCTATGCGCTGCGTTCTCTGAACGTTCGCTGGATCATTTCGGTCGCAGCGGTGGGCAGTCTGCAGGAAAAATATGCGCCGCGAGATGTGTTGCTGCCTTCGCAGTTTTATGACCGCACAAGGGGGCGCACAGTGCACACATTTTTTGGGGAAGGAATTGCGGCGCACATCGCGTTTGCTGAGCCAATCAGCACGAACCTCCGCAACCTTCTAGCGGAATCAGCGAGATCTCTTGGTGTTGCCGTGCATAACGGCGGCACCTACGTGAACATGGATGGCCCTGCGTTTTCCACCCGCGCCGAATCGGAATTGAATCACCGCAACGGTTTCGATGTGATCGCGATGACGAATCTACCGGAGGCGAAACTGGCTCGCGAAGCGGAGATCGCATTCGCGACAATGGCGATGATTACCGACTACGATTGCTGGAAAGTGGAAGAGGAACCGGTCTCGGCGGAAATCGTTCTCAGCCATTTGATGGCAAATGCTGAAACGGCGAGGAAAATAATTGTGGATGTAATCCCGCAAATCCCGACGGAGCCGAACTGGCCGGAGCATTTCGCCCTGAATACCGCGCTGATCACAGACCGCAAGCTTTGGCCAAAAACTACCACCCAAAGACTGAAGCCGATCTTGGAGCGGTTTCTGTAGCCAAGGCCCGGCGGGCCGTCTGCATTGCCCAAGATTTCTGTTTGTTGCCGAAGACCGGCCGCAGGCCGGTGGCTAGAGGTTCATACAATAGCGGTTAGGCGTTTGATTGCTTTGCAGAGCTCCCGAATTTGGGCTGCTTTGTGTGTCGCAGTTACAGTAATCCGCAGTCTGGCGGCGCCCTTCGCTACAGTAGGATATCGAATGGCCGGCACGAGAAATCCTTCGCTTTGCAGCACGGCTGCCAGATCAAGTGCTGCTTTCTCGTCGCCCACAATCCAAGGAAAGATGGCGCTGCGGGCAGTAACGTCTTCTCCTTTTGCTCCGGCGCGTGGCAGAAGTTGCTGCATCAATTTGATTCTTTCCCAAAGCAAAAGTCTCCGTTCCTCGCCTGACGGCGACGCAAGAAAATCAACTGCCGCGAGGGCGGCTGCCGCGGTTGCTGGCGGCGGAGCTGTGGAATAAATGAAGGAACGGGCGCGATTGATTAGCCAGTCGATTAGGGTGCGTGACCCGCAAATATACCCGCCGCTCGAACCAAGGGCCTTACTCAATGTCCCCATCTGAACGTCGACTTCCTCGCTTACGTTTTCTGCCGCAGCGACGCCACGTCCGTTTGAGCCAATTACCCCGACTGCATGCGCTTCATCGAGCATCAGGAGCGCGCCGAAGCTTTTTTTTAGTTCCACTAATTCGCGTAACGGCGCGCGATTACCATCCATGGAAAACACAGATTCAGTGACGATGAGAACGCGGTGACCCGGATATTCGCGCTGAGCCCACTCAAGATGACTCTCTAACTTGCGGAGATGATTATGTGGAAAGACGCGCAGGACCGCGCCGCTGAGTTTTGCGCCATCGATTAGCGAGGCGTGACAGAGTTTGTCGAGCAGAACGACATCATTTTTGGCGACCAGGGCGGGAATTGTTCCAAGCGCGGCGGAATATCCGCTGCTGAAACAAAGCGCGGCTTCGGTCCCTTTCCATTTCGTCAGTGCGCGTTCCAACCGCAGATGCGATGATTGCGTTCCACTGATCAGACGCGACGCGCCGGCGCCGAAACCGAATTCGGCGATTGCGGCGGTCGCTGCTTCGCGTAAGCGAGGATCGTTTGCGAGACCGAGATAATCGTTTGAAGAGAAGTTAATGAAACGGCGGCCGGCGATTTCGATTTCAGATCCCTGCGCCCCGGTGATTTCGCGAAGATGTCGATCCAACGAACGCGCATGCAGCGCATCCAATTCTTCTGCGAAGAGATCCCGCATCATTGTCTTTACCTTGGAATGCTCGCGTGAGCGTGAGCTAACTCGGGCATCTTGCATGACCCGTCAAACGGGCTTCCAGCCTGTTGTTTCCTGTGGGCAGGATGCCCGCTCGACGAGGCAGGCTGGAAGCCTGTGTTACACGCCAGCAGTTGAATCGCCACGTGAACCAATTGAGAATCAAAAAGTGAAGACGCGTTGCTTTGATCATATTGACTTACGAGTGAAAGAGATGGCTGCGGCAAGAAAGTTTTACAAAAAATTCCTGCCGCAGCTTGGGTTTGTTCAGGAAAAACCCGGGCGATACTGTCATACTTTTTATTCCGCCGGCGGCGACAAGCCGTCGGAATTCTTCTGCTTCGAACGGGATAAGAATCACAAGCCGAACCGTACGCGCATCGCGTTCTGGGCAGATACGCATGAAGAAGTGGACCAGATTGCAGAGTTAGTGCGCGGAGCGGGCGGGAAAGCGCTTGAAGGGTCTATGCTCTGTTCAAGCTACAGTCCCGGCTACTATGCGTTTTTCTTCGAGGACCCGGACGGCAACAAGCTGGAGATCTGCTGCCGGAAGAGTCCGATCATTGCGAAATGACCTAGTTTCGGCGAACGGTTGAGGAATGAGTAAGCCGACGCATGAGCCTGCGATTCTGCAGGAGCCGCGTCGCCATCGCTATCTCAGGCTAATCGCGCTCTTCAAAATCGGCAAAGGCGTTCTCTTGCTTCTGCTTGGTGTGTCGCTGCTTTTCCTGAACGCGCGGAGTCGCTGGATGGATGCCCTCTCGACCTGGACCGCTGACGAAATCTTGCTGGAACACAGCAAGGCAGTGGATTATCTGCTGAGTAGACTGCAAGCCGTGCTTGCCGGTGGGACGTTGCGTGCCACCGGTTTTCTGGCGCTTTTTTATACGGCGGTACTTTTTACGGAAGGAATCGGCGTTTATATGGAGCAACGCTGGGCGGAATTGCTCATGGTATTTGCGACAGCGGCTTTGATTCCCCTCGAGGTACGTCATATTTGGCATCATCCAGGAGTCGTAGGCGCGCTCATTTTGCTGGTGAACTGCTTCATCGTTTGGTTCCTTTATCGCGTGCTCAGGCGCGATAAGGCAAAACCGCACGTTAGGCAGCCACGCGAACTAGTGGAGACGCGTTAGACGGCCGTTTCATAAGGTTATAGCTATGCCCTGCGGGGCGTCTCCGTCATCAGGGATGCACGTTCTAGACGGCGCACAGCACTGTGGCTACAGCTGATTGCTACAGCGCGCCCCAAAGAGATCCAGATATTGTTCGAGGTAACGGGTCAGCAGAAAATTTTTCCGAACTGTCTCCTGCGCCTTGCGTCCCATTTCGTCGCGCAATTCCTCGTTATTAATTATCTCCACCATTCGTTCGGCTGTCTCGTCGACCGAGGAAACCAGGAATCCGTTCACACCGTCTTCGATCTGGTAGCGGATCCCGCCCACGTTGCCGCCAATTACAGGTGTGCCTTTCCACATCGCTTCCGCCACGGTGAGCCCAAAGCCTTCACGCAATGATTTTTGCAGGACAACCGCTGCACGCGTTTGCAAAGCATTTACCAGGGCTGTGTCATCGCCACTGGTTAGAATTAGTATTCGCTCGTCCCGGCTCGCGCAGAGGGAGTGGAAAATTTCTTCGCCTTCCGGGTCGTCGGTCGCAAAATTGCCGAGCAGCACCAGCCGGGCATCGATTTGTTTGCGGGCCAACTTGAACGCGTCCACGACTCCTTTGGGATCTTTCCATGGATCGAAGCGCGAAACTTGGACGACGAGCGGTAGATCTGTGGGAATTTCGTAGCGCGACAGACGCTCGTTGATTTCTCGATCGCTTAGTTGACGATTCTTGATCGTGAACGGATCGATCGCCGGCATCATTACCCGTTGTGGGGGGTTCATTTCTTGAGCGAACTCCCTGCAACTGAGGATCACCGCGTCGTAATTGTCGATCCAATGCCGCAGATACTTCCAGGTTTCGGCGTCCGGCCGGGAAAGGTCGAGATGACAACGCCAAAGCCAGGGACACTTCTTTTCGTAATGCTCAATTAACGGAAGCGGCTGCGGGTCGTGTACCATGATGAAGTCGTGATCGAGAAAATTGCGCACGCTGTTCTCGTAAATCACTTGTTCGAAAATCTCCTTTTTGATCTTGGAGAGATCGATTTCTCCACCCTGAAGGGCATTGTGCATCTTCTTCGTGATGGAGAAAAAATCGGGCGTGCCTTGGATCACTCGCCACTCGGTGCGTAGTCCGAGGCTGTTCATGAGCAAAGTGAGCGAAGAAATTGTCTCGGCCACGCCGCCGCCGTAGTACGTAGAATTGAAATTCGCGACGCGCAGGCCTTTCAAATTGGCAGCTTTCTGGCGAATTCGCTCGATAGTCTCCGTTCCAACGAACGAGTCGTAATCTTCGATCTCAGTAATGCGATACTGGGCCATTTGTGAATGATTCGTTTATCAGCACGGACACGCTCGCAGGAAGCGTGAGCAGCGATTTAGTTTTGCGCCGCGTAGAGCTTGCCTGGCAATGAAGAAGCCAAAAATAGATGATAAACTGAGACTACTGGGGGATTTCGGGGAAACCGACGCAATCTGTGTGGAGGTACTTAAAAATCCGGCTACCGAGGAAGGCGTTTTGCTCAAGGTAATGACCCGCGGCTCATTCGAGCAAGGCCAGCAGGTCTGGATAGTCGATCGCGATGGATCGAAAGTCGGTGCCACGGTTGAAAACGTCCTTGAGCAAACCATGGACAGCGAAGTGACGCTCTCAACGGTGTTGCCGGCGTAAGCTCGTAGGTCGGCGCGCCTCTCGACCCAGCGCCTGTTCAGTTAGGCGCAGGCCTCACATTCTCGTCCCCGACTTTATTCTTGATTGCAGCGCTCCTGCTGATCACGATGAGGCGTCGGGAGCCGGATGATTCCCAGTTCGCAAAATGACGCGGTCGCGTTTACGACCACCCACTGGAGCATGGTCTTACAAGCGCAAGACCGCACACTGGCAGCAGAGACGGCGTTGGAAAGTCTTTGCCGCACTTACTGGCGGCCCATTTATACTTTCGTGCGGCGGGAGGGTGTTAAACCAGAGGAGGCGAAGGATATCACGCAGGGGTTTTTCGCGCTGATTTTAGAGCGCAAAGATTTCCAATCCGTGCGACAGGAGAAGGGCCGCTTGCGTTCTTTCCTCCTCGCTTCGCTCAAGCATTTTATGATGAACGAGCGCCGTGATGCCGCGGCGATCAAACGTGGCGGTGGCCAAGCGCTGATTCCGCTCGATGATGTCGAACTCTACGACTCTAGCGAGTTCGATCGCAGTGACATGCTGAGCGCCGATCTGCTTTATGATCGCCGCTGGGCCTTCACTGTACTCGACCGGGTGTTCGCACGCTTGCGCGAGGAATCTCAGGGATCAGCTAACGCGCCGCTGCTCGAGCGATTGAACGAATTGCTTTCTGATGAACCAGATCGACCGTCACAAGCGGAAATTGCGCGCGAGTTTGGCATGACCGAGAACGCGGTCAAACAAGCTTTCCATCGACTGCGACAGCGTTACCGACAGCTGTTGCGTGAGGAAGTCGCGCACACGGTGCAACGCCGGCCGAGATTGAAGATGAACTGCGCCACCTCATCGCCGCGCTGCGCTCGTAACCTTTGGAGAATTTTCGTGCATTATTTGAGTGAAAGGAACGGGGGCGCGATGAGAATCACAATCGCCAAAAAATTTTGTCGCAAATGTGGAGCAGCCATTCCGCCCGATTCGCTGCAGCAATCCTGCGGCGCCTGTCTGCTGGAGACGGGTCTCGGCCCAGTCGCAGACGAACCTGTAGCCGGGGTCGATGACCCCGGCCGTCCGAAGCCGATGTTGATGGATTTCGGCGATTACGAATTGCTAGAGCAAATTGGCCGCGGCGGACAAGGCGTAGTATTTCGAGCGCGCCAAAAAAGTCTCAATCGCGTCGTCGCGCTCAAAATCATCGGATTAGGCCATTGGGCTACCGAAGCACACCTAAAACGTTTCCGTCTGGAGGCCGAAGCGGCAGCCAGGTTAGAGCATCCCGGTATCGTTCCAATCCACGAGGTCGGCGAGCGCGATGGCTCGTGCTATTTCAGCATGAAGTTCGTCGAAGGCGGCCAACTCGATGAAGTAGTCAGGCGCAAGCCGATGTCGATCCGGCAGGCGGCAGAATTGATAGGAAAGGTGGCGCGCATCGTGCATTACGCCCATGAGCACCGCATTTTGCATCGAGACATCAAGCCTGGAAACATTCTGCTGGATCAAAAGAGCGAACCGCATCTTACCGACTTTGGCCTGGCGCGACTCGTCGAGTCAGAGAGCACGGTGACGCGCACGATGGAAGTGCTGGGCACGCCCAGTTACATGGCGCCAGAACAAGCTGTGGGAAACAACGCGGCTATCAGCAGCCTCACAGATGTGTATGGACTTGGTGCAGTGCTTTACCAATTGCTCACCGGCCAGCCGCCCTTTGCCGGTGGAACAACCTATGAGACGATCAAATTACTATTGGATACTGAGCCGCGGTCACCGCGCCTCTTAAATCCGAAAATAGATCGCGATCTCTCAACAATTTGCCTGAAGTGTCTGGAGAAAGATTCGCAGCGCCGTTATCCTTCGGCCCTCGCGCTGGCTGAAGATATTGAGCGCTGGCTAAAACACGAACCCATTCAGGCCCGCCGCGCCGGAGTTTTCACCCGCGGCAGGAAATGGGTGCGACGTAATCCAACCAGCGCGCTTCTGGCGGCATCGCTGGTTGCTTTGGCAGCGGCCGCTGGCTGGATCGTTTGGAAAAGTGAAATGATCGCGCATCCCCTGGCGAACGGGATTGCCGTTCTCCCGTTTGAAAATCTGAGCGACGACAAAAGCGATGCGTCTTTTGTCGATGGCATGCAAGACGATGTCCTCACGAAGCTCGCGAGGATCGCCGATCTCAAAGTCATCAGCCGGACCAGCGTCATGGATTACCGTGGCAAGCGAAATCTCCGTCAGATCGGAAATGATCTGCGGGTATCGCATGTTCTGGAAGGCAGCGTCCGCAGAGCCGGCACGCATCTCCGTCTCAACGCGCAGTTGATCGACACACGCTCTGACACGCACGTCTGGGCCGAGCAATACGATCGCGATTTGGATGATTTGTTCTCAATCCAAAGTGAGATCGCGCAAAAGGTCGCCGAACGACTGAACGCCAAAGTCACATCTGCGGAGAGACTGGCTATTGGGAGAAGCCAACCACTGATCTCGTCGCTTTCGAGCTCTATTCGCGCGCCAATGATATCATTGGGCTGGGCCTTAGCTGGGGCGCGGACACGTTGCCGGCAATCGATTTGCTGAACCAGGCGGTAGCGCGCGATCCATCGTTTCTACAGGCCTATTGCGTCCTCGCAAGGGCTCATGACCAGTTTTACTTCTTTGGCCTTGACCATACTCCTGCGCGGTTAGCGTTAGCGGAAGCAGCGGTCGAGAAAGCATTTCGCATTCGCCCAAATGCCGGCGAAGCACACCTCGCACGAGCACATCATCTTTATAATGGATACCTCGACTACGATGGCGCACTGGCTGAACTGGAAATCGCACGCCGGAGGTTGCCAAATAATCCCCGGATATTCGCGGTGATGGGCTTTATCCAAAGGCGTCAGGGACGCTGGGAAGAATCCATATGAAGCCTCGAACGGGCAATTGAGCTCGACCCGCGAAACCTTAACGCGCTCGGCAATATCGCAGACAGTTACGGAGGGGCCCAGCGTTATGCTGAACAGAAATCCACGTTAGATCGCATGCTCACTATCGCGCCAAACTATGTCGAAGCAAAGGCAGAGCGCGCGTTCGTGGAAGTGAATTGGAAAGCTGATACAGGACCGTTGCATCAAGTGATCGATGAAATCCGGACGACAAATCCTGCTGCCATGCCGAAGATCGCCTTTCGATGGCTACCTTGTGCACTTGCCGAACGCGACATCGCTGCCGCTAAAGACGCCTTGCTCGCCTCCGACGAATTCCCGTTAGGGCAACAAGCTGGTAATTTCACGCGCCCTTTCGTCGAAGGCGTCATCGCCCGGATGACAAACGACGAACACAACGCGCATTTGGCTTTTACTGCTGCGCGCGCGGAGCAGGAGAAAACCGTGCAGGCTGAACCAAATTACGGCCCGGCATGGTGCGTGCTAGGTGTAATCGATGCCGCTCTCGGGCGGAAGGAGGACGCCTTGCGAGAAGGACGGCACGCGGTCGAGCTTCTTCCCGTCCAAAAGGACCCAGTCAATGGCATGGTCATGATGAAGTATTTGGCGATGATTGCTGCGTGGGTTGGTGAAAAAGATCTCGCCTGCGAGCAGCTTGCCACTGCCGTCCGTTGCCCCATTAGCGGTATGGACCTTAGCTATGGCGAACTGAAACTGATGCCGTGGTGGGATTCCCTTCGCGGCGACCCGCGCTTCGAAAAAATCGTCGCCTCCCTCGCGCCGAAGTGAATTTAACCACGGATTACACTGATAACACGGATGGATAGGGCGCGACCGCCAGGAAGGCTGAATCGCGCGCCCAATTGTAGGGCGTCTGTGTCAGACGCCAGCCAAGAACCCATCCGTTACATCCGCATCATCCGCGGAATTACGCGGTCGCGATTCAGCGGGTAACCAATTCCCTGGCCCCGCTGAAGCCTTGGCGAAGGAGGCCACGATTTACGTCGCGGAGACATTTCCGCATAACCTCGCGCTCGTTTCCGTTCTGTACTCCGGTGAACGGCCGGAAATGACTTCTTACGATGAGGAGCCAGAGAAGGCCCAAAACAAGCAAAACCAAATCAAACAAAGGAAAAAAAGATGAAACTTAAAACGCAAATACTAGCTATCGCTCTCGGCGTGGCTGCGAGCACTTCACTGGTGTGGAGCGCGGACAGACCGCTGCGAGAAACAACCCCGACAATCCAAGGCGTGTGGCAGGTAACGAGAATGGGGGTCAATTGCGATGATCCCAACCAGACGCGACCGCCTTTCCCAGCCCTAATGACTTTTTACCGCGACGGCACCCTGACCGCCTACGCCAACCCTCCCGGTACGGGTCCGCTCGACACCCCCGAGGCTGGTCTCTGGCAGCGCGAGCCGGGTAGTCAGAATTACTCCTTCCACGATATATCTTACGTCTATGACGAAAACGGCGCCTTTGCTGGGTCGGGGGTAGTCACCGCCAATGTCCATCT
>WNEL01001366.1_pt1 | contig 10783 bp, 14 predicted proteins | sample 5399991 | NCBI WGS metagenome assembly WNEL01 (sample SAMN13153325, study PRJNA577476) | soil metagenome | isolation source: 20 cm grassland meadow soil pre-rain plot 2 | place: USA:California | collected 2015-09-08
CAAAAGGTGAGCGTCGCACGGCCCGGTCCCGACGAGCGCTACGGCGACATCGTCGTGGACACCGAGAAGGCATTCGCGGTGTATCGCCAGTGGCTCGCACTCGCGCGCCCGGCGCCCGGCCCCGGAAACCTCCGACGGCCGCTCTGGCTGCCGCGCGCCTTCAAGCCGGATGCCTCGGCGTTCAGGTTGGAGCCGTAGGCGCGAGGCCGGAGTCGTAGTACAAGGTAGGGGATCGGAGGAGGCATGGCGGAGTCGATCACTCGTCGCTCGGCCCTCGGGACGCTCGGTGTCGTCGGCGTGACGCTCGCCGCCGGCGCGTTGGGCACGCCCGCGACGGCCAGGGCGCAGGCATCGCCTCAGGCGCTCGGGCTGCAGGAAACGGTGCAGGACGGACTCAAGCGCGTCTTCGGCGGGCGTCCGATGAAGGACGGCAGCGCCCTCATCAAGCTCGAGATCCCGCCCATCGCCGAGAACGGCGCGGTGGTGCCGGTGAACGTGGAGGTCAACGCGCCGATGACGTCGGCCTCGTACGTCAAGACGATCTGGATCGTCGCCGACAAGAATCGCATCCCGATCGTCGCGCGGGCCACGCTGACCCCCGATGCCGGCCAGGCCTTCGTCGGCACCCACATCCGGCTCGGCGAGACCACGGACGTCCGCGCGGTCGTCGAGCAGAGCGACGGCACGCTGCTCACGGCCAAGCGCGAGGTGAAGGTGACCGTCGGCGGCTGCGGAGGCTAGATGGCGGGCGACATCGGCAAGATCCGCATCCGTGTCCCCTCCAGCGCGAAGGCCGGCGATGTCATCCGCGTGCGCTGCCTCGTCATCCATCCGATGGAGCGTATCGAGCGCGACGCGCAGGGCAAGATCGTCGACCGCAACTACAACTACATCACGCGCGTCACGGCCACGTATCTCGGCAAGCCGGTGGCCGTGTTCGACCTCACGCAGAGCGTGAGCGAGAATCCCGCGTTCTCGTTCGCGCTGAAGGCGACGGCGCCGGGGCCCGTCACCGTGACCTTCGTCGACACGCACGGCGGCAAGTACGAGAGCAGGGCCGACATCGCGTTCGCCTGAGCGGCCGATGACGCATCTTGTGTCAACCCCGAGGCGCGCCCCCGCTCCGCCGGGGCGCGTCCGAGCGCAGGGGGTCTGGGGGCCATTTCGGGGCCCCCAGAAAGACTGATGAGCGTTCGCGTCGCGCTTCGCTCCGCCGCCATTGCGATCGTCATTGCCGGCTGCGCGCTCGCCACGCGCGAGTCGACGCCCGTTGCGTCGCCCGCGTGGACGTCGCATGTGATCCCCGAGGCGCGCGGCGAGATCCGCGTGGCGCCGGACGGCACGCGCACCGCCGTCCGTTACAAGGGGTGGACCGCGCGCGACTTCGGCGCGTTCCGCACCTACGCGTACGACGACGCGCGGCCCGAGCCGCCCGTGCAGAAGGCCACGATGCCGGCGAACGTCGTCGGCGATCCGAAGACCGGCCGTGCGCTGTTCCTGAATCGCCAGAAAGGCCCCTGCACCGGCTGCCACCTCGTGCCCGGAGCCGACGTCTGGCCCGCCGGCGGCGTCGGCCCCGATCTCTCGACGCTCGGGGACCGAAAGTTGCCCGACAGCTATCTCTATCAACAGCTCTGGGACCCGCGCGTGATCTTCCCCGCCACCGTGATGCCGCCCTGGGGCGCGCAGCGGATTTTCACGCCGGAGGAAATCGTCCACCTCGTCGCGTATCTGCAGACGTTGCACGGTCCGCCGCCGACCGACTCGGACCCCGACCACAACCCGTTCACGCGGCGCCGCAGTACAGGATTCGGCGACAACCTCGATCCCACCAACAACCCCGCGGTCATCCGCGCCGAGGAGGCGCGCGCGCTCTGGTCGGCGCGTGGGCCCAAGGGGAAGGCGTGTGCCGACTGTCACGCGAATGGGCCGGAGCGCGCCATGCGCGGCGTTGCGGCGCGGTATCCGCGCGTGGTCGCCGAGTACGGGCGCGTGACGAGCCTGGAGGATTTCCTCACCGTCCACGCGGAGGCGACGACCGGGCGCGCGCTGCCGTCGGAGAGCGACGAGAACGTCGACCTCACGGTCATGATCAAGATGGCGTCGAACGGCCTGCCGGTCGCCATCGACACGACGAGCCCGGCGGCGCGCGCGGCGATCGAGCGCGGCCGCGCAACGTTCTTCCGGCGCGTCGGCGAGCGCAACCACGCGTGCGCCGACTGCCACACGCCCGACCGCGGCGCGAACAAGTTCCTCGGCGGCCGCTTTCTGGGCGACGTCACCGCGGGCCTGACGCGGCATCTCCCGACGTGGCGCACCAGCCAGGACGAGATCTGGGACATGCGCAAGCGCTTCCAGTGGTGCATGACACCGCTCGGCGTCAACATGCTCGCGGCCGACGCGGTGGAGTACGCGGAGCTGGAGCTCTTCCTGACGACATTCGACGTGGGCAAGCCGATCAACGCGCCGGGCATCCGGCACTGAGCGAGCGAGGGAGGATCACATGAAGGGCATCCACATCGACCGCAAGCGACACCTGGCCGACGATCCCAAGACCGGGCACAACCGCTGGCATCCCGACATCGCGCCGCTCATCGAGGTCGACGAGGGGGAGGAGGTCGCGCTCGAGACACGGAACGCGCTCGACGGATATCTCACGTCCGGCTCGACGGTCGCCGACTTCGTGTCGCTGCCGCTGGGCGCGATCCATCCGCTGACCGGGCCGGTGCTGGTCAAGGGCGCACGCCCGGGCGACCTGCTCGAGATCGAGTTCGTGGACATCGTGCCGGAGCGCTGGGCGTTCAGCGCGATCATGCCCGGCCTTGGATTTCTTCGCGACGTCATGACGACCCCGTTCCTCGTTCACTGGACGCTCGCCGACGGATGGGCGACGTCCGAGCAGCTGCCCGGCATCCGCGTTCCGGGCGCGCCGTTCATGGGCGTCTCCGGCGTCGCACCCTCACGCCAGCAGGTCGAGGCCTGGACGCGGCGCGAGGCGGAGCTGGCGCAGCGCGGCGGGTTTGCGTTGCCGCCCGACCGCGTCGACGCGGTGCCATCGTCGGGCACGGCGGCGACGCACGGACTGCGGACGCTGCCGCCACGCGAGAACGGCGGTAACTTCGACGTGAAGCATCTGTCGAAAGGCGGCAAGCTCCTGCTGCCCGTGTCGGTCGAGGGCGCGCTGTTCTCGACCGGCGATGCGCACTTCGCCCAGGGTGACGGAGAGGTCTGCGTCACCGCGGTCGAGATGGGCTCCACGTGCATCGTGCGCTTCCGGGTCCGCCGCGGCGAGGCGGAGCGTCAGAATATTCGCTGGCCCAGGTTCGAGCGAAGCAGCTATTTCATCGACCCGCGGTACGCCGCGCCCGAGCGCTTCATCGCGACGATGGGGATGCCGGTCACGCCCGACGGTGTCAACGACGGCGAAAACCTCAATCTCGCCTGCCGTAACGCCATCCTCAACATGATGGCGCTGCTGCAAGACCGAGGATTCTCACGCGAGCAGGCGTACGTCATCTGCAGCGTGGCCGTCGACCTGCGCATCAGCAACGTGGTCGATCTTCCCAATGTCGTCGTTTCGGCGCTCCTCCCGGACGCGATCTTGAGCGCGTGAGCGTCATGCGAGCGTCGCCGCGCTGAATCAGTGGTAACCTGACCGCGCGTTGCGCGCGTCCCTTGTTAGTGCCAAGGCTCGTCATCGGCCGAGGTAAGGAGCCCCGCCATGAAGCATTTGCTGTGGGTCATCCTCTTCGTCGCTGCCCTGACGGCGATCTGGTCGGCAGGACTACCGGTCCTCGCGGTGCTGTTGGCTGTGCTATGCGGACTCGCTGGACTTCTCTACTTCATTGCCGGCGCCGCGCGAGCCGGCGATGGGCGAACCGAACAGGAACGAGAGGGGTACGAACGGTTTCTGAAGGATATCCCCCCGCCGCCGGGCTAATCACGGCTTGCGGTTTCGTTTGCAGCCGTCCGCGCTCCGGCGGAGCCGTGGCGCGGCTCGATCACGGCCGTGTACCATACGCGGCATGTTTCGGCAGGTCGTCGCTGCGCTGACGGTCGTCCTGGCGAATGTGGGTTTCGCCGACGGCGCGCCGCTCGACGAGCTCGTCGCCGCGCTGAATCTCATTCCGCTCCACGGCGCGCCGGCGAAGCCGCTCGCCCTCGAGCGACTCGCGGACGGCAAGGTCGTCGCGCTGCCGTCGCTGCGCGGCCGGCCCGTGCTCGTCTATTTCTGGGCGACGTGGTGACCCTACTGCGCGAGGGAGTTGCCCTCGGCGATCGAGCAAGTCCATCGTGAGTACGCGCGGCGGGGCCTCGTCGTGCTGGCCGTGAACATGGAAGAGTCGCGCGAGACGGTCCGCGACTGGGTGCGCGACCGGGGCATCACGATGGACGTGCTCCTCGACATGACCGGCGACGTCAATGGCGCCTGGAACGTCACGCACTCGCCGATGGTGTTCCTCATCGGGCGCGACGGCCGACTGATCGCGCGCGCGATCGGCAATCGCCCCTGGACGGACCCGGAGGGTCGGGCGCTGCTCGACGCGCTCGTCGCGCCGTGAGCGCCGCGCTCGAGTGCGACATCGTCGTGCTCGGCGCCGGCGGCGCCGGCCTCACCGCCGCGCTGCACGCAGCCGACGCCTCGCCCGCGCTGTCGATCGTCGTCGTCGTCAAGGGCCTGTTCGGTCGTGCCGGCTGCACGCGCATGGTGCAGGGCGGCTACAACGCCGTGCTCACGCCGCCCGACTCGCTCGAGGCGCACCTGCTCGACACGCTGAACGGCGGCGGCTGGATCAACGACCAGGAGCTGGTGTGGCGGCTCGTCACCGAGGCGCCGGGCCGCGTGCTCGAGCTGGAGTCGCGGTACGGCTGCCTCTTCGATCGCAACGACGCGGGGCGCATCCACCAGAAGCCGTTCGCAGGGCAATCGCACGATCGCACCGTGCACAAGGGCGACCTGACCGGCATCGAGATCATGAACCGGCTCAGCGAGCAGGCGCGAGCGCGGCCGTCGATCCGTGCGCTCGAGGAGTGCCGCGCCGTGGAGCTGCTGCACGACGACGACGGCCGCGCGGCGGGGGCGCTGCTGCTCGATATCCGAACCGGCGAGTTCGTCGCGGTGCGCGCGCGGGCGACGCTCTTGGCCATGGGCGGAGGGCCGACGATGTACCGCGTGATCGCCTGCTCCGCCGACAAGGCGGCCGACGGCATCGCGCTCGCGTACCGCGCCGGGCTGCCGCTGCGCGACATGGAGATGATCCAGTTTCATCCCACCGGCCTCGTGATCCCGGGCTCGCTGATGACGGGCGCGCTGCTCGAAGAGGGCCTGCGCGGGGCCGGCGGACAGCTGCGCAACGGGCTCGGCGAGCGGTTCATGGCGCGCTACGATCCGGCGCGTCTCGAGCGCTCCACGCGTGATCTGGTCTCGCGCGCCTCGTTCACCGAAGTGACGGAAGGCCGCGGGACGCCGAACGGCGGCGTGTGGATCGACGTCTCGCACCTGGGCGCCGACGTCGTGGAGCGCAACTTCCGCGGCATGGTGCGCCGCTGTCGTGACTTCGGCCGCGACCTCGCGCGCGGGCCGGTGGAGGTCGGGCCGACCGCGCATTTCATGATGGGCGGCGTCGTCGTGGATCCCGACTGCCGCACGGCGACCGAGGGACTGTTCGCGGCGGGCGAGGACACGGGCGGTGTGCACGGCGCCAATCGTCTCGGCGGCAACGGCGTCGCGGAGTCCACGGTCTTCGGTGGCCTCGCCGGCGACGTGATGGCGGCGCACGTCGCCGGCCGCGCGCTGCCACGCGTGAGCGAGGCCGCGCTGCAGGCGGCGGCCGTCCGTGTGGCGATGCCGCGCGGGCGCGGTGACGCCGCCGAGGTGTACGCGATCCAGCGCGAGCTGCGCGAGGTGATGTGGGAGCGCGCCGGCCTCGTGCGCGACGCCGAGGGGCTCGCTATCGCCGCCACCGCCGTCGAGCGCCTCGCCGAGCGCCTGCGCGGCGCCGGCGTGCCCGGACACGGCGCGCTGAACACGGCCTGGCAGGACTGGCTCGATCTCGACAGCCAGCTCACGGCGGCACGCCTGATCATCGCGAGCGCGCTGGCCCGGCGTGAGAGTCGCGGCGCGCACTGGCGGCGCGACTTTCCCGCGCCGGTGGCGACGCCGCCGGTCAGCGTGCGCGTCCAGCGGCGCGACGGGGCGCCCGTCGCCTGGGCGGAGCCCGTGGCCATGACGCGCGCACGGCCATCCGCCGGCGCGCCGCGTCCGGTCGCCGTCGAGATCGGAGACTGATACCGGTGATAGCATCCGGAACGCCGCCATGGAGCCACGCGTCTCACGCCGCCGCTTTCTCGCCGGATCGGTCGCGGCGTTCGTCTCGCTCACGTCGGGTCGGCGCGGGCACGCGCAGGGGGCGGCGGTGACGAAGCGCACGCGCCTGGTCATGCTCGCCACCGGCGGTGGTCCGCGGCCGCGCAAGGACCGCGGCAATACTGCGCACGCGCTCGTCGTGGACAACGTCCTCTACCTGGTGGACTGCGGCAGCGGTGTCGCACGCCAGCTCGTGCAGGCCGGGATCGCACTGCCGACACTGCGCCACGTCTTCATCACGCACCATCACTCCGATCACAATCTCGACTACGGCAACGTGATCATGCAGGCGTGGGTGAGCGGGCTGCGCACGCGGGTCGACGCGTGGGGCCCGCCGCCACTCGAGAAGATGACGCGGCTCTACTTCGAGATGAACGCGTACGACATCGACACGCGGATCGCCGACGAGGGCCGGCCGCCGCTGGTGCCGCTCGTGCACGTGCACGAGCTCAGCCAGGCCGGTCCCGTGACGCAGGACGAGCGCGTGAAGGTGACCGCGGCGCTCGTCGATCATCCTCCGGTGGTGCCGGCCTTCGCCTTTCGCTTCGACGGCCCCGATCGCTCGATCGTGTTCTCGGGCGACACGAACAAGTCCGACAACCTCGTGAGGCTGGCGCAGGGCGCGGATCTCCTCGTGCACGAGGCGCTCTGGGTGCCGGCCGTCGATCGGCTGGTGGCCCGCATTCCGAATGCCGCGACGCTGAAGAAGCACATCATCGACAGTCACACGGCGGTGGAAGACGTCGGGCGCGTCGCGGCCGCCGCCGGCGTCAAGACGCTGGTGCTGTCGCACCTCGTCCCCGCCGACGACCCGGCCATCGCCGAGCAGATGTGGATCGACGCCGCGCGGCCGTATTTCAAGGGCGAGATCGTCGTCGCGCGCGACGGCATGGAGCTGTGACGGGAGGAGAGCCATGGCATTCGACGGTGACGGATTCGTGGACCGCTTCAATCGCGTGTGGAACGCGCACGACGTCGACGGCATCCTGGCGATGATGACGGATGACGTCGTCTTCGAGGCCTCGTTCGGCAAGGACCCGTGGGGTACCCGCGTGATCGGTCGCAAGGCCCTGCGCGAGTTCCTGAACGATATGTTCGACCGGATCCCCGACGTCCGCTGGGACGAGACGCGCCACGTCGCGCATCCCGACGTCGCGGTGGTCGAGTGGCTCACGACGGGCACCCCGCGCGACGGCACGCGCTATGAGGTCGAGGGCTGCGACATCCTCACGCTGCGTGACGCCAAGATCGCCGCGAAGCGCTCGTACCGCAAGGGCCGCGTATGATCCTGCGCGGCGCGACGCTGATCGACGGCAGCGGTGCGCCGGCCCTCCGCGATCGCGCCGTGGTCGTCGACGAGCGACGCATCGCCGCGATCGTGCCCGATCGCGGGCCCCACGACGAGGTCGTGCTCGATCTCGGCGGCCTGACGCTGCTGCCCGGTCTGATCAACTGTCACGTCCACCTGTGCCTGTCCGGCGAAGCCGATCCCTCGCGCACACTGACGGACGAGACGTACGCCGCGACGGTCGTGAGCGCGGTGGTGCGCGCACGCCGCACGGTGGAGGCCGGCGTGACCACCGTGCGCGACCTCGGCGGCCGCGAGTACGCCGAGCTCGCCGTGCGCGATGCCGTGCGCGCGGGCGTGATTCCGGGGCCGCGCGTTCTCTGCGCCGGACGCGCCGTCTGCATCACGGGCGGCCACGGCTGGCGGCTGCTCGGCCGGCAGGCCGACGGTGCCGACGACCTGCGCCGCGCCGTGCGCGAGCAGCTGCGTGCGGGCGCCGACGTCATCAAGCTCGTGGCCACCGGCGGCGTCATGACGCCCGGGGTCGATCCACGCGCGGCGCAGCTGACGCTCGACGAGCTGCGCGCGGGCGTCGACGAGGCGCACCGCGCGCGCCGGCGCGCGGCGGCCCACGCGATGGCGGAGGAGGGGATCGCGTGGTGCCTCGACGCGGGCATCGACACCATCGAGCATGGCGTGTTTCTCACCGAGGCGCTCGCCACGCGCATGGCCACGCAGGGCACGGCGCTCGTGCCCACGCTCGTCGCGCCGCACGCGATCGTCGAGGGCGGTCTCGCCGCCGGCATCCCCGAGTTCGCAGTGAAGAAGTCGCTGGCGCTGCGCGAGCGTCACCTCGAGGCGTTCCGGCTCGCCCTGCGCGCCGGCGTCGCCATCGCCGCCGGCACCGACGCCGGCACACCGCTCAACCTCCACGGCAGCATCGTCCCCGAGCTGGCACTGATGGTCGGCGCCGGCATGGACCCGCTGGACGCGCTGCGCTCGGCGACGTCAGCGGCGGCGCGGGTGCTCGGCATCGAGACCGAGACCGGCAGCGTCGCGCCGGGGCTGGCCGCCGACCTCATCGCCGTGGAGGGCGATCCGGCGAGCGACGTCAAAGCGCTCGACGCCGTCCGGCTCGTGATCGCGGACGGCCGCACGGTGCTGAACCGGCTGTGACGCCGGCGCCGCCGCCGGGGACGACGCCGCGGATCTTGCGGCGCGAGTGGACGAGCGCCGAGGGCTGGCGCGGCACCGGCATCGGCATGTGGGCGTGGCTCATCCAGCGCGCGGCGGCCGTCGCGCTGCTCGTCGTGATCGCCGCGCATCTCGTCAATCCGTTCCGGCGCAGCGTGCAGGCGGCGCTGCTGGCGCTCGCGCTGCTCCACGCGCTGCTCGGCGTGCGCGCGCTGTTGCTCGACGTCGGGCTGCCGGTCGGGTGGCACCGCGGGCTGTTCGTCGGCGCGCTCGTGCTGGCCGCCGCCATCTTCGCCGGCGTGTGGATGCTTCGCTGGTACTGACGACTCGATCGGTTCATAATCCTCCGGGCTCAAGGCATGAGGCTCAACGCGTTCGCGGTCGTGCTCCTGCTCTGTCTGCTCGGCGGCGGCGCTGCGGCGGTGCTGGCGCAGAGCCTGAGCGATGCCGATCGGTTCTTCGGTCTCGAGTGGGCGAACGGTGAGCGTCGTGGACGACCCAACGTCAATGGTTACGTCGTGAACAACTATCGCGTGCGCGCGGCCAACATGCGGCTGCTCGTCGAAAGTCTCGACGCGAACGGCAAGGTCGTCGACACGACCTCCGGTGCCATCTCCGACGTTCCGCCCGGCGCGCGCGTGTACTTCGAAGTGCCCGTCAAGCAGAAGACGGCCCGCTCCCGCGTGACGATCACCGGCTGGGAGTGGCGGGAGTCCGGTCAGTAGTGGTCCGGCTCGAGGTGTTCCGCTGGGCGCCCGGCGAGCGCGAGCAGATCCGTTCGTATGACGTCCAGACCGTCGCCGACACCACCGTGCTCGACGCCCTCGTGGCCATCCAGCGCGAGCAGGACCCGACGCTGGCCCTGCGCTACGCGTGCCGCGTCGGCATGTGTGGCTCGTGCGCCATGGTCGTCAACGGCCGCGAGCGCTGGGCGTGCCGCACGCGCCTGGCGTCGCTCGGGCCCGGCCCCGTCGAGGTGCGCCCGCTCTATCACTTTCCGCTGCTGCGTGATCTCGTCGTCGACATGACGCCGTTCGTCGACCGACTCGCGGCCGTCGGCGCGGCGTTCGTGCCGACCGCACAGGCCCCGGCGTACGCCGAGATCGCGCCGGCATCCGCGGAGCGCGCCGAGATCGACGACGCCATCGAGTGCATCGGCTGCGGCATGTGCGTGTCGGCGTGCACGATGGTGGCGCACGACAGGCGCTTTCCCGGGCCGGCGGCGCTGAACCGCGCGTTCACGCTGCAGCGCGATCGGCGCGACGCCGCGCACGACGCGCGCTGGTCGATATTGGTGGGCGACGACGCCCTGCCGCGCTGCCATGGCCAGGGAACCTGCACCGACGTCTGTCCCATGAGACTCTCGCCGACGCGCTCGATCATTCGGCTGCGGCAGATGGCCGTGCGCCGGCTGGTGGGATTGTCGTGAGGCGGCTGCGCACGGTGTTCGTGTGGCTCGTGGCGACGCTCGTGCCCGCCGGCTGCGTCAGCCTCACTCCGGCCGAGGAGCACGCGGTGGCCGAGGTGCGGGCGATCGCCGACGACACCGCGCGCGTGTACGGCGTCTCGCGCATCTCCGTCCTCGTCGGCAGCAACATCGAGGGCGTCGGCGGCACCTACCGGCGCGGCCTGTTCACGATCAGCACGCCGATGCTGCGCTCGCGCCACCGCGACTCGGTCGTCGCCCACGAGCTCGCGCATTATCTGCTCGATCACGACCGGCCGCTCTCCGGCACCCTCGCGCTCGACTGGCAGCGCGAGCAGGAGCGTCGGGAGCTGGACGCCAATGCGAAGGCCGTCGAGATCCTGGTGCGCGTGCGGGGTGTTCGCGAGGAGCAGGCGCTGAGCCTCATCTACGATCACCTGCTGGTCTTCAAACGTCTCGTCGTCGCCGAGCGAACGGTGATCCCGTGGGGCCATCGTCCGCCGTGCGA
>WNEL01001369.1_pt1 | contig 10768 bp, 7 predicted proteins | sample 5399991 | NCBI WGS metagenome assembly WNEL01 (sample SAMN13153325, study PRJNA577476) | soil metagenome | isolation source: 20 cm grassland meadow soil pre-rain plot 2 | place: USA:California | collected 2015-09-08
TCATGAAGTCCGCCCGCCCCCAGCCCGAGGCGCCGGCCGCCTCGAATGCGGCGAGCGCCAGACTGCCGAGGTGCTCCTCGGCGCTCCTCGAGAGGCCGGACGGGCAGAAGTAGCGCGTGTCGTCGCGAAAATACTTGGCCTCGTAGTCATAGAAGGTCCGCGGCGTCTCGATGCGGATCGAGGGGAGCGCGCGCTCCTGCAGGATCGCCACGGTGTACTCGGGTCCCGCGATCCACGCCTCCGCAAACACCAGCGTCTCGAGCCGCGCCGCGAGCGCGTAGGCGGCGGGCAGATCCGTGGCGCGCTCGACCTTGCTCATGCCGACGCTCGAGCCCTGGGTGGCGGGCTTCACGATCAGCGGCAGCTTGAGGCGCTCGAGCGCCGCCTCGAAATCCTGCGCCCCGCAGAGCACCACGAAGTCCGCGGTCGCAACCCCCACCGCCCGCGCCAGGCGCTTGGTGCGCAGCTTGTCCATGCCGATGGCCGAGCCCATCACCCCGCTCCCGGTATAGGGGACGCCCAGGTATTCGAGCGCGCCCTGCAGCGTGCCGTCCTCCCCTCCCGGACCGTGCAGCGCGATCCACACGCGCTCGAAGCCCCGGGCGATGAGATCCGAGAGCGGCGCATCGCGCGGATCGAAGGCGTGCGCGTCCACGCCGCGGCGCTTGAGCGCCTCCAGCACCGCGTTGCCCGAGAGGAGCGAGATCTCGCGCTCGCTGGAGTCGCCGCCGAACAGCACCGCCACGCGGCCGAACTCCCCCGCCGCGGTGGCGCGGCGCAGCTGGCGCGGTTCGTAGCTCAGGCGCATGGCTTACGGCACTCCCACGATCCGTACCTCGGGCTGCAGCGCGACCCCGTGCACGCGCTCGACCGTGTCGCGCACGTGCGCGATCAGGCGCTCCAGGTCCGCGGCGCTCGCCTGGCCGTGATTGATGATGAAATTCGCATGCTTCTGCGACACCGAGGCATCGCCGATGCGAAATCCCTTCAGCCCCGCGCCCTCGATGAGGCGCGCGGCGTGATCGCCCGGCGGGTTGGTGAACACCGAGCCGCAGCTCCACTCCCCGATCGGCTGCGACGCGCGGCGTTGCTCGAGGAGCGCGCGCACCTCGCCCTCGTGCGCGCCCGGACGGCGCTCGAAGCTCAAGCTCGCGGCGATGAACCATTCCTCGGGCGCGGGCGCGATGACCTGGCGGTAGCTGACGCGGTACTCGCCGGATGCGCGCTTGTGCGTCTCGCCGCCGCGGTCGATGGTTTCCACGGTGAGCACGTGGCGCCAGGTTTCCCCGCCAAAGGCGCCGGCGTTCATCGCCAGGGCGCCGCCGAGGGTCCCGGGAATGCCGGCGAAGAATTCCGCGGGCCCGAGTCCCCACTTGATGCACTGCCGGGCGATGCGTGCACAGGCGACGCCGGCCTCGACCTGCACCGTGGTGTCGTCGACGCGCGTCAGGGCATCGAGGCCGTGCGTGCTGATGACGATCCCCTTGAGGCCCCCGTCACGCACCAGCAGGTTGCTGCCGAGGCCGATGAAGTGGATCGGCACCGCGGCGGGCAGCGTGCGCAGGAACGCCGCCAGCTCGGCGCGGTCGCGCGGATTGAAGAACACCTCCGCCGGTCCTCCCACATGCCAGGAGGTGTGGCGGCTCAGGGGCTCATCGCGCTGCACGCGCACCAGGAATTGCGGGGCCACGGCGAGGGTCACGACGAGCTCCCCGGCGGCAGCAGGGCCGCGAGCGCCCCGGGAAGCGCGTGCGCCACGGCGCTGATGTTGCCCGCGCCCATGGCGAGGATGACGTCGCCATCGCGGATCACGTCCTTGAGCGAGCCGGCGAGCTCCTCGACCTTCTCGACGAACAACGGCTCGAGCTGTCCGCGGCTGCGCACCGCGCGGCAGATGGCGCGGCCGTCGGCCCCGGGGATCGCGGTCTCGCCCGCGGCGTAGACCTCGGTCACGCACAGGGCGTCGGCGCCCGAGAGCGCCTTGCCGAAATCATCGATCAGGTCGCGGGTGCGCGTGTAGCGGTGCGGCTGAAACGCGAGCAGCACACGCCGCCCGGGGTAGCCCTGGCGCACCGCTTCCAGCGTCACGGCCACCTCGGTGGGGTGATGGGCGTAGTCATCGACGATGCTGACACGGCCCACGGCGGTGAGCACGTCGCCGATGTGCTGCAGCCGCCGGTCGATGCCCTGGAAGGCGGTGAGCGCGCGCAGGATCGCCTCATCGGCGATGTCGAGCTCGGTGGCGACCGCGATCGCCGCGAGCGCGTTACGCACGTTGTGCACGCCGGCAAGATTCAGCGTCACGGCGAGCGGCGCCGCTGCGGCTCGCCTGACGTCGAAATGCGTCTGCAACCCCGCGGGGCGCAGGTTCTCGCCCCGCACGTCCGCCCCCGACTCGAGGCCGTAGGAGAGGATCGGGCGCCCGACTTCCTGCAGGATGCTGCGCAGGTGCTCGTCGTCCGCGCACAGCACCGCCAGGCCGTAGAACGGCAGGTTGTGCAGGAAGTCGACGAAGCTCTGCTTGAGGAGCCCGAAGTCCCCGCCGTGGGTGCTCAGGTGATCGGTGTCGATGTTGGTGACGATCGCAATCAGCGGCTGCAGGTGCGTGAACGAGGCGTCGCTCTCATCGGCCTCGGCGACCAGGTAGCGCCCGGCGCCCAGGCGCGCGTTGCTGGCGGCGCTCTTGAGGCGCCCGCCGATGACGTAGGTCGGGTCCTCGCCGCCTTCGGAGAGGATGCTGGCGATGAGGCTGGTGGTGGTGGTCTTGCCGTGCGTGCCGGCGACCGCGATCGAATAGCGGAAGCGCATGAGCTCGGCGAGCATCTCGGCGCGCGCCACCACCGGGATGCGCGCCGCGAGCGCCGCCCGCAGCTCAGGGTTGTCGCGCGCCACCGCGGCCGAGGCGACCACCACATCGGCGCCGGCGATGTTGGCGGCCGCGTGACCGATGCTGACGCGTGCGCCGAGCCCCGCGAGCCATTGCGTCACGGTGCTGGTGCGCAGGTCCGAGCCCTGGACCCGGTAGCCGAGATTCAGCAGCACCTCGGCGATGCCGCTCATGCCGCTGCCGCCGATGCCGACGAAGTGGATGGTGTTGATACGGCGCATGCGGTCGCGCCGGTCGGGCGTGACGCGACGCTCGACGCTCACGCGCTCGGGCAACGTGCGCCGCTCCCCGCTCATGCAGCCCTCCGCGCCAGCTCCAGGCACGAGGCGGCGAGCTCATCCGCGGCGCGCGGCTTGGCGAGCAGGCGTGCCCGCTCGGCCATGGCGAGCAGCTTGCCGCGGCCGGCGCACAGGCGCTGCAGCTCGGCGGCGAGGCGCTCGGCGGTGAGCTCGCGGTCGGGTATCACCACCGCGGCGCCCTCGCGCACCAGGTACTGCGCGTTGTACGCCTGATGATCGTCCACGCTTCCCGGGAAGGGCACGAGGATCGCGGCCACGCCCACCGCGGCGAGCTCGGAGACGGTGAGCGCGCCGGCGCGGCAGATCACCAGGTCCGCCCAGCCGTACGCCTCGCTCATGTCCTCGATGAACGGACGCACATCCGCGCGCACCCCCGCCTGGACATAGCTGGCGCGCCCGGCGTCGAGCCAGCGCTCGCCGGCCTGATGACGCACGTCGAAGACGAGTGAGCCCGCCACGCGCTTCAGCGCAAAGGGCACGACGGCATTGAGCCGCGTGGCACCCTGGCTGCCGCCGATCACCAGGATCCGCACCGGACCTGAGCGCCCGGCGAAGCGCTGCGCGGGCGGCGGCACGGCGCTGATATCGGCCCGCACCGGGTTGCCGATGAGGCGCGCCTGCACGCCCTGTCCGAAGCTGCCCGGAAAGGCTTCCAGCACCTGGCGCGCCAGGTGCGCCAGAACGCGGTTGGTGAAGCCGGCGACGGCGTTCTGCTCATGAATGAGCAGCGGCCGGCGCGTGAGCCAGGCGGCAAGCCCGCCGGGACCGGTCACGAAGCCTCCCAGACCGACCACGACCAGCGGTCGGTGGCGCCGCATGACGCGCAGCGCCTGGACGAGGGCCACACCTAAGCGAAAGGGCGCGGCCAGCCAGGTGAGCAGGCCCTTGCCGCGCAACCCGCCGACCGACAGCCGCTCGATCGGAATGCCCTCGGCCGGAATGACGCGCGACTCGAGTCCCCGCGCCGTGCCGAGCCAGATGACCGGCAGGGACTGCTCGCGCAGCAGGCGCGCCAGCGCCAGCGCCGGGAAGACGTGTCCACCGGTGCCGCCGGCCATGATGAGGATCGGCCGGCTCATGAGGCGCCTCGCACGGTGGCCGAGCCGCGTTGCTCGCGCAGCGCCTCGTGATACACGCGCAATACCAGTCCCACCCACGCGAGCCCCACGACCAGGCTCGAGCGGCCGTAGCTCATCAGCGGCAGCGTCAGGCCCTTGGTCGGCAACACGCCCATGTTGACGCCGACGTTGATGAAGGCCTGGATGCCGACCCACAGGCCAAAGCCCGCCGCCAGGAGGCTGGGGAACTTCAGGCCCGCCTGCGAGGCGAGCCGCGCGATGTAGAAGCTGCGCCAGATGAGAGCCAGGAACAGGGACAGCGTCAGTGTCACCCCGAGCAGCCCCAGCTCCTCGGCCAGCACCGCGAACAGGAAGTCGGTGTGCGCTTCCGGCAGATAGAACAGCTTCTGCACGCTGTCGCCCAGTCCCACGCCCAACCACTGGCCGCGGCCGATGGCAATCAGCGACTGCGTCAGCTGGAAGCCGCTGTTGAAGGGGTCCGCCCACGGATCGAGAAACGCGGTCAGGCGGCGCAGCCGATAGCTGGCGCTGACCGCGAGCACCGCAAAGCCCCCCGCCGCGATCGCGGTCGTGGCGATCACGTAGCGCAGCCGCGCGCCGGCCAGGAACAACAGCGCAAAGCCGGTGGCGAACAGCACGGTGGCGGCGCCGAAGTCCGGCTCGAGCAGCAGCAGGGCGCTCACACCGCACAGCAGCCCCAGCGGCTTGAGAACTCCGGCGAGGGACTCGCGCAGCTGCGTCTCGCGGCGCACGGCGTAGCTGGCGAGGTACACCAGCACCAGCACGCGCGAGAGCTCCGAGACCTGGAAGTTGACCCCGGCGAGGTGCAGCCAGCGCCGGCTCCCGTTGACCGCGTGCCCGAGCCCGGGAATGAGCACCACAGCCAACAGGCCGATCGCGAGCGCCAGCAGCGCCACGCCGGCGCGCTCGAGCAGCGCCGTGGGGACCGAGAACATGAGCGCGCCACAGCAAGCGCCGATGAGCGTCAGCAGCAGCTGGCGCTCGAGGTAGTAGAACGGCTGCCCGGTGTCCTGGCTGGCGATCGACACCGAGGCGGAGGTCACCATCACGAGCCCCAGCAGCACGATGCCGAGCACGAGCGCCAGGGTCACCGCATCGAGGTGCACGCCGCCGCTCCTGGCGCTGGAGCGCGCGAATCCCAGCAGCGCGGCATGGGTGGGCGCGCTCATGCCGCGAGCTCCTGCACCGCCTGCGTGAACACCGCGCCGCGATGGCCGTAGTCGCGGAACATGTCCAGGCTCGCGCACGCCGGCGACAGCAGCACGGTGTCGCCGGGAAGCGCGGCGCGCGCGGCCGAGCGCACCGCTTCGGGGAGCGTCGCGCAGGTCTCGAGCGTGCACACGCCCGCGAGTGCGCGCGCGATCAGCGCGGCGTCGCGGCCAATGAGCACCGCATGGCGCACCTTGCCGCGAAAGGCCGCCGCCAGAGGCGCGAAGTCCTGGTTCTTGCCCTCGCCACCGGCGATCATCACCAGCGGCCCCGCCATGCCGGCGACCGCGGCGAGCGTGGCGCCGACGTTGGTCCCCTTGGAGTCGTTGATGTAGGTGACGCCGTGCACGTCGGCCACCCATTGCGAGCGGTGCGGGAGCCCGGCGAATGCGGTGAGCTCCGCCAGCATCGCTGGCTGCGGGAGCGAGAGCGCCTCGCCGAGGGCGAGCGCGGCGAGCGCGTTGGCGGCATTGTGAAGCCCCCTGATCTTCATGGCCGACACCGGCATCAGGGGCGCGCCAAGGCGTGTCAGCCACCATTCGCGCTCGTGCATGGCCACCGCGTAGTCGGCGCCGATGGCGGCGCGCAGCGAAAAGCCCAGGGTGCGCGAGGCCGCGCGCGGCATGGCCATCACCAGCGGATCATCGAGATTGATCACCGCGGTGTCGCAGCGGGCGAAAATACGCGCCTTGGCGGCGGCATAGCTCGCCACGCTCGCGTAGCGGTCGAGGTGATCGGGGCTGACGTTCAGGACCGTCGCGGCGCGGCAGTACAGTGTGGCCGTGGTCTCGAGCTGAAAGCTCGACAGCTCCAGCACGTACAGCTCGGTGCCCTGGGTGAGCAGATCGAGCGCCGGCTCGCCCAGGTTGCCGCCGGCGCGCACGCGCACCCCGGCGCGCTGCGCCATGCGCGCCACCAGTGTGGTGACGGTGCTCTTGCCGTTGGTGCCGGTGATGCCGACCACCGGTGCATCGACCGCGCGCGCGAACAGCTCGATGTCGCCCACGATCGTGAGCCCGCGCCGGCGCGCCTCGGCGAAGAACGGCTCGGCGAGCGACACCCCGGGGGATGCGACCACGCACACCGCGCCCTCGAGGAGGGCCGCATCGAGCCCGCCGCTGCGCACCGTGATGAGCGCATCGAGCGCGCGCAGGGCGGGAAGCTGCGGGGGCGCCGTGCGTGTATCGGTCACCGCGAGGCGCCAGCCGCGCAGCCGCAGATGCCGCGCGCACGACAGCCCGGTGGCGCCCAAGCCCACGATCACGGCGTACGGTGCGTTGGTGGTGTCGGCGCTCATCGCAGTTTCAGCGTCGCAAGACCTGCGAGCACCAGCAGCAGCGAGATGATCCAGAAACGCACGATCACCTTCGGCTCCGGCCAGCCCTTGAGCTCGAAGTGGTGGTGGATGGGCGCCATCCTGAAGATGCGCTTGCCGGTGAGCTTGAAGGAGGCGACCTGCAGGATCACGGAAGCGGTCTCGAGCACGAACACCCCGCTCATCACCAGCACGACCAGCTCCTGGCGCACGATCACCGCCAGCACCCCGATGGCCGCTCCGATCGCCAGCGCCCCGACGTCCCCCATGAACACCTGGGCCGGATAGGAGTTGAACCACAGGAAGCCCAGGCCCGCCCCCGCGAGCGAGGCGCAGAAGATCAAGAGCTCGCCCGCGCCGCGGATGTCGGGAATCTGCAGGTAGTGGGCGAACACCGCGTTGCCGCTGGCGTAGGCGAAGATCCCGAGCGCCGCGCTCACCAGCGCCGCCGGCATGATCGCCAGCCCGTCGAGCCCGTCGGTGAGATTCACGGCGTTGCTCATGCCGACGATCATCAGATAGGAGAGCACGATGAAGCCGAAGGCCGAGAGCGGCGCGTGAAAGGTCTTGAAGAACGGCAGAAACAGCGTGGTCTCCGCCGGCTCGGTGGCGGTGTAGTAGAGCGTCGCGGCGGTGGCGAGCCCGGCCACCGATTGCCAGAAATACTTCCAGCGCGGCACCAGGCCCCTGGGGTTGCGCACCATGAGCTTCAGGTAGTCGTCGTAGAAGCCGATGAGGCCGAAGGCGAAGGTGACGCCGAGCACCGTCCAGACGAGGCGATTCGACAGCTCGGCCCACAACAGCGTGCTGGCGAGCGTAGTCACGAGGATCAGCGTGCCACCCATGGTCGGGGTGCCGGCCTTCAGCAGGTGAGTGGGCGGGCCGTCGTCGCGCACCACCTGCCCGATCTGACCGCGCACCAGGTGCCTGATCAGCGACGGACCGACGAGCAGCGACAGGCCGAGCGCCGAGGCGGTGGCGAGGATCGCCCGGAACGTCAGGTACGCGAACACATGCGCACCCGGGATGCGGGCGGGGAGCTGCTGTGTGATCCAGTAGAGCATTCAATGTCCGCCCGTGGCAGAGGGGTCGGCGGTGAGCGCATCCACCACGCGCTCCAGGCGGTTCATGCGCGAGCCCTTGATGAGGAGGCGCACCTGCGGCCCCGCCCGGCCGAGCTCCGCGCTGAGCGCGGCGGTGAGCGCGGCGGCGTCGGCAAACCAGTGCGCGCCCGCACCGAAGCTGTCGACCGCGCGCGCCGCGAGCGCACCGGTTGCATACAGGCGCTCGACGCCGTGTGCGCGCGCGAATTCGCCGATCTCGCTGTGCGCGGCTTGAGCGAACTCGCCGAGCTCCGCCATGTCGCCCAGCACCAGCCACCTGCGGCCCGCGAGCGAGCCGAGCACCTCGATGGCGGCCCGCACCGAGCTGGGATTGGCGTTGTAGGAGTCGTCGATGAGCCAGGCGCCGCTCGCGCCCTGCTTGAACTGCAGCCGCCCGGGAACCGCGCGCACCGCGGCCAGACCCGCCGCGATGTGCTCGAGGCTGGCGCCGGCGCTGGCCGCGGCGGCGGCGGCGGCGAGCGCGTTGGCGACGTTGTGGGCGCCGCCCACCGCGAGTTGAATCGCGGCGCTGCCGGAGGGGGCGGTGAGCCGGAAGTGGGTGCGGAACCCCGCGGAGCCCACCGCGGTGTGCAGCTCGCTCGCGCTGAAGTCCGCCGGCTCGCGCACCCCGAAGCTGACCACGCGCGCCGGGGTGAGCGCGCGCCACAGGCCCGCGAACTCGTCGTCCGCATTGATGACGGCGGTGGCCTCGGCGGTGAGGGCTGCGACCATTTCGCCCTCGGCGCGCGCCACCGCTTCGAGGCTGCCGAAGCCCTCGAGGTGCTCGGCTCCGGCATTGGTGATCATGCCGATGGTGGGGCGCGCGATGGCGACCAGGGCGGCGACTTCGCCGGAGCGATTGGCGCCCATTTCCACCACCGCAAAGCGATGCGCGGGCGTGAGGCGCAGCAGCGTCAGCGGCACGCCGATGTGGTTGTTGAGATTGCCGCGGGTGGCCAGACAGCTGCCGGCCTCCCCGAGGATCGCGGCCGTCATTTCCTTGGCGGTGGTCTTGCCGTTGCTGCCCGCCACGCCCACCAGTGGGCCGCGAAAATGCGCGCGCCAGGCCCGCGCGGCGCGCTCGAGCGCCGCCTGGGTATCGGGCACGATGATCTGCGGCAGTTTCACCGGCCGCTCGGCGTCGACCAGCGCGCCGGCGGCCCCAAGGGCGAGCGCCGCGCCGAGGAAGTCGTGGCCGTCGAACCTCGGCCCCTTGAGCGCTATGAACAGCTGTTGGGCGGTGAGCGTGCGCGAGTCGCTCACCACGTCGGTGTACGCGGCGTCGGCCCCGGACAGCCGCCCGCCGCAGGCGCGCGCAAACTCCGCCAGCGTGCGTTTCATGCCGGCAGCCTCGCGAGCTCGGCGCTGACCACCGCCTGGTCGCGGAACGCGCGCCGCACGCCGCCGTGGATCTGATACTCCTCGTGCCCCTTGCCGGCGATCAGCACCACGTCCTCGGGGCCCGAGCGCTGCAGGGCCATGCGGATGGCGAGCCCGCGGTCGTGCTCGATCACGAGCGGCGCGCGCTGCGGCACACCGGCGACGATGTCCGCGACGATCCGCGCCGCGTCTTCGCCGCGCGGGTTGTCGTCGGTCACGATGAGGTCGTCGGCGAGCTCGGCCGCGACCTTGCCCATGAGCGGGCGCTTGCCGGCGTCGCGCTCGCCGCCACAGCCGAACACCACCCGCAGCTGTCCGCGGCAGTGCAGGCGCGCCGCGCGCAGCGCGTTGGCGAGCGCATCGGGGGTATGCGCGTAGTCCACGATGGCGAGCGGCGTGCGCCCGCGCCCGCCGAACATCTCCATGCGCCCGCTCGCCGCCCGGCTCGCCGACAGCGCGCGCGCCGCCTCGTCGAGCGGGATGTTCCAGGCGAGCAGCACCGCCAGCACCGTGAGCGCGTTGTCGACGTTGAACTCGCCCATCAGGCGCAGCGGCAGCTGCGCGCCCCCGAAGCTCGACTGCACCTCGATGAGAAGTCCGCCCGGATCGGGTGTGACGCGCGCGGCGCGCACGAACTGCACACCGCGCGGCAGCGCCGCGGAGGCGCGCGTGGTGACGGTGAGGCTGGCCGTGGAGCCCTCCTCGGCCAAACGCGCCCCGAACGGATCATCGACATTGATGACCCGGTGGGCGAGCCCGGGTAAGGCGAGGAGGCGCGCCTTGGCCGCGCCATAGGCCTCCATGGTGCCGTGATAGTCGAGATGATCGCGGGTCAGGTTGGTGAAGGCGGCGGTGTTGAAGCGCACGCCGTTGACGCGCCCCTGGTCGAGGGCGTGCGAGGACACCTCCATGCTCACGCATTCGGCGCCGAGGGAGCGCAGCGCTGCGAGCTGGCGGTGAATGCTCACCGCATCCGAAGTGGTGTGCAGCGTGGGAGTGAGCTGTGCGGGCATGCCTACGCCGAGCGTGCCGATATACGCGCACCGGCGGCGGCAATGCTGCAGCGCCTGCGCCAGCAGCCACGCACAGGTGGTCTTGCCGTTGGTGCCGGTGATGCCCGCGACCGTGAGCTGCTGTGAGGGCGCGCCGAAGAAGCGGTCCGCGATGAGGCCGGCGCGCTCGCCAAGCTTCGGCACCGCGGCGACGAACGTGCCGGCGGGCAGTTGCGGGGCCGCCTCCCCGGTCTCGCCGTCGCGCTCGTAGAGCACGGCGCGTGCGCCGCGCGCCACGGCCTCGGCGGCGAATTCGAGCCCGTGGTGGGTGCGTCCCCGGCAGGCGAGAAACAGCGCGCCGGGAAGCACGGCGCGGCTGTCGAGCGTCACATCGCTCACCAGCACCTGCGCGGGCGCGGCGGCAAAGCCGGCGGTGAGCTGCGCAAGCGAGCGCGTCATCACCGTGCCCGTGTGCGTGCCTTC
>WNEL01001371.1_pt1 | contig 10760 bp, 8 predicted proteins | sample 5399991 | NCBI WGS metagenome assembly WNEL01 (sample SAMN13153325, study PRJNA577476) | soil metagenome | isolation source: 20 cm grassland meadow soil pre-rain plot 2 | place: USA:California | collected 2015-09-08
TCTCGCCGCCTTCGAGGAGCTGATCCGTAGTCGCATCCGCACCGCGGGAATTGCCGCCACGAGCGCGAGGCGCCATGTCTGAGACCGCCTTCATCATCACGATCGACACCGAGGGCGACAACCTGTGGTCGCAGCCGCACGTCATCACCACGCACAACGCCCGCTTCCTGCCGCGCTTCCAGTCGCTGTGCGAGCGCTTCGGCTTCCGCCCCGTGTACCTGACCAACTACGAGATGGCGATGTGCGACGTCTTCCTCGAATTCGGGCGCGATGTCGTCGCGCGCCGCGCGGGCGAGATCGGCATGCACCTGCACGCGTGGAACTCGCCGCCGATCCTGCCGCTCAGCGACGACGACTTCCGCTACCAGCCGTACCTCACCGAATACCCGGACGCCGTGATGAGGGAGAAGATCAGGTTCATGACGGAGCTGCTGCGGGAGCGCTTCGGGGAATCGCCGGTGAGCCATAAAGCCGGCCGACTCGGCTTCGACGGCCGTTACGCGGCCATGCTGCTCGAGCACGGCTATCGGGTGGACTGCTCGGTGGCGCCGGGCATCGACTGGAGCGGGAAACGGGGAGCGCCGGGCGGCGGCGGCGGACCGGACTATCGCGGCTTTCCAGAGCGCGCCTACTTTCTCAGGCCCGGCGACATCGCCGCGCCGGCCGCGAGCGGGCTGCTCGAGGTCCCCAACACGATCGAGACCAGCCGCCTGTTCCTGCGGGCGCCGTGGCTGTACCGCCCGCCGATCATTCGCGGGATCGCCAACCGGATCTCGCCCCGGCGCAGCTGGCTGTCCCCGGCCGAGAACGGGCTACGGGGACTGCGGCGCGCCGTGCGCGGCGCCCGCGCCCGCGGTGTGGGTTATCTCCAGCTGACGCTCCACTCCTCGGAGCTGATGCCGGGCGGCAGCCCGAGCTTCCCCACCGCCGCGGCCATCGAGCGCCTGTACGGCAATCTCGAGATCATCTTCGAGGAGCTCTCCACCTGGTGCACCGGCATGACGCTGAGTGAATTCCATGCCCGCATGCTCGCGCCCGCGCCCGCGCCGGCCCACACCCCGATCACCGTGGGGGCCGCGGCGTGATCCGCCTCGAGGGCCGGGCGGTAATTTACGGCGAGGTGTGGTTCGATGAGGAGCCACCCGCTCGCGCGGGTGTCGACATCATCGAGTACCGGTGCCGGCCGAACCCGATCCCGAATGCCCGCACCGCGACCCTTCTCTCGCTCCAGACCGATCTCACCGCGCCGCCGGAGGCGATCGTGAGCGGATTTCACGGCGGCTGCCGCTACCTCGTCCGCCGCGCGGAGGCCAGGGACGGACTGCGGCATGAAGTGATCCGGGATGCCGGCGACTGTCTCGACGAATTCGCCGATTTCTACGATGGCTTCGCCAGGCAGAAAGCGCTCTGGCTGGCGGACCGCCACTGGCTCTCACGCGTCGCAGTCGAGGGTCAGCTCGTGCTGAGCTGCGCCTCGCGCGGGAGCGAGCCACTCGTTTGGCACGCGCACCTGCGCTCCGGCCGCACGGTCCGCCTCGCATACTCTGCGTCCTGCTTCAGAGGCATGGAGAGCGGCTACCGCTCTTTAGTCGGCCGCGCCAATCGCTGGCTGCACTGGCACGACATGCTGCACTTCAAGGAAGCAGGCCTCGAGTGCTACGACTGGGGCGGGGTGTTCGCCGACGATTCGACCCCCGAGCGCGCGGGCATCAACCAGTTCAAGCGCATGTTCGGCGGACAGCGGGTCGTGCACTACGAATGCACGGTTCCGGCCACGCCGCGAGGCCGGCTCTGGCTTGCGCTGCGCGAAAGGCGGCGCGCGTGGCAGCCGCCGCGACCCGTCCCCGCCCTACGGCAGGGGGCCTGAGCCGAGCGCTTCCCGCGTCGGGCCGAGCGCTTCCCGCGTCGGGCCGCGCATCACTCGCCCATGTACGACCGAAACCGGCTTGCCCACCGGAGTGTGATAGTTGGCGAGCTTGAGATAACACCCCTGCCCCGCATAGAGCGTCGGTCCGAGGTAATGCACGATCTGCTTGCCGTCGACCCACGCATCGAACCAGCCGTCGCCGTGCGCAGACCATTTCACGTGATAGACGAAGTCATACCAGCGGTTCTTCACGATCGGGCCGATCTCCCAGCGCCGGGTGGGCGAGCCCGGCGCGCCGCTCGAGACGACCGGCCCCGCGGAGATGGCGAAACGCAGCCGCGGCGGGAAGTCCGCCACATCGACCTGGAAATTCGCCTGGCCCGTTGAGCCGGTATGATGAAAGTCGAACACCACGCCCCACGGCCACGAGTCGGCAGCGGTCACGACCGGAAGCTCGTAGTCGGAAGGAAAGAGCAGCGAGTGCGCCCACCATTGCTCCCGTCCCTCGACGCAGCCGGTCGCCTCGGGTGAGAGCGCCAGGTCCGCGCGCTCGGCTTCCCCGCTGCCGGCGATCTCGCGGTCGCCCGGCAAGGTCCGCAGGCGCACGCCGGACCGGCCCGCGACCTCGATGAGACTGATCCGATCCCGCGCCCTCGCCTGCTCGCCGAATCCGCAGGCGCTCCACGAGGTTTCAAATCCGCACGCGAACCGCGCGTCCGCGCCGGCGTGCACGCGCGGCGCGAGCGCCGCGGCAACGGCGATCAGCGCTGCGAGAAGTTGAAGTTGATGCGTCCGTCCCATGGCGCCGCGGGCGCAAGCGAAGTTCACGGCGCCGCGTGCGCCGGCAGGTGCGCGGTCGCGCCAGTAGCGTCGGCTCGTGCTCGAAGCGCGGCAAACCCCGCCGGGTCGAGCTCACGGTGCTCGCTGGCGAGCAGATCGAACAGCAGCCGATCGTAGGGCTGCCCGTCGATGAAGTGGCACTGCCGCTGCCTGCCGATGAAGCGAAAGCCGAGCCGCTCGACGGCGCGCCGCGAGGCGTTGTGCTCGACGGTCCAGGTATTGACCGAATGCAGTCCGAGCTCCTGGAACGCCATGGTGAGCAGATGCGACGCGGCGACCTGCGTCGAGCCGCGGCAGCGGAAGGATTTGTCTCCCGCGACGCCCCACAGAGTTCCGGTGCGCATGTTGCGGTCGACGTTGTTGAGCGCCACGATCCCGAGCGGGGCGTCGTCCTCGTACGAGGTGTAGACCCGGATGAAGTTGGTCTGACGCTGCACCATGATCTTGAGCAGCGCCGGTGTGACGGCCTGCCGGTTGCCGCCGAAATCGAGCCACTGGGAGTTCTCCTTGAGCTGCAGCCAGGCGGCGGTCAGCTCGAAATCCGACGCCGATTCGAGCGGCCGGAGGATCACGTCGAGGATTCCCGGCTCCACAGGCGCGTGCGGCTCCGCAGCTGCGTGTCCGCGCGAGGCGTGCGCGCGCGCGGCGCGAGCAGACGCACTCCGCCTCCCCAGAGCGCCTGATAGGCCGCGAGCAGCCGCGGCGCCTCGTGACGCCATTCGAGCTGCTCCTCGACGCGCCGGCGCCCGAGGGCGCCCATGGCGGCGCGCCGCTCGGGATCGTCCAGCAGCTCGACGATCTTGAGCGCGAGGTCGACCGCATCGTTGCGGCGCGCGTAGAGAGAGGCGCTCTGCGCCGAGAATCGCCCTTCGGTCAGGTCGAACTGCACGATCGGCTTGCCGAGCGCCATGTACTCCATGATCTTGTTCATGGTCGACTTGTCGTTCATGTCGTTGGCGACGTCCGGGTTGACGCACACGTCGGCGGTATTGAGCACGCCCAAGAGCTCGGGGTCCGGCACGCGCCCGGTGAAGGTGACGAATTCGGCCACGCCGAGCTCCTCGGCGAGGTCCTGCATCTGCTTCAGCGCCGTGCCGCCGCCGACCAGTCCGAAGTGGATGTCGCATCTCCCGAGACCGAAGACGATGTGGTGCACCGCCCGCAGAAGATAATCCACCCCTTCCTGCCGCCCCATCACCCCGACGTAGCCGACGAGGTAGCGCCGTCCGCACTTGAGCCGCTCATCCGGCGGCAGCCGCCTGAGGCGCGCCAGATCCGGGCCGCTGCGCACGACGAAGACCCGCTCGGGAGGGACACGGCCGCGCGCGATCGCGATGCGTCGATAGGATTCGTTGGTCGCGATCGAGACGTCCGCGGCGCGGAACGTCAGGCGCTCGAGGCGCAGCAACAGGCGGTAGAAGAAGTCGCGCCGTCCGAATTTCGCCTCGTAGAGCTCGGGCGCGAGGTCGTGGTGATCGAAGAGGAATTTCTTGCCCAACAGCTTGAAGAATCCCCCGATCAGCACGAACAGGTCCGGCGGGTTGCAGGCGTGCACGACGTCGAAGCCGCGCGTGAGCAGGACGCGCCACGACAGGATGAAGGCCTGCGCGATCGCGCTCGCATACTCCAGGGCGTACCCAAGGGCACCCGAGGCCTCCACCGGCAGCCGATATCGATAGATGTGGATCGAGTCGATGAGCTCGAATCTCTTCTCGCAGCCGCCTCCGGTGGGGCAGATGATCGAGACCTCGTACCCCGCGTCGCGGAGCGTCCGGGCCTCCTGCCATACCCGCCGGTCGAACGGGCTCGGCAGATTCTCCACCAGGATGAGGACACGCCTCACCAGCAGATCCCCTCGTAGACGCCGGCGGCGCTGCGCGAGTCGCAGACCCGCACCAGATCGATGAGGGTCTGACGAAGCCCCAGTCGGCGTGGGACATCCCGGAATTCGGGCGCGGCGTTGCCGATGACGATGGTGTCGGCATGCTCCAGCACCTCGTCGATCGTGGGCACCATCAGGCCCGAGATGTGCGGAATGCGGTTCAGGATGTAGTCGCGGTTGGCGCCGTGGAGGCTCGCCATCCTGACGTTGCTGTCGTAGACGCGCAGATCGAAGCCCTTGCCGAGCAGCCGCTCGGTCAGCTCGACGACCGGGCTGTCGCGCAGGTCGTCGGAGCCGGCCTTGAAGCTGAAGCCGAGGACGCCGACCTTGCGGTTGCCCTGCTCGATCACCGCCCGCACGGCGCGCTCGACCTGCAGCGCATTGCTCGGCAGGATCGAGGCAAGAATCGGCAGCGACACATCGAGCGATTTCGCCCTGTGCAGCAGTGCGCGCAGGTCCTTCGACAGGCACGAGCCCCCGAACGCGAAGCCCGGCTTCAGGTAGTACGAAGACAGGTTGAGCTTCAAGTCCTGGCAGAAGATATCCATCACGCTGTGGCTGTCGATCTCGAGGGCCTTGCAGACGTTGCCGATCTCGTTGGCGAAGCCGACCTTGAGGGCGTGCCAGGCGTTGTCCGCGTACTTGACCATCTCCGCGGTCTCGATGTCGGTGCGGATCAGCGGCGCGGGGACCCCGGCGTACAGGCTCGCGAGCAGGTTGCCGCTCGCGCGGGTGAGCTCTCCGATCACGGTCTTCGGGGGATCGAGGTAGTCGTGGACGGCGGTTCCCTCGCGCAGGAACTCGGGATTCACGCACACGCCGAAATCGGTTCCGGCGTGCCGTCCCGAGCTGGCCTCGAGCGTCGGGATCACCAGCTCGCGGGTGGTCCCGGGAGGCAGCGTGCTGCGCACGACGACGACCGGCGCCCCGGGGTGAGAGCGCAGCGCCGTGCCGATCTGCTCGCAGACGCGCCGCACGTGCTTGAGATCGATGTCGCCGTTGCCGCGGCTCGGCGTCCCGACGCACACGAGAATCAGGTCGGATTGCTCGACCGCGACGCCGACTTCGGTGCTCGCCGAGAGCCGGCCGGCGCCGACCTCCCGCTCGATGATCTGGCCGATCTCCTTCTCGATGATCGGCGACTTGCCCGCGTTGACGAGCTCGACCTTGCGCGCCTCGGCGTCGATGCCGATCACCTCATGGCCGGCGCGCGCCAGGCACCCGGCGACGACCGTGCCGACGTAGCCGAGCCCCAGGACGCTGATCTTCATGCGCGTGCCCGCGGCGCGAGCTTCCTGGCATGCACGATGCGATGCCAGCCCCAGCGCCGTCCGAGCGCGCGGCGCAGGACCCCCGGCATCACCCGGCCGAGCACGCCCCAGTGGCGATGGTCGAAGAAGCGGATCTCGTGGCGCACGATCTCGAATCCCGCCAGCAGATCCCGAGCTTCATCGGCGTCGTAGACCCGGCAGTACGGATAGTCGGGCCCGTTGGTGTTGCGGCTCAACCATTCCCCCTCGGAGGGGAAGCCGCGCTCGAGATAGATCTGACGATGCCGCTCGAGCTTGGCGCGCGGGAGCCCCAGCCGCTCGAGCAGAAGCGTCATTCCGGGGAGACACAGCAGCCGCAGCCCCAACTTGCGCAGGAACTTGATCTCGAGCGCGTAGTTGATGGATGTCCGGTTGTAGAGCATGAGGAGGAGCTCGCCGCCCGGCTTGAGCACCCGGTAAATCTCGGTGACGGCGCGGCCGACTTCGGGAATGTGCTGCAGCACACCGAAGGAATACACGGCGTCGAAACTGCCGTCCGGGAAATCGAGCGATCTGGCGTCGCGCTGCAGGGAAGCCCCCGGCATGCTGAACACGCGCAGCGCCCGCTCGGTCGCCTCCGCCGAGCCGCGGTCGACGTTGATGCCGGTGTAGATGGCGCCGGCGCCGACGATCCGGCGGGCGTCGGTGCCGACGCCGGCCCCGACCTCCAGCACGCGCTTGCCGGGCCAGTCGATCCAGGACAGGCATTCGAGGATGTGAGGCTGGAGCGCGTAGCGCTGGCGCTCGACATCCAGAAAGAACTCGCGCGACAGCCGCTCGCGCGCACTCAACTCCGAATCGCAGGGCTGACGGTCCCAGTAGGCTCGCACCCGCTCCTGCGTAACCGCGCCGTCCATGACTCGTTCCTCCTCGACCGACCCTTCCTACTTATCGATCCTCAAGCTGTCATTTACGACTGCGCCGGATAGTCCGATCGGCACATGAGCTCGGTCCGGAGCAGCGCGTCTCCTTCGAGTCGCGCCCGCCAGGCGATGGTCGGCGACGGTTGCCGCTCATCATAACGGCGGGAAACCCAGCCGCAGAGCGGCTGCAGGCTCCCGCGGTAGAGCCGCGCGTCGGCGTCGCGGTGGCGGGGCAGCTCCGCCACCAGCGTCCACTGTCCGCGCCGGATGGCGAAGCCCGCCGGCACGGCCTCGACCGTGCAGCGCTCATCGCAGTGAAGGAAGAGCTCGACGTCGTGGGCGCCCGACATCTGCAGTCGATCCTCGATCACGACGCGGCGCGCGCGCTTGTCGAGGGTGATCCGCCTGCGGTGCAGGACCGGGTCCGAAAGGCGCAGGTACCCGTCGTGCCAACCCTCGAACACGTCGGCGGCGTCCGAGCTCTCCCAGGTGTCGCACCGCGCCCGCGCCTGCTTCACCCACATGAACTCGCCCCCGGGCAGCGACTGATCCACGCCGTCGATGCGCAGCGTGTTGTGCGCGGCGGTGCCGCGGAAGTACGCGCGCCACTCCCCGCCACCGTGATACGCGCAGGTCCCGGGATCGATCAGGAGCTCGAGCCCGCCGAGCGACAGCGTGAAGGCGAGCGCATCGGCATGTCCGTGGGCGGCGATGCTGCGATAGCCGAGGGGACCGGCGTCCGCGACCAGACGGATTTCCTCCGGGGTCTCGAAGTCGCAGCCGAGGATGTAATAGCCGCCGCCCGGGAAAGCCCGGCGCAGCGGCGCCCGGGCGCGCGGCTCCTCGACCCGGCGGAACAGCTCCCCGGCCCGCGATCCGAACAGCCAGCGCGTCTTGTCGTCCAGCTTCCCGGCTTTCGCCTTGAGCTCGCCGCTGCCGAACAGAATCGCCCCGCTCGCGAGCAGTGACCGATAGGTCGAGAAGTCGGGGCTCTGCGCCAGTCGGGTTACCGCGCCGTCGTCGGCGTCGCCGATCATCGGCACGTTGCCGCCCGCATCCATGATCGAAGCGAGGCAGACGAGCATCGCGGCCAGGCGCTGCTCGTAGGCCGCGGAGAATCGCTCGTCGGCGCTCCGGCCCGCGAGCAGCGCGAGCAGCAGGAAATCGAGCACGAACTGCTGGTAGCACACCGCCTGCTCGAGACTGACGCCGTCGGTCGAGCTCTGCAGCAGCGCCTCGCGCTCGAGAATCTGCTGCGCCACCCGACGCCAGTCCCGCACCCTGGGCCAGCACGGCCATGTCAGGCCCGCGATGTAGAGTCCGGCCGCCTCGCCGATGAGATGATTGTTGGCCGAGGAGTGGCGCGAGAAGTACCCGTGTATGAAACGTGCGTGCTCGTAGACGGAATCGAGCCAGAGCCGCCTGAACTGCGCCCCGCCGCTGCCGGCGAAGAAAGGCGCGGCCGCCCCGCCCGAGAGCTGCCAGGCGATCGACCAGTTGATGAGCCGGATGGCCGCCTCGAGCGCGCTGCACCAGTTCGGGCCCCGCCCCTCTGGACAGGCGCGGATCCAGCTCTCGAGGTGCTCCCTGAGAACGCGCAGATACCGGGGTTCCCGGGTCAGCGCGTAGCCCTGGGCCAGCGTCACCAGGTGCAGATGGCGATTCACCTCCCACAGGTACTTGATGTCCCCGACGAGGCGGCGGTCGCGATAGTCGAGGAGCTTGCCCGTAGTGAGCGGGGCTTCGACCCCGGTCTTGGGATCGCGATTCCAGCGCGGCACGCCCCCGTCGGCGAAGCTGAGCGCGAAGATCGTCAGGGCACCGGAGGCGATGCGGTCCGCCTCCGCCACGTACGGCGCCGGATCGAGGCCCTCCGGAACATGCACCCATCGCCTGCTCCACGGACCCCGATCCATTGGCGGGATCGACCTGCGGCGCGGCGCAATCGACTCGACGTGCGCCGCGATGAGCCTCGCGGCGCGGTAGGGCAGCTCGGCCGGCGACATGCAGCGCAGTCGATTGAGCCGCCACAGGAGCGTGCGCCCGAAGGTTGCGGAGAAAGAACCGGCTGGCATCGCGATTGCTCCGTCCGTCGCCTCAGGCGCGCGCGATGCGGCGACTGGCGGCGCGTGCGCTCAGGAGCGCATACAGCCGGCAAAGGTCGGCCGCGAGGCGCTCCACGGAGTAGCGCGCGGCGATGGTCGCGCGGGCCGCGGCGCTCATTCTCGAGAGCGCGGCGCGATCGCGGGCCAGCCTCCCGATCGCGCCGGCCAGGCCCACAGCCGAGCGCGGCTCGACCAGCACACCGTTGATCCCGTCCTCGACGAGCTCCGGTATCGCTCCGACGCGGGTCGCGATCACGGGGACGCCCGCGGCCATGCTCTCGAGCAACGCATACGGCAGTCCCTCGGCGTAGCTCGGCAGCACGAAGACATCGGCTCGCTCGAGCGCGCTCATCTTGTCCGCCCCGCGCAGCGGTCCGACGAAGTGGACGCGTCCGACCCCGCGCGCGGCCGCCGTCTCTCGCAGCGCCGCCTCCTCGGGGCCCGCGCCGGCGATGGTCAGCGCTGTCGGGACGCCCTGGAGACCCGCGAGCGAGAGCGCCTCGAGGAGCTCGTGGAGACCCTTCTCCCGAACGAGCCTGCCTATATATAAGAGACGCAGCGGCTCGTGCGCCGACGAGCCGTGGCGCGCAAGCGCGGCGTAAGGGGCGCAGTCGACGGCGTTGGGATAAGTAAAAACGGGGGTCGAGCCCACGAAGCGCCGGAACGCCTCGCACTCGGATCTCGACATGGCGACCACCGCATCGGCAAGGCGAAGCGTCGCCCGCACGAACGCCATCGGCAGCCGATATCCGCGGCAGAATTCCTGAGGGATTGCGCCTCCGTGGATCTGGTGCAGGACCCGCGCGCCGCAAAGCCTCGCTACCACGGTGTACACGAGATCACGCCAGTAGCTGCGCAGGGTAAGCCCCGTATTGAGGTGCACGATCGCCGCGCGGTGAGCCAACACCGCGACCCCGAGCCGGAAGGGACTCACGATGAGCCGCACGGCGCGCTGGAGGGCACCTTCGCTCCGACCCTCGCTGCCGACCTCGAAGTGGATCAGGGTGAATTCCTCGGCGAGGCGCGAGGCGAGCAGCAGGTTCAGGTGCGTGCTCACCCCGCTCAACGCCTCGCGCCGCGGCCCGAGGAGTAGTGCGACGGGTCGCTGCACCGCGGAGCTCACGCCCGCACGGTCGCCAGCGCTTCGCCCGACTGCGCCTGCATGCTGACCTCGGGATGCCAGGGCATTTCCTTCACCGCCTGAGGCGCCGCACACCCCGAGCAGCAGCTGCTCGTAACGGTCGATCATCGCCCCCTCATCGAAGGCGGCTTCGGCCTTGGCGCGCCCGCTCCGGCCCATCGCGAGCCGGATGTCAGGGTCTTTCAGCTGCGACAGACATTCCACCAGTGCGCCGGTATCGCCGGGCGGGAACAGCATTCCATTGCGCCCCGGCTCGATCAGCTCCGTGGCTCCGCCGACCTGCGAATGCACCAGCGGCTTGGCCATGGCCATGGCCTCGATGGCCGCGAGCGAGAGCGCCTCGGTCGTCAGGCTGCAGAGGCACACCACATCGCAGGCCGCGAGGTACGGCCTGACGTCCTCGCGGAAGCCGGTGACGGTCACTTCGCGCTCGACACCGAGCGAGCGCGCGCGCGCTTCGACCACGCCCCGCATCGGGCCGTCGCCGATCAGCAATCCTCTCGCGGGGAGGCCTGCCCGGCGCAGCCGCGCGATGGCATCGATGAGCTGGATGTGGTTCTTCTCGGGCCGCAGCACCGCGGTGATCCCGATCACGTAGTCGGTATCCGCGTAGCCGAGCCCGGTACGCAACGCGTGCCGCTCGAGCGCGCTGCGGTGGTCCTGAAAATGCCGCGTGTCGATGCCGTTGTGGATCACCGTGTTGCGGCGTGACAGCAGAGCACGACGCATGCAGTAGCGCCGCTGGTTTTCGG
>WNEL01001381.1_pt1 | contig 10719 bp, 10 predicted proteins | sample 5399991 | NCBI WGS metagenome assembly WNEL01 (sample SAMN13153325, study PRJNA577476) | soil metagenome | isolation source: 20 cm grassland meadow soil pre-rain plot 2 | place: USA:California | collected 2015-09-08
CCGGAACGCGGTGTGGGAGATGGCCCAGGCCTCCGGCCTCGGCGTCGAGGTCGACCTGACGAAGGTCATCGTCGATCCCGCGGTGGCCGAGGTCTCCAAGCTGTTCGGCATGGAGCCTCTCGACGCGATCAGCGAAGGCACCCTCTTGATCGCGACGGAGGCGGATGCCGCGGACGAGGTCCTCGCGAGCCTGCGAAAGAAGGGCATCGCGGCCACCGATATCGGCGGCTTCACGAAACCGGGCCAACCGTGCACCGATCGAGGCCGGCCATTCCGTCCCGCGGACCGCGATCCGTTTTGGATCGCCTTCAGCCGGGCCTTCGCGGGGGAGATCATCTGAGCGGCGTGGCAAAACCTCGGAGCCGTCTGGGCGGCGTGTACCTGGTCACGTCCCCGAAGCGGCCCGTCTCGCGGCTGTTGGCAATCGTCGAAGCCAGCCTCGAAGGCGGCGCATCGATCGTGCAGCTTCGCGACAAGAAGATCTTCACACCGGAAGAGAGGATCGAGGCCGCCCGGGGACTTCGGACCCTCTGCAACCGGTACGCCGTGCCGTTCATCGTGAACGATGACCCGGAACTGGCCCGACGCTTCCGGGCGGACGGCGTCCACGGCGGCCGAGAGGATCCGTCGCCTCGCATCGCGCGGTTGGTCCTCGGGCCGCGGGCGATCGTCGGCGTCACCGTCTATGGAAAGGAAGGGGAGGAAGAAGCCGCGGCGGCCGCAGGCGCGAACTACGTTGCGGTGGGACCGTTCTTTCCTAGCCCAAGCAAACCGGACGAACCGGTGCTCCCGCTCGACGTCCTCGACGGGGTCGTCAAGCGATCTCGACTGCCGGTCTTCGCGATCGGAGGCATCACGCCGGCCAACGCAGGCCTTCTCGCCGAGCACGGGGTCGCGGGCGTCGCCGTGATCTCCGCGATCATGGACGCCGCGGATCCGCGCGCCGCGACGGAGGCGATTCGGCGGGCGTTCTCAGAGGGCCGACCTTCGGAGGAGCCTCACGCGCGGCCGCACAGAAAACGCGCGCGCGAAGAATCCTCGGGCGAGCACTTCCACCAACAAACGGTTAAATAGAGCCCTTTTCCTGCGAACGGTCCCGTGCGACGGCTCATAGTGACAGAGAAGTTCAACGCGGCGGTCCGCATCGCGACCATCCTCAGCGACGGGAAGGCCAAGCGGACGAATGTGGAGGGCACCTCCGTCTTCGAGTTCGTCCGCGGAGAGGATTCCACCAAGGTCGTGGGCCTCCGTGGCCACATCATCAACCTCGACTACCCTGAGGCCCTCAACGACTGGGCCCGGGTCGACCTGAAGGAGCTGGTCTGGGCGGAACCGCAGAAGGTCGTGACCGCCGGGAAGATCGGCGCCGCCCTGAAGAAACTGGGCGTGGACGCGGACGAGGTCATCATCGCCACGGACTTCGACCGCGAGGGTGAGCTGATTGGGGTCGAGGCGCTCGGCCTGATCCTTGAAGTCCGGCCCGACATCCGGGTGCGCCGGGCTCGCTTCTCCGCCTTGACGAAGTGGGATATCGAGCGCGCGTTCGCGAATCTCGTGGAGGTCGATCATCCGCTCGCATGGTCGGCCGAGTCCCGCCAATCCGTGGACCTCGCCTGGGGCGCGGTCCTCACGCGCTTCCTCTCGATCGCGTCGAACCAGCTCGGTCGGGACTACCTCTCCGTGGGCCGCGTGCAGAGTCCGAGCCTTGCCCTGATCGTCGATCGGGAGCGGGAGATCGAGGACTTCGTCCCGCAGGATTACTGGACGCTCCACGCGCGGTTCCGCAAGGACGTGGACGGCTCCGCGGTCGAATTCGACGTCGACCACGAGCACGGTCCCTACTGGGCGCGGAGCGAGGCCGAGGCGGCCCTCGATGCGGCTTCGAAGGCGAAGCAAGGCCTGGTCCGGGAATACATTCAGAACGAGCGCGAAGAGCGCCCGCCTCCTCCCTTCAACACGACGATGTTCGTGACGGAGGCCAACCGCCTCGGGTTCGGGGCCGCCCAAGCGATGAAGATCGCGGAGGACCTCTACCAGTCCGGCTACATCTCCTATCCTCGGACGGACAATACGGTGTATCCGTCCTCGGTGAACCTTCGGACCGTCCTCGAGAAATTGCAGGATTCACCGTTCGCGGCAGAGGCGCGCACCCTCGCGGCGCAAGAACGGATCGCGCCGAGCCGAGGGCGGATGGAGACGACGGACCATCCGCCGGTCTATCCCGTCCAAGGGGTCGGTCGCGACAAGGTGAAACGGAACGACCACTGGGCGATCTACGAACTCGTGGTCCGGCGGTTCTTCGCGACGGTCGCCCCGAACGCGCTCGCGGAGACCTCGGAAACGAAGATCGATCTCGGCGGCCAGCCGTTCCACGCCGAGGGATACCGCATCAAGGATCCCGGGTGGAGGAAATACTATCCGTACTGGACCGTCCGCGAAACGAACTTGCCGGTGCTGATCGCCGGAGAGTCGCTCGACCGCGTCGGGGATGTCACGGTCCGCGAGGATCGAACGAAGCCGCCCGCGCGATACAGCGAAGGATCCCTCATCCAGGAGATGGAACGACTCGGCCTGGGGACCAAGTCCACGCGGCACGACATCCTCAAGAAACTCTACGATCGCAAGTTCATCGAAGGGAAGTACCCGCGGCCCACGACGAGCGGGCGGGCGGTGATCGAGGCCCTCGAAGACCATGCCGAACGGATCACGCAGCCGGAGATGACGGCCCACCTCGAGGCGGACATGGAGGGCATTGCGACCGGCGTCCGGGCGCGCGAGGACGTCGTCCGGGAGTCCCAGCAAATGCTCAGCGAGGTCTTGGAGACCTTGCAGGCCAACCGCGAGGCGATCGGCCAGGAGATCGAGGCCGCACTCCGGGAGCAGAATTACATCGGCAAGTGCAACGTATGCAAGGAAGGGAACCTCACGGTCATCCGATCGAGGCGTGGATCGCGATTCCTCGGTTGCGACCGTTATCCGGCCTGCCGGAACACGCACCCGCTGCCGCAGATCGGCATCATCCAGGGCGCCGAGGAAAACTGTCCGGAGTGCGGCGCTCCGATGATCAAACACACGGATCGCGGTCGGACGACGACCTACTGCGTCGCGTCCGATTGCCCCACGGTCCGGGAGCGGAATTTCATCGGATCGTGCGAGAAGTGCGGCACCGGTGAACTCTCGATACGCCATGGGAACTACGGGAAGCGATTCGTCGGATGCTCGAACTACCCGAACTGCGACAACTCCTATCCGCTTCCCCAGCGCGGTCTCATCGTGCCCACGACGGATCGTTGCAAGGCCTGCAACCACCCCGTGATCAAGGTCATCTCCCGCGGTCGGCCGCCGTGGGTCCTGTGCCTCAACATGAAATGCCCCGCCAAGGAAGGCAAGCGGAAGAAGGCGGCCGAGGGGAAGGTCGCCCCGAAGCGGGCTCCGAGGAAGAAGAAACCCGCTCCGATCGCCGTTGCACCGGACTTGCCGACGGGCTAAGGCGTCTTCATGAATCGGATGAACTCGTCGAGGGTCCGCGGCTGAAGCGTGTAGTTCGTCCGCTTCTCCTCGCCGATCGTGGAAGTCTGCGCCTTACCATAGTGGTGACCTGGACAGACGATCAGGTCGTCGTCCATCTTCCGCACCTTGTTGAACAGGGAATCGTACATCCGTTCGACGCTCGACCCCGGAAGGTCGACGCGGCCGCAGTCGCCGACGAACAGGCAATCGCCGGTGAAGACGCGGCCCGACACGATGTAGCAACTGGAGTCGGGCGAGTGACCGGGCGTGTGGACCACCTTCACTTTCAGCTCGCCAACGTTGACGATGCTGCCATCCTCCAGGACCACGTCCTTGCGAACCTCGCTCAACCGATGGGCGGCGATCTTGGCGCCGGTTTCGTCCGCAAGGCGCTCGTTGTCGAACACGTGATCCCGGTGATGGTGGGTATTGAAAATCAACTCGATCGAGTAGCCGTTCTCCTTCGCGACTTTTTGTAGGATCCGTGCATCGAAGCTCGGATCGACGACCGCCGCACGTTTCGTCTTCGGGTCGCCGATGACGTATCCGAAGTTCTGCATCGCGCCAATCAGGTGTTGCTCGAAGAACATCGATCGCGATAGAAATCAAGCCCCGGGTTAAGCCTTCCCATCGCCATCCTCGACCAGGACCTGCCCACGTCGCGTTTTCGGTAGGATTTCGGCCTCGGATGTGCCTGAGTTGTTCGGCGTGCGCGGAAGGACCGATATGGCCGGACCAGTTGGGAATGAGGCATCCTCGGCCGTCCTTCTTCAGTTCGGTCACATGCGAACCGACCTGCGTACGTGGTCCCTATCCCCCGGAAGGACATCATGGATTGAAGCAAATGCGGCTCCAAGTCCTCGCAATCCTGGAGAATGGCGCGTCGAAAATAATCCCGAAAGGATCCGACACGCTCCGCGTCCTCCTGATCCTCCGCGCACAGGAAGGGTCCCCTTCCGCGGAATCGCCGGAGAGCCAACATGGTTCGCCCCCGTCTCCGATTCGCCGACGCGTGATGCAATCCCTCGTCGCGAGGTCCTAGTCGCGCGTTCGAACGCATCCGCTGACCTGCGAACGAGCCACTAGCGATTCGGGCGAGAGGCCTAACGGGAACGCCTGGAGGCCTTCTTGCCGCGACGGGCGGCCTTCTTCGCCGCCTTCCGCGGCGCTCGGGCGGAGCGCGGTGGCGCCTGCGCCTCGTAGAGGGCCAGCGTGATCCCGGTTGGGTCTTGGAACACCGCGAACCAGCCCATGCCGGGAATCTCCTGCTTCGGCATCGTGACGGCGCCCCCGGACGAGGTGACCTTGCGCAGCGTGGTCTCGATGTCCTCGGTGAGGACGTAGTCGAGGACCCCCGCGGGCAGGTTCTCCGCCTGCTGCAATCCGCCGCCGGGTGCGCTGGGCGGCTGGAACATCGAGTAGTTCATCTGCGGCATGTCCTCGAATTTCCAACCGAAGACGTCCTTGAGGAACGACTTCGTTTTGTCGGGCGCGTTCGAATGGATCTCCACGTGCACAATACTGTTCGGCTTCTGAGCGATGCTCTCATTCCCCCTTCCGCGAGGTAAGTCGGGATGTATCAAAGGGGTAATAAGGAATAGCTTCGGGGGCTCGGCGAAAGTGTCCGCGGCTCGTGGACGACTATTCCTTCCTCGCTTCTTTGGTCTTCGGCCTCAAGTCGGTGGATCCGCGCTTGCGGTACCGGGTCACGCACATCGCGTTGCGGGCGAACCACTCCATGCCGGTCTTCTTGAGCGCCGGCGGCGCCGGCCTCGGGGAAGCCGTCCTCTAGGAAGAGCGGGGTGAGGGATGTTCAGGACCGGGGAAATTCTCCTTGGCCGCCAGGGCGCCCTCCACTCTCTGAACTCCGAGCTGTGCCAGAACGGTCGGGTAAGCCGCACCGATCTTCTCAGCGGCCAGAGGTCCCCAGCGGAGGTAGGCCGCGACGGCTGCCTTGATGGCCCCGGCAACCTCATCGCGGCCCAAGGACGTGAACGAGGCCGCGAGACGTTCCTCCCGGTCGTCCGCCTGTATCAGGCGGGCGTAGCCGCGACACCGTTTCCGCATCGCGGCCACCCACTCGGCAGCCTCCCACCATTTCCCCCGCGACCACGCCTTGATCGCGGAACGGGCCTCGATCCAGAAGTCCAGAAGGGACTTCTCCACTTCCCCTTTGTCCGGAGGGCCGAACTCCACCTTCGGAAAGTCGACACCTCGAAGCAGTCCAATCTTGTCGACGAGGACCACGTGAGGACCTCCGTGGGTCTGCCGGAAGTTCTGCTCATGGGAGAGGGCCAGTTCCCCGTCGACGCCGTCTTCCATGATGAACAGGACCATGTCGAAGCCCAAACCCTCGAAGTTCCGGCGGTCCCTCCACCACGCGATCCCTCCCCACGACCGCAAGAAGCGTTCGCGGTCGGCGAAGAAGGATTCATAATCGCGGTGGCGCGCCACCAGATACACGTCGATATCGGACTGTTCGTCCGCCGTCCCCGCCGCGTGGGAGCCGCCGAGGAAGGCGGCAACGATCCGGGGATCCGACCGGCACGCCTCGGAGAATTGCTCAATTGCCTTCCGACTGCGTTCGACTCGCGATCCCGTCGTGGCAGCTCACCTCTCCCCTGACATTCTAGAGATTTCACTTGCCGTGGTCAGGTTGCCGACCCGGCCACTTCGGCCTATTCCTTCCGCGCTTCCTTCGCTTTTGGACGGAGTTCCCGACTCCCGCACTTGCGGCAACGGGTCGCGCGCATCGCGTTGCGGGCGTAGCACTGCATGCAGATCATCTTGAGCAGCCGGCGGCGCTCGGCCTCCGGGAAGCGGGCCATCGAGGTCGGGACGCGCGGGCCGTTTATAATGCCTTCGGGCGCCGGGGCCTCTGTTTCACTGAGACGGACTTGATAACGACCCGGTTCGGCCGCCGCGGATCGAGGGGGGGACTCGCTCGCTTCAGGGCGTGGACCATTAAGGCGTAGACCTCGGGCAGGTCCAGGGTCTCAGGCCCGTAGAGGACGATGTGGCGGGCGGTCTTCCCGCTCCCCTTCAAGAGGTGCTTCGGGTCGGGGAGGTTGGCCCCGTGCAAGAAGAACAGGCTCACCCATCGAGGGAAGACGGCGATGGAGAACACCGCGTCGGAGGTGCGCTCCGTGGAACCGAACCCGATCGCGAGAGCGTTGTAGTTGTCATAGACCAATTCGATCGCGCCGGGGAGGAGGGATCGCATCTTCGCGAGGACCGCCCGGGCCTGGGCGGCGATCGCCGGCGTATATCGGGCGAGGAACGAATCGAGCTGCTCTTCGGGGGACAGATCCCTCACGGCAGGCGGGGCCCCCTCATCTCGACGCTCCCGCGGGCCGAGGCGTCCGCGCGACGAGGCGCGACCCCCACCGCGCGACGCGGCAACCGAAGCAGCCCCGGTGGTAACTCCCTTCAAGGGCCCCGGAGGAGAAGCGCTCGAACGCCGTCGGACTGAAGGCCGGCTTGCCGAGCCGCACATTCACCGCATCGTGGAGTCCTTGCATCCAGACGACCATCGAGGGCTGGCATCGCCCGCAGGGCCATCGTTCGGACATGCCATGGAGGCCCTTCCAAAGGGACTTCCCCAGCCATCGTCGAAAGGGCAATGCGGTCCTCCGCGTGCCTTGAGAAAGGCGGAATGCGCGTCCCTGCTGCGCGTCCGAAACCGCGTCGCTCTCCCGCAACGTCAATCGGAACTCCCTCATCCTTGATAAGGGAGACGGCCGCGCAACACGACGTCTCGGCAGGATTCCCAAACCTCTTCCGCAGCGGCGTCGTCCTCGACCCGTGAAACGAAAGGAACGGCCTCCCAAGGACGCCCGCCCGAAGGAGAAACGCTTCCGCCACGGGGGCCGAAAGGGCCAACGTGCCCGCCGCCCTGATGACAAGACGAAGCGCCGGTGAAGTCGCGCCCGCGACTTTATCTCCTTCCCGGGATTCGACTCCGGGTCACTGAGCGATCGGATGGCTTTCGAATACGAGTTCCGCATGCGGATCGAGGCCCCTCGGCCGACGGTCTTCGAGAGACTCCTCCGGATCGAACACCTCTCCCGCTGGTTTTGCGGCTGGTCGCGCATCGAGCCGAAGGTCGGCGGCAGCTTCAAGTTCGGCGGGGAGACGTGCATCATCCCGCCCGAGGGCCGCTCCTGGGACACGACGATCGACGAGGGCGAGGTCCTCCGACGATTCGCCTTTCGATGGGCCATCCGCTCCTCCGAAACGCGGGTGTCGTACGAGCTGGAGGATGAACCCGACGGGATGGCGTCGCTCGTTGTGCGGCATCGCGGGGTCCCGATTCGCGAGACGACCTGCGGCACGGTCCAGGATGCCTGGAGGATGTGCCTCGGAAACCTCAAGTCGATCGCAGAAGGACGCGGGGACAGCGTCCGCCCCGATCACGCCCCGGTGACCTCTCCGGACCTTCGGCTGTCAGTCCTCATCGAGGCTGCGCCTGCGAAAGTCTTCGAGGCGTTCTCGGATCCGGCGGGCGTCGGCCACTGGGCGTCCGGCGGAGTCCCTACCGAAGAGGCCCGGGTCGAACCGCGCGCTGGCGGCACGATTTCGTTGGGCACCCGAGGTGGGCCCGATCGCGTCCTCGAATGGCTCCCCGGACGCCGGATTGGACTCGAGTGGTCCAGCGCGAAGGGGCGGGTTCTCCATTTCGACTTCGAGGAGAAGGCGAGCGGCACGGCCGTGTACCTAGCTGAATCGGGTCTCCCTACGGGCGGCCTTGGACTCGTCCTGCACGAGCGAGGCCGATGGTCAGACCGGCTGGTCTGCCTGAAGAATTTCGTCGAAAGCGGCTCGAGCGGCTTCGTCAATGCGTACGAAGATCAGGTCCGGGAGAGCTGAGACGGCGTGCCGCGGACTCGCTCACGACTTCTTGCGGTCCGGCTCGAAAAACGGTCGCTCCACGACGGTCGCGGGGACGCGGTGCCGTTCCCACTCGACGGCGAGCTCGATGAGGACGCGCGTGCCCGGTTTCGAGTACGGCGAGGCCACAGTCGCGATCACGATGTATTTCTTCAGGAGCGGCGACCAGCAACCGCTCGTGGCCCAGCCGATCTGGCGATAACCCGCGAAGAGCGGGACCTTCTGCCGCCACGGCGCGGACGGAGGCTGCGGGGGCAGGCCCATGTCCCAATAGAATTTCTCCACCGCCCCCCAGTCGATCACGAGGCCCACCGTCCGGCGGGCCGGACCGCGGCGCTTTTCCTCGAGGAGAGCTTTGCGTCCGATGAACGACCCCTTCTCAAGCGCGACGGTCCAATCGAGGCTCAGTTCGTACGGTGAATACCGTTGCGCGTCGATGACCGCCTTCCGGGCGGGTGTGTAGTCGACCTCCGCCAAGATCAAGCCGGCCTCGATCCGCGCCACGTCCAGGGCGAGCATGCCCGCGGGAGTGATGTCGTGTCCCTGGCCCTTTGCCATCAGGGCGTCCCACAACGTCTCCGCGCGTTCCCGCTCCACCCAGATCTCGTATCCGAGATCTCCGGTGTATCCGGTCCGGGAAATCTGCACCGGGATGCCCGCGAATTTCGTGTTCGCGAACCGGAAGTACTTCAGCTTCTCGACCGCGCCGTCCGCGCCTTCCAAGAGGATCGCCCGAGACGACGGCCCCTGCAGCGCGAGCGCCCCGATGTCTTCCGAGACATCCTCGACCTCGGCATCGAGCCCGATGCCCGCGTCCTGAAGCCACTTCAGGTTCGGCTCCGCGGATGTCATCCGGAATGATCCGTCCCCGAAATTCCACAGCGTCCCGTCGTCCACGGTCTTGCCGCGTTCGTCGCACCACGGCGTGTAGCAGATCTGCCCCTTCCTCAGCTCCTTCGCGTTGCGGGTGACGACCTTGTTCACGAGGGCGAGAGCGTCTTTGCCGCGGATGCGATACTTGTAGAGGGGCGAGACGTCGAGCAATCCGGCGGAATGTCGGATCGCGTAGTACTCCATCTCCGGAACGAGGGAATACGACGACGCGGCGAGGTAACCGGACCAGCCGCGCCACTCCCAGCTCTCGCAAGCCGCGGAAGTGCGGGAATGAAAGGGGGAGCCGCGACGCATGATGCTTCCTCGCGGCCGCACCGCGGGTGAGGAACTTAACGCTATGCGGCCAGGCGACCTGTGTGAATCGAACGCGGATTACCTCCCTCATGATTGGAAATCCGTCCTGCCTGAAGGCTTCCACCATCGGGCGGATACTCCGCGATTCGGCCGCCATTGCCAATGGTGGGCAGGGCATATACATTATGCCATGATAGATAATAATGGCGCGACAGAACGTTGAAAATACATCCGTCCAGCTATACAGTAATAGCCTTGACGAATACTTATATCATCAATTACCGAAAATAGTTATACACCAGCTATCCGACTAGTCGAAGCCATTATACCCTCAGAATCCGTTCCGTTTTTCAGTCATGAGAGGAGAAAAAATGTTGCCACTAAGTGGGGCAAGATTCGTGTCGGAGCGATGGACTCAACGGGATGGCGGGGAGGTGGCTCGGTACCTGACGTCGGAGTACGGCAGAGGGACGGGCCTCGGATTCCTCAACGGTCTCGCGGCCTCGGGGAGGAGTTCGCGGCGTAAGATGAACGTCCGGTTGATTCAGCGGCTTCGTGGATTCATGGAGGCGGTCAAGACTCGAGTGGCCCACGCGCCTGCAGCCGAGTTACAGCAGGAGCTGAGTCTGCTCGCCCAATGGAAACGGGGCGAACTCGCAACCACGGAACTGGTCGATCGACTCGAAGAATTGGAATTCGAGAGTTCCGTTGCGGGCCTCGATCTCTGCCTTTGATCTTCCCCGGGAAGGGATTTAACCCCTCGCCCGATACGGTCGGCGCCCGCGGTCTTCCTGCGTCACGGGACCGAAAGGCCGCAGGAGGTGTCTCTTTGCCCGCGCGCTACGACGCAATCGTGATCGGCGGGGGGCACAACGGCCTCACCACCGCGGCCTACCTGGCGCGAGCGGGGAAACGGGTCTTGGTCCTCGAGCGTCGTCACGTCCTCGGAGGGGCCGCCGTGACGGAGGAGGTGTTCCCCGGGTTCAAGTTCACGGTCTGCTCCTACGTCTGCAGCCTCCTCCGGCCGCAGGTGATCCGGGATCTCGACCTTCCGTCCCACGGATTCGAGGTCATCCCACAAGAGTCGAGCTTCACGCCCTTGCCGGACGGGAGGTACCTGTACCGTCACGG
>WNEL01001382.1_pt1 | contig 10719 bp, 12 predicted proteins | sample 5399991 | NCBI WGS metagenome assembly WNEL01 (sample SAMN13153325, study PRJNA577476) | soil metagenome | isolation source: 20 cm grassland meadow soil pre-rain plot 2 | place: USA:California | collected 2015-09-08
CTGATCCGGCATCATGAATGACCGCTCCGCACCCAAATTTTCATGCATCCTAGTCCAATGGGATTCGGAATGAACTTTTTCGGAAAGCTGGGGAAGGAGAGCATTCATGAAAGAGGAAGTTGACAGATCACGTCGCTCCGTGTTGTGGATTGCTCCACTGGGAGGCATTGCTCTAAAGTGGCTCCGCAGGGACAGCCGCCACCGGCTGTCCCTGCCTGGCAGCAATCGCTTTCGCAAAGACCGCATCTAGTCAAGTGCAATGACTGCGCCCGATAGATTGTTAGCGGCTGTACGTGGAGCCGCAGCCGGCCTGCCGCAGCTGAATATTTCGTCTGATGTCTCTGCTTAGGGAAAGCTCTACTTCCCACCCGAACTGCTATACCAACTTCTCCACGTGGCGATATCATTCGGCAAACTCTGTCCCGTGATGTCGCGCAGCGCCTGATAAATCCAGGTATGGGTCTGTGCGTCCAGAGAAGAATCGTCAGCAAAGCCGAGAAGCGCTGGAATTGCGCTGTGGCGCTGCTCTTGTGTAAGCATGCCAGACTGCGCCAGGCTGCACGCCGCGCGCTCCCGCACCACGGGAGAAGCATCGTCGTGCAGAGTTTGCAGGAGCGGCGCAATCGTATCATCGCTTCCCAAATACGCCAGTCCTTCCACTGCCCAATGGCGCACTTCCGGATCTGAATCTTGGAGTTGCGCTACGAGCACCTGGGTCAGTCTTTCTGGTTCCACACCACGATTCCCAAGCAGCCCCAGGCCCCACAGCGCCCAAACACGCTGAGACAGCTCGCCGCCCTCGGCTTGCGCTAGCAGGTGCTCGGCGCTTTCAGAAGTTTTGGCCATGTTCATCGCCGCCAGGTCTACTTCAATCCCTGCGGCGCGCACGCGCAGATCATTGGAATTCAACGCAGTGGTAATCAGAGAATTCAAATTTGGGCTAAGCCGAACTCGTCCGCGCCAGCGCTCAGCGCGGGCAGCAATCTCATCGTTTGCTCCGTCGTAATGATTGATGTCGCGCTCCAGCAGAAGCTCGGCCTGCTTCTGCGCGCTCTGGTGGTCAAGGCTTTCGATTTCGTGCTGTGAAAGAACGGCGGGAGACGCCGCTTCACGCTTCCCGTGAAGCGTCAGGAACCGCGCGATGTCAGCAAACGCTCCTCGCGCCACGCCGGAGGCGAAGAGCAGTGCCAGTAAAACGCCACCCACGACGGCAAACAGGACCCGCCAACCCCCAGCGGTCGGATCAAGAGACCGGTCGGGAGGCAAATCCGAACCGGGATCGAGCGAGCCATACTCCGGCGTCGCCTGCTGATGCGGATCTCCCTCCCATGAATGCATGTCAGCAGTGTAGCAGCCGCTCAGATGCGGTAAAGTTACCTGCGGGTACTTTGGTTATTACTTTTGAAAGTGAGCCGATGAAAATGAAACACTTTGCTGCCGTGGCATCGTTTGTGACACTGGTCACGTCCCTGCTGGTTACTGCGTCCTTTGCTGGCGGTCCGGGCTATCACGTGGTGAAAACCTACAAACTAGGCGGCGAAGGCGGCTGGGATTACCTCACCCTCGACCCGGTTTCACGCCATCTTTTCATCTCGCGCGCCACCCATGTCATCGTGATCGATGCGGATTCCGGCAGGTCCGTTGGAGACATGCCGGATACACCCGGCGTGCATGGCATTGCCCTCGCCCAGGAATTTGGCCGGGGCTACATCAGTAATGGCCGTGAAGGGACCGTTAGCATTTTCGATCTGAACACACTGAAGACGTTGAACAAGGTCAAAGCCGGAGAGAATCCCGACGCCATTCTTTATGATCGCTCCAGCAAGCGCGTGTTTGCTTTCAATGGCCGCAGCCACGATGCCACCGCAATCGACGCCGAGAAGGGCACTGTCGCGGGCACGATCAAACTCGACGGCAAACCCGAATTCGCGGTCAGCGACGAGAAAGGCGAAATCTTCGTCAACATCGAAGATAAAAGCGAGCTGAGCGCAATCGATCCCAACAAGCTGGGGGTGAAATCAACCTGGCCGCTGAAGCCCTGCGAAGAGCCAAGCGGATTGGCCATCGACCGCAACAATCGCCGGCTCTTTGCGGGCTGCGACAATAAATTGATGGCCGTAGTGGATGCAGACAGCGGAAAGGTAATTACAACGTTGCCGATCGGCGAAGGCGTCGACGCCAATGCGTTCGACGCGGATACCGAGTACGCTTTCGCCTCCTGCGGAGAAGGCGTGCTCACAGTCGCGCACGAAGATTCCCCAGACAAATTCAGCGTAGTGGAGAATGTTCCGACTCAGCGTGGCGCGCGCACCATGGCGTTCGATCCCAAGACGCACCAGATTTTTCTGGTGACGGCAAAATTCGGCCCGAGCCCCGCCGCAAGCGCAGATAATCCGCGCCTACGGCCGGCGATTCTGCCGGACAGTTTCGTGGTGTTGGTGGTTGGGAGATAGCGGGTCGGATCACGTCAGGTATCTACAGGCTATTTCACAAATGGCTCGGCAGCCTGTACCGCAAATAGGCGCTGTAATCGCCTGACTGATTACGTCAACTATCCTGCGGTTCGGGTGTGAACGCTTTTTGTTCGGATTACTTCCGGTTTGTCCGTGATCCGGGCGCAATCCAAATGCCGGCGGTTCGAGAGTCGCTTCTTCGTCACCATTTGGCTTATGAAACCCGCAGATTTCGGTTACTTCCCGCGCTTGGTCTCGCTGGGGCATGCCGCAGCGCACCGTTCCATTCTGCGTCATTGCATATCTGAATATTCAGTATTTCCTGTATTTCGGCGGGAATGAGCAAGTGCTAGGTTGGTATGAGCTTCGGGGCTGCAAATGGTCTCGATGACATGGCGAATGTTAGGACATTTCTGGTTTAGGCTGCTGGCCGTCCTGCTGGCCTGCGCCGCCCCATTCCAGACAATTCCGCTGACCGCGGAACAGGTACGCGTGCGCCACATGGAAGGCCTGATGCACGGCTTTCTTGCACTGCGCACTCTTGATGGCAGGCGCCTTGCCGACGGTGAGATGACCCAAATTGCAGAGGGTGACCGGGTCACCAGCCGTCTGATTTTTCGCTTTAAAGATGGTTCAGTCTATGACGACACAACCATATTTTCTCAACAAGGCGCTTTCCGGGTTTTGAGCGATCATCTCGTGCAGCGTGGGCCATCCTTCAAACAACCGATGGAAACCTCAATCGATGCGTCTTCAGGCCAAGTCACGGTCCGATATAAGGATCAGGACGGCGGCGAGAAGATCCTGAGGGAGCGGCGTGACCTGCCTCCCGACATCGCAAATGGATTGCTGTTCACCCTGGTGAAGCACATTCAGCCAAATGTGCCACAAACCACGGTTTCCATGGTGGCGACCACTCCAAAACCGCGAGTGGTAAAACTTGAGATCCTTCCAGAAGGCGAGAAAGCGATAGCAAGTGGCAACACCAAACACAAAACGGTACGCTACGTCGTGAAGGTAAAAATCGGAGGTGTAGCTGGATTGATGGCACGGCTCTTAGGGAAACAGCCTCCAGACACGCACGTGTGGGTTCTTACTGGCGATGCCCCGGCTTTCGTCAAATTGGAAGGTCCGCTCTACGCCGGTGGCCCCCTTTGGCGGATTGAATTGGCAACTCCAGCAGGATTCTAATCGTGCCCAGATGCTCCGACGAAAAATCTTTAGAACCTTCTGGCGGAGGCGTGTTGGGGATTCGGCTATCGGTCAGCCTCCTTGCTCAGAATGAATCGTTTTCCTGGCGTCGCACATCTGATAAATATCAGCTAAGTTTGATTCACCCAGCAGTTGAAAGTCGGTCCCGCCAACCAGCGCCACCCCTTGTCACCCGCAGCGATTCTTCTCAGCAGAAATCCACAATAGAAACAGGTAACACAATGGAACAAGGAACAGTGAAATGGTTTAACGACGCCAAAGGCTTCGGCTTCATCAGCCGCCAATCTGGCGACGACGTTTTCGTGCATTTTTCGGCTATCCAGGCAGGCGGCTTTCGCAGCTTGCAAGAAGGCCAATCGATCGAATTTGACGTCACCAAGGGGCCCAAAGGCTTCCAGGCGGAAAACGTTCGACCTCTCTAACCGATGCCAACAAACTGCCCGGCGCGGGAACTCGCGGGCCGGGCAGTTCTTTTTGAAGTACGAGAAAAATATGGTCGCGAGTCAAGACAGGCGCAGACTCTTGAGAGAGCCGCGAGCACTTCCGCCACTCGTATTGGGCACAATTGTCAATTCGAGTACGGTGACGTTTGACAGCTCAACTTGATATTCTTCGACCTCGCGTATTGTCTCAGCAGGGCTGAAATTCCACTGCTGGCGAACAATTTCCCGAAACGAGCTCCCGCCATCGGAAGACCAACGTAAGACGAACTCTTGCGTCCGCCCGGTTTCTTTTTCTTCGAACACAAGCGATATCCGTTTCAGCGTTTGCGGCTGATCAAACACGAGCCGGATCGTTTGCGGGCCCGGCTCGGCGGCGCGCCAGCCTGGCGTTTCTCCCGAAACGAATGCAGCCTCGACGGGATAGTCTTTCTCCTCTGAGGTGATCTCAACGATGGCCACCCGCTCGATCTCCAGCCAGCCTTCACCGCGGGACCGCACAGTCTCTGGCGTTGGGGTAATAAGCCGTTTACGCATATAAAACTCAGTTTACCTCTCGCCCGAGCCCCGGCGATTATCGATTGAAAACACGTGGTTTCTGAGCCGATTGTTGGTCGAATGTCATCTAAATAGTATCGGCTGGTCTGACTCACCCGTATTTTGAAACTCGGTTCCGCGCGTTCGCGTTACCCCTTCTCATCGGTGCAGCGACTCCTTCTCAGCAGAACATCCAGGCAATACAGGAGACTATGAAGAATACAAAATTTGTCGTGAAAGTGGTTCGTGGTACTCGCGTCGCGGAATACGTGCAACGGATTGATCGAAGCCCGGTCCAAACAACGCTCAAACGCAATCTGGCACTGGTCATGGGCAAATTCACCGCCGAGGACATCGTCAACTCTCTGGGAAATTCCCGGTGCATCCTGGAACTCGTACCCGTCCAGGTTACCGAGTAGCACTACCTCCTGACCACCGGATGTGCGCTCGCTTGCTTTTCTCGCTCCCGTCGAATGCCGGAGCCGAGCGGAAACTAGCTACCCACCGCTCTCAAAGGCGCCGCCATTTATGCACTAGAGTTGCCAAAGTCTATCCGGCAAGGGCCTGAGGCGCTTGTTAAGACGATTCCCACGCACTGGCGATTGCAGTTGATGGATCTGTGTCAATATGCCGAGAGAAAGCTAACCGCCCACAGTGGCCGCAAGTGGCCTTACGATTCGAGGCTCACAATAACTCATGGATCGTCGGCAATACGGAAGCTATCCCCAGCAGCCTGCGAGTTTCTTTTGACAGCCTGAATGAGCGGACCGCTGTCGCAAAATCCTTCAAAATGCGGGGTGTTTATTGAGATGAGTTGATGAGTTCAGAGCCGTCATTATCGGGATAGCGTTCTGTTCTCCTGCCTCGAACGTGCGATCTGGATCAACTCGGTTGGCTTGCTGTTCCAGCGGGGATGAGTACGATAATTTCGCCGCAGTTTCCCCATAGTCGATCCGATTGCCGCCGAACTCAGTGCGACGTGCTTCACCCTGAGGGGCCCGGCAAGGCGAATCTCCTTGAGCCAGTGCAGACCGCTGCTGATGGCGCATCCACATTGCGCACAGTCCGGGTCACCGCCAAAAATACATGGCTCCACGCGAGTGCTCAAATCAGCAGAATAGTTCGTAGACATTTTCGAAAACATGCAAGCCGCCGGAGAAACCGGAGGCACTCGGATGGCGTCCGCAATCCCAGCGTTCATCAACAATTTTGGATATCGCTGGCGTGCTCGCAGCAAATCGCCGGCTGCCGTGTCGCGCTGTGCCGGAGTCAACATCTCCGCGCTCTGTTCACCTCGTTGAGGCGTATAGAGGCTCATCCACATACGCACGACTTCAGGCCGCTCGCTCCAGAATCCAACATATTCCTCAAGGTACCCCGGCCGCTCCAACATAGGCCGCGTGATCGTCCCGTGAATATTCACCCGGCATCCTTCTATGTTCTTCAGGATACGTTCGTAAGTGGCGGGCTTGCGGCGAACATCATGATGCTCGGGCAGGCCGTCGACCGAAACCACGACCCGCACGCGCGGAATCTCCATCCAAGCCCGTGGAATCGGAATCACGGCACTGGTCACGACCATAGTGTGCACGCGCATCTCGCTTAGGATAGGAAGAATGAGGCTCAGTTCACGGTGACGGACAAGAGGCTCACCGCCCACCAGCGACACATGCAACGGCCGATGTAGCCGAACCAGTCGCACGACGCCGTCCACCAGCGCATCACCGCGGTAATCGCTTAAGCCGCGAAGCGTCACTGCTCCCCCGAGATGATTGTCCCCATATGCATAACAACCGGGACAACTGAGGGGGCACTCACGCGTAATCTCAATCGAAAGCATCGGCGTGCTTCCGAGAAGAATGGATTTCCAGGCGGCAAGCAGGTCGGAGATTCGCAATCCCGGCCTGCCATTGCTCTTATTCACAGAACACCTCTCATTCGCGTTGCCACAAACGTCGGGAGCGCGATGCGCTCGCAGGTTCAGGCGGCAGTATACCCCCGTGTTGTTTCAATACCTCCAGGGCAATCTTCCGCTTGCTGGAGGCGCAGGATGGCGGAGTCTGCACCATTACCAGGACAGCACCCTCCGAGAGGCACGCGTTGCAGTACTCCGCGTGGTGATGTGGCAGCCCCAGGTTCCGAAGAAACCAAATGAGATTTGGCGGTCGCCCGCTCAGCACTCCGAGAAGATCTATTTCGTGATCTGCAAAGCCGCTCTCAGTCAATCTGCGGATGGCGTCGGCCGCGCTAAACGGTTCGCAGAAGACGCCGGTTACCGGAGAAATAATCGTGTTGGACATCGCCTTTTCCAGATTCGCCACTAGAGAGAAAGTCCACCGGCTTTCGCATCGCCGGAAATAACGTTGGGTGGCCTGCATGGAGGTGACTAACAAAGACGGCTGCAAGTGAGCAGAAGCAACTCCGTACCACCTATGACGCGGCCAATCCGTCTCTGCAGTTGGCCTACCACCGCAAGCAGAATTGATGTAAGAATCACCACGATGGGAGGCGCAAAAGAATGAGCCGAATGAGGAGCCGTGCTTGGCAGTTCGTCAAACGCCGGAGTTGCCAGAACGGTGAAAACCGCAAGCACTGCGAGAAAAGCTATGCTGCATGTCACGAATCTGCGCACGTCACTAATTCCTTGGTTAGGTAGATGCTGTTTCCTGATCCCAGGTGCATGAAAAATTGAATTCTCGCATAGTTATTCCGGGGCCGCCGCGACGCAGCCACCCTTCGGATTTTGTAGGCTCTTGTTGCCAAGCTGAACAGTTTGCTGCTGGGGAAATGGGCTTCTTTACGCTCAGCGCTTGTGCGGATAGAAGTAAATCACAGGCCCAGTTGAAAATCGCAGCTCGTTTTGTGAACTGCTGAGCAAGCGGACGCCCCGTAGCCGCCAGCCGAGCGACCGTTATTCGCTGTCAATTGCCCTTGTACGCCGACCCAACTTTCACGTTGCGAAATCTTGCCGGGGCCGCGCCGTGTCCGGTTCCCATCACTTGCTGCGGCTGCCCTTTGCCGCAGTGCGGTGTCCCCCAGAGCACCCACTCATCACGGGAGCAAATTGCGTCCAGGGAATTCCAGAACTCGGTCGTGATTCCCGAGTACGACGGATTTTTCAGCATGCGAGTGCGCTTGCCATTCTTAATTTCCCATCCGGCCTCACAGCCGAACTGAAAGTTGTAGCGCTTGTCGTCAATCGACCAGGAGCGGTTCGTCTCCATGTAAATGCCCGACTCGGTGTCTGCGATGAGCTGCTCGCGCCTGAGCGGTTTTTTCCCAGGAAGAATGCTGATGTTGGTCATGCGAATAATCGGCAGCCGATTCCAGCCTTCAGCGCGCAGCGTGCCGCCCGAGCGGTTCGCGCCGATAGTGTGCGCCGTCTCACGCGAGCTCAGATATCCGGTGAAAAGGCCGTTGGTGATAATCGGAGTGCACTGCGCGGGCACGCCTTCATCGTCGAAGGCAAAGGTCCCGAGTCCCGGCCCGTGGTCCTGGCGAGCATCGGCAACAATATTCACCAGATCGCTGCCGTAGCGAAGATTGCGCAGCTTGTCGAGCGTGAGAAAGGAAGTTCCGGCAAAATTGGCTTCCATCCCAAGAACCCGATCGAGCTCGATGGGATGCCCGACCGATTCGTGAATCTGTAAACCAAGCTGCGAACCATCCAGAATGATGGTAGACACTCCTTGCGGACATTGTTCCGCCTTGAGCAACGCTACAGCTTCTTCGCCGACGCGCCGTGCATTCTCAACCAGTTTCAGCTCCTGAACGAGCTCGTATCCTCTGTTCTGCCATTGTCCGCCGAAAGAATTAGGATACGACCGCTTCTGAATCTCGCTACCCGCAAACGCGTAGGCCGTGTAACCCACACCGGTCGTGTATTTCGTCTGATGAATGTTCGCGCCCTCAGAGGACAAGAGCCATTGCTCGTCGCGGCGGAAATTCATATTGGTCTCGGCGAGCGTCACGCCAGCGACAGACCGCAATTCGGAATCAATCTTCAGCAACAGTTCCAGATTCTGCTCGACCGATGTGGTGAATGGATCTGTTTTGTAAGGAGAAGTCCACTCGGCTGTGGCGGGTTTTTCCGGCGCCAACTGAACATCGCGCTGCTTCACACTAGCGGAGGCTTTGGCGATGGCCACGGCCTTAGCAGCCGTAGCCTCGACCGCTTCCCTGCTTAGGTTGTCCGATGCGGCGAATCCCCATGCGCCATCTGCTATGACGCGAATACCGATTCCAAGCGACTCTGCATCCGACGCACTGCCAATCTTGCCGTTCTTCGTAGCCAGAGCGCGGCTGCGCTCGTCCACAATTCGGGCGTCAGCGTAGCTGGCCCCGCGAAGCGCAGCAATGTTCAGAGCCCATTCAGCGATTTCTTTCATAGCGAAATTCAAATCTATCACAGAGAACGCGGACGGTTTTCCTTCGCGTACCTTCGTGACCATTGTGGTTTGTTCAGGCATCCTTCACGTCATTTCGCACGGCGTGCCACTCGGTTTATCCTCTTGCCGTGACCATCTCGGTCGTGTTGATCACGCAGAACGAAGAAGCCAATATGCCAATGACGCTCGAAAGCGTGATGCCGCTGGTCCGCGAGGGACGAGGCGAGATCATCGTTGTGGATTCGGGATCGACTGACAGAACGCTAGAGATCGCGCGTTCGTATGGAGCTAAAATTTTCTCCGAGCCTTGGAAGGGGTTTGCGGCACAGAAGAATTCGGCCATGGACAAAGCCACATGCGACTGGGTGTTGCAATTGGATGCGGATGAAGCGCTGGAGCCGGAGTTGGCGGAGGAGATATGTCGGATTGTAGAGTTCCCAACAGACATGGATCGCAAACAACGTAAAGGCAGAATTCAGGAACTCGCTTATGTTTTTAGCCCCCGCACTTTAAAGGAAGTACACCAGGCCACGCAGCGCGCTGGCACGAAAACTCGCGATTATGGCTCCTTCGATAGATTGTCCGGTTTTTGGATTCCTCGCAAGAATTTTTTTCTGGGCCGCTGGATCAAGCACGGCGGATTCTATCCCGATCCCAAGCTGCGCCTCGTCCGCCGCGGCGCAGGGAAATTCGAGGAATACGGCGCTCATCCCACGATGAAAGTTGACGGTCCCACCGGCAGGCTCAAACACGCACTCATTCACAACGCCTACCCTACACTTCGCAACTACATCGGTCACATGAACAGCTATTCGTCGGCGGGCGCGGGGATCGCACTGGAAAAAGGGCACCGCAGCTTCAGCTTCGTCAATATTCTGCTTCGGCCACTGCTCACCTTCGTATACAACTATTTCTTCCGCCTCGGATTTCTCGACGGCCGCCAAGGATTACTTCTGCACCTCTACCACTCCGTCTACGTTTCCTGGAAATACGCCAAAGCGTGGGAGCTTGAGCGCAAGGCTTGATGCAAGGACAGCGGCGAAAGGTTTGTTGATCAGACAAAGCTCTTAGCCGCAGGTCCACAGAGGCGACGCCGATCACGCCAAGAACTTATTGCGATCCTCGCGAAATCCTTGCGAACTTTCCGGCCAAGCGCTTTGATTTGTTCTTTGCGATCTTCGTAGCATCTTCGCGAGCTTTACGGTTAACTGCTTTACCCGAAAGTTGCGGTTCCAGCGTAAAGCATAGCCGACTCATCCGGCCCGCGTGCCATCCGGCACTGGCGAGTCTGGCACCGCCAGCACAGGACACACTCCATCGGCATAGCCGATATCAAACAGAATCCCTTCCGAGACTACGCCTCGCATGCTTCGCGCCTCGAGGTTCACCACAAATAGTGCTTGCTTGCCTTCAATTTCTCGCGGATCGGCCCTCTCCTGCTTCAGCCCAGCAACAATCGTGCGCTCATGATCGCCAAAACTTACCCTGAGTTGAACCAGCTTGTCCGAGTTAGCAACGTCTGTTACCGCCTGGATCGTGCCCACCCGTATGTCAATTTGGTTCAGAAGATCCAGCGTAATGCAGGGCTTCAAAACTGCAGGCGTCATGAAAATATTCTAGAGTAACGAAGGCGACCGGCAGGTTACGAAGCAGGTGATCTTGCTTGCCTCTGCCGCTGCTTCTATCATC
>WNEL01001383.1_pt1 | contig 10718 bp, 10 predicted proteins | sample 5399991 | NCBI WGS metagenome assembly WNEL01 (sample SAMN13153325, study PRJNA577476) | soil metagenome | isolation source: 20 cm grassland meadow soil pre-rain plot 2 | place: USA:California | collected 2015-09-08
CAGCCCTTACAACGCGATCAGCGCGATGGCGATCGAGCCGACGACGCTGCACCTTGCGCCAAACTCCCCAGGAGATTTAACCCGCAACGACTTTGATGCCGTCATCGCAGATATCGATCTTGCGACCCTGCGGCATGGCGAAGTGAAATATCGGCAGGTCAAAAAACTGAAACGCCGCTTGCTTGAAAAAGCATTCGCGAATTTCTCCGGCCACGCCGGAAAGGAACGGCAGTCGGAGTTTGTGCAATTTTGCGAAGAGGAAGCCAGCTGGCTGGACGATTACGCATTATTTCGTGTCCTGATGGAGGAGAACGAGGAGAGCGCGGCGTGGACTCGATGGCCGGCGCAACATCAGTCGATTAGCAGAGCCCGCGTCTGGCTACACGATCTACCGCAAGATCGACAGGCAGCCATAGCAGAGCGCCAGAATTTGTTCCGTTATGTGCAGTGGTTGGCCCACCAACAATGGCGCGAGATCAAATCGTATGCCGAAGAACGCGAAGTTGCGCTAATGGGCGATATTCCGTTTGGCGTCAGTTACTACAGCGCCGACGTTTTCGCGCGACCGGATGAATTCGTACTCGATTGGTCCGGTGGCGCGCCTCCCGAACTCTATTTCAAGGACGACGAGTTCACTCAGAAATGGGGACAAAACTGGGGCATTCCGCTTTACCGCTGGGAGACGATGCGCGCGAACAATTTCCAGTGGTGGCGCGAGCGTGTGCGTGCTGTCAGGCGCATTTTTCACCTCTTTCGCATCGATCACGTGCTCGGATTTTATCGCCTCTACGCATTTCCGTGGCGACCGAGGAAGAACAAACAATTTCTCGCGCTCGATCGACAAGAAATGCTCGAACGGACTGGCGGCCGCGCGCCACATTTCGCACCGCGTGACGACGAAACCCCGGGGAACTGCGAAGCAAATAAACACGACGGCGAGGAATATTTGCGCGTTGTGCTGGAGGAGGCTGGCGCCACCCGCGTGATTGGCGAAGACCTGGGAACGGTGCCCGATTACGTCCGGCCAAATCTACGCTCACTCGGCATCGCCGGATTTAAAATTCCGCAATGGGAAGTTCACAATGAACAAGTCACGCCCGGAGACAAATATGAGCGGCTTTCGGTTGCGACTTACACAACGCACGACCACAAGCCAATCCGCGCTTTATGGGAGGAAGCTTTCGAACGTCCTGCCGCGACCTCGGACCAATCGAGATACGAATTGGCCAAAATCGCGGTCTTCGCCGGATTCGATCCAAAGATCGATAAGATCGATTTCGAAAAAGATTTTTATTCGGCGATCATGGAAGCTCTTTTTAAAAGTGAAGCCTGGATTGCCATCGTGATGATCACCGATCTGCTGGCGCAGAAATACCGATTCAACGTTCCCGGCACCGCGGCAAATTTGAATTGGACACGGCGACTGCAAAGCAGTGTCGCACAGCTTCGCTCCAGCCCAAAAACGCAAGCACGAATGCGTTTGATCCATAATTTGCTGGAAAAAAGTGGGAGAATTTAGCCACGGATGAACACGGATTTTCTCGGATGAGAGAATTGCATTTGGAAAATCCGTGTTTCGTCCGTGTTCATCCGTGGCTAATTGAATCATGAAGTCTCCACTTAAAGTCGCTGTCACCGGCGCTGCCGGACAGATTGGTTATTCGCTGCTTTTTCGGATCGCCTCAGGTGAAATGTTCGGGCCGGACCAGCCGCTCGCACTGCATCTCATTGAAATTCCAGTTGCGCTCGGGGCGCTCGATGGCGTGGTGATGGAGTTGCACGATTGCGCCTTTCCACTGGTCGAATCGATTGTGCCCACGGCTGATCTGGATGAAGGATTCCGCGATATCAACTGGGCGTTGCTGGTTGGCAGCATCCCGCGCAAGGCCGGCATGGAGCGGAAAGATTTGCTGGGGATCAACGGCAAGATTTTCATCGGCCAGGGTCAGGCAATCGAACGGAATGCTGCCTCTGATGTGCGCGTGCTGGTGATCGGAAACCCGTGCAACACGAATTGTCTGATTGCGATGAACAACGCGAAGGAAATTCCGCGCGATCGCTGGTTTGCCATGACCCGACTTGATGAAAACCGGGCGCGGGCCCAGCTGGCGCATAAGGCAGGCGTGGAAATCAGCCGCGTCACCAACATGACGATCTGGGGAAATCATTCCTCGACGCAGTATCCAGACTTTTACAACGCAAAGATCGACAATCGACCAGCGAATGAAGTGATCCACGATGACAAATGGCTAAAAGAGGAATTCATCGCCACCGTGCAGCAACGTGGCGCAGCGGTGCTCAAGGCCCGCGGACTTTCTTCCGCCGGTTCGGCCGCGAACGCGATTGTCGGTAGCGTTCGTTCGCTCACGAATGATACGCCGGGCGACGATTGGCACAGCGTCGCGGTTTGTTCGGACGGAAGTTACGATGTCGATAAAGGATTGATCTCGTCATTTCCGGTTCGCGTGCGCGGTGGCAAATGGGAGATTGTGCAAAAACTTCCCATCAACGAATTCAGCCGCGGCAAGATCGACAAATCGGTCGCGGAACTGAAAGAAGAAAAATCGCTGGTTACTGATCTGCTGGGGTAGGGACGGATCTCCGAGCCGTCCGTTGCGACGCGCCCGCCGGTCGCGCAGCTACCTTAATTTTTCCCCGGTCAATCGCTCGAATGCTTCCACGTATTTGGCGGACGTTTTCGTAATTACATCCTGCGGCAACGACGGCGCCGGCGGTGTCTTGTTCCAATCGAGCGTCTCCAGATAATCGCGAACAAATTGCTTATCGAAGCTGGGCGGGCTTTGCCCGACGATGTATTGACCTTTTGGCCAGAAACGAGATGAATCCGGCGTCAGACACTCGTCGATCAAGAGCAACTGCCCATCGACCGTTCCAAACTCAAATTTCGTGTCCGCTACAATGATGCCGCGTTGCGCAGCATGATCGCGGCCAGCGGCGTAAATTTGCAAACTCAAATCGCAAACGCGCTCTGCCATTTCGTTGCCCAAAATTTGCCGGCACTCGTTCATGTCGATGTTCAGATCGTGGCCGGTGTCGCTCTTTGTCGCCGGCGTGAAGATTGGCTCTGGCAATTGCGAAGCCAGTTTTAGGCCCGAGGGCAATTTGATGCCGCAAACGCTTTGCGATTCCTGATATTCTTTCCAGCCCGAACCAGCGAGGTAGCCCCGCACGACGCATTCCACCGGCAGCGGTTTCGTTTTTCGCACGATCATCGAACGGCCGGCAAGCTGGGGGCGAAACGCCTGCAATTCTTTCGGAAATTCATCGAAGTTTGCGGTAACGAAATGATTCTTAACCTTGCTGAATCGCTTGAACCAGAACGCGGAGAGCTGATTCAGGACCGCGCCTTTGTGCGGAATCGGATCTGGCAAGATCACATCAAACGCGGAGAGGCGATCGGTGGCAACAAAGAGGAGCGTTTCTCCGAGATCAAAAACTTCGCGCACTTTGCCGCTGCGCAGTTTTTTAATGTCGGGAAGATCGAGAAAGGATTGTGGAGAGACCGCCATAAGTGCGACATCATTACTGCATGGGTGGAATCGTCGTCAAACCGCGTGCGCGAATTTTGCATGGACATGATTGGGTATTTTCCAGTGAGGTCCTGAAGGTTTTCGGTAAACTGGCGGATGGCGACGTTATCTCGCTTAAAGATGGCCGTGATCACCTGATTGGGAGCGCCATTTACAATTCGAAGTCGCAAATCGTGGCCCGGCGTTTCTCACGGCGAAAGCAGGATCTTGACCTGGATTTCTTCAAACGCCGGATCGCGCAAGCAGCAGAATACCGGGAACGACGAGCGGTGGATTCGAAACTCTGCCGCGTGGTCTGGAGCGACAGCGACGGCTTGCCCGGGGTAATCGTCGATCGATATGGCGATTATTTCGTGTTGCAAACGGTCACGCTTGCAATGGACCTGCGAAAGGATTTGATCGCGAATGCGATTGTCGATCTTTTTGGCGCGGTAGCGATCATTGAGCGAAACGATGCGCCGGTTCGCCGCGCGGAAGGCCTTGAATTGCGCAGTGGCGTTTTGAGCGGGGATGCTTCTTCGCAAATCGCCATCGAAATCGACGGCCTAAAGTTCGAGGTCGATCTTTTGCGCGGACAGAAGACCGGTTTTTATCTCGATCAAAAGCAGAACTATCGAGCCGTTGCACAACATGCCAAGGACAGGCGTGTGCTCGATTGCTTCACGAATCACGGCGCATTTGCATTGGCTTGTGCCCAAGGCGGAGCGATCGAAGTTACCGGCGTGGAAGAAAATTCAGAGAATATCGCGGGTGCAAGACGAAATGCTGCGCGAAACGGTCTAAAAGTGGAATGGATCGAGCAGGATGTTTTTCAATTCCTGCGAGGAGCCGAGAAAGCGGGAGCACAATATGACCTGATCGTTCTCGATCCGCCGTCGTTCACGAAGACGAAAAGCGGGTTGCGTGATGCCGTGCGTGGCTATCGTGAGCTCCACGTTCGCGCCTTCAAACTTTTGTCGAAAGATGGATTGCTCGCGACATTTTCCTGTTCGCATCACGTCAGTGAAAACGCGTTCGCCCTAATGATCGCCGATGCGCTGGTGGACGCGCGGCGGTCAGCGCGCCGGCTTCGCCGCTTTGAGCAGGCGCCGGATCATCCGGTGCTGCCCACTTTGCCAGAAACAGAATATTTCAAAGGCGTCTTGCTCGAAATGATGCCGGGCCGGTGAAGGAGAAGCTCCAAATCCCAAGCTCCAACATCCAGAGAAACTTAAAGCTCCAATCTTCGATCCGTCTGTGGCGTTTTGCTTGATGGTTGGAACTTCTTTGGAGTTTGGATGTTGGAATTTGGCGCTTTGTCTGGGAAGCTTTGACGAAAATTTTCGCGCGTCCATCGCCGAAATGTGTGGAATTCCAATGTCTCCTCATTAATATGGCGCTTGGCGACCTCGGATCGAGCGAGCCGCGGTGAGTCACGATTTATCATGCCAGAAAAAATTCGACCGATCGAACAAATGCTGGACCTGAGCGAGGAAGAAGCGCTCTCTGCCGAGCATCTCGACTCGCAAATGCAAAAAGCCCAGGAGCAACTGCTCCAGCTCAAACGCCAACAGGAGCTGATTGAAAAACAAAAGCGCGAACTCGAGGAGTTGAGCCGTCGTCAGGAAGAGCTGGAGCGCGGCCGCACGGAAATGACCGACAAACTGACGCGCTCGCTGGTTGTGCTCGAGCGCGAAACGTACAACGCGCAAAAGCGGCTCGAGCAGCTTCGCGCGACCCGGGAAAGTTTCGGGCAGCATTTGGAATTAATTGAAGCCATCGATCCAAAAAACTGGGATCCAGCTGATTTGCACAAGGAATTGAGCCGGGCGTTGAGCACGGTGGATGACGCACGCACGGAGTACGCCGAACAGCGCAGCCGGCTGCAAGCGACCGACCAGAACGCCGGTGAGGCATCGCTGCCCGACGCAGTAGGCGATAGTTACAGTGTCAACGGCGGACGCTCATTTTCTCAGTGGTTGCAAATCGGCATCGCGCTCACTTTGCCGCTGATCATTTTTGGCGTAATTGCTCTTGCTGTTTTCTTCTGGATGGCCAGCCGGTGATGGCGATGTTTAGTCGTTCGCCTAAATCGACTCCGCCACTTCGCCGCAGGCAGGAAGAATTAATTAGTCGGGAGGCGGAGCTGCGCGAAAGGGTCGAACAACTTGAGCGCATGATCTCGAATACATCTCGGATCACGGCGGACACACCTCGACCGCGGCGAGAGGAGGGGCGCACAAAAACCACTACCTCCGACAAGCGATTCCATGTCTCGGTGGCGCTGCCGGACGAAGGTTACTCCAATGAAAGCGGGAGCATTCGACGGCCTCGTTCGCTGCGCAAGGAACGACGTGAGGGGCGGATCGTTTTTCTCGTCCTGGTGATCGCGTTGGCGGTGGCGGTCATCTGGTTAGTGAGCCATCTGCATTTTTGATCGAGCCCAATCATGCCCAAAGCTTCGGATCTCGATGTTGCGTACGTCGCCAGGCTGGCACGGCTAAATCTGACCGACGCGGAGACCGCGCTTTTTCAGAAGCAGCTGGGTGACGTTTTGAAATATGCCGACAAGCTGCGCGAAGTGGACGTCAGCCATGTGGAGGCTGCCGCGCATGCGGTTCCGATTTTCAATGTCTTTCGCGAGGACGAAGCGCGCGATTGGTTCAGGGCGGAGCAGGCGCTAAGCAACGCCCCCCGCCAGGCAAACGGCCTTTTCATCGTCACGAAAGTTGTGGAATGACGGAAAAAGATTTGCCGGCGCTGAACATCGCCGATCTGCAATCTCTTTTGCGTCGCCGGGAAGTCTCGCCCCGCGAAGTGCTCGACGCCTTGCGAGCGCGCATTGAAGATGTCGATGGAGAGGTCGACGCCTATCTCTCAACTAATTTTGAAGCTGCCACAAAGGAAGCGGAGAAAGCGAATGTCGATCTTCCTCTGGGCGGCGTGCCGATCGCGATTAAAGACATCATCAGCGTAGCAGGCGAGCCCTGCACGTGCGCGTCGAAGATTTTGCGCGGTTATCGCGCGCTTTATGACGCGACCGTGATTCGAAAATTGCGCGCCGCCGGAGCAATTCCATTTGGCAAAACCAATATGGACGAATTCGCCATGGGTTCGTCCACGGAAAATTCCGGCGTTAAGTTGACACGAAATCCGTGGGACTTGTCGCGGGTGCCCGGCGGTTCCAGCGGCGGTTCGGCTGCGGCAGTTGCCGCAGACGCAGCGTTCGGCGCGCTTGGTACCGATACCGGTGGCTCAATTCGGCAACCGGCCGCGCTTTCGGGGATCGTGGGTTTTAAACCTAGCTATGGCCGAGTTTCACGATTCGGTCTGGTCGCGTTCGCTTCGTCGCTCGATCAAGCTGGGCCTTTGACAAAAACCGTCCGCGATGCCGCGCTTATTATGAACGCGATTGCCGGTCATGATCCGCAAGACTCGACCTGTCTTAACGAACCGGTGCCTGATTACACGGCGGCACTGGGTCGCGATTTGCGTGGCGTCCGGTTGGGCCTGCCCAAGGAGTACATGATCGAAGGAATTGAACCGCAGGTAAAATCCGCGATCGATGCGGCGATTGCACAACTCGAAACACTCGGGGCAGAGATTGTCGATGTTTCTTTGCCGCAGACTGATTATGCCATCGCTGTTTATTACATCCTGGCCACGGCCGAGGCTTCGGCAAACCTGGCGCGCTTTGATGGCGTTCGCTACGGACATAGGGCGGAAGACCCAAAAGATTTGCTCGATCATTACGGCCGCACCCGCGAGGAAGGTTTCGGCCCGGAAGTGAAACGGCGCATCATTCTCGGCACTTACGTTTTGAGTTCGGGTTACTACGACGCTTATTATTTGCGCGCGCAAAAAGTCCGCGAGCTGATCCGCCAGGATTTTGCCAAGGCGTTCGAGAAAGTGGACGTATTGATTTCGCCGACTTCCCCGGTGCCTGCGTTCAAACTCGGCGAACGCATGGACGATCCGTTGCAAATGTATCTTGCGGATATCTTCACCAGCCCCGCGAATCTCGCCGGAATTTGTGGAATCAGTGTGCCGTGCGGCTTCGCCGAGACCGATGGCCATCGCTTGCCTGTTGGTTTGCAGTTGTTAGGAAAAGCCTTTGATGAGGGGCGCATTTTGCAAATCGCGCACGCCTACGAGCAAAGCACGGACTGGCACAAGACGCGTTCGCCGATCGCCGCGAGCATGCGAGACGTGTGAACGATTCGGCGAAATCGATCTGGGCTGCGCTCGATCGCCGGTTAAATAGCCCAGCCGGCTTTCGCGGCCTGGTGTCGATTTTTATCGTGCTGACGATCGCGTTCTCGGCCGTCCCGCTCCTCCATTATTTCCGTGGCCGCAGTATCATAGATTACAAACTATGGTACGACACCGGCAAATATGTGCTCGCTGGTGATGAGATCTTTTTCCTTCGCTCCGGGAAGTACGACTTTATGTATCCCCCGCCCTGCGCGCTGTTGCTGGCAGGGGCGAGTTTGCTGGGGCAAGGAGGATTAATTCTTCTACTGGTCGCGATCAATTCGGCAGCCTGGCTTTATAGCGCCCGGCTAACGGCAATTCTTGCCGCCGGCCACCGCTCTGTAAGAAATGTATGGCTCTATCTGATTCCGAGTCTGCTGGTAATCGTTTACATCTGGTCTAGCTACCACCTCGGCCAGCCGAATCTGGTATTGCTTGCGCTGATGCTTGGCGCTTTTGTTGCGCTACGGGGGGAGCGCGAAATTTCCGCAGGGGTGCTGATTGCCGTGGCTGCTGCGATCAAAGCATTTCCAGTAATCGCGATTATTTATCTGGTTTACCGGCGTTACTGGAAAGCGACGGCCAGCCTGATCTTGACGCTAACGTTTTTGCTTCTCGTTTTACCGGCGCCGTTCCGCGGATTCGAGCGAGCATGGCGCGATCTGGAGAAGTGGAGCGTGGGGATGTTGAAATACGACGTAGCCGGCGTGGGCCAGCGCCCCAGGCGCAGCTTTACCTGGAAAAATCAATCTCTTGTTGGTGTCGCCAATCGCTTACTTCGGCACGTCGATGCCGATGCCGCTTCCGCTCCGGATACACCGACCTATGTAAACTTCGCCGACCTTCGGTTCCCGACCGTCAACGCGATCCTGATCGGCGTCGCGCTGGCGCTGGGCATCCTGTTTACGGCAGTGATGCCGCAGCGTGGTATGCGCACGGCGGAGAGCGACGCGATCGAATTCGCATTGCTCCTTTTGATGATGCTAATGATCACTCCGCTTTCGTTCGGGTATTTCTTTTCCTGGCTCATGCTGCCGTTTGCAGTGATAACGCAACGCGTGATCGACGGAAAAGGCTTAGCCTCTCTTTGCTGGAGTTTGCCGGCGCTCGCGATACTTGCGTTGGCGTTGCCATTCCCACGCGGCGCGCAACTTTACGGTAATACATTTTTTGCCGCGCTGCTGCTATTTATCGGACTCTCAATTGAGCTGATCCGCTGCAAGCGACAAGGCTGGCAAAGACAAGCCGGCGGCGGCTGGAAGCCCGCCGGCTAAGGAATTGGCGTGTCAGTCAACCCGAAACGCCAAAAGCTTTCGGGGTTTTCGCAGGACGATACGGCCAGCGGGCCAAATGCCGGAACATCGCTCGCGACCATCGGAGAAAAAATCGCAGCGCAACATTGAACGACATTTTCGATTTTCCACGGACGCGGTCGCGGAAAGCAATCGGAATTTCACACACGCGCAAGCTGCGGCCGCTATGCACAATCGTCTCGAAGGCAATTTTAAAACCGCTGGTATGTGGTCCGATTTCCAGCAATCGCCAGCGCGCAATGGCAAAGAAACCGCACATCGAATCGTGCACACCGGTGAGCGGATAAGCGAGGGCCGCTCCTGCTCGCGACACCATCCGGCGCCACAGCGGCCAGCCTGGCGTCGATCCGCCTTTAACATAGCGGCTTCCGACCACCATGTCCGCAGTGCCGGCAAACAACGGGGCCAGCAAATCTTTGATCCGCTCGGGCGGATGGCTCAGGTCTGCGTCCATCACAAGAAGAATTTCCCCTTGCGCAGCCCGCGCACCGGACATGATCGCGCCCGCTAATCCAAGCTCTGTGCCGTCTTGTTTTATCAAGCGAAGCGAGCAACGTCCCGCAAGACCGTAAATCATATCCCTGGTCGCGTCAGTTGAACCCTCGTCAACGAACACAATTTCGCGAAAGGGAACAGCGCTCGCCATAATTTGCGCGACCAGCGGTGCGATGTTTGCCTCCTCATTCAAAGTTGGAACAATGATCGAGACGGGCGAGGCTGATGCGGACATGTTTTTGACAGTTATACACCGAATACCCAACGCTCAACATCCAGTTCCGAAAGCTTTCGGGGCTGGAGCCGACGACGGGATTCGAACCCGTGACCTGCGGTTTACGAAACCGCTGCTCTACCAGCTGAGCTACGTCGGCATTAGACCCGGGTAAAATAGCCAATACAAAATCGACAATTTCATCTATTATATCACCTGTTTGCATCCTCTGACTTTGGCAATAATGAGCGCAGAGCGATCAACATAAGGCTGGGAAACATCAAATGATCAAACCTCGGTTCGCTTTTGTCCATCGGACACGTATCTCGCATTGTTTAAATCGAGCGGCAAGCACATCCGCAAAAGGCTGAGGGCTCCTGATCTCTGAGTATGGAAAGGATCGCCATCATCGGCCTTGGCTACATCGGTTTGCCGCTGTCTCTGCAATTTGCGCGCAGTGGAACGATGGTAACAGGGATCGACATCGACCCGGAAAAAGTCGAGGCGCTGAACGCGGGAAAAACCTACATCAAACATGTCCCCGGTACGGCAATTCAGAAAGTGTTAACGTCCGGAAGATTCACTGCATCTACGGATTTCGACCGCGTCAGGGAAGTTGAAGCGATTATCGTCTGTGTACCAACGCCGTTGACGAAAACGCGCGAGCCCGATCTGTCGTACGTTCTGGATACCGGGCGAGCGATTGCACCGCATCTTCGGCGCGGAACGGTTGTCGTTTTGGAATCAACTACCTATCCCGGTACGACTGACGAAGATTTTCGCGCCGTTCTCGAGCAAGGATCGGGGATGAAAGCAGGTGAAGCCTTCCACCTCGCGTTTTCACCGGAGCGGGAAGATCCCGGGAACCCAGAGAGCAAAGTGGCAAAAATTCCGAAGATTGTGGGCGGATAC
>WNEL01001393.1_pt1 | contig 10672 bp, 9 predicted proteins | sample 5399991 | NCBI WGS metagenome assembly WNEL01 (sample SAMN13153325, study PRJNA577476) | soil metagenome | isolation source: 20 cm grassland meadow soil pre-rain plot 2 | place: USA:California | collected 2015-09-08
GGTGTTCGGGAACGATCATGCAGTCGCCTTCGCCGGGTCGCAGGGGAACTTCCAGCTGAACGTGTACAAGCCGGTCCTGCTGCACAACGTCCTCGCGTCGATTCAATTGCTGGCGGAGGGCGTGCGCTCCTTCGACGAACGCTGCGCCACCGGCATCGCACCGAACGAGAAGCGGATTCGCGAGCACCTCGACGGCTCGCTGATGCTCGTGACCGCGCTCAACCCGCACATCGGCTACGAGAAGTCGGCGCAGATATCGCTCAAGGCCTACCGCGAGGATCTGACGTTGCGCGATGCCGCGCTGAAGCTCGGCTTCGTCACGGCGGAGCAGTTCGACGAATGGGTACGGCCGGAAGACATGACGCACCCGCTGCGATGAGCCCGACCAGCATCTTCGCTCCGGTTTCCACGCCCGCCGACTCCATCTTCGAGCTGTCGATGTTCGTGCTGGCGGTGACAGCGGGTATCTTCGTGGTCGTCTTCGGCTTGCTGGTCTACGCGGTCGTGCGCTTCAGGAGGAGGCGGGACGACGACGGCTCCGAACCGCCGCAGGTGTACGGCAGCTACGAGGTGGAGCTCGCGTGGACGATCGTTCCCGTACTGATCGTCGTGGCGCTGTTTCTGGCGACCGCCCGCGTGATCGCGAGCGTCCAGCACCCGCCGAAGCCGAAGGATGCCCTCGACGTCGTCGTGATCGGGCACCAGTACTGGTGGGAGTACCGATATCCGAAGTTCGGCGTCGTGTCCGCGAACGAGCTGCACGTGCCGGTCAGCGACCCGGCGCACCCGACGCCGACGTTCCTGACCCTGCTGTCCGCCGATACCGACCACAGCTTCTGGGTACCGCGGCTCGCCGGGAAGACGGACCTGATTCCCAACCACCCGAATTCGATGTGGATCGACCCGCGCGAGACGGGCCTCTACCTCGGCCAGTGCGCCCAGTATTGCGGCACGCAGCACGCCAAGATGCTGCTGCGCGTGTACGTCGACTCGCGCGAGGACTTCGACCGCTGGATCGAAGCGCAGCGCCGACCGGCGCGCGCGGATGCCGCCGTCGCTCGCGGCCGGCAGGTCTTCGAGACGACGGCCTGCGTGAACTGTCACGCCGTCGGCGGCACCAATGCGAACGGCCGCTTCGGCCCGGATCTGTCGCACTTCATGAGCCGGGACACCCTCGCCGCGGGAGCGGCGCCGAACACGCCGGAGAACCTGCGGCTGTGGCTCCGGAACCCCGGCGCCATCAAGCCCGGATCGTTGATGCCGGCTATGCAATTGAGCGATGAGGACGTGAACGCGGTAGCGGACTACCTCGAGTCCCTGCGATGACGACCGCTTCGGTCGCCTGGACGGACACCGACGTGGCACCGCGGCCGCTCGTCGAGCGACTGCACGAGTGGGTCACCACCGTCGACCACAAGCGCCTCGGGGTCCTGTACATCGTCTATGCCTTGGTGTTCCTGGTGATCGGGGGCATCGAAGCGATGATCATGCGGATCCAGTTGATTGCCGCGCACACCGACTTCGTGTCGCCGCAGGTGTTCAACCGGATGTTCACCATGCATGGCACCACGATGATCTTCTTCGTGGCCATGCCGCTCGTGTTCGGGTTCGCCAATTACATGGTGCCGCTGATGATCGGCGCGCGCGACATGGCGTTCCCGCGGCTGAACGCGTTCAGCTTCTGGCTGACCGCGTTCGGCGGACTTCTCCTGTATTTCAGCTTCCTCGGCGGCAGCGGCCTCTACGGGGCGGGCAACGCGCCGGACGTGGGATGGTTTGCATACGCACCCCTGACCGCCAAGACCTTCTCGCCCGGGCACAGCACGGATTACTGGACGCTGGCGCTCCTGGTGTCGGGCTTCGGCAGCATCGGGACGGCCATCAACATCCTGACCACCATCCTGTGCATGCGGTGCCCGGGGATGACCCTTGGAAGAATGCCGCTGCTCGCGTGGCTGAGTCTCACCATGGCAGTCCTGGTGATCCTGGCCGTGAGCCCGCTCTCTGCGGCGCAGATCATGCTGCTCGTCGACCGCTACCTGGGCGGCCACTTCTTCGACACGCAGGCGGGCGGTTCGGCGGTCATGTGGATGCACTTCTTCTGGGTCTTCGGCCACCCCGAGGTCTACGTGCTCGTGATCCCCGCCTTCGCTTTTGCGTCCGAGATCATCCCCGTCTTCTCGCGTAAACCGATCTTCGGCTACCCCGTCATGGTGGCGGCCACGGTCTGCATCGGGTTCATCTCCATGAGCGTCTGGGCGCATCACATGTTCACGGTGGGGATGAGTCCTGCCGGGAATGGGTTCTTCGTGCTGTCGACGATGGCGATCGCCGTGCCGACCGGGATCAAGATCTTCAACTGGCTGGCGACGATGTGGGGCGGCAAGATTCAGTTCCGGACGCCGATGCTCTTTTGCACGGCCTTCCTGTTCCAGTTCCTCATCGCCGGACTCACCGGGATCATGCTCGGCTCCGCGCCGTTGGATTGGCACCTCGGGAATTCGTACTTCGTCGTCGCGCACTTTCACTACGTCATCGTGGGCGCAATCCTCTTCACGGTATTCGCCGCCTTCTATTACTGGTTCCCGAAATTCTCGGGACGGCTGTACAGCGAGACGCTCGGCAGGCTGCACTTCTGGCTCTTCTTCATCGGCTTCCACCTGACGTTCGATTGCATGCACATCCCCGGGCTTCTCGGCATGCCGCGGCGAATATACACCTACGAGCCCGGGCGCGGTTGGGACACGTGGAATCTCCTGGTGACGATCGGCGTGGTGTTCCAGGGGCTCGGCACGTTGGTGTTCGTTGCCAACCTGGTCTGGTCCTACTTCAAGGGCGCGCGCACGGGGAACGATCCCTGGGATGCGTGGACGCTCGAGTGGTCCACGGAATCGCCGCCCCCGGCCTACAACTTCGCGACACTCCCGGTCGTCCGCAGCCGGCGGCCGCTCTGGGATCTCAAGCACCCTGAGGATCCCGATTGGAAGTACGAGCAATGATGGACGCCGTCGCCGTGCCGGTGCCCGAGGCAGAGGTCGCCTGGTCCCTTCCCGACCGCGGCCGCGTCGGCATGTATGGTCTCATCGCCGCCGAGGCGGCGATCTTCACGATCTTCGTCGTCGCCTACCTCTTCTACGTCGGGAAGAGCCTGTCGGGTCCTTTGCCGAATCAGGTCCTTCACGCCCCGATCGTCCTCACGATCTGTCTCCTGTCGAGCAGCCTCACGATCCACCTGGCGGTGGCCGCGCTGCGCGACGCGAGAACGCGGGCCTTCCTGCTCTGGTGGGCCTTCACGATCGCACTCGGCGCGGTGTTCCTCGGCGGCACGGCCCGTGAGTGGCATCACCTCATCTACGACGTAGGTCTTACCATCCGCACGAACCTGTTCGGCACGTCCTACTATTCGCTGGTCGGCTTGCATGCGTTTCACGTGACCGTCGGCCTGCTCGGTCTCTCGTTGGTGTTGGTTCTCGGACTCGGCGAACACGTCAGACGCGAGCATGTCGGCCGTCTCGACGTGTTGTCGCTGTATTGGCACTTCGTCGACGCGGTCTGGGTCGTGGTGTTCACCGTGGTGTACGTCATCGGGCGCTGAGGCGATGTGAATGACCACTGAACGCGTGACGAACACTCTCGCGATTCCTGCCCCGACCGCATGGCCCATCGTGCTCGCGTTCGGCACGACGCTGCTGTTCGCCGGACTGGTGACGAGCGCGCCGGTCAGCGTTCTGGGCGCCATGCTGATGATCGCAGCGGCGGTCGGCTGGTTCCGCGACGTCCTGCCGCATGAGGCGCATGAGGTCGTGCCCGTGCGGCCGGAGCTGCCGGCCCCAGTGACGTCGCGGCGGAAGGTGGCCCGCTTCCCGATTCCCGGCGAGTTGCCCCGCGCCTGGCTGCCGCTCGAGGTCTATCCGATCTCGGCCGGCATCAAGGGCGGTCTCGCGGGCTCGGTCGCCATGGCCGTGCTGGCGATACTGTACGGGCTGCTGAGCCAGCGCAGCATCTGGTACCCGATCAACCTGCTCGCGGCCGGCTTCTTTCCGGCCGCGGTGACGGCGAGCACAGAACAGCTCGCCGCATTCCATCTCGGGGCGTTCCTCGTGGCCGTCCCGATCCACCTCCTGACGTCGCTGCTGGTCGGGGTGCTCTACGGAGCGACGTTGCCGATGCTGCCGCGGCGGCCGATTCTGCTCGGCGGCTTCATCGCGCCGCTGATGTGGTCCGGGCTCCTCTACAGCGCGCTCGGCATCATCAATCCGGTGCTCAATCAACGGATCAACTGGCTCTGGTTCGTGCTGTCGCAGGTCGGATTCGGAATCGTCGCCGGCATCGTCGTGTCGCGGCAAGAACGCGTCCGCACGTGGCAGCGCCTGCCTTTCGCCGTGCGCGCCGGCATCGAGGCGCCGGGAATGATGCACGAGCACCGGGAGGATCGCGGGCGATGAGCTACCGGGTCCTCCTCCTCGCCGCTCTCGCGGGTGCCGCGTGCGCGTGCAACGGCGCGCCCGGTCGGCCGGCCCCCGACTCGGCGGTGATCGCGCCCGACAAGATCGTCGACTTCGACGTCCTCTACGCGACGAACTGCGCCGGATGTCACGGCGCGAACGGCACCGGCGGAGCCGCGATCGGCCTCGCCGATCCCGTGTACCTCGCGATCGCCGACGATGCGACGATCCGTCGCGTGACCGCCGACGGTGTTCCGGGAACCGCCATGCCGGCGTTCGCGCAGAGCGCTGGCGGTCTCCTGACCGCGGCGCAGATCGACGTCATCGTGAACGGGATCCGCGCGCGCTGGGCCAAGCCGACCGCCCTCGCCGACGCGAACGTCCCGCCCTACGCGGCGCCGGCGCCCGGCGATCCCGCGCGGGGGGCGGCCGTATACGCCCGCTACTGCTCCTCGTGTCACGGCGCCGACGGGCGCGGCGCACAGCGTGGGAGCTCCATCGTAGACCCCGCCTATCTCGCCCTGGTGAGCGATCAGGGCTTGCGCACGACCGTCATCGTCGGGCGCCCCGAGCTGGGCGCTCCGGACTGGCGAGGTGACGTCCCTGGCAACCCGCTCTCATCGGAGGACGTCTCCGATGTGGTCGCATGGCTCGCGGCGAAGCGGCCGCACCTCGTCGTGGGAGGACTCCAATGACTGGGACCGACGGAGTGTCGCGACGGGTGTTCCTGGCGCGGCTCGGGATCGGCTTCAACGTGATCGTCGCCGCGCTGCTGGGCGTACCGATCGTGCGCTACATCCTCTCGCCCATCACGCGCGAGCGCCGGTCGGGATACGAGTCGTGGCTCTCGCTCGGCGCTCTCGACCAGTTCCCGGAAGGCCAGACGCGCTTCGCCACCTATCGGAACCCCGTGGTGAACGCGTGGGACGGCGAGACCGCGACGATCGCGTGCTGGGTGCGTCATCTCGCGGGCGAGAAGTTCCAGGTCTTCGCGATCAACTGCGCGCACCTCGGGTGCCCCGTCCGTTGGTTCCCGCAATCGAACTTGTTCATGTGCCCGTGTCACGGTGGCGCCTACTACGCGGACGGCTCGCGCGCCTCCGGACCGCCGGATCGTGGCTTGTTCGAATATCCCTACAAGATCGAAGCGGGAAATCTCTTCATCAGGGCGGGTGAGATCCCCACGCCCGGGCGCGTCGCTGCCGTCGCCGCGGAGAAGCCGTCGTGCGCCTGATCGAGAGCGTGAGCGACTGGCTCGATCAGCGCCTCCAGCTCGCCACATCGATCCGGGCGACGATGGCGCACCCCGTGCCCCGCGAGACGGCGAGCTGGTTCTACGTCTTCGGGAGCGCCGCCCTCACTGTCTTCGTCCTCCAGATCGTCACCGGCATCCTGCTCGCCCTGGTGTACGTGCCGTCGGCGGGCGAGGCCTGGAGCAGTCTGCAGATCCTGAATCACGACGTTTCCCTCGGCTGGTTCATCCGCGCGGTGCACGGATGGGGATCGAACTTCATGATCGCCATCGTGCTCATCCACATGGTGCAGGTCTTCCTGTTCGGGGCGTACAAGTATCCGAGAGAGCTGACGTGGATCGTCGGCGTCCTGCTGCTTCTGATGACGCTCGGAATGGCGTTCACGGGGCAGGTGCTTCGCTTCGACCAGGACGCGTACTGGGGACTCGGGATCGGTGTGTCGATCGCGAGCCGCGTGCCGGTCATGGGGCCCTGGCTCGTGAACCTCTTGCTCGGCGGTCCGATCATCGCGGGCGCGACGCTGTCGCGCTTCTTCGCGCTGCACGTGTTCGTCATCCCCGGGCTGCTGATCGCCTTCGTGGTGGTCCACCTGATCCTCGTGCTGGCGCTCGGGATCAACGAATGGCCGATGCCGGGGCGCGTCGTGCGACGCGCGACGTATCTGGAGGAGTATCACCGGCTGACGCACGGAGGGGACGGGATCCCGTTCGTGCCGGCGGCCGTCTGGAAGGACATCTTCTTCTCGGGCTTCATCCTCCTGTCGATCGTCGCGTGCGCCGCTATCCTCGGCCCCTTCGGGCCCGGCGGTGCCCCCGACCCGACGATCATCCAGACCGCGCCGCGTCCCGATTACTTCTTCCTGTGGCTCTATGCCGTGCTGTCGCTGCTGCCGCCGTCGCTCGAGACGCCCGCGTTGCTGATCGTACCGGGGATCGTGCTGCTCGTGCTGCTGGCGCTTCCCTTCGTGTCCGGTGAGGGCGAGAAGAGCTGGCGGCGGCGCCCGATCGCGGTGCTCACCATCTTGCTGCTGGCGGTCGCGCTCGGGAGCTTCACGCACCTGTCCGGTCATGCGCCGTGGAGTCCAGTGATGGATGCGTGGAGCGGCGAGCCGATTCCCGCGCACTATCTGAAGGGGCGCACCGCCCTCGAGCGGCAGGGAGCGCTCGTCTTCCAGGTCAAGCAGTGCCACAACTGCCATGCGCTGGACGAGCACGGCGGCCAGCGTGGGCCGACGCTCGACGCCGTGGCCGTCCGGCTGACGCACGATCAGCTGATCCGGCAAGTCATCCAGGGCGGGGGAAACATGCCCGCCTATGGAAAGAATCTGAGTCCTGCGGAGACGACCGCTCTCGTGGCGTTCCTCGAAACGCTGCATCCCGCCGGACAGGCGCCGGCACGCGATGCCTCGCAGGCGGTCGCATCTTCCCTGCGGCCGTAGACAGCCGTGTCGCATCCGGGCCACGCTCTGCTCGAGGTGCCGGCGACGCTCGCGACGGCTCTCGCGGCGCTGGTCTATGCGCGCGGCTGGGCGCGCATTCGGCGGAGTTTTCCGAGCGCGATGTCGACCCGGCGGCTCGCTGCCTTCATGGTGGGGCTGTCGTCGGTGTGGGTCGCCATTGGCTCTCCCCTCGCGGCATTTCACCATGCGCTCCTGTCCGTCCACATGGTGCAGCATGTCTTGCTGATGGCGGTTGCACCTCCTTTGATGCTGATCGGCGCACCGGCCCTGCCGCTCCAGTATGGGCTTCCCTGGCGCTCGGCGCGCCGCGCGGTTCAGCGCCTTCTCCGATCGCCACCTGCGCGGTCGCTCCGACGGTTCCTCACGCGCCCGGTGGTCTGCTGGCTCGCCCCCGTGGCCGCCCTGATCGGATGGCATGTTCCCGCCGTGTTCGAACTGGGCGTGCGTTCGCGCTGGTGGCATGATCTCCAGGCCGCGAGCTTCTTCGCGACTGGAGTTTTATTCTGGCTTCCGGTCGTTCGATGGCGGGCGGGTGTGGTGAGTGCGTCCCCCTGGTTGATCCCTGTGTACCTGTTTGCGGCGACGTTGCCGTGCGACGCACTGTCGGCGTTTCTCGTATTCTGCGATCGCGTCGTATACCCCTCGTACCTTTCGGCCCCGCGGCTCTCGAGTCTTGCACCTCTCCACGACCAGGAATTCGCCGGCGCCTTGATGTGGGTGTCGGTCACACTGATCTATCTCCTGCCGGCCGTAGTGATCACGATCGAGCTCCTGTCGCCCCCGCGGACGGACTCGCGATCTCGCTCTATACCGCGGCCGCCATCCCGATCGGGAGGACGAACCGTCGATCCTTCTCCTGACGTCCCGCTCGAAGCGCGGCTCGCCGGAACCGTCCAGAGGCTGGAACACTAACAGGCGCTCGCGCCGGAGCTGGATCCGGCGTGGGCGGTTCGTCCTCGCATGGCATGACGCCTCCCTTGCAATCGACGTCGGCATGACGCCAGGCCAGCACGATGCTGACATTTCGACACGCGGGATCCTGCACTAGCGGACGGCCGGCGCACCGGCCGCGGGTGTCGGCGAGGTTTCAGTAGCTACTGGTGCGAAGGTTGATCTCCGCGGCGATACTCGATGTCTTCTCGATCGCCCGCGCGATGTGGTCGAGACAGCGGGCGATCACAGCGGGTCGCCACGGATCGGCCCCCGTGTCTGGGAGCGGGCGGACGTCGCGGGCCGCGTCTTCCCAGCGGCCCGATGCATCCGGCTCCCAGCGGACGGGCTTCATGCGCGCTGCGCTGGCCGGGGGCTGCTGGAATTGCCGGGCCACCCTCTCCAGGTTGCTGGACGCCTGCTCCGGGTAATCGGCGATCACCCTAAAAAAGTGCTGCCGGAGCGGGTGCTCTTTCTCCAGGCCGAGGAGAAAATGCACGTACTCGAGATTGGCGTCGATTTCCTGCAGGCAGTCGACGATGCCGTCGTACGCCGCGTCGGCGTGCTCGGGGCCGGGCAGGTAGCGCGCGTCGTCGAGCAGATCGCGTGCCCGAAGGGCCACGTCGTCCAGGCTCGGTGGGGGTCCTTCCCAGGTGGACCGGGGACCGGCGAACAGGTGGCCCAGCCTTGCGGCCGTGTCACGCAGAGCGGCGGCGATCGACGCACGCAGCTGGCGCATGGGCAGCACTGGCCACAGATACGCGTGAACGACGACCGCGCTGAAGCCGGCAACCACCAGGCCCCAAAAGCGCGTCGTGGCGCTGGAGAAGGATCCCCATTCCGGGCCGGTCGTGGCCAGGTAAGTGAACGGCAGCGCCAGGCCGGCCTGCAAGCCGGCCGCGCCGTAGCGCGGCAGTCTCTGATAGGCCAGGTTGGCGACGAACTCGCCCAGGAACACCAACGCCAGCAGCAGGGGGAACTCGGGCAAGCGGCTCGTGACGAAAGCCGCGACGACGCCGAAGACGAAGCCGCCCAGCAGCCCGGCGAGACCGACTAGGTCGGTCTTGTTCTGCCGACCGAGGTTCCCCGTGCTCGCAAAGAACGTCGCGAAGAAGGCGACCTGTGAGCCCCCCGGAAAGCCGAGACCTCGTTCTTCCACCAGCAGTAAGAGAAGGATGAGCACCAGCTTGACTCCGGCACGCACGGAGTTGACGTCGACGAGCCGTCGTCCGCTCGGAAAGGCTCCCAGCGCGACCAGTTCTCCTCCCAGCCCTGCGCGCAGGTTGGCGAGGAGCGCATTGTGGCACCTCGTCAGGGTCTGAATACCCCGGATGAATCGATGCAGGATGGATCGATGGATGCCGTGGACGAGCAGAATGTCCCCCTCGCCCCTGTGGAGGCCGGCGTCGAGATGGACCGAATCGGCCTCCTCCATCAGGTCGGTGTCGACCGGCAGGACCGGCTCCCGCCGCAGGATGCCGTCGAGCAGGACGTGCAGCTGCTCGGCGCATCGGTCGAGAAGTCTCGCCATCCGGAGGCGCACTTCCGCCGGCAGCGCCGCGGGCGCCAGCGGAGCGATGACGCGGCTGAAAAACCAAAGCCGCAGGTTGAGGGACCGGCAAGCGAGGATCATCCGGGCGAACGGGTTGGCCGTGTCCCGGCCGCGACGTAACTCGGGCGCCAGCAGCTGGCGGAGCGGCCGGAAGGGGGCCCACTCCCCGGGGGAGTCTTCCACCGGCGCCGACTCGCCGGATCGAAGCCGCCGAGCCGCGTCCCGACACTGGTCTTCCAGGCGAGCGTAGACCGCAGCCACACGCTCCAGAAAGACCTTTCGCGTGTTCAGCTGCCAGAGGAGCGTGTGGACCACGGCGACCGAGAAGCCGGCAATCAGGAAGTTCAGACCGTAAGCGACGTAGAAGCCGAGCGTACCCCCCACGTCTCCGTCGAAGAATACGAAGATCCCGAGGGCGGATACCATCGCGCCCAGGGTCGCGGGCAGGGAAAACCAATTCGTGAACAGCACGCAGGTGAAGATCCACAGCAGCGTGAGAGCCAGATAGAGGAACGGCGCGGCGCCGAAGGCAACGAGAACGAGCGCCGACACGAGGGCGCTGACCACGATGGCGAGCTGCGCCAGCACCCAGTTGAGGCGCGGGCTCGGCATGCCGAGTGTCATCAGGAGGTATGCGAAGACGGGCGCGAGCTGGCCGCTCGGCAAGTGGAAGAAGAACGACAGGGCGGTGGCGAGGCAGCAGCCGAGCGCCGTCTTGAGCGCATGCCTGGCCTGCCCCTCACGCAACGCTTCTTCGTAGAGGCGCTCGCTCTGCGCCGCGGTCGAAACCATGGACGTATCCCCGGGGTGTCGCTCAGCTCAATGGAGGTAGTCGAAGAGGGCCACGACCCTTTGCCAGGCTCTCGTCAGCCCGTTCAGCCAGTAACGGTCCCGCACGTAGACGGCCACGCTCGCCGTCGCACCGACGCGGAGCGGGTAATCTTCCGGCACCTGGGGGGTGATCCGAACCTGGAAGCGCTGGGCGAGCCGGATCCAGTTCTTCGGCTCCTGAACGGCCGGCAGGTTGCCCGAT
>WNEL01001394.1_pt1 | contig 10667 bp, 9 predicted proteins | sample 5399991 | NCBI WGS metagenome assembly WNEL01 (sample SAMN13153325, study PRJNA577476) | soil metagenome | isolation source: 20 cm grassland meadow soil pre-rain plot 2 | place: USA:California | collected 2015-09-08
CTGCGATGTGGGCGCGGGCGCCGAGCCGTCGGTCGCGGCCGCGGCCTGGCCCGGGCGCCGGGTGGCGATGGACGTCCTCGCCGGGCCGGGACTCGATCTCGTTGCCGACGGCCACGCGCTGCCGCTCGCCGACAAGAGCGTCGCCGCCGTGCTGCTGATGGAGGTGCTCGAGCACGTGGCCGAGCCGACGCGGCTGGTGCGCGAGTGCGCGCGCGTGCTGGCGCCGGGCGGGCACCTCTGCGTGACGGCCCCGCAGTACCACATCACGCATCACCATCCGGCCGACTTCTTCCGCTACACGCGCCAGGGCCTCGAGGCCCTCTGCGCCGCGGCGGGATTACGCGTCGTCGCGGCGTGGGCCACCGGCGGCGCCTTGCTCGTCGTGTTCCACGCGATCGAGCTGAATCTGCCACCCAAGCCGCGCATCGGCTTCGTCGCGCTCACGTACGGGCTCTTCGACTGGCTCGACGGCCGGCTGACCGGACACGGCAATCGCCCCGGCGCGGCCGACGCCAAGGGCTGGGCGCTGCTGGCGGCCAAGCCATGACCTGCGCGCGCACCGACTACGCCGCGCACCGGATCGATCTGCGCGAGTCACGCATCCGCAAGCTGCTGCGGCTGTTGGAGAGCGAGCCGCACGGCCAACTGCTCGACGTCGGCTGCGCCGGCGGCGAGCTCGCGGCGCTGCTCACCGCGCGCGGCTGGCGTGTGCAGGGCGCCGAGACGGAGCCCGCGCTGCTCGATGCCGCGCGCGCGCGCGGCATCGAGGCGCGCGCAGTGGATCTGGACCGCGCACCGCTGCCGTGGCCCGACGGCGCGTTCGACGCGGTCGTCGCGGCCGAGGTGATCGAGCACGTGGTAGACACCGACCGCCTGCTCGCCGAGATCGCGCGCGTCCTGCATCCCGGCGGCGCGCTCATCGTCACCACGCCGAACCTCGCGAGCCTCGAGAACCGCCTGCGGCTGCTGCTCGGCCGTTATCCGATGTGGATGGACGTGGGGGTGAACGGCGCGGGCCACCTGCGGTACTACACGCCGCGCATGCTGCGTCATCAGCTGGCGCGGCATGGCCTGAGCGTCGAGCGTCACGTGGGCAACTGGGTCCCGCTCCTGCCGCAGCGTCTGCTCGACGATCGGCGCGCGCCGTGGCTGGCCGTCACCGGTGACTGGTGGCCGTCGCTCGCCATGGGGATTCTCATGAAGGCGCGGCGCGTCGGAGGCGCGCGGTGAGCGAGCGGCCCCTCGTCAGCACGCTCGTGCTCAACTGGAACGGCGCGCACCTGCTGCCGGACTGTCTGGCCACGCTCGCCAAACAGGATTGTCCGGCGCACGAGATCGTCGTCGTCGACAACGGCAGCGTCGACAACAGCGCCGCCGTCGCCGCGCGCTACCCGGCGCGCTGGCTGCCGATGGGCGAGAACCTCGGCTTCACCCGCGCCTACAACCGCGCGGTGCACGACGCCAAGGGCGAGCTCCTCTTCTTCGTGAACAACGACATGCGCTTCGAGCCCGACTGCGTCAGCCGGCTCGCCCGCGTGCTGACCGCCGACGACACGCTGTTCGCGGCGGATCCCACACAACGCTCGTGGGACGGCGCGCGCGTGATCCATGGCCGGACGCGGTTCGTGCCCGGCTCCTATCACGACATCGTCGTGCCGCCGTGGGCCGTCGAGTACACGGCGGCGGCGGCCGCGCCGGTCGAGGTGCCGTGGGGCTGCGCGGGCAGCTTGCTCGTGCGTCGCGACCGCTTCGAGGCGCTGGACGGCTTCGACCCCACGTTCTTCATCGACTTCGAGGACACGGATCTCTGCTGGCGCGCGTGGCGCCGTGGCTGGCGGACGGTCTACGTGCCCGACGCCGTGCTCTATCACAAGGTCGGGATGTCGGGCGACGAGTACCAGCATCTGATTCGCGGCGTGGCCCGCGGGCAGGTGCCGAAGACGTGGTTTCGCCGCCGCGTGTCGTATCACACGAACCTGCTGCGCTTCGGGCTCAAGGTGCTGCCGGCGCGCGATGCGGCGCGACTGGCCGCGGCGCTCGCGACACGCGCGGCGTGGCACGTGACGCGCCGCAATCTCAAGGTCGCGCTGGCGATCGTCCTGGCCTTCGTGGCCAATGCGCGGCGCCTGCCCGACACGCTGGCCGCGCGGCGCCGCGTGGCCGGCGGCGCGCGGCACGATCATCGGGCGCTGCTGGCGAGGTTCACCACGTCATGATCGCGTCCCCCGTGCTCGTCACCGGCGGCGCCGGCTTCATCGGCAGCCATCTCGTCGAGGCGCTCCTGGCCCGCGGCGCGCGCGTGCGCGTTCTCGACTCGCTGGATGCCCAGGTGCACGGCGCCGCCGCCACCCGCGCCCGGTATCTGCCGGCCGGCGTCGAGCTCGTGCACGCGTCCGTCTGCGACGCCGCCGCCGTCGATCACGCCCTCGCCGGCGTCGCCTCGGTGGTGCATCTCGCGGCGCAGGTCGGGGTGGGGCAGTCGATGTACGCGATCGTCCCGTACGTCGACGACAACGTGCGCGGCACGGCCGTGCTGCTCGATCGCCTCGCGCACGGCAACCACCGCGTGAAGCGCCTCGTCGTCGCGTCCTCGATGTCCATCTACGGCGAGGGCCGCTATCGGTGCGCGGCGTGCGGGCCGGTGGCGCCGCCGCCGCGGCCGCTCGCTCAGCTGCAGGCGCGCGACTGGGAGCTTCAGTGTCCGTCGTGCGGGGCGACGACGACGCCCGCGCCCTGCGACGAGGACAAGCCGCTCGCCCCGACGTCGGTCTACGCCGTGACCAAGCGCGACCAGGAAGAGCTCTGCCTCTGCGTCGGGCGCGCGTACGGCATCGGCACCGTGGCGCTCCGGCTGTTCAACATCTACGGACCGCGCCAGGCGCTGTCGAATCCCTACACGGGTGTCGGCGCGATCTTCGCGTCGCGCCTGCTCAACGGCCAGCGGCCGCTGGTGTTCGAGGACGGCCGCCAGAGCCGCGACTTCATCCACGTCAGCGACATCGTCGAGGCGTTCTGCCTGGCGCTCGAGCGGCACGACATCGCCGACGTCGCGCTCAACGTCGGCACCGGGCGCGCGACGTCGGTGGCCGCGCTCGCCGAGGCGATCGCGCGCGCGATGCGTGTGACCCTCGCGCCGGAGATCGTGGCGCGCTTCCGCGAAGGCGACATCCGTCACTGCGTGGCCGACGTCTCGCGCATCCAGCGCCGGCTCGACTTCCGCCCGCGCATGGCGCTGCCCAAGGGCGTCGAAGACCTCGTGGCCTGGGCGCGCGAGCAGCGCGCCGACGACCGCGTGGCCCAGGCCCGCGACGAGCTCGAGCGCCGGGGGCTGCTCCGGTGACAGACCGAGCGCGGGGAGGTGTGGGGGGCCATTTCGGAGCCTCCCACGTGAAGTTTTACACCACGGTCGGCGCCCGATGCGGCATCGCGGACTACAGCGCCGCGCTCCTGCCCGCGCTCCGCGCGCACGTCGCGGTCGAGACGGTCGTCCTCCGGCCGAACCGGCTCAACCCGTTCGCGCTCGCTCTCGACGCGCGCCGCCTGAGTGCCGCGGACGTCGCCCACGTGCAGCACACCTATTCGTTCTTCGGCGTCGATCAGCTGACCTACACGCTGGCGTGGCGCCTGTTGCGCGCGGCGATCCGCGCGCCACTCGTCATCACGGCGCACACGGTGCGCCCGCCCGGCCCCGCGCGCTATGACGGCGGGCTCGGCGCGGCGCTCGCCAACGCCGTGGGCGCTCCGGCGTGGCACGACGTCGAGACGTTCCGGCGCGCGGAGGCGGTGATCGTCCACGCCAGCCTGCATCGCGATCGGCTGCTCGCGCGCGGCGTCAGCCCCGATCGCTGTGTCGTCGTCGCGCCGCCGGTCCCGCCCCGCGTGCCGGTCGACGCCGCGGCGGTCAAGACGTTTCGCGACCGCTATCGCCTCGGGACGCGCCCGGTCGTCGGCGTGTTCGGCTTCGTCGAGCGCTCGAAGCGCTTCGCGCTCGTGCTCGACGCGCTCGCGGAGCTTCCCCGAGCCGACGCGCCAGTCTTGTTGGTGGCGGGGGGACCGCGGCTGACGGAGCACGACGAGGTGCTCGCCGGCGTGCGCGCCGACGCGGCCCGCGCGGGCTTGGCCGATCGGCTCGTCGTGACCGGCTACCTGCCGCCCGCCGACGTGCCGGTCGCGCTCGAAACGATGGACGTCGTCGTCGTGCCGTACGCGACAGAGAACAGCGTCTCGTACTCGCTGCACGTGGCGCTGGCGCAGGGCCGGCCGGTCGTCGCCACCGCGCTCGCCCCCCTGTGCGAGCTCCAGCAACGCGGCGGTTGCCTGGCGCTCGTGCAGCCCGACGACGCACGCGATCTCGCGAAAACGCTCGGCACCCTGCTCGACGATCCCGGCGCGCGCGGTCGGTTGGCGCAGGCGGCGCGCGCCTATGCGAGGGCGAGCTCCGCGGACGTCGCGGCGCGGCGCACCGTCGAGGTCTACGCGCATGCGCGCGAGGTTCGACGATGATCGCGCGGGTCCCCGTCGCCGTCGTCGCGCTGGCCCTCGTCGTGGCGCTCCTCGGCGGCCGCTTCGCAGTGCGCACGCTGCACGCCGCGCGCCACGGCGACGCGCGCGATTTCGCGATCCTCTATACGGCCGCGCACCTGCATCGTGCCGGGATCCCGTTCTACGACCCCGGAATGGATCGTGTCGAGGGTGTGAATCGCAACGCCGCGCTGGTTGCCGAGGCACAGCGGCTGGGCACGCTGCACGCCCACGAGGGGCTCGTGCACATCCACGCCTTCTCGTACCCGCCGTTTGCCGTGCTGCCATTCCTGCCGTTCAGCGCGCTCGCCTGGCGTTCCGCGGTCGCCGCGTGGCTCGCCGTGAGCGTCGCCCTGCTCGTGGCCGCCTTCGCGTGGATCGTGCGCGCCGCCGCGCTGAGCCCCGCGGCGGCGCTGACGCTCGCGGCGATCTTTCTCGCGTGGGAGCCGCTCGAGAACTCCATGGGGCTCGGCCAGATCAACGCGCTGGTGCTGGCGCTGCTCGCGCTGTTCGTGTGGTCGCTCGTGTCCGGCCGCGTCGTCCTCGGCGGCGTCGCGCTCGGCGTCGCGACGGCGCTGCGAGTGCATCCGGCGCTGTTCATCGGCTGGCTTGCGTGGCGGCGCAAGTGGCTCGCCTGCGGCGTGGCCCTCGCCGTCGCCGTCGCGTGCACCGCGCTGGCCACGACGACCGTCGGCTGGGCGGCGACCGTGGAATACGCCACGCGCGTCGCGCCGCAATACGGCTACGCCACGCTACCCGGTCAGCTGGGCAACCTCTCGCTGCCGGGCTGGATCGTCGCGACGGGCCACGGCCTGGCGCCGTCGGTGCCGCTCGGCGTCTGGCGTACGGTCGGCATGATCGCCTCGCTCGCCGTGCTCGCGATCGCTGCCGTGGCCGTACGACCGTCGGGACCGATCGTGCCGGCGCGCCTGGTGCCGGAGCTCGGCCTCGTGATGCTCGTGCTCTTGCTCGTCACGCCCAATACGACGATCAACCATCTCGTCTTCACGCTGCTGCCGCTCGCCGTGCTCGTCGAGGCGAGGCTGCGCGACGGCTCACCGGCGCCCGCGCTCTGGCTGGCGATCGCGCTGGTGCTCATCGGCGCCATCGACGATTACTACCAGCACCCGCGGCTGGCGAGTGGGCCCGCCGTGCTGCTGGCCGGGATCAAGACGTACGGGCTCGCCATCCTCGCCGCGCTGACGCTCACGACGTTGCGGCGTCCGGCGGAGGCGACGCGGTGATCCTGCTGCGCTCGGATGGCGCACGCATCTTCGTCACGGCGCTGCTGGTGTACGCCGTCTTCTGGAATCCGTGGCTGCAGTTCTCGAACAGCGACAACTTCGTCGACGCGGCCGTGTCGCTCGTCGACACCGGCCGCTGGAGCCTGACGCGCTGGCCGCTCTACGAGGGCAAGGACACCGCCACCGCGCGCGACGGGCGCATCGTGCCCGGCGTGCCGTTCGGTACGGCGCTGGCAATCGCACCGCTCTATGCGGTCTGGCGTGCAGCGGGCGGCGCCCCCGTCGACGGCTGGAGCGGGCTCGAAGCCGTGAACGCGGTGGCGATCCTGCTGCTGTGCGCGCCGGCGATGGCGCTCACCGCGGTGCAGGTGGCGTGGCTGGCCGGCTGGGTCGGCGCCACGCGACGCGGCCGCCTCCTCGCCGCGCTGCTGTTCGCGCTCGGAACGCAAGCCTTCCAGTTCGGCACCATGCTGACGAAGGAAAGCCTTACCGCGCTCGCCATCACCAGCGCGGTGCGGCTCGCGCTCGGCGACGGCGACGCGTGGCGCCGCACCGGTGCCGGCGTTCTGACCGGATTGGCCGTGTTGCTGACCCACTCCGCCGCACTGCTGGCGCCGTTGCTCGCGCTCGTCGTCCTCGCACGCGACGGGGCGCGCGACGCGGCCGCGTTCGTGCTCGGCGGGCTGCCGCTCGTCGCCGTCCTCGGCGCCTACGACGCGTGGCTGTTCGGTGCGCCATGGCGCACGTCGTATTCCGCGATCACGGGGCTCTCGACACGGTTCGCCGCGCCCAAGGCGGCCATCGTGGCCGACTTCGTCGTGGGTCCGCGCGGCGGGTTGTTCCTCTATTCGCCGTTTCTGCTGGCCGCGCCGTCGGGCCTCGCCGCCGCGTGGCGCGGCGTGCGCCGCGCCGAGGCGGCGCTGACCGTCGCGTTCCTGCTGCTGCTCACGCTGGTCGGCGCCTCGTGGCAGTCGCAGTTTGCCGATCGCGCCTCGTGGTCGCACGGGCTCGGCGCCCGGTACCTGTTCCCGGCGCTACCGCTGCTGGCCGCGTTCACGGGCGCGGCGCTCGAGCGTGCGAGCCGTCGCGCACTGCTGATGCTGGCGGTGCCGTCGTTGGTCTGTGCTTACCTCGGCGCGCAGGCAGGGTTCGCGCCGGTGCCGAACGCGCTGCCCTATGCGCTCAAGACGTTCGTGTCCGGCACGGGCATGGGCGTGCTCTTCAAGGAGGCGCTGCCGGCGTGGACGGGCCTCGAGACGCTGCACACCGTCGTGGCCCGCCCCGAGGTGAGCGCGCGCGATCTGCTCGCGCGGCTGCCGACGCGGGAGGGGCTCACGCTGACGCTGCATCAGACGCTGTTCTTGGGCCTCAATGTGCTGGCGCTGCTGGGCATCGGCCGGCTCGTCACGCGCGTGTGGCGGCCGCACGTGGTGGAGGTGCCGGCGTGCGCGTCCTGATTGCATGCCCGTCGTACCCGCCGCAAGACATGACGTGCGGCGTCGGCGACTACACGCGCTGCCTCGCCGAGGAGCTCGTGCGCCGCGGTGATCAGGTCACCGTCGTCGCCTCGGCAAGGTGGCGCGGCCCGGGACACGGCGCGGTCACCGTGCTGCCGATCCTCGACGCGCCCGCGCCGTGGTGGCGTGTCGTCGCCGCCGACGTGGTGAACCTGCAGTACGCGCCCGATCTCTACCGCGATCGCGTCCGCGCGCTGCGCGCGACGCTCTCCATCCCGACCGTCGTGACCTTCCATACGCTGCTCGACCGCAGCAGACTGCGCTCGGGCGCCCGCGCGCTCTGGCTCCTGACGAGCGCCACCCAGGTCGTCGCCGCCAACGAGGAAGTCACCGCGATGGTCCGGCGCCGGCTGCCCTGGGTCGTGCGGCGCATGACCGAGATCCCGATCGGATCCAACATCCCGATCGCGTCGCCCGGCGACACCGCCGTGACGCGCGCGTCGCTCGGCGCCTCGCCGCAGGCGCCGCTGCTCGCGCACTTCGGACTCGTCTACCCGGGCAAGGGCATGGAGACGCTGCTCGCGGCGCTGGCGATCGTGAGGACGACGCACCCCGAGGCGCGGCTCGTCGTGGTGGGCGACACGCGCGAGACCGACCGCGCATATCGCTCCGATCTCGAGGCGCTCGCCGTCCAGCTCGGCGTCGCGCGCGCCGTGACCTGGGCGGGGCGCCGCGACGCCGAGGACGTTTCGCGCATTCTCGCCGTCGCCGACCTCTTCGTAGCGCCGTTCGATGCCGGCGCGTCGATGCGCCGCGGCAGTCTGCTGGCGGCGCTCGCGCACGGTATGCCGGTGGTGAGCACATCGGCGAGCCTGCCGTCGAGTTACCTCCGCGACGGCGACAACGTCGCCCTCGTCCCGCCTCGCGACGCCCCCGCGCTCGCCGCGCGCATCGCCCGGCTGCTGGACTCGCGGGCGCAGCGCGCGCGGCTGGCCAGGGGCGCGCGCAAGCTCGCCGACCGCCTGGCGTGGCCGAGCATCGCCGAGGAGACGCGCGCCGTCTACCGCCGGGTGCTCGGATGAGGATCCTCGTCCTCACGCCGACGTTCTTGCCCGTCGTCGGCGGCGCCGAGCTCGTGCTGCTGGAGGTCTACCGACGCCTCGCCCGCCGTCACGACGTTCGCGTGCTGACGCCCTGGCTCGCCGAGTCGCTGCGCCGCGACCACGGCTCGTCGGAGTACGACGGCCTCGTGAACTTTGCCGTCGAGCGGTACGAGGACCGCGTGACGTTGATGCGCGTGCGCGGACACCGCTGGACGGCCGGCGCGCTGCCGCCGTTCTCGCTGTCGGCCGTGGCGGCCGTGCGTCGCGCCATCACCGCCGCGCGTCCCGACGTGCTGAACGTGCACTATGCGATGCCGACGGGCCTCGCCGCCGTCGTGGCCGAGCGCGCGTTCGGCGTGCCGACGGTGCTCACGCTGAACGGCCGCGACGTTCCTGGGCCCGGCGTGCCGGCGCTGTGGCGCTGGTGGCAGCGCGCGCTCATCGCGCTCGTGAGCGAAACGACCTACGTCTCCGGATACTGTCGGGACGCAATCTACGGCGCCGGACGCGGCCGCGGCGAGGTGGTGGTGAATGGCGTGGAGCTTCCGCCGCCGGCCGGCGACGGCCGGGCGGTGCGCGCGGCGCTCGAGGTGTCGCCGGACGACTGCCTCGTGTTCGCGCTGCAGCGCCTCGCACCGGAAAAGCGCGTGGACGCGCTTCTGCACGCGCTGCGCCACTGCCTCGACGGCGGCACGGCGGTGACCCTCGTGATCGGCGGCACCGGGCCCGAGGCGCCCGGGCTGCGCGCGCTGGCCGCGGAGCTCGGCATCGACAAGTACGTGCGCTTCGTCGGTTACATCCCCCGCGCCGCGCTCGCGGGCTACTTCGAGGCGTGCGACGTCTTCGCGTTCCACTCGACCTACGAGACATTCGGGCTCGTCGTCGCGCAGGCGATGAGCTACGGGCGGCCCGTCGTGACCGTGCGCTCGACGGCGTTGCCCGAGGTCGTCGGCGACGCCGGCGTCCTCGTGCCGTCCGGCGACGCGCGCGCGTTCGGCGAGGCGATCGCCGCGCTCGCGCACGATCCCGACCGCCGTCGCGCACTGGGTGAGGCCGGGCGCCGCCGCGCGGCCGCCCGCTATGGCTGGGACAGCGTCGCCGCGGGCTACGAGCGCGTGCTCGCGCGCGCCGCCGAGCGAGGCCGTGGCCGCTAGGGTTCTCTACCTGCATCACGTGGGCGCGCTGAGCGGCGCCGAGGCCAGCCTGCGGCTGCTGATGCGCCATCTCGATCGCGCGCGGGTCCAGCCACTCTTCGCGGGCCCCGCGCGTGGTGCTTTCGTCGCGGCGCTGGCCGCCGACGGCGTCACGACGCTGCCGCTGGACTTCGTGCCGCTGCGCCGCGTCGCCGGCGTGCTCGGCGCGGTGGCGCGGCTCGTGCGACTCGTGCGCGGCCATCGCATCGATCTGCTGCACTCGAACGGGCCGCAGACCAACGTGCCGGCGGGACTCGCCGGCCGGCTGACCGGCGTGCCGGTCGTCTGGCACGCGCGCAATCTGATCGCCGGCGGCATGTGGGACGTCGACCGTGCGCTCGCACCGCTGGCCACTCGCATCGTCTGCAACGCGGACGCGATCCGCCGGCGGTTCGTGGCCAGTCGCGGCTGGGATCGCTCGGTCACCATCATCAACGCGGTCGACACGCGCGAGTTCCATCCCGGCGTGCCCCGCGCGTCCTTCCGCCGCGAGCTCGGCGTGCCCGACCCGGCGCCGCTCGTCGGCATCGTCGGGCGGATCGGCCTCGGCAAGGGCCACGAGCACTTCGTCGAGGCCGCGTTGCGGCTGCTCGACGGGGGACTCGACGCGCACTTCGTCGTCGTGGGCGATCCGCTGTTCGACGAGGACGCGTGGCGCGCCGACACGCTTCACCGCGTCGTGAAGGACGCGGGCCGCGAGGACAGGATTCGGTTCGTCGGTTATCGCCGCGACGTCCCCGTCGTGATGCGTGGGCTCGACGTCCTCGTCCTCGCCTCCGACGCCGAGCCGTGCGGCCGAGTGCTGTTCGAGGCGATGGCCTCCGGCACCGCGATCGTGGCCACGAACAGCGGTGGCACGCCCGAGATCGTCCGCAGTGGCGTCGACGGCGTGCTCGTGCCGCCGCGTGATCCGGCGGCGCTCGCGCACGCCATCGGCACGCTCGCCGCCGACGCGCGGCTGCGCGCGCGGTTCGGCGCCGCCGGCGTCGTTCGCGTGGCCCACGACTTCACGATCGAGCGCCACGTCGCCCGGATGCTCGCCGTCTACGACGACGCGCTGGCGGGGAGGCGAGGGCGGTGACACCGGTGACACCAGACGTGACCGCTGTGGTGGTGTCGTGGAACACGCGTGAGCACCTCGCGCGCTGT
>WNEL01001396.1_pt1 | contig 10663 bp, 9 predicted proteins | sample 5399991 | NCBI WGS metagenome assembly WNEL01 (sample SAMN13153325, study PRJNA577476) | soil metagenome | isolation source: 20 cm grassland meadow soil pre-rain plot 2 | place: USA:California | collected 2015-09-08
CTGCCGTCGTGACGGTGACCGTGAGACAATATCCCACGGTCATGCGCACCGCCTGGCGCGCGCGCGCTTCCTGGTTCGCGCCCAGGTTCTGCCCGACCAGCGCGGCCGCGGAGAGTGCGAACCCCGAAATGGCCAGGAACCCGATGCCTTCGACCTTGTGGCCCACACCGAGCGCCGCGAGGGCGGCGGTCCCGAACCGCGCGGTATACCGCGTGAGCCACATGTACACCACGGAGAGGAGCACGCCCGCGAGCGAGAGCGGCGCGCCCACCCGCAGCAGCGTGGGCACGGCGCGCCAATCGGGCGCGTCGAGACGGATCAGCCCGCGCTTGAGCGCGATGCCGACGCCGATCAGGAACCCCCCACCCCGCACCATCACGGACGCGACGGCCGCCCCCTCGACGCCGAGCCTGGGAAAGGGCCCCACACCCGCGATCAGGAGCGGGTCGAGCCCGATCGACAGCAGCACCGACGCGGCGAGCAGCGCGAACGGCGTGCGCGTGTCGCCCGCCGCCCGGAACGTCGCCTCGATCGCGAAGAACCCGAACACGAGCGGGCCGCCGAGCAGCCACGTGTCGAGGTAGTGGGCCCCGAGTGCGGCCACCTCGTGCGGCACGGTCATCAGGCGGAACAGGTCGCCGGTGAGCGCGAACCCGAGCAGCGACGCGGCCGTGCCCGCGCCCAGGGCGTACAGTACGGCCGCGCCGGCGGCGCGCGCGGCAAGGTCGGGGCGGCCCTCTCCCTGCCGGCGCGCGGCGACCGCAATCAGCCCCACCTCCACCATCTCGCCCAGCGACAGCAGCACCCAGACGTAGAATCCCGCGGTCGAGACGGCCGCGAGCGCCGCCGGGCCGATGAGCCGCCCTACCCAGATGGAGTCGATCAGGTTGAAGCAGAAATGGCAGGCCATCATCGCCACGGCGGGGGCGGCGAGCTGCAGGATGACGGGGCGCAGCGGCCCGACCGTGAGCAATCCGGGCGCGCGGGTGACGCTGGTCATGGCGCCGCAAGCTACCGGAGCGTGGCGCCGGCGGTCAACGACGAGGCGGTGGTGCGGCCCTGGTCAGGCGGCGTGCGGGTGCGCCGGCGCGGGACGGGTCCGCTCGTCCAGCCGGTGGGCGCTTGCGCTCCAGTCGATGTGAAACCCCTGATCGCACCGCGTGCACGCCATGGTGCCCACGATCTGTCTCACGGGCTCGCGCGCGGCGCAGCCCGGGCACACGGCGTACCAGGCGCCCCAGCTCTCGGGCATCAGCCCGGCGTCCGGAGGGCGCGCTACGATGCCCCAGCACGTGGGGCGGGCGATGGTGAGCTCGAGGTAGGCATGGTGCACGCTGACGGACATGCCGCGCACATCGAGGACGACGGAATGCGACCCCGCGCTCAGCACGGGATACCACGCACCGCGTCGCAGCCGAGAACGCACCCCGTCTCGGACCCGGCCCCACCGCGGGCCCTTTACCATGTCGGCCCACTCCGACAACGCTCGATCCATACGCGCCTCCCCGCACGGGCAGTTTGTGCAGCTTCATATATTCGCCATCGCGGGGGTCGTCAAGAGCGCGCCAATGTCGGCCGGGCGACACGAGGCGACGCGCTAAGGAGAAGCAGGAAGGAAAGGGTTAGGAAGCCTGTGCTCGGTGTCGCTGGCGCGACTTGGCGTCGTACAACGAGCGGTCCGCCGCGTTGAGCAGGCCTTCGAGCGACGCCCCATCGCGCGGATGGACGGCGACGCCGACGCTCACCGAGATCACCGGCTGCTCCCCGTCGCGCGACACTCGCTCGGCGATGCGGCGTGCCACGTGCCAGGCCGCCGCGTCGCCCGTCTCCGGCAGCACCAGGGCGAACTCGTCGCCGCCGAACCGCGCCGCCGTGTCGATGCCGCGGCACGAGCCGAGCAGCGTCTCCGCCACGCGCCGCAGGGCCAGGCTCCCCACCAGGTGACCGAAGCGGTCGTTGATCGTCTTGAGCCCGTCGAGATCCATAAGCACGACCGCGAACGGCCGATCGGTGCGCGACGAGCGCTTGATCTCCGTCTCGAGCGCCTGGACCAGCTGCCGGTAGTTCGACAGGCCCGTGAGGGGGTCGCTCACCGCCAGCCGCCGCAGCCGCTCTTCCGCCTCCCGCCGCTCGGCCACCGCCGCGGCGAGCACCAGCGTCATGATGGCCGTCACGCCCGTGAACGCCTGCACCAGCAGCAGCGACTCGCCGTACGTCGGCCGCGCGAACGGCCCGAATCCCGCCAGCGTGCCCGCGATGGCGACGCCGGACAGGACGAGCACGGCGGTCGCGGCCTCGCGCGGCTCGAACCGGAACGCGGCCCAGAGCAGCAGCGGCACACACAGGAATTCGAGCGGATAATGCCGGCTCCGCCAGGGGAACAGACCGTCGAACACCGCGATCCCGACGACGCCGATGCACAGGAGCAACGCCGCGGCCTCGAGCGTCTGGCGCCGCGTCCAGTGCACCCGGGGGCGCAGCGTCCAGAGCAGCACGGCCGGCGCGACCACCAGATCGCCCACGGCGTCGCCGAGCCACCACGTGAGCCAGATCGACCCGAAGTCGCTCCAGCGCGCTTGGCCGTCGAGTGAGATCGCGAGCACGCCCGCCGTGGCGCTCACGGCCGTGCTCACGATCCCGGCGAGCAGCGCGAGGGTGAAAATGTCCCGCGCCCGGTCCATCACGCGACGGCCGCGGGCGAAGCGGTTGACCAGGTAGGCGCCGAGCAGCCCCTCGAGCGTGTTGCCCGCCGCAATGGCGACGGCGCTCGGCACCGAGCCCGTGATGCTCAGGTGCACGAGGAACGCACCCGCCATGATGGCGGGCCAGACCTCGTAGCCGGCGAGCAGCAGGGCGGCGAGCGCGATCCCCGCCGGCGGCCAGACGGCCGTCGCGTTGGGGTTCACGACGGCGAACCGCAGCCCGAGCCTCCCCGCCACGAAGTAAGCGGCGGCGATGGCAAGGAGCAGCCCCAGACGTCTGAGCGTTTGCGACCGGATGGTCCGAGTCATCCCGTGTCTCCGGGCTAGCGGGGCACGACCGCGCAAAGCCGTTATCTATGGACTACAGTAGGTTGGAGCGGCGCTGCAGGGCCGGGCTCAGCCCGCGCCGACGAACCACTCTTCCCACGCCACCCGGAACGTCCGCTCGCAGCGCGGACAGCGCATGGTGTGCGGCGCTCCCTTGAGCTGGGCGCGGTTGCGGCAGCCGGGGCACACGGCGTACTTGTCGCCCCACAGCGCCGGCAAGCTGCGCGCGTCGCGCGGGCGCGGGACGACGGTCCAGTAGTGCGGAGGCGTCGTGACGATCTTGACCGACGCGCGCGGGATCGGCACCTGCTCGCGGTTCACATCGAGCGTCGCTTCGGAAGACGACAGACCCGCGACGCGATACCACGCGCCACGACGTAGGCGACAGTTCGCATCGGTCTCGAGTCGGGCCCACCGCACGTCGGTCATTCCGGGATCCCCTGTCGGGTGCCGAAACCTCTCCCCATCGTAAGGACGCTGCTCGTCCGATGGTAGAGTGGCGGCACCGCAACAGGGGCTGGGTCACATGTCAGGTCACTGGGCAGCCGGCGAGATATCCCTGAGGAAGCGCTGAAAGACCGGATTGCCCGGGTAGCGCTCGGCGAGCTGGGTCACTTCGTCGCGGGCGGCGCGCCGCAGGGTCGCGCTGGTGGACGCGGCGCGCGCCGCCTCGCGCACCAGGGCGGCGGCCAGCACCCACCCGGCCTCCACCCGGGCCAGGTCGCCGTCCACCGCGGCGCGGCGCATATAGTGGATCCCCTGCTCCGCGTTGCCGCTGCCCAAGCCCACCAGCTTCGCCACGAAACGGGCGAGGGCGCCGGCGCGGCCCAGACCGTACTGATAGACGCCGAGGCCGAGGTAGCAGTCGGCGCAGCTCGAGTCGGCGGCGAGGACGCGCGCATAGGCATCGCGCATGGCTTTGGCGTCCTTGGCGGCTCCCCAGGAGTGCCCGTGCAGCTCGCGCTGGCGGGCGCGGTAGCCGAGCGCGGTAGCGAGCCAGAAGTCGCGTGCCGCTCCGCGCGGCGCGGCGGCGGCCCGGGCGATCGCGCGATCGAGCAGCGAATCGATGCGCGCCGCCTCGTACTCGTCGTTCTCGAGCGCCGCCGCCCACCAGATATAGGCGCTCGCCTCGAAGATCAGCGGCGCCGGGTCCGCGCTGTCCTGGCGAGCGAGCTCGGCGAAGTAGCCAGCGGCGGCGGGAAAGCCGCCGCCATACAGCGTGTCCAGGCCGGCGCGCAGCTCGGGACGATCGACGCGGTGGGGACTCTGCAGCAGCGACAGCGCGGCGAGCAGGAGCCGCACGTCAGCGCGCGACGGTGGCGAGGGCGTCGGCGAGACGGCGCGCGATCGCGTCGAGCGCCCGCGCCGCCGGCGAATCGGGCTGGGCGGCGACGATCGGCCGCCCGGTGTCGGCCAAATCCGCCAGCTGTGCCTGCAGGGGCACCTCGCCCAGCAGCGGCACGCCCAACTCGTCCGCGAGCCGGGTGCCGCCGCCCGCGAGGAAAATGGCGGTCCGCTCGCCGCAGTGCGCGCACACGTAGAAGCTCATGTTCTCGACCACGCCCAAGACGGGAACCCCGACCCGCTCGAACATCTTCGCGCCGCGCAGGCTGTCGCCCACAGCCACCTCCTGCGGCGTGGTGACGATGACCGCGCCGCGGATGTGCACCGTCTGCGCGAGCGACAGCTGCGCGTCGCCGGTGCCCGGCGGCAGGTCCACCAGGAAGTAGTCGAGCTCTCCCCAGTCCACGTCGCGCAGGAATTGCTGGATCACCTTCATGATGATCGGCCCGCGCCAGATCGCGGGCGCGTCGCGCTCGACGATCAGCCCGAGCGACATCAGCTTCACACCGTGGGCTTCGAGCGGCTGAATCCTGCCTCCGCGCACCTCCGGCTTGCGATCGACGCCCATCATGCGCGGGATGTTGGGCCCGTAGATGTCGGCGTCCATGAGACCCACGCGGTGCCCCGCGCGCGCCAGCGCGACCGCGACGTTGGCGGACACGGTCGACTTGCCGACGCCGCCTTTCCCGGACGAGATGGCCAGAACTTTGCCGAGGTGCGGCAGCTCGACGGGCGTCGAGGGGGGAGGGACAGCGGCAGGGCCGGTGTGCGGTGCGCCGGCCGCGGTGGCGCCCGCCGCGGCGCTCGCATCGGTCACGTTCACCCGCACCGCCGTTACTCCCGGCACGCCCTGCACCACCTTGCGGACCTCGCGGGCCAGCGAGCCGGGATCGTCGCGGCCGAGCAGGAAGGTGAAGCTGACCGTGCCGCGGTCGTCCACCGCGAGGTCCTTGACCATGCCGGCGGTCAGGACGTCGCCGCCGCGGCGCGGGTTCTTGAGCTGGGATAGGGCGCGCTCGACGCGCGCCTGCAGAGTATCGGACGCTGGCACTGGAGAAAGGTAGGGGGACGTGCGGCGGGCGTGCAACGAGCCGGCAACGGGCACGGGGATTGCAGGATTTTGCACCGGCCAAACGGCGCACTCCATGTCCGACGATCGTCATCCCGTTCGCCGCGTGTCGGTGGCGCAGTGGACGACGTATCTCTTGCTCGCCTGCCTCGTGCTCGAAGCCGGCTCGATGGCGTCCCGCCTGTCGGAGCGCGCTCTCATCGCTCCCGCGGTCGCCGACGCGCAACCGTTGCCCGCCGACGTCGCCGCCAGCGACGCGCGCTGGCGGACCGACGCGGAGCAGCGGGCCGACGCGCGATCCCGCACGATCGACGCGCTCAACCTGGTGGCGTTCGCGTGCACGGCGGTGTTGTGGCTCGTGTGGCTGTACCGCGCCTACACGAATCTCGTGTTCGTCGGGTCGAAGCGCGTGCGCTTCAGCCCCACCTGGGCCGTGGGATACTGGTTCATTCCGTTCGTCAACGTGGTGCGCGCCTACCAGGTCATGAAGGACCTCTGGCTGCGCAGCGACTCGCGCAACGACCGCGACGGGTACGACGACCTGCCCGCCCCCGTGTTGCTGCGCGGCTGGTGGGGCATGTTGCTGGCCTGGGCCGTGCTCGAGCCCGTGTTCACGCGCCTGGCCCGCGACGCCCGCACCGCGGAGCAGCTGAGCGACGCCACCCACGTGGGGATCGCCGTCGGCGCCGTAGGCATCGTGGCGACCGTGCTCGCCATCAGGGTCGTGCGCGAGATCGACCGTCGGCAGCGCTTGTTCGACTGAGACGTCAGGCCCCACCGGGGCGCCGCTGGCGCATCTCCTCGACATTGCGATCGAACGTCTTCTGCTGGTCCGGCGTCAGCACCGCGCGGAGGTCGTCGCGCTCGCGCTGGAACAGGGCGCGGATCTTCTCGCGCGTCGCGGAGTCCGGGGGCGTGCCGGGAGTGAAGGACGGCCGCTCGCTTCTGTAGCGTGCCTGGATCGAGTCGACTTTGGCCTGCTGCGCCGGCGTGAGCGTGATGTCCTTGAAGAGCAGCTCCATGCGGCGGGCCCCGCCGCGCATCGGCGTCTGGGCCTGTGCGGCGGTCGCCGCGAGCGCGAGCAGGGTCGTTAGTAGAAAGGCATGCGCTCTCATACATCCTCCCAATGGAGTCCGGGTGGTCGGCGTCATTGAGAGACTACGGCTGAGGGGCTCCGGCCGCTGGGCTTGACCCTCCTGTGACGCCGTGGCAGGGTTCCAGCGTGATGCTGCGCCGCATCGTCGCTCCCGCCCTGTGGGCCCTGCGTACTTACCGGAGATCGGCCCTCCTCATTTCCGCAACGGCGGCCGTCGGCCTCGCAGCCCTGCTCCCCGTCACATCGCTGGTACCCCCGCCCGGGGTCGACGCCTCCACTAGCCTCCGCGTCGGAGCCTGGCGCGGGGGCACTCTAGGGATGAGCTGGAGCAGCCTCGCGTGGGGCCCGGGGGCCACGGAACGAGCGGCACTCGAGATCCTCTTCCGCTTGCTGCTCGGCGTCGCCACGGGTGTTCTGGCCGTGGCCGCCCTGACGATCGTCTCCCTCTCAGCCGCCCGCGCTGCGGGGCGAAGCCAGGATGTGAAACTGCATCGGGCAGTCGGCGCGTCGCGGCGCGCAGTACTGGGCGCCGCACTCGTCGAGGGGGCAATGATCGCGTGTATCGCCCTGGTCGTCGGCGCAGTCCTGGGAGCGTTCGCTCTGCGCGCCATGATTGCCGCTTGGCCCGAGACGATCGGCCCAACGTCGCAGGCAACGAACCTGCTGACCATCGTCGCGACCTTCTGCGGTGTCGTGCTCGGCGCTCTCGCACCGCTCGCCCTCCCCTCACGTACGTCGCCGCTCCCCGGCGCTACGGGGAAACCGCTCCACCTGGGCGTCCCGGCCATCCAGCTCGGACTGAGCCTGACCGTGCTGACCGCAGCGGCGCTGCTCGACCGAGCGGCCGGTCGACTGGTCACGTCAGGCGGACCCACGTCCGATGTCGGGGAGTTGTATCAGATCACCGCGGCACCGGTCCCGCCGGCGAAGCGGGCGGCGCAATACACGGCGCTGCTCCAGCGCCTGACGGACCGCCGTGCCTTCGATTCGGTGAGCCTCATGAGCCCCGGAGCCCTCCTGGGATCCGGAATCGTGGACCTTGTGACGACGGATTGCGGGAATTGCACGCAGGGAGGAATCTCGCTGCCGCTGCAACCGGTGATGGCGACGCACTATCTCGTTAGCGCCGACACGTTCCGCACGATGGGCCTGGTTGTGTCTGCAGGCCGTGGAATCACGACTGGCGACGGATGGAGGGCACCGCGAGTCGCGGTGCTGAGTCGCTCGCTCGCCATGCACCACTTTCAGAACGGTAAGGCGGTCGGTCGGCGCATCCTGGTCGGCGGCGAGCGGAGCGATTGGTACCGGGTGGACGGCGTCGTCGAGGACCAGCGGCCGGTCGGATTCGGCACGGGGCTGCAACCGTCGGACGCGGTTTACCTGAGCGTGTTGCAGCATCCGGCGCCCACGGTGGACCTCCTGGTGCGGGCGCCCCGTGATACCGCGCGAGCCAGCGCCGTGTCGCACGACCTGCGGGACGCGCTCGGCACAACCGATGTGAGCGTAGTGCGAATGGGTTTTCGCGCGTTCCTGGTCAAGCAAGCCGCACCGCTGGTCTGGTTCGGGCGCATGCTCGGTATCGAGGGATGGGTGATCCTCGTGCTGGCGACGGTCGGGACCTTCGTTGTGATGCAGCTGTGGGTCAGGTCGCTCCTGCTGGAGCTCGGCGTGCACCGCGCCATGGGTGCGCGGCGAGCGCACGTTCTCCGGTTCGTGCTGGCGCGCGCGGCGGGCGTCGCGCTGGTCGGGGTGGCAATCGGCTGGTGGGCGAGTCTCGTCGTCTGGGGCACCCTGGCGTCAGTCGCCGCGGGGCTCCCCCCATGGGACCCGGCGGCGGCCGTGCGCTTCGCCCCCCTCCTGGTGGGCGCGACGCTCGGCGGCGCCCTCTTGCCCGCGTGGCGGGCAACGCACTCCACGCCTGTCAGCCTGCTGGCGAGCGGCGCGGGCTGACCTCGAGCCTATAGCAGGGCGTTCTTCAACAACTGGATGTAGATCCGCACCGCGTCTGCGTACGCCTGCACGCCGACCCGCTCGTCCGTGCCGTGGACCCGGCGCAGATCGTCCTTCCCGATCGTGGCCCCGACGAAGCGCAGCACGTTGGCGGTGAGCCGGGCATAATGACGTGAATCGGTCCCGCCCACCACCAGCCACGGCGTTACCACAGCGCCCGGGACCACCTGGCGGATGGTGCGCGCCAGCAGCTGAAACGGCTCGGCCTCGACCGGTGTGACGGGTGAGGGATTGCTGAAGGTCGCCTCCAGTGCGCGCACGCCGATCCGGGAATCGGCGACCGTGCGCTGCACGTGCTCGAGCACGCTGGCGACGCTGTCTCCCGGGAGAATCCGGAAGTTGACGAGCGCGCGGGCGGTGGACGGCAGCACGTTCTCCTTCACGCCGGCCTGGAGCACGGTGGGGGCCGTGGTGGTCCGGAGCAGCGCGTTCCCCTGGGGCGTGGTGCCGAAGCGCGCGGTGAGGATCCCGCCCAAGAGCCATCGGTTCGCCATCACCAGGCGCGGCGCGAACGACATCTCGGGACCGAGGTAGTCGAACATGTCGGCGGTGGGACCGCGGATGGCGCGCGGCATCTGGTGCGCGTCGAGCCGCGTGATGCCGGCGGCGAGCATGCCGACGGCCGTCGCCGGGGGCGGCATGGAGGAGTGCCCGCCCTCAGCCTGCGCCGTCAGCTCGACCGTGACATATCCCTTTTCCGCGATCCCGATGAGCGCTACCGGCGCGGCGACGCCCGTGATCAGCCCCGTGGCGAGCGCCCCTCCTTCGTCCAGCACGAATTCGGGGTGCACGTTGCGCGCGGCCAGGAGCTCCGCGATGCGCGCGGCGCCGCGCCGACCGCCCACCTCCTCGTCGTACCCGAACGCGAGGTACAGCGTACGCCGGGGCTTCGTGCCCGCGGCGACGAGATGCTCGACCGCCTCGAGCAACCCCACGAGGCTGCCCTTGTCGTCCAGGGCGCCGCGCCCCCACACGTACCCAGCCGCGATCCGTCCCTCGAACGGCGGCTCGGTCCAGCGGCCTTCCGTTCCAGGCTCGATCGGGACGACATCCTGGTGGGCGAGCAGGACCAGCGGCGCGAGCCCCGGGTCGGAGCCGGTCCACTCGTACAGCAGGCCGTAGCCGTTCACTTTCGTGAGCTTGAGCGCGGCGTGCAGTTTCGGGAAGGAATCGCGCAGGTAGCGGTGCAGCCCCTCGAACTCGCGCGCGTCGAACTGACTCGAATCCTGGAACGAGATGGTCTTGAAGCGCAGCGCGCCGGCGAGCCGGCGTGCCAGCGCCGCCGTGTCGAGCGGCTCGACCGCCACCGGGGCCACCTGGGGCTGGCGCGAGGGGAAGCTGACGGTGCGCTCGAGGGTGACCGCTGCGAGCACGACGACGACCAGCGCCAACGCCAGCAGAGCACGCTTCATGGGTCACCGGGGAAGCAAGAGGTCGGACAACGGAGGCGGCAACCGCTAGACGACGGGTCGCCACAAGAAGAAGCACACGGCCAGAATCGCCTGGCATACCGCGAACACGCCGGCCAACCACGCCACGCGCCGTCGTGGCACGACCAACGCGAGCCAAAAGAACAGCGGGAACAGGACCGACGTAAACCGTCCAAGCGAGATGAAGAGATGGGCCGCGACCGGTGGGAAGATGTTAATGGCGATCCACAGTCCGTACGCGGCGCCGACGCGTCGGGCGACCGGCAGGATCGACGTCGCTGCCAGGAAAAACGCGGCGATATCGCCGGCGTACACCATCACTTCGCTGACCTTGAGCCGGAGGTCCTCGGCCGTGCGCACCGGGTCGGGCGCGGGACCACGGCCCAACAACGGCATGCCCCACGCGGCCTGGCCGTGCATCCACGCCAGAGCATCGCCGAACCGCGCGTAGAGATACGCCGAGAAGATTGCGACGCCGGCGAGCGGCGCCAGCGCGGCGAGGATGGCCGGGACGTCCCGGCCCCCCCGGCCCCCCCGCCCCCCCCGCCCCTCCGCCCCCCTCGTCGCCAGCCACAGCAATGGGACAGCCAGCCAGAACCCGTTGGGACGGGTGAGCCCCGCCGCGAAGCCGGCCAGTGCCGCGAGCAGCAGGTAACGCCGTCGCATGGCGTAGAACGCACCGACT
>WNEL01001399.1_pt1 | contig 10659 bp, 10 predicted proteins | sample 5399991 | NCBI WGS metagenome assembly WNEL01 (sample SAMN13153325, study PRJNA577476) | soil metagenome | isolation source: 20 cm grassland meadow soil pre-rain plot 2 | place: USA:California | collected 2015-09-08
CCGCCCACACGAAACCAGCCAGTTCGCGAGCCACGGCCGCGACGGCGACTGTGGGTCGCTTGCCGTGACCGACGAGATGACGGTAACGACGATGCAGGCGCTGCTGTGCGCGCCATGCCTCTGCGACGACGGTTGGCGGTTGGTCCGCGGTATGACGCGCGAGCCGGTTGCCAAGGCCCGGACGATGTCGATAGTGCCAAGCCGCCTCGACGAGGACGCGGCGCGCATGGGAGTTACCCGCCTTGGTGAGCGCGCCGCGCCGGTGCCGTTCCCCCGAGGAGTATTCGCTCGGCACCAGCCCGAGATAGGCCATCAGTGCCCGCGGGCGACGGAAGCGCTGAAAGTCGACGATCTCAGCGACGAGGATCATGGCCGACAGCGTGTTGATCCCCCGAAAGCAGCGCAGGGCGTTGACCGCGTCCCGGTAGGGCGCGTCGCTGGCGAGCGCCTCAATGACGCGGTCGAGATCCGTCCGACGTCGCATCGCTTGCTCGAGCGCGTCGAGCGAGGCCTCCAGCGTCCGCTCCAGGGCGATGTCCTCGAAGCGCTGCGCTCGGATCCACGTCCAGTGGGCTTGGCTCCAGTTCTTGCCCGTCTGGTACACCCGCCCGTGGCGCGCCAGAAACTTCAGCACGCGATGGCGCCAGCGCACGATGTCGGCGCGAATGTCGTCCCGACAGCGCGTGAGATCCCGCACGCTCTCTTCAGCTTCGGTCGGCACGTGAATCGCGGTGAGTTCACCGGCCCGGAACAGTCGTACGAGCTTGGCGGCGTCCCGCCGATCAGTCTTGACGCGCTCGCCCGGCTTGCGCGGTGTCAGCGCGGGGGCAATCACGGCACACTCCACGCCCAGGCCCGTGAGCTGCCGATAGAGGTCGTAGCCGGATACGCCGGCCTCATAACAGGCCCGGACCGGTCCGTCGTGCAGCAGCCGCTCGAAGAGGCGTCGGACCTGTCGCGGATCGTTGGGGATCTCCCTCAGCTCGGGCTGCGTCGCCTCGGCGCGCAGAATTCCCGCCACGATGACTCGCTTGCTGTCGTCGAGCGCCACGTGTGTAATAACCATGACCGGCCTCCTCTCGCCTGTGGCTCTGTTCCACCCCGGAACAATCCACGTTTATGCGATAGGTCAGGCCGGTCCTTCCATATGGTCTAGGCGCGTAGAACGCTGCCGGCCCCGCGCAGGCGCGGGTCGAGGACGTCGCGGAGCGCGTCGCCCAGCATGTTGAAGCCGAAGACGGCGAGCGAGATGGCGACGCCGGGGAAGAGCGCCATCCACGGCGCGTAGTACATGAACGTGCGCCCGGAGCCCGACAGCATCCCGCCCCAGGACGGGTACGGCGGCGGGATCCCGAAACCGAGGAACGACAGCCCCGCCTCGGCCAGGATCACCGTACCGAGCCCGATGGTCGCGAGGATGAGGATCGTCGCCATGACGTTCGGCAGCACGTAGCAGAGGATCACGCGCGCGTGGCCGGCGCCGATCGCGCGCGCGGCCTCGATGTAGGGGTTCTGCATCAGCGAGAGCGTCGAGCCCCGGATGACGCGCGAGGCGCCCGCGGCGCCGAGGACCGAGAGCGCGAGGATCAGGTTGAGCAACCCGGGGCCGAGCGCCGCCATCAGCGACAGGACGATCACCAGCCCCGGGAACGACATCCAGGCGTCGACGACGCGCTGGACGACGATGTCGTAGGCGCCGCCGACGTAGGCGCTCGAGATGCCGATCGCGGTGGCGATGAGCGTCGCCAGCGCGACCGTGGCGAAGCCGACCGTCACCGAGATCCGCGCGCCATAGACCACGCGACTCCAGATGTCCCGTCCGAGGTTGTCCGTCCCCATCCAGAATCGAGCGCTCGGCGGCTTCATCCGGGCGATCGACTCGTCATACGCGTACGGCGCGATTCGGTCGGCGAAGACCGCCATCACCAGCAACCCCAGGATGATCACCCCCCCGATCGTCCCGAGCGGCTTCTCTCGAGCAAAGCGTAGCGTGAGCGCGGCGGCGCGCGGGAGACGCCGGGCCATCTACTGGTAGCGGATCCGTGGGTCGAGCACCGCGTACAGGAGGTCCACGCTCAGATTCGTGAGCACGATGATCACGACGATGAGGAGATTGATGCCCTGGATCACCGGGTAGTCGCGCTGGACGATCGCGTCGACGAGGAACTGGCCCATACCGGGGAGACCGAAGATCCACTCGATGATCACGGCGCCGCCGGCGATGGACGCGACCTGGAGGCCGAGAACGGTCACGACGGGGATGACGGCGTTCTTCAGGGCGTGCTTGAGCACGACCCCGCGCTCGCGGAGGCCCTTCGCCCACGCCGTGCGCACGTAGTCCTGCCGCAGGACTTCGAGGAGCATCGCCCGCGTGAGGCGCATGATGGACGCGGCCGAGCCGATGCCGAGGATGATGGCGGGCACGACAAACTGGATCGCGTACCCGGCGGGGTCCTTTGAGAACTCGACGAATCGGGCGAGCGGGGTCCAGCCCCACCAGATCGCCGGGAGCAGGATCACGACGATGGCCTTGACGAAGCCCGGGATGGAGAGGCCCAGGATGGCCGCGCTCCGGGCGACGAAGTCGAGCACGCTGTCCTGGCGCACGGCGGACAGGACGCCCACGGGGACGCCGATCAGGACGGCCACGGCGATCGCCATCACTCCGAGGGTGACGGTGACCGGCAGGCGGCGGCCGAGCTCCGAAAGGACCAGCCGGCGGGTCCAGAGCGACTCGCCCAGGTTGCCGCGGACGATCGCCCCCAGCCACTCGACGTACTGCGCAACGACCGGGCGGTTGAGCCCGAGCTTCGTCCTCAAATCTTCGAGGTCGTTGCCGTAGGCCTTCTCCTCGAGCATGAGCTGGACCACATCGCCGGGGATCAGGCGGGGCAGCGTGAAGACGATGAGCGACGCGATGAGGAGCGACGGGATGGCGACCAGCAGGCGGCGGAGGACGTAGGTGTGCGTGGGTGCTTACTTGTCGATCCAGACGGCCAGGAGCCGCCCGCCGAAGTCGTAGCCGTTGTTGGGCATGTAGTTCCGGATGTGGGCGTCCCAGGCCGAGACGATCTTGGTCGAGCCGTTCAACCCGAACAAGGCGTGCTCGGCGAGGTAGACCTGGATGTCGTACACGATCTGCTTGCGCTTGGCGACGTCGAAGGTGCGCCGCTGGCGCTTGATCATCTCCGTGAGCTTCGGGTCGTTCACGTTCATGACGTTCTGCGGCTGCCCCGGCATGTAGGAGCGGTAGAAGTACGCCTCCGGGTCGGCCCAGGTGCCGCGCAGCCCCAGGAACATGTGGTCGAACTTCCCGTAGATGGTGCTGGAGATGAAGGCGCCGTACTCCTTGAGCCGGAGCTCGGCGTCGATGCCGGCCGCCTTCCAGTTCTTGACGGTGATCTGCACGAAGTCCAGGAAGTCGGGACCATAGCCCGTCCCGGGCGCCTCCACTGTCGTCTTCAACCCGTTCGCGTAGCCTGCCTCGGCCAGGAGGCGCTTGGCCTCGGCCGGGTTGTGCTCGTAGAGCTTTCGGCCCTCCGGGCCGAGCTGGTCGATGGGGATCGCCCAGTCGGCGAACGCCGCGGGCACCACGGGGTTCGGCACCCAGTGCCCCTGGGAGAGCGCGAGGGCCTCGAAGATCTCGGCGAGGTTGTTGGCGCGCGAGAGCGCCCGACGAACGCGGACGTCGTTGAACGGCGGCCGGTCGATCCGGAGGCCGGTGACGTTGCTGACGAACCAGGTGTACTCGGCAGTCTGAAGCCCGGGCTTCCGTTGCCTGGCGAGTTCCAGGTCGATCCGCCGCACCGCCTGCTGATACTCGGGGCCGAAGTCGGTCTGCCCGCCGAGCCACGCGGCCAGCCGCGAGGACGGGTCCTTGTCGATGATCACCTCGACGCCGTCGGCGTAGGGCAGCCCAGGGACGAAGTAGTAGGGGTTCCTGACATAGACTAGCTTGACGTTCGGCTCCCAGCGATCGAGCATCCAGGGCCCGGTGCCGACGACCGACTCGACTTTCTTGAGGTCGCCGAAGGTCGCGACGCACTCCTTGGCGATGATCCAGGTCGAGGTCGAGGCGAGCAGGTCCAGGAACCAGGCGTTCGGCTCCGCCAGCGTGAATTTCACCGTGTGCTTGTCGAGGACGTCGATCTTCTCGACGGACTCCAGCACTGGCCGGTTGGGTTTGCCCTTGAGCGTGAGGAACCGCTCGTAAGTGTATTTGACGTCGTCGGCGGTCAGCTCGCGCCCGTTGACCGGGGGCTTCGGGTGCCAGCGGACGCCCTTCTTCAGCTTGAAGATGTAGGTCGTGTCGTTCGGCTGGGTCCAGGACTCGGCGAGGTCGGGCTCGAGCGGGTAGGTCATCGGCTTGACGGACGGGCCCGCCTTCACCTTCACCAGGCGGCTGTAGACGAACGACAGGGGGACCATCGTCGCGAACGAGATCGTCTGGTGGGGGTCGAAGCCGATCGGATCGACCTGGAAGGTCAGGCGCAGGACGCCGCCCCGTCTGGGCGTCTGCGCCACCGCCGGCCCAGGACCGAGGTGGGGCGCCATCGCTGCCGCTGCCAGGGCCCCGCCGCCGGCCTTGAGGAGCTGACGGCGCGTGATGGAGCGGTCATTGGGCGTGACGGTGGCCATAGAGCCCTCCCTGCAGTGGCAGACACTCTGAGGCGAGGGGCCATCGATGTCAACCCGCGGGCTTGACGACGGGCCGGGGCCGGGAGTAGAGAGAGAGTACGGTGATGCGGGAAGAACCCGCGCGCCGTTGTGGGCCCACTCCGATCCAGGAGGTGTTGGATGGAGACCCTACCACCGGACCCAGCAGCCGCGCCGTCCGGGGCCTGCTAGAGGCACGAGCGGCGCCCAAGCCTTGAGGTCCCTGATCCCGGTTTGATCCGGGACGCGCTCTCGCCCCGCCCCCGACTATCCAGCCGGCCTTCACGAATGCCGACCGACCTCTTCCTCGCAGCTTCCGGCTGGCCGCCGAGCGCCCTCGCGGACGTCGTTCCCCCCTCGTGCCGCCGCGATGTCCAGGCCGCGCCGGCGCCGCGGCGCGAGGGCGACGACGCGGTCGTCGAGCTCCCCGAGTGGCGACCGCGGTCGGCGGCGCGCCATCTCGTGCCCGCGTTCAACGCGCTCCACCCCACCCCTGTGAGCTTCAGGTTCGAGGTCGCGGTGCAACGCGGGGACGGGTGGTCGGCGTGGGTGGCCGGCGCCACGATCGGTGAGGCGCGATTCACGCCGCTCGATGCGCGCGCCGACGGACTGGCCGTGGAGATCGACGAGTTCGTTGCGGACGCGCCCGCACCCGTCGTGCGCGTGCGCCTGCGGGTGCGCGACGATCGACGCGCCCTCTTCGCGGCGCCGTGGCTCGTGAGCCTCTCGGCGTGGGACGGCCGCCTCCCGGCTCCGCCTCGCGCGCGCTCCGACGGCGGGGCGCGCCTCGCGGTGCCCGCGCTGAGCCAGATGGACGCCGACGAGGCGATCCGGATGCGGATCTGCTCCCCCGCCAGCGTCGCGATGGTCCTCGGTTACTGGGGCGAGCGCGTCGAGCTCGCGTCGCTCGCCCGCGAGATCTTCCACCCCGCCCTCGACCGCTACGGCGTCTGGCCCGCGGCGATCCGTGCCGCGGGGCGCTACGGCGTGGCCGGCTACCTCCTGAGATTCCCCGACTGGGCGTCGGCGGCGTGGTGTCTCGAGCGGGGCCTGCCCGTGATCGCCTCGGTCCGATACGGCGCCGGGGAGCTCGATGGCGCCGCAATCCCGGAGACGAGCGGGCACCTGCTGGTTCTCACGGGCTACGCGGGCGACGAGGTCCTGGTGAACGATCCCGCCGCCACGACGTCGGCGGGCGTCGCGCGGCGCTATCGGCGCGACCAGCTCTGCCGCGTCTGGCTCGAGCGTGCGGGGGTCGGCTACGTGCTCGTCAGGCCGTCCACGTCCCCCAGCGGCCGTTCTCCACGGCCGTGAGGAACTCGCCGGTCACCGCGTTGAAGAGCCCCGGTTCCTCGATGTTGACCGTGTGGCCGGTCATCGGCACCACGACGAGCCCGGCATGCGGGAGGTGGAGGCGCATGAAGAGCGAGGGCTCGAGGCACGGCTCGTCCTGATCGCCCGTCATCACGAGCGTCGGGACACGGAGGCTGCGGAGCTCGGCCTCCAGCTCGAAGATCGTCTTGCGCTTGACGATGACGCCACGGATCAGACGGGCGCACGCCACGGGGTCGTGCTCGCGAACCCCGTCGACGAACTCCTTCCAGCCGCGCGGATCTTTATGTCGGAAGGCGCGGCGTGTCGGGAGCGTCTCGAAGTTCCGGACGAGCGCCTCGATCCCCTCGCGCTCGAGCTCGTCGGCGCGCGCCAGCTGCCCCTTGACGAACGGCTCCCGGCTCACGGTGCCGCTGCCGCAGCCGACGACGACGAGGCTCTTCGCCGTCTCGGGGTGGGCGAGGCCGAAGTTCAGGGCGACGTTGGCGCCCATCGAGCAGCCGCCGACGTGCGCCTGGCGGATGCCGAGGTGGCGAAGGAGCTGGTGGAGATCCTCGACGAGTTGCGGCTGCGTGTAGGCCTCGGGCTCCTTGGGGACGCTCGAGGGCGGGTAGCCCCGGTGGTTGTAGGTGATGACGCGGTACCGACGGGAGAAGTAGCGCACCTGCGGCTCCCACGAGCGGTGATCGCCGCCGAACTCGTGGCTCCACACGAGCGGAAAGCCCTGACCGGTGTCCTCGTAGTAGAGATCGACGCCGTTGACGTGGGCGATGGGCATGACGGGTCCTCCCGGCCGGATTGTACCGAAGACGCGGTACAATGCGGCCGAATGCGAGCCGCGACGAACCTGATCGGTTTGGGGTTGGTGGTGGCGCTTGCGGGCTGCGCGGCCGACGACCGCGAGTGGATGAAGATCAACGAAAAGTACACGACGGAAGACTTCCGCCGCGACTACGCCGCGTGCTCGAAGAGCGGCAAGCTCGATGAGGAGTGCATGAAGCATCGCGGGTGGGTCGCGGTGACCGCCCCGAAGCAGGCGGACAAGCCGTACGGGGACCCTTACGGGCGGGACGTGGGTCCCCGCATCAGGTAGTGGCCACGTAGTGGCCACGCCGCCGCCGCGTGCCGTCATCTTCGACTTCGGCGGGGTGATCTGGAACATGGGATGGGCCGCGGCCCGCGCGCTCGAGACCGCACACGGTCTGCCCGAGGGGAGTCTCCACGCGACCCTCTACGGCGGAGACGCGTGGTCGCGCGTCGAGCGCGGGCGCGGCGACCGCGACGCGTGGCTCGCCGGTGCCCACGACGCGCTCGAGCAGCTCGCCGGCCGGCCGCTCCCGCCGCTCCACGCCGAGTGGCGCGCCCTGCAGGCGCCGATTCGCGAGAATATCGATCTGGTGCGAGCGCTCCGTCCGCGCCATCGCACGGGAATCCTGTCGAACGCCGACGCGACGCTGCGGGAGCGGCTGGGGAAGGTCATCGGTATCGCGGACCTCTTCGACGACATCGTGTGCTCGGCGGAGGTCGGGCTCGCCAAGCCGGAGCCGGAGATCTATGCGCTCGCGTGCGCCCGCCTCGGGCTGCCACCAGGCGCGTGTGTGTTCGTCGACGACCACGCGCCCAACGTCACCGCGGCCGCGGCCGCCGGACTCCGCGCGGTCCTTTACCGCGTCGACCGGGGCGACGACCTGCGCGCTCTGCTCGCGACGGCCGGCGTCGCTCCGTCGTGAGCGCGCGCGCCCGTCTCAAGAAGATCCTGGTCGTCCTCGTCGGGGTCATCGCGTTCGGCACCGTGGGCTACCAGCTCGTCGAGCGGTGGGCCTTCTTCGACTCGCTGTACATGACCGTCGGCACGATCTCCTCGGTGGCCTTCGAGGAGATCCACCCTCTGTCGCGGGCGGGCCGCTGGCTCACGATCGTGCTGATCGTGGTGGGCCGCGCGAGCGTCCTGTACGGGATCGGTGCGTTCACCGCGTTCTGCGTCGAGGGTGACCTTTCGCACCTATGGGAGAAGCGAAGGATGGAGCGACAGATTGCAGCGCTGCGGGATCACATCGTCGTCTGCGGGGGCGGCGAGATGGGACGCCACGTCGCGCGGGAGCTGCTCAGGACGCGCCGGCCCTTCGTCTGCATCGAGATCGATTCGGCTCGGGAGGAGGCGCTCCGGAAGCTCGGCGACGGGATGCTCTACATCATCGGCGACGCGACCACGAGCGACGTGCTCCAGCGCGCCCGGGTCGAGGTCGCGCGCGGGCTCGTCGCGTGCATGCCCTCGGACAAGGACAACCTCTTCGCGCTCATGTCGGCGCACGAGCTGAACTCGACGATGCGGATCGTGACGCGCGCCGTCGCCTACGACGCGGGCCCGAAGCTGGTCAAGGCGGGCGCCGATGCGGTCGTCTCCGCGAACACCATCGGCGCTCTGCGCCTGGCCTCGGCGATGGTGCGCCCGAACGTCGTGGACTTTCTCGACGCGATGCTGCGGGAGCCCGGCGCGACGCGCGTCGAGGAGGTCACGGTCGGCCCCGCGGTGGCGGGCCAGACGCTGGGCGCGCTCAAACTCCAGGAACGGACCGGCGTGATCGTGTTCGCCCTGCGCGAGGCGACGACGCAACGCCATGTCTTCAACCCATCGCCGGAGCGCGTGCTCCAGGCCGGCGATGTGCTCTTGGGATGCGCCGACCCCGAGCAGATCACCTCGCTCCAGCGCAGCGTCGCGGAGGGCTAACCACCATGCGATTCGCGCTCTTCACGGGAATGACCGGCACGACGTGGGACGCGGTGCTGGGCCTCTGGCGGCACGTCGAGGCCACGGGCTGGGACGCGGCGTGCGTCACCGATCACTTCATGCCGAACACCCCCGAGCGGGTCGGCGACACGCTCGAGGGCTGGAGCACGCTCGCGGCGCTGGCCGCGCTCGTGCCGCGGATGCGCGTGGGCACGATCGTCCTCGGCAACACGTACCGCCATCCGGCGGTGCTGGCCAAGATGGCGGCGCAGGTGGACATCATCTCCGGGGGACGCCTCATCCTCGGGCTCGGGGCGGCCTGGCAGCAGAACGAGCACGAGGCGTACGGCATCCCGTTCTTCACGGTCGGCGAGCGCTTGCAGCGGCTCGACGAGGCGTGCCAGGTTCTCAAGGCGCTGTGGACCCAGCCGAAGGCGACGTTCAAGGGCCGGTATTACCAGCTCGGCGACGCGCCGCTCGCGCCGAAGCCCGTCCAGCGGCCCCACCCCGAGCTCATGATCGGCGGCGGGGGCGAGAAGGTCACGCTGCGCATCGTCGCGCGGCACGCCGACCACTGGAACGTCTGGGGCGGCCCGGAAACTCTCGCGCGCAAGGGCCGCATCCTCGACGGCTACTGCGCGGCGGCCGGCCGCGACCCGACGGCGATCACCCGGTCCGCCGTCATGCCGCTCGCGATCACCGAGGATGCCGCGGAGTGCGAGCGCCTCAAGACCACGGTGATGCGCCGCATGGGGATGCCCGAGGAGACGGCGACGGACGCGCTCCTCGCCGGCTCCGTGGGAGCGGTCCGCGACAAGCTCGCCCGGCTGCGGGAGGCGGGCGTGGCGACGCTCTTCGTCCCGTCCATGTTCCTGCCGAAGGACCCGCGCCCGCTCCTCGACCGCTTCATCGGCGAGGTCGCGCCCGCGTTTCGCTAAGGCGGGGACCGCCGGACGGCCAGGTAGCGCTCGGCGAGGTCGGCCGCGAGCGCCCGCACGCGATCGGCGGCGGCCTGGTCACTGTTCAGCGTCGCGAGTCCCTCGGCGACGCGGATGCACTGCTCCACCATCGTCGCGTCGCCGAGCGCGCCAAACGCCTCGGCGGTGTCGAGCACGCCGTTGAGCGATCCTTGCTGTCGAGCGCGAAACAGCGCGAGCCAGTAAGTCTCGCGCGCCCGCGCCTCCGACGCCTTGGCGAAGCCCGGGATTGCGGCGATCCTGAGAGACGCCGCCGCGACCTCGACGAGCCCGCGCCAGCCCGGCGTCGCGAGCGCCGCCGCGTAGGCGTTGCGCCAGGTGCGCACGGCGGCCGTCGCGTTCCGCTCCGCGAGCGCCTCGTCCATCGCGCGGATGTGCTCGGCCCACGGGCCGGAACCGTCGCTCGTCTTCGTCGTCATCATGCCGTCGACTCCATGTGTTTGAACCGTCATTGGACGTTCCCTCCCTTGCGCATGGCTTCCAACAGAACGCAACCGCGATACCAAGAGACAACTCGCGCGGAATCGGGTATTTACGACCGAGCGTGCGTGTGGCGAAGAAGGTCGGTGGTCAACAGTTGAACACCAAATTGACCGGTCGGAGTACGATGCAGGCGATCATGAGTCCGCCGGCCGAGCTGCTCGGTGAGAGCCCGGGGATCAAGGCAGTACGGGACAGGCTTCGGAGGCTGCTCGAGCGGCAGCGGGACGCCCGGCGGGTGCCACCCGTGCTGATCGAAGGCGAGACGGGCACGGGCAAAGGGCTGCTCGCGCGAATCATCCACCGGGCGGGCCCGCGCCCGGACGGTCCGTTCGTCGACGTGAACTGCGCCGCGATTCCCGAGACGCTGCTCGAGGCCGAGATGTTCGGGTTCGAGCGCGGAGCGTTCACCGACGCGCGGCGCGCCAAGCCGGGTCTCTTCCAGACGGCGCACCGGGGGACGATCTTCCTCGACGAGGTCGGGCT
>WNEL01001402.1_pt1 | contig 10649 bp, 11 predicted proteins | sample 5399991 | NCBI WGS metagenome assembly WNEL01 (sample SAMN13153325, study PRJNA577476) | soil metagenome | isolation source: 20 cm grassland meadow soil pre-rain plot 2 | place: USA:California | collected 2015-09-08
AGCTACTGATCCAGCGCAAAGAAACACTCGCGTTTGCCGAGTCCTGCACCGGCGGATTGCTGGCAAATCGCATTACAAATGTGCCGGGCGCCTCGGAAGTTTTTGTTGCTGGCTACGTTTGTTACGCCAATCAAGCCAAGATCGACATGTTGGACGTCGATCCGAAATTAATCGAGAAGCACGGTGCTGTGAGCGGGAGAGTCGCGCGCGCGCTGGCCGAACAGGCACGCGCGCATGCAAGATCGACATATGCGCTTGCGACAACCGGGATTGCTGGACCGGGCGGCGGTTCGCCGGAAAAACCAGTTGGAACGGTTTACATGGCGCTGGCCGCGCTAGGCAAGACCGTGGCGAGGTAATTCTTCTTCCCGACCGATCGCAAGACGTTTAAGCAGCTGACGGCGCAGGCTGCGCTTGACCTGCTGCGGCGAAGGTTGATCAGCTGTGTGTAGGAGGCGCGTGTCCTCACGCGCGGGACCCCGTTAAAATTGCGGCTGAGGACAGCCGCGACTACAGCGAAGAGATCGTCGATCTTGACTCAGTAGTCGCCGACGTCCACAGGCGTGCCCACTTTTGTGTAGTCGTAAAATAATTTTGCGCCGTCAACTGATTGACGGATGCAGCCATGCGAAGCGGGATAGCCCGGCAAAATTCCGACATGCATGCCCACTCCGTCTTCAGTCAACCGAAGGAACCACTTCATCGACGCGCCTGCGAAATGCGTGCCGCTCGGAGCCGAATCGATTCTGGCGCTAACTCCAGCGCGCACCACGCGTCCCGAACCATCCACAAAGTCGCCGTACAGGCTAGAATGGTGATTCGGGTCTTTCTCAAGCACGTGCATCTGGCCTGTGGGCGACTCGTGTCCGCGTTTGCCGGATGAAATTGGACCATCGGCCACGATTTCGTCGCCGATCATGAGGTAAGCCCGCTGCTTTGGAATCGAGACCACGATGCGCGTGTTGTCCTGCGTCGCCTGTTTGAATAAAGATTGATTCACCTTCACTGGCGCCTGCCTGCGAATAAGGTCCGACGCTTTGCGCATAGGCTGTGGCGTGGGCTTTGGTCCGAAGAGACGAAACTGACCGTTGATTGAACTGGTAAACGCAGTCAGCAAAAGCGCGCACGCCAATATGGGAATTTTTCGCCGCATAAGTTAGCCGCCACTGTAGCTGTTCACGCGCCGAATCCAACCCGCTAACCATCTGGATTCGTGACGTTCGGCCGGGGCGTTGTGCACGCGTCGAATCAACATCTCCTTCGCAGCGCGGGAGAATTCATCAACTGCACCTGTGCCAGAAGTGCCGTGCATCGCTTCTAGAACTTGAAGCAGGCCCCAACCCTGGCCTTGATAACGTTCCGTGTGTAGGACGCCTTCCCCCTTGAAGTTGACATAATCGATAAGGGCGTAACATCCCTGTGGAGTTCTCGCCAGGTGCTCGAACTGTTGCTGTACGTTGGCCCGATCGACAGGCGCCGCTTCATCCAGCATTTTAGGCAGCGCGCCCTCTAACCGTGCAATAAGAAATTCGGCCTGAAGATCGATCGTATCGGCGAGAAACTGGCGCAATTGCTTCATCTGCGGTGTATGTTGGGCGCGAAGAAATTCGGCGCGGGAATTCCATGGACACGGCTGTTCGCCAATCGGCAACAACAGTGTTGGCAACTTGGCGCCATGACTCGCGATAAAACTGACGAGCTTGGGAAAACTTTCCTCGAACGGACCGCGTTGCCCCCTTGGATACCAGATGAAATGACCAATGCCCAGCGATGCGAAATTTTCGCCTTCATTCCAGGAAGTCAGCCCGGCAATAGTTCCATTGCATTCGTTTTGCCAGACTTTTTTCGCAATCCTCAAGGCGTCGCCATGCGAGAGATTGATCGCGGCAACCGTTCGCAATTGAAAAAGAATGCATGCGATGAAAGGGAGCGTGAGGAAAAAATGAGCTCGCCAGTGGCCCGGCTGCTTCTGTTTTCTTGACGAGGGAGGTTTATCCATTAGCATGCCACTTCCTGCGGCGTTCCATTTAAAGCAGACCCGCGTGGAAAATTCCATATTATGAAACATCTCGCCTTCATTTTCGCCGCATTCACTTTAGTCTTGCCGTTATTCGGGCAGGAAAAATCGCCGCCGCTCAAGGACCAGAAAGACAAGTTCAGTTATAGTATTGGCGTTAATATTGGCTCCAACCTCAGCAAACAAAATATACCGGTCAATCCTGACGCGATTACAGCCGGCATAAAGGACGCAATCGCTGGAAAACCGCAGCTTACGCCGGATCAGATCAAGGAGGTCATGGCGACATTCGAAAAAGATATGGAACAAAAACAGAAGGCAGCCGGAGAGAAGAACGCTTCGGAAGGAACGAAGTTTCTCGAGGAAAATAAAAAGAAAGACGGCGTGAAAACGACGGGCAGCGGACTGCAATACAAGGCGCTCAAGCAAGGGACCGGAGCGCAGCCAAAAGAGAGCGACACAGTCACCGTTAATTATCGCGGCACGCTCATCAACGGCACCGAGTTCGACAGCTCGTACAAACGTGGTCAGCCTGCGACCTTTCCACTCAGTGGTGTGATCAAGGGATGGACGGAAGGGCTGCAACTGATGAAAGTGGGCTCAAAATATCAATTATTCGTTCCGCCGAACCTTGGCTATGGCGATCGCGCCGTGGGTCCTGATATCTCTCCCAATTCGACTTTAATCTTTGAAGTGGAACTGTTGGACATCAAACCTGCGGAAACAACAGGCACAAGTCCGACGCCTTCTGCATCGCCCAAATAATCAAATGTGGAAGGGAACTTAGTGTCCCGACTAATTGTGGCGCACTGCCGCGGCTGCCGCGTCCCAATCGAGCAGTGGTGCGTCGCTCCATAGATCCTCCAAACTGTAAAACTCGCGCTTGTCTCGATGAAAGACGTGGACAACGACTTGGAGGTAATCGAGAACGATCCATTGGCTGGCTGGGAACCCGTCAATCGCCACGGGTCGAATCGCGTGGTCCTCTCGCAATCGGGTTTCAATTTCGTTTGCGATCGCTTTAAGCTGGGGCTGAGAGGTGGCGGAGCAGATTACGAAGAAATCCGTGAACGTCGAGATCGTGCGCAGATCCAACACGACGATGTCTTCCGCCTTTTTGTTCGAGGCGAGCTCCGCGCAAGCTTTCGCTAACTGTTCCGCCGTTATTTCAATTGCTCCCGGTAAAGTTTTTCGCGCCGAATAATTTCTTCGACAGCTCTTGGCAGGAGATAGCGAATTGACTCGCCAGAGGCAACTCTCTTTCTGATCTCCGTGGCAGAGATGTCGATCCGGCGATGCACAGTCGGATAATGGTCGCTCCGTCCGCGGCCGGTGCGATCAAGAACAATAAAACGGACCAGCTTTTCCAGTTCTCCGAAGCGATGCCACTTCGAGAGCGTCGGTACGTTGTCTTCACCGATGAGATAGCAAATCTCGGAGCCAGTTTCGCGCCTTCGAATTTCTTCGACGGTGTCAATTGCATAAGAAGGAGCCGCGCGATTCAGTTCGCAATCATCAAGTACGAATCCCGTTTCCCCCTCGATTGCAGCTTGCAACATCGACAATCGCGTCTCGGCGCTAGCGATCGGCGAACCTTTGAGCGGCGAAACTGCTGCTGGAACAAAAATGACCTTCTCCAATCCGAGCGTCTCAAGCGCTTCGCGTGCAAGGATCAGGTGCCCGTAATGAATCGGGTCGAATGTCCCGCCGTAGACCGCGATCTTCATCAGAAAAATATCGCGAGGAATAACCGTTTTTTATTTTCTCCCGGCGAGATCGACATCTAAGTTTCCGCAACCTATGAAAAGTAATTCACTCGGTCAACTGACCTTGCTAGGGGCGGCCCGCCGGGTCGTCCGCGAACGTTATTGCCATTGGCGTTGAGACTTTGATGAACACTGATTCACTCGGTCAGCTCATCCTCACGGGCGTTCCTGGTAAAGAACTCGACTCGAAAACCGTGAAATTGTTTCGGCGCATACAACCTGGTGGTTTCATCTTGTTCGGGCGCAACATCAAGAGCCCGGCGCAACTGCGCAAGCTGATCGATGATTTGCGTGGTCTGAGTGAAATCGAGCCGATTATCACGATCGACCAGGAAGGCGGCCGGGTCTCGCGATTGCGTCTGATTGGGAACGAGCCACCCAATGCGCAGCAGTTGCGCGACAAGGACGATGTCGATCTTATCCGGCGACACGGTGACATCACTGGAAGATTACTACGGGTATTCGGTTTTAACCTCGACCTCTGCCCGGTGCTCGATATTTCTTTCGATGACAACGCGGACAATTCTCTACGGGGTCGGTGCTACGGAAAAACGGTTGAGCAAGTCGTTCGCAACGCCGGCGCGTTCAATGACTCGATGCGAAAGCAGGGGATCGCAAGCTGCGGCAAACATTTCCCCGGATATTCGGCCGCGAAGAGCGATGCCCACTACGAATTGCCACGGATCGATCGGACCCGTGAGCAATTGAATGAGAACGAGCTCGCAGTGTTCCGGCAGTTCGTCGACAAAATCGACAGCATGATGATTTGCCACGGTTGGTATCCATGTTTTGAAGCGGAAAAAACACCCGCCAGCTTGTCGCGCCGGATCATCACTAAGCTACTGCGCGAAGAGCTCGGCTTCGAAGGTTTGATCATGACGGACGACCTCGATATGGGCGCGATCCTGAACGGGTACGGACTGGAGGAAACGATTCGCCTCGCCATCGCCGCCGGAAACGATCTGGCCATGATTTGCCATCGCATTCCCGAAATCGAGAACGTGCATCGAATTCTGGGGACTTTGCCGAAGGATCAGATTGATCGCGCGCTCGGAAGCGTCGCGCGATTCAAGAAGAAGATGTCGACGCCTGCTGCATTTTCTGAAGCGGCGTTTCGCAAGATCGACAATGAGATCTGGGAATTGCGCGTGGCGACCCTTGGCGAAGAACGCGCCGCGCAACGCAGCGTGGAAGACGGTAAACGCTCGCCTGTTGAAGCGTATTAAATGCGGTGCGCTGCGGTCCCCGTGACGCCGTCTTGACCCGTCTGGCGATCCCGCACTATTCTCCGCTCGCGTCGGTCGGCGTAGATCGAGCGAATATGCGCAAGGAACTCACTGTCCGCGGTATCATCATAGGCATCGTCATCACGTTGGTACTGACCGCGGCCAATGTGTACTGCGGCCTCAAGGCCGGGCTCACTTTTTCGACATCGATTCCGGCGGCCGTGATTTCGATGGCGCTGCTGCGAGGCTTCCGTGACGCGACGGTTCAGGAAAACAACATCGTGCAGACGGTCGCCTCGGCCGCGGGGACGCTGTCGTCGATCATTTTCGTGCTGCCGGGTTTGATCATGATCGGTTGGTGGACAGAGTTTCCGTTTTGGATCTCATTCGCGATCTGCGCGCTCGGCGGGATTCTAGGCGTGATGTATTCAATTCCGCTGCGCCGCGCGTTGGTGACGACTTCCGATTTGCCGTATCCGGAAGGCGTCGCGTGCGCCGAAGTACTGAAGGTCGGCAGTGGCGGCGATGCCAAGGACGCTTCCGATGTCGAACGCGGGCGCGCCGGTCTGCTTGCGGTGGTGTGGGGATCGATCGTTTCAGCCGTCTTTGCGGTCGTCGTGGCCACGCAAGTCTTTGCCTCTGACGTTGCGCAGACCTTTCGAATCGGACGCAAGGGCGCCGTGAGCGGTTATGATTTCTCGTTGTCGTTCTTGCTGCTCGCGATCGGGCACCTGGTTGGTCTCTCGGTTGGTTTGGCAATGCTGATCGGCGCGGTAATTGGCTGGGGCTGGGGCGTGCCGCATTATTCCGCAATTGCTGGCGACATCACGACGGCTGCCGCGGCACTCGCGCAAAAAACTTGGAGCACGAAGGTCCGTTTCGTGGGCGCAGGCGCGATCGGTGTCTCGGCTATCTGGACACTGCTCAAATTGGTCAAGCCGGTTGCGCGGGGGCTCGCCAGCGCGATGGCTGCTTCGCGCGCGCGCAAAGCGGGCAAAGCCGATACGCTGCCGATCACCGAGCGCGACATTCCGATCGGCATTGTCGGTCTTGTCACGTTAATTTGCATGTTGCCGATCGCGTGGCTCCTCGCGTATTTAGGGAATACGAGCGGACTCGGTGCGCATGTCGCGACACTGACAATTGGCGGCGTGGCCTACATCGTGTTGATGAGCTTCTTCGTCTCGGCGGTAACTGGCTATATGGCGGGCCTGATTGGTTCGTCCAACAGCCCGCTCTCTGGCATTGGAATTTTGGTAGTGATTGGCGCGGCGTTGCTGCTCGTGATCGGCGTAAAACCGTACGTATCGCCGGATGCTGGCAAGTCGCTCATGGCGTTTGCCCTTTTCACGACCGCGGTGATTTTCTCCGTTGCCGCAATCGCCAACAACAACCTTCAGGACCTCAAGACCGGCCAATTGGTCGACGCGACACCGTGGAAGCAACAAGTGGCTTTGGTAATCGGCGTTGTCGCCGGTGCGATCGTGATTCCGCCGGTGCTCAATCTAGTGAATCATGCTTACAGCTTCGTCGGCGCGCCGGGCGCGGAACTGCGTCCGCATCCGCTGCCGGCGCCTCAAGCAGGCCTGATCTCGTCGCTGGGTCAAGGCGTGATTACTGGTGAAATCGATTGGAGTCTGATCCGCACGGGCGGTTTGCTCGGCATCTGCATTATTCTGCTGGACGAAATCCTTGCACGCACGACGCGACACATGCGCATTCCACCGCTGGCCGTGGGTCTCGGAATTTATCTGCCGACGCAGAGCACATTGATGATTGTCGTGGGTGCAATCGTCGGCTGGTTCTTCGATCAGCGGGCGAATCGCACTCCAAAGCCGGAAGCGACTAAACAGCTGGGCGTGCTGCTCGCGTCGGGCTTGATCGTCGGCGAGAGCGTGATCCTCGTCGTGATCTCTGCAATCGTCGCGTTCTCGGGCGTAGCCGCACCGCTGGCGTTGGTTGGTCCGGGATTTGAAACCGCCGGAATTATCATCGGCGGAGCAGCTTTTGCCGCTATCGCTTTCGTTCTGTATCGCTGGATTTTGCGAATGGCGACTGCAAGATCGACGTGAAACGGAATTGGAACTGGCCGCTCTGGGTTGGGTTCGTTGTCGCCGTCGGCGGATTGTTCAGTTACGAATTCTTCGTCCAATTTCCCGTGACGCGGGATTTTCCATGGGTAAATCTTTTACTCTTCGCAGCGGCTGGAATTTTACCCCGCGGAGTTTCTCATTGATTCCACAAGGAGAATTCGCTGGGTAAATCTCACGGAAAATATCGCTGTCCGGGCGCGACCCGAACAAGTGCTGAAAGCCTTTGATGAGATGGAGCAGACGGCCGCTCGTTAAGAAAGCAGGCAATACTCCTGCGCGGCGATTGACGGCGCTTCCCCGAATCAATACCTTGAGCCCGCGTGCATCCGGAATTGGAACAGCTCCTCGTTCTTCAAGATCGACAACAAAAGATCAGACAAATCCAGACGGAAATTGGGACTGTGCCGTTGCAGCGCAAAAATCTTGAGTCGCAATTGGCGACGAGCGCGGCCGGCGTGGAAGCACTCAAACAAAAAGCTCGTCAGACCGAGATTGATCGCAAGAAATTAGAGCTCGATGCCGGCACTCGCACCGAGAGCATAACCCGGCTCAAGACCCAGCAGTATCAAACGCGCAAGAACGACGAATTTCAGGCGATCGGGCATGAGATCGAACGCTATGAAAATGAAATCCGCAAAATCGAGGACGAAGAACTCGAATTGATGGTGGAAGCCGACAAAGTGAAAGGCGACCTTGCTGCTGAAGAAAAAAAAGCGGCGACGGTAAAGGAATCGATCGGCCGGCAAATCACCGATCTCGATGAGAAATCAAAGGTTTTGCAATCGCGCCTGGAGGGATTGACGAAGGAACGCAGCGAGCTGGCTGGGAAGATTGACGAAGATGTGCTCGGCCGTTTCGAGCGTCTTTTCAACAGCAAAGGCGATGCTGCCGTGGTCGCGCTCGAACACGAAGTTTGCACGGGTTGTCACATGAAAGTGACCACGCAAACCGCGCATCGCGTGAAAGCAGGAAAAGAAATTGTGAGCTGCGAAAACTGCGGGCGTATCTTGTACGACGCCGCGTAATGTGGGAGGGAGCTCAGTGTCCCGACGATCGCTGCCCTAGGCCGATCTCACATTAGTGCGCGCTCACACGTTGAAGCGAAAGAAAATCACGTCGCCGTCGCGCACCTCGTAATCTTTTCCTTCCATCCGCAGCTTGCCCGCCTCGCGCGCTTTCGCAAAGGAGCCGCAGGCCATGAGGTCGTCATAGTGAATTGTTTCCGCGGCGATGAAGCCGCGCTCAAAATCGGAATGGATTGCACCGGCAGCGGCGGGCGCTTTTTCACCGGCATGAATCGTCCAGGCGCGCGTTTCTTTTTCGCCCGTCGTCAGGAACGTGCGTAAACCCAGCAGATGATAAACAGCGCGAATGAGCGCGTGGGCGCCGCTGTCTTTTACGCCCACGCCTCGTAAATACTCGATCTCCTCCTTTTCGCTAAGATCGACAAGTTCGCTTTCAATCTGGGCACTGATTACCACTGCCTCAGTCGCAAAATGATGCCGCGCATAATCTTCGACAAGATCGACCTGTTGAACCGTCTTTGTAGCCGGGATCGTTGATCCCGACGCTGATGGAGTTGGCACCCTCGTTCCGGGGTCATCGACCCCGGCTACAGCAATCACTGCGAGATCCGATTCGGCCACATTACATGCGAAAATTGTTGGCTTCGATGTAAGAAGAAAAAATCCGCGCGCGATTGCTTTCTCTTCCGGAGTTAATTGAGCTGTGATGGCGGGTTTGCCCGCATCGAGATGCGGCAAAAGCTTTTCGATGATCGCGTCTTCGATTTTTGCAGTTTTCGATCCGGCACGGACCTCCTTTTGCAAACGATCCTTGCGCTTTTGCAGCGCCACCAGATCGGCGAGCGCCAGCTCAGTGTTGATCACCTCGATGTCTCGAACTGGATCGATCGTCCCGCTAACGTGATGAATGTCACTGCTTTCAAAACAGCGAACAACCTGCACGATCGCATCGACTTCGCGAATGTGGCTGAGAAATTGATTGCCGAGACCTTCACCCGTGCTCGCGCCTTTCACGAGACCAGCGATGTCAACGAATTCGATCGCGGTCGGAACAATTTTTTGCGAATGGGACATCTCAGCGAGTTTTGCCAGGCGTGGATCAGGCACGGTCACCACACCGACATTCGGATCGATCGTGCAGAACGGATAATTCTCCGCCGGCGCCTTGTGAGTGCGCGTGACGGCATTAAAAAGCGTCGACTTGCCGACGTTCGGCAACCCGACAATTCCAGCACTGAGCATAAATCTGTAGCGACGGTCTCCGACCGCCGAGGGCGTGAACTTAACTATCGGGCCGGCGGGATTTGAACCCGCGACCTCTTGAACCCCATTCAAGCGCACTACCAAGCTGTGCTACGGCCCGATTTGTTGCGAACTATTCACCAACTGCCAAGAAATCGCTAGAGATGAAGGCGATCCGTCGCCACGGCGAGTCCTTTTTGTCGCCGACTGTGCTGCGGCCTGCCAGAGCGGATAATGTTTGCACTTCCGGATCTGAGGCCAACGTTTCGGCCTGACGTGATGAAAGCGGTCATCTCAAAACATGCGTTTGCCTACTCTATCGTTCTCGTAGTTCTTCTCTGTGCGATCGACGCCGTTCTCGCTCAACCGCGTAAGAGCCTTACGTTGAACGAAACCGCCTTCGCATTCGCCGCGCAACTCATCAAAGAAGAACATTTCGTTGCGGACGGTAAAGGCGCGTGGAGCGAACATCGGCGTTCACCAGATGAAGAGAATGATTTTATCCGTCTGCATGGATTCGGTGAATATGCCAAATGGCATCTCGGGATTGACGAGCGATTCTCTGCGAAGACAAAGCGCAGATACAAGTTTCCTTACGGCGATTTTAAAAACGTCCATCGCTGCGGTCTACTCGCCGCAAAGAGCAGGGCCGCTGAATACAGACATCATGACATTGAACATGCAGCAGCACAGCTGATCGAAATGGTTAGCGCAAAAAGAGAATGAGCTGCTGCACGGCTTGCAAAGCTTAGCCATTCCATGCGCTCAAAAAAGTGTCGATTAATTCCGGCAACTCGTCGCTGTAACCGCCTTCGAGAACTGCCGCGGTCGGGATGTCGAGCTTGCGGAGCCACTCGCCGAATTTCGCAAAATCGTCCTGCTCGAGCGTCATCTGTACGAGCGGATCGCCGGAGTAAGCGTCGAATCCCGCGGAAACGAGAAGCAGGTCGGGATTAAACTTTAAAAGATTTTGCAGAGCGCGTTCAGCAACATCGACATGTTGAGCGCGTGGAGTACGCGGCCCAACGGGATAATTGTCGATGTTCGCAAAAGATTTTGCGCCGGTTCCCGGATATGCCGGAAATTGATGGATCGATGCGAACGCGATCCGCGGGTTGTACGCGACAATTGCTTCCGTGCCGTTGCCATGGTGCGCGTCGAAATCCCAAATCGCAACGCGTTCAGCGCGATTTGCCAACGCGTCAAGCGCTGCGATGGCAATATTGCTTAAATAGCAAAACCCCATTGCACGATTGCTCGTCGCGTGATGCCCCGGCGGT
>WNEL01010523.1_pt1 | contig 10622 bp, 7 predicted proteins | sample 5399991 | NCBI WGS metagenome assembly WNEL01 (sample SAMN13153325, study PRJNA577476) | soil metagenome | isolation source: 20 cm grassland meadow soil pre-rain plot 2 | place: USA:California | collected 2015-09-08
CCAAGCTCGCCTCCGGTTCCAAGCGCAACGCCGCGCCCAACGCCGCAACCGACGGCCGCTCAATCGCCCACCGCCACTCCTCCTTCTACGCCCCAGCCGACGCCGACGCCGACGCCGACGCCGAGTGCCGATTTACTGGCAATGTTTCGCGCCAGCCCGCCGCCTACTGCTCGTACGCCCGGGCCAGAGAACGAGATCAGGCCTCCTTCCCAAAAGGCATCGCCGGCACCAGTGCCACACCCCCCGGCATCGTCAGCGTATCGACGTGAGCAAATACAAGAGCGAATGGCTGGTAACATTTCGAAGCGGGGAGTTGCATCGGTAAACGCCGTCGGCACACCGCTTGGTCGCTATGAGAAGAGTGTCTACGATTCAATTGGAAAGCGCTGGTACGCTCTTTGTGATGCAAATCGCGATCGTGTTGATATTGGGACAGTGCATGTACAGTTTGTGGTCGCGCCAGATGGGAAAATCAACGATATCAAAGTAATTAGCGGAAGGACCTCCGAATCGTTCGCAAATCTTTGCCTGCAATCGATTCAAGAAGCGAAACCCGGAGCTATTCCCGAAGACGTTATGGCCGTACTACCACCGCAGGGGTTGCCTGGCGATGTCAGCTTTACCGGTTTTCAAAACCCTTAATCTTACATGAGCGAAGCCCTCAATAACCTTATCGGGTTTTTCGCACGCGGTGGTCTTTTCATGTGGCCATTGCTCATTTGTTCGATCTTCGCCCTAACGACAATTATTTTGCGTGGTTTCGCTTTGCGGGAAAAAAACGTGATGCCACTGGTGGTCGAGAGCGAGATCGAGCGACTAATGCCAGGCGGGAGCCCGGATCGGTTGATGCGAATTGTCGAGAACGATCAGTCTTCCCTCGGTCGAATCGTGCGCGTCGCGCTCCAGCATTTGCGTTCGCCTCGTTCCGAGAACGTGGAGGCGGTGCAAACGCGCGCTCGTCACGAGATGGTGATCCTGGAAAAGGGCCTGATCGTGCTGGAAGTGATCGTCGGTATCGCGCCGTTGTTGGGTCTGATCGGCGCCGTTTCGGGCCTGGTGCACGTTTTCTCGCATTTGGGATTGAGCTCGGGTGCGTCGGATACGCGGCAAATTGCGCTCGGTATCGCGGAAGCATTGAATGCCACAGTCTTCGGTCTTTCCATCGCGGTGCCAACGCTGATCGCTTTCAGTTACTTTTCAAAAAAAGTCGAGGTAATGTCGGTGGAAATGGAAACGCTGGTGGTGGAGCTGATTGCGAAATGTTATTTCGGCCGGGGCGCGCAGGACATCCCGCCGCCGGTCCGGATGACCACGCGAACCCAGGTGTTAACGCCCTCGCCGGGATGAGATGAATTTCGCGGTTCGGAAGCGGCGCGCGCCCTCGATCATTATTGTTTCGCTGGTCGATATCCTCACCATCCTTCTTATCTTTTTCGTGGTCTCGACCACCTTTAAAAAGGACCAGCCGGAAGTGCAGATCAACTTACCGGAATCGAAAACGGCAACGAAAGCGCCGGCGGAGCTGGAGCATGCAATCGTAACGGTAGATGAAACCGACGACATCAAACTGGATGGTCGACCTATCGGCGTCGACGAGCTAGAGCGCGCGGTCCGAGACCTTTCACCTACCCGAAAAGCATCGCTCGCCCTGCAAGCAGACAAGAAGGCGTCGTTTGGAACAATCGTCAAAGTAATGGACGCGCTGAAGCTAGCAGGCGTGCGAAATCTTCCGGCGTTCACTCGCGAGTAAAAATGAAACTGGCCATTCGGAGGTACGGCGATCCGGCGTTGCGCGCGAAAGGGAAACGGGTGGCGGAAATCGACGGCGTAATCCGTGAACTCGCTGACAATATGCTGGAAACGATGCGCGGGGCGAACGGGATCGGATTGGCGGCGCAACAAGTGGGCCAAGCGTTCCAGCTGACCGTTGTCGATATTTCAGCAGTGGAAGATCGGCCGAGCTCGATGGCCTGGAACGGCAAAGAAGTCGACCCGAAAGAGCAGATGCCGCTGGTATTGCTGAATCCCCAACTTCAGACCGGGCCGGAAAAAGAAATCGCTTCGGAAGGTTGCCTCAGTTTTCCCGAAATTTCGGCTGAGATCGAACGTGCGGAATGGGTTAAAGTACAAGCCCAGATCCTGACGGGCGAGAGGGTCGAAATCGAGGCGACCGGACTTCTAGCACGCGCGCTCCAGCACGAGATCGATCATCTCAACGGTATCCTCTTCATCGACCGAATGAGCTCGGCGGCGAAGGCGAGTTTGTCGAGCCGGCTAAAACGTTTACAAAAAGAGACGCAACGTGGCCTAACGACAAATAGACAACCGCGGGCGGTCGAACCAGCGCTCTGAATATAGCCCCGTAAGAATGCCCTCATCCTAACCTTCTCCCACGGGGAGAAGGGGACACCTCTCCCTTTAGAAAAGTATCTGTTTAGCGTCGACTGACCCTCTCATTAACACCCTGCTTTAGCTGGGTGTTAACGACCCCTGAGGGGCCCCAACCGCTTCAGCGGTTTTTGTCAGTCAACGAGTAAACCGCTAAAGCGGTTGTGGTAGTAGGCTCGGCCAGGCACCTCACTGAAGCGAGGTGTTAATGAAATGGGATACCGCACAGCAACTGGGAGAAGGCTGGGGCGAGGGTTTCGGGCTTTTGCAACGACTTGTCAGATCCAATATCTAGGATCGGTTATCCTTCTTAATCTCCTCCCAAATCGCGTCGAGCTCTTCCAGATTTGCTTCGCCCAGTTTCCCACTCCGGGCACGTAATCGATCTTCCATTTCGTTAAAACGCGCGACGAATTTGTCGGTGGCGGACTGCAGCAAACTCTCGGCTTCGAGCTGGCATTTGCGGGCTAGATTCACGATCGCAAACAACAAATCGCCAATTTCGTCGGCAATCATTCGCGCTTCCGCCGACGCAACCGCATTTTTCGTTTCCTGCAGCTCTTCCTCCACTTTTGCCATCACGTCGCGCAATTCCCGCCAGTCAAAATTGACGCGGGCCGCTTTCTTCTGCGCTTTCTCTGCACGCATCAACGCGGGTAGTGCCATCGGCAAACTGGCGAGGTAATGCGCATCGCCTTTCTTCTCTTCCCGCTTGATCGCTTCCCATTGCCGGACGACTGCCTCGCTTCCCCGCGCCTCGCTTTTGCCGAAAACATGGGGGTGTCGGCGGATTAATTTCTCGCTAATTTCGCGCGCGATTTCGTCGATATCGAAGCGTTGCTCTTCCGAAGCGATCTGTGCGTGCATGATAATTAACAAGAGCAAATCGCCCAGCTCCTCGCGCAGATTGGCGTCATCCTTCGCATAAACGGCCCCGGCGACTTCGTAAGCCTCCTCCAGCAGCGGCGGGACCAGAGAGGCGTTGGTTTGTTCGCGATCCCAGGGACAGCCCTCGGGAGAGCGCAATTTTGCGACTATGTCGCAAAGTTGCGCAAAATGATTCGTGAATCGTGACTGGTGAATCGATTTGGCCGAAGCGGACTGGTTCGAATTACTCACGATTCACTTATCACCATTCACTGAATCAGATCCGCCAGAGCGACCGATGTGCACCGAACTCTGTTATTTCCCCAGACGACTTCTTGCTGACATAAATGGTGATGCTGATCACGCTGGCAAAGGTCGCGATAAAAGTGCCCGCCACCAGCCAGGAGGGAATGTGACCGACCCGCAGGGCGTGATAAAGCGCTCGGCCGCTTGTGATCGGTTCCGAAGCATGCAGGAAAATTTTCGTCACCCACGCCACCATGATGAGAAAAATGAAAACGTAATTCCGTTTCAACCGGCGCCCAATGGCTTCGAGTTTCGAAATCTTGAAGGACGGTAAAATCAGGTCTTCGCAGACCAGCTTCTTCCATTCGCCTTGAAGCATCTGGCGATTTTCCATCACCATTGGCACGAGAAAATGGGCTTCGAGCATCCGCACTCGGGCGCGGAAGGCATCGTAAAACCGGTAGCGCCGGCTTTCGATCCAGAGCATTACCCAGACGATGGCGAGATTGAAAAAGAAAATGATGTGCGGGACTTCGCGATTAGCAAAGGCAATGGTGATGATGGCGGTACTGCTGGTGATGGCCCAGTTGGTCGTGATGTCGAGTCGCTGCCGCCAAACCATGATGCGCCCGAGCTCGCCGCGATAGAAATGTGACATGGCATTGACGTAGCCAGGATCATAAAGGCTGCGTTGCAGCGAAATCGTTGCTTCGTCAGTAGGGGCGGACGCGGTTTTTTCTGTTGCCACGGTTCTTCTCGCCTTCGCGGACTTATCTGAAAAAGACTGTTTCGGCGAGACGCCGAAACCAACACGCGAGACGCGTGCGCTACCCGGTCAATTCTCCGCGCGAAATCTTGTCCAGCGCGGCCTCATTTTGATTCTTTCAACAAACGATTACGCGCACGATCGAGCGTTCGTCGCTCACTCGGAGTGAGACTGCCAATGCCGGACCTGGCAATTTTGTCGAGAATAGGATCGACCGACTCGGAGATGTCATCTTCTTCGCGACGCGTCGCAACAGGTTTGGGGACAACCTTAAACTTTGGTTTCGGCTGCAACCGGGCCTTGAAATTCTCCCACCAGATCAACTCCGGTCCGACCCCACGGAGGCGAACAAAAACAAAGCCAGCAGCGATACTCGTCCAGACGACGGCCAGATCGGTCCAGGAATGGTAGGCCAGCAATTGCAAGGTGTAGATCGCGCCCAGAATCACTGCCGCCCATTTCGCGGTGATCCGCAAAAGCAGTTCGGCCGATGGATAAATGGTCGCAAAGGCAACAAAAATTCCGAAATGCAATGCGAGCGATCCGGCCAGTCCAGTCCGTTGGCTAAATCCCCAAAGTGTTAGGAGCAGCGAAGGCGTGAAAAGCAAAACCGCATAAAGAACAATGTAAGCACGTTGCCCGATGAATTTTTCTACTTCGCGGCCGAAGACAAAAAGCATGTACATTTCGATCGCGAACCAAAACAGCTGCATGGGCGAATGAATGAAGGCATAAGTCGCGAGACGCCAGACTTGGCCGCTTCCCAGGACACGAGCACTGTCGAACATCATGAGATCAAGCAAACCGCCGCCGGCAGCCGCGACGAGGAGACAAGCCACGATCGCAAGGACAACATGGATGCCGACAAGAATCGTCGTGACATCCACCGGAAAACGCCCCATCCACGCGACCGGCCGATAATCGTCGGAAGTGGTCACTCCGAACATGCGTTAAATAAACAGCCTCGCATGCAGCGCGCAAACGCGTTTCTGTGCTGCTGGGGTCATTGAGCCCGACGCCGGCGACCGCGGCTACAACTATGGAAAAAATTCTTGGAGAAGCGGCGGAAGCGGGGAAAATTCGTCCTTCGCGCGATCGATGACATCAACATCATCCCGGATCGCTACGTATTTATGAACAATCCCGCGCCTGCCATTTCGCCGCCTGCCGGAATTGGCGATCACAAACCAGCGAATCAGGCCGTGCTTGATTGGGTGCACGAAGTCGAACAGCTCACCCAGCCGGAAAATATTTTTTGGTGCGACGGATCCGAGCGCGAGAACGACTTTCTGATTGCGGAATCGCTCAAGCAGAACGTGCTAATTAGGCTGAACGAGAAAAAAGCCCCACGCTCGTACTTGCATCGCTCGAATCCGAATGACGTCGCACGGGTCGAGCAATTCACCTTCATTTGTACGCCGACGAAAGCAGAAGCGGGACCGACGAACAATTGGTCCGAGCCGGCAGAGACATATTCGAAATTACAGGGCTTGCTCAAAGGCGCGATGCGCGGACGCACCATGTTTGTCGTGCCTTATATTATGGGGCCGCCCGATTCGCCGTTAACGAAGATTGGATTCGAGATCACGGATTCCAAATATGTCGTGCTCAGCATGCGAATCATGACTCGCATGGGGGAGATTGCGGTTAAACGGCTCGGCCACGATCCGAAGGCAGAATGGAACCGCGGGGTGCATTCGCTGCTCGATGTCAATCCGGAGCGACGCTTCATTTGTCATTTTCCGCAGGATAACGCGATCATCTCGGTTGGGTCCGGTTACGGCGGAAACGTTCTCCTTTCGAAAAAATGCCTGGCGCTGCGCATCGGTTCTTACCTTGCGCGCAAACAAGGCTGGCTCGCCGAACACATGCTGATTCTCGGCGTTGAATCGCCGGTCGGGAAGAAACATTACGTCGCAGCTGCCTTCCCGAGCGCGTGCGGCAAAACGAATTTCGCGATGTTGATTCCGCCGAAACATTTCGCCGGCTGGAAAGTCACGACGGTCGGTGACGACATTGCCTGGATGCAAATTCGCGACGGCCGTTTGTGGGCAGTCAATCCTGAGAACGGTTACTTCGGTGTGGTGCCGGGGACGAGCTGCAAATCAAATCCGAATGCGATGAAATCGATCGAGCGCGACACGCTTTACACCAACGTCGCGCTAACGGACGACAGCGATGTGTGGTGGGAGGGCAAGGATGGCGCACCGCCGAAGCACGCGATTGATTGGCGAGGCAATGATTGGACGCCGGACTCGAAGGAAAAAGCGGCCCATCCTAACAGCCGCTTCGCCACTCCGATGCGCAATAATCCCGTGCTCGATCCGCATGTCGAGGACGGCAATGGCGTTCCCATCAGTGCGATCATTTTCGGTGGCCGCCGGAGCGATACCATGCCGCTCGTTTTCCAGGCGTTCGATTGGGAACACGGCACCTACATTGGCGCGACCATGGCATCGGAAACTACCGCGGCCGCGACCGGTGCGGTTGGGCAAGTCCGGCGCGATCCAATGGCGATGCTGCCGTTCTGCGGCTACAACATCGGCGATTATTTCCGGCACTGGCTCGAAACCGGTAAACGGCTGACCAAGCCGCCATTGATTTTTCACGTGAATTGGTTCCGCAAATCTGCGGACGGAAAATTTCTGTGGCCCGGCTTCGGCGATAACATGCGGGTGTTGGGGTGGATTATCGATCGCTGCGAAGGGCGCGTCGGCGCCAACGAATCGGCGATTGGTCACATTCCGCGGCTGCAGGATCTGGATCTCGGTGAACTCCGCGGCGTCACGCCCAATCAAATGCGCGAGCTCCTGAATGTGAACGCTGAGGAATGGCAAAAAGAGATTTCGGATCACGCGAAATTCTTCGAGTCATTAGGCAGCGTCGTGCCAAAGGAATTGGACAAGCAACGCGAGAACCTTGCCGCGCGATTCAAGTCCTGACACCCTCTGACGATTCCTCTTCCGCTTCCATTCCGTCATCCCGAACCGCGCAGACGGTGAGGGACTCCGCGACCTCCTCCACGAGCTTGAGTGAGGTCCCTCGCTTGCGCTCGGGATGACGCCCGCGAACGGGTGGCGATTCCACAGAATTTGCAGACCGCATCGCGTGAAACGATTGTCTCCAGTGGGTTCGAGCAACGGGGAAAAAAACATCGTCAGAGCTTTGGCTGAGCGCGGGTGCGTTGAAATCCGCGGGGCGCGCCAGAATAACCTCAAAGGCATCGATCTCGATCTTCCGCTTGGAAAGCTGAGCGTGGTCACCGGCCCGAGCGGGAGCGGAAAGTCGTCGCTCGCTTTCGACACCATCTATGCCGAAGGGCAGCGCCGTTACGTCGAAACCTTCAGTCCTTACATGCGCCAATTCCTCGAGCGCATGGACAAACCGCGGGTCGACGACATTCGCGGAATTCCGCCAGCGATCGCGATCGAACAATCAAACCTCGTAAAAACGTCGCGCTCGAGCGTTGGTACGATCACAGAGATCAACGATTTCTTGAAATTGTTTTGGGCTCGCACGGCGCGCGCGTTCTGTCCCAGCTGCGGCCGCGAAATTCGCCCCGAAACGGCGAAGTCGATCGCTGATCAAGTGATCGCTCATTTCGCCGGTCATCCTTCAACCCCCAAAGCATTCGGGGCTCAGAATGACGGGTGTTCCGTCAAAAACCAAACCGCGCGAGTTTTTCCAATTTCTCCAGCAACAAGGCTACCTGCGTGTTTGGTTGAATGGCGAAGTCGTGCGCGTCGATACCGGCGCAAAAGTCGAGCGACTGGGTGCGCGCGTTCAAGTCATCCAGGACCGCATCGTCGTCAGCGAGGAAAATCGTGCGCGATTAACTGAGGCCATCGAGACAGCGCTTCGTTTCGGTAAGGGCAAAATCAATGTCATTCCGTTTCCTGCGAAGGCAGGCGTGTCGCCTGCAATTTCGAACAGTGCGGCCGACACGGCCGCCGGCACAGGCCACGAATTCCCCTTCTCCACCGGTTGGCATTGCGCGCATTGCGATCTCGACATCCGTCCGCCTACGTCGGGGCTTTTCAGCTTCAACAATCCACTTGGCGCGTGTCCGGAATGCCGTGGCTTCGGTCGCACCATCGCGATCGATCTGAATCGCGCGATCCCGGACCGGTCCCTCTCGATCGCACAAGGGGTGGTGCGCGTTTTTCGCGGGCAGGAAATGGGCGAATCCCAAAAGGATCTGCTGCGTGCCTGTGCCCGCGAGGAGATCGATGTGCATCGGCCTTTCGAGGAACTGCCCAAGGCCGATCAGGATTTCGTCATTAACGGTGAGAAACGTGGGGGCGAATACACCGATGACGATTACGAGAATGATCGCTGGTACGGAGTGCGCGGTTTCTTTCGCTGGCTCGAATCGAAGACTTACAAAATGCACGTCCGCGTCCTCCTCAGTCGCTATCGCGCTTATGTGAAATGTCCGAGCTGTAACGGTGGACGTTACCAACCGGAGACGCTGAATTACAAAATTGTAGCGGCGGTCTATGGCCGCCGGAATCAGACCAACGGCGCTCATAGAGCGCCGCTACAGCTAAACCTTCCCCAATTCGCCGCCCTCCCGATTTCTGACGCGCGCGACTTACTGGGGGACATCGAAATCGCGTCGCATGACAGCACTGCGGAAATGCTGCGCAACGAAATTTGCGCGCGCCTCCGTTACCTTTGCGAAGTCGGCGTCGGTTATCTCACCCTCGATCGTTCTACTCGCACCCTGAGCGGCGGCGAAATGCAGCGGGTCAATCTCACCACCTGTCTCGGCGCATCGCTGGTGAACACACTCTTCGTCATGGACGAACCAAGCGTCGGATTGCATCCGCGCGACGTTGGGCGGCTCGTGCGCGTGATGCACAACCTGCGCGACAAAGGCAATACCCTGCTCGTAGTCGAGCACGACGAACAAATCATCCGCGCAGCGGACAATTTGATCGACATCGGTCCCGGTCGCGGTGAGCGCGGCGGCGAACTGGTATGGAACGGAGGGCTCGAGGAATTTCTGAGGAGCGCACGCGGCCTGCACGAAGGCGTCCCGGATTCGCGCGCTTTAAAAAGATCGTTGCGGCGAGACACGCGCGCTACCCAATCGTTAACCCATGATTATCTCACACATCGCAAGTCCATCCCTGTTCCAAAATCGCGGAGGAAGTTTTCCTCCGTTATCAAAATCGCCGGCGCGACTGAGCACAACCTGAAGAACGTCGATGTCGAAATTCCACTCGGAGTTTTTACCGCCATTACGGGCGTTTCCGGCTCGGGAAAATCGACCCTGATCCAGGATGTGTTGTATCGAAATCTTCTGCGGGCGAAGGGCCAGGCAAGCGAACACGAGCCGGGCGCGTGCCGGACAGTGACCGGCGCACATCGATTCGACGAAATCGTCATGGTCGATCAATCGCCACTGGCGCGCACCCCGCGTTCGACCCCGATCTTGTATCTTGGGCTTTATGATCGCGTACGCGAACTTTTCGCGGCCTTGCCGGAAGCGCAGGCGCAAGGACTAACCGCGAGCGCTTTTTCGTTTAATTCCGGGAGCGGCCGTTGCGAACGTTGCAACGGCACTGGCTTCGAAAAAATCGAGATGCAGTTTTTGAGCGATCTCTATGTCCGTTGCGCGGAATGCGAAGGCAAACGCTTCCAGCCGCACGTTCTTAAAATTCAGCTGCACGGAAAATCGATTCACGATGTGCTCGAGCTGACGGTTACGGAAGCGGCCGCCTGGTTCGCCCAGATCGGCGAGCGCGAAAAGCTCTCGGACCCGCTCGAAATTCTGGAGGAGGTGGGGCTCGGTTATCTGCGACTTGGCCAACCGCTCAACACTTTGTCGGGGGGCGAATCACAACGTCTAAAACTCGTTAGTCACCTCGCCGACACTGGAGGGACGCGCTTCTGCGCGTCTACGGACGAGCGGAAGCTCGTCCCTTCACGTGGCAACCTTTTCATTTTTGACGAACCAACCACCGGGCTGCATTTCGATGATGTCGCGATTTTGCTGCAATTGTTCCAACGATTAATCGACGCCGGGCATTCGCTGGTTGTGATCGAGCATAATCTCGAAGTGATTAAATGCGCCGATTGGATCATCGATCTCGGACCCGAAGCTGGCGAGGATGGTGGCGAAGTCGTTGCCGTCGGAACGCCGGAGCAAGTGGCGAAGGTCGAGAGATCACATACGGGAAAATTTTTACAGCGTGTTATCTCGAGCGAAAACACCACTCCGGCTCGGAGTGAGCGATCCCGCCGCGATGGCTTTAAGGTAACGCCACGGGATCCTTCGACTCCGCTTCGCTACGCTCAGGATCACGGGGAGGAAGTCTCGTTACGCGCGGCGGAAGAGCCGTCCGAC
>WNEL01001413.1_pt1 | contig 10617 bp, 11 predicted proteins | sample 5399991 | NCBI WGS metagenome assembly WNEL01 (sample SAMN13153325, study PRJNA577476) | soil metagenome | isolation source: 20 cm grassland meadow soil pre-rain plot 2 | place: USA:California | collected 2015-09-08
CGGCGGTAACGCGCTGCTCGGGAAGAAATGCCTTGCCCTGCGCATCGCCTCGGTGATGGCGCGCGACCAAGGTTGGCTAGCCGAGCACATGCTGATCCTCGGCATGCACTCTCCGGCGGGAGAAAAGAGCTACATCGCCGCGGCGTTTCCCTCGGCCTGTGGCAAGACCAACCTGGCGATGCTGATTCCGCCGCCAGCGTTCAAAGGCTGGAAGGTCACTACGATCGGCGAAGACATCGCGTGGATCAAGCCGGGCCGCGATGGCCGCTTCTATGCCATCAACCCCGAATACGGACTATTCGGCGTGGCCCCCGGGACTTCGGAACACACCAATTCCAACGCCATGCGCATGCTGCGCGAGAACGTCATCTTCACCAATGTGGCACTGACTCCAGAAGGTGACGTTTGGTGGGAGGGCATGACCGAGCAGCCGCCGGCACGCCTGATCGATTGGCAGGGCAAGGAATGGACCCCCCAGTCCGGTCGTCTCGCCGCGCATGCCAACGCGCGCTTCACGGTTCCGGCGTCGCAGTGTCCGTCGATGGACCCGAAATGGGAAGATCCGCAGGGGGTTCCCATTTCTGCTTTCATCTTCGGTGGTCGTCGCTCCTCCACCGTACCGCTCGTCGTCGAGGCGCCCAGCTGGGAAGAGGGTGTCTATATGGCGGCCACGCTCGGCTCCGAAACGACCGCCGCGATTACCGGAAAGGTGGGCGTCGTGCGGCGCGATCCGATGGCGATGCTCGCGTTCTGTGGCTATAACATGGGCGACTATTTCGCTCACTGGCTGAACATGGGCAGCACTGTGCAGCATCCGCCGAAGATCTTCCGCGTCAACTGGTTTCGGCGCGACGCGCAGGGCCGATTTATGTGGCCGGGATTTGGCGAGAACATGCGCGTGCTGCAATGGGTCGTCGAGCGGACCCGGGGACGCACCCGCGATGTGGAAGAAACATCGCTTGGCCTGATGCCGCGTTACGAGGACCTCAATTGGACCGGCCTGGAAAAGCTCTCGGCCGCGCGGTACGCCGAACTTGCCCGGATCGACGCTGCGGCGTGGAAAGACGAACTCGCCGCCCACGACGAGCTTTTCGCCAAGCTTGGCAAGCGCCTGCCTGCCGCACTCGAGGCGCGACGTGATCATATGCATCAGAAGCTCGCCGCGTAATAGTCCAGCACTGGGATGCTGCATCGCAGCATTCGACTTGTTCCACGTGAAACCTTACGTCGGCAGACGAGTACGCTAGTTCCACGTGGAACGATGACGTAAAATTGCGCCGTCCCCATGGAGTTTCCCGTCGAATTCGACGTCATCGTGGTCGGTGGCGGCCACGCTGGCACCGAGGCTGCGCTCGCCGCCGCCCGCATGGGCTCCCGCACCCTCCTGTTGACCCATAGCGTCGAGACGCTGGGGCAGATGTCGTGCAATCCCTCGATCGGAGGCATCGGCAAAGGCCACCTCGTCAAGGAGATCGATGCGTTGGGAGGGGCCATGGCCCTGGCGACCGACGAGGCCGGGATACAGTTCCGGACGCTGAATTTATCCAAGGGCCCGGCGGTGCGGGCGACGCGCGCGCAGGCTGATCGGGTGCTGTATAGGCAGGCCGTTCGCCGACGAATCGAGAATCAGCCCAATCTGGTGGTCTTCCAGCAAGCCGTGGACGACCTCCTGCTCGAGGGACAGCGGGTGATCGGGGTAGCAACGCAGCTGGGCCTGCGCTTCCGCGCGCAGGCGGTTGTACTGACGACCGGAACGTTCCTCGCCGGCCTGATACATGTCGGTTTGCGAAGCTATCAGGCAGGTCGCGCCGGGGATCCCGCTTCCAGCACGCTCGCCGCCAAGCTGCGGGAAATGAGTCTTCCGGTGGGTCGATTGAAGACCGGGACCCCGCCGCGTCTCGACGCTCGCAGCATCGATTTTTCCGGCTTGGAGGAGCAGCCCGGCGATACCCCGGAGCCCGTGTTTTCCTTCATGGGGCGGCGCGACATGCATCCCGGCCAGCTGCCGTGCTGGATCACTCATACCAACGAGGGGACTCACGAAATCATTCGCGGCGCCCTGGACCGGTCGCCGATGTATACCGGCGTGATCCAGGGCGTGGGGCCGCGCTATTGCCCGTCGATCGAAGACAAGATCCACCGGTTCGCAGGCAAGTCCAGCCATCAGCTGTTTCTTGAGCCCGAAGGTCTCACCAGCAACGAAATCTACCCAAACGGCATCTCCACTAGCTTGCCCTTCGACGTGCAGTTGAAGCTGGTGCATTCGATCCGGGGCCTCGAGCGGGCGCACATCGTGCGGCCAGGCTATGCAATCGAGTATGACTACTTCGACCCCTGCCATCTGCGGGCGTCGCTGGAAACGAAGAACCTTGATGGCCTGTTCTTGGCCGGTCAGATCAACGGCACCACGGGCTATGAAGAGGCCGCAGCCCAGGGGCTTCTTGCGGGCGTCAACGCTTCGCTTCGGGTGCAGGGGCGTGAGCCTTGGTGGCCGAAACGCGACCAGGCATACCTCGGGGTGCTGGTGGATGATCTCGTCACGCGCGGCGTTTCGGAGCCGTATCGCATGTTCACGAGCCGTGCCGAGTATCGCTTAACGCTGCGCGAGGACAATGCCGACCTGCGACTCACCGAGGCGGGTCGCCAACTCGGACTCGTCGACGATGCCCGTTGGGATGCGTTCAATCGAAAGCGCGACGCCGTGGTACGCGAGCAGGAGCGCCTGAAGTCAACGTATGTAAGCGCAGGCTTTCAGCAAAGGCAATCTCTTTTTGAGCTTTTGCGCCGACCTGATGTAACCTACGCGAGCCTGGTGGAGGAGCCAGCCGTCGACCCACTGGTCGCCGAGCAGGTCGAGATCCAAGCGAAATATGAAGGCTACATCGAGCGGCAGCGTGAGGAGGTCGAGCGCCGCAGCAAGCTCGAGACGCTAGCCTTGCCCCGGGAGATCGATTACCGCGCAGTGCGCGGTCTGTCGGTCGAGGTGCAGCAAAAGCTTAACCGGCATCGGCCGCAGACAGTCGGCCAGGCATCGCGTATTTCAGGCATTACGCCGGCCGCGATCTCGTTGCTATTGGTGCATCTGAAGCGAGGCTTCGAGCCCCACAAGAAGACAGCATGACGCCGCAGGCCGCGCTCGACCAGGGGCTCGGTGAACTTGCTTTGACGCTTCCGGTGGGCGCGCGCGGGCAGCTGTTGCGATATGTCGCGCTTCTCGCGAAGTGGAGCCGGACTTACAACCTGACCGCAATCCGTAACCCGCGCGAGATGGTCAGCCAGCACCTGCTCGATTCGCTCGCCGTCATTCCCTACCTGCCGATGCCCTCGGGCGACGCGGTGCTCGCCGATGTGGGCTCGGGCGCGGGGCTACCCGGCATTCCGCTGGCCATCGCGCGGCCCGCATGGCGCGTGACGCTCAATGACGCAAGCCAGAAGAAGTGCGCATTCCTCCGCCAGGCAACGATCGAGCTCGCGTTGCGAAACGTCGAAGTCCAGGAAGGACGCGTCGAGGCGTGGCTACCGGCGCGGCCCTTCGAAGTGGTGATCTCGCGCGCCTTTGCGGAACTCGCCAGCTTTGTTTCAGCATGCGGGCATCTGGTTGCGCGCGGTGGTGCGCTGGCTGCGATGAAGGGCACGTATCCGGGCGAAGAGCTCGAGCGCTTGCCTGCCTGCTGCCGCTGCGATCAGGCATTTCGGTTGCGTGTGCCTTTGCTCGACGCCGAGCGCCACCTGGTGCTTTGCCGCGTGGAGACCCAGGCTTGACGCACGTGCTCGCGGTCGTGAATCAAAAGGGCGGTGTCGGCAAAACGACGACCAGCGTTAACCTCGCCGCCGCGCTTGCTCAGGCTGCTCGGCGCGTGCTCCTGATTGATCTCGACCCGCAGGGTAATGCGACGATGGGAAGCGGCGTGGACAAGCGCACTGTCGCCCGCACCGTCTACCACGTTCTGCTCGGGCTCGCCGAGCTGGCAACAGTACGTGTGCGCTCGGAGCGCGGTGGCTACGACCTGGTGCCCTCCAATCGCGAGCTTGCGGGGGCAGAAGTCGAGCTGGTCGAACTGCAATCGCGCGAGGCGCGGCTCAAGGCCGCGCTCGAGCGCGTCGTGGGCGACTACGACTTCATTCTCATCGATTGCCCGCCGTCCCTCAGCCTGCTCACCGTCAACGCGCTCACTGCAGCACAGCGCGTGCTGATCCCGATGCAATGCGAGTACTACGCGCTCGAGGGGTTGTCGGACCTTGTGGGCACGATCAAGCGGGTGCGCGCGCACCTCAATCCCGAGCTCGAGATCGCCGGTCTGCTGCGCACGATGTACGACCCGAGGAACACGCTTTCCCAGCAGGTCTCACAGCAGCTGGAAACACATTTTGGTGACAAGGTCTACCGCACGCTCGTACCGCGCAACGTGCGGCTGGCCGAGGCACCGAGCTACGGCGTGCCGGCAGTGCTTTGGGACGCCGCGTCGAAGGGCGCCCAGGCCTACTTAGCGCTCGCCGACGAAATCCTCGCACAGGGAGCGCCCGCATGATCAAGCCCAAGGGACTGGGACGAGGACTCGACGCGCTGCTCGGCGGCGACGAAGCCCGGCGCGAAGCGCTGCTCACGCTGCCGGTGGCGCGCATCCGGCCCGGGCGCTACCAGCCGCGCACCAAGATGGACCAGCAGGCACTCGCCGAGCTCGCCGAGTCGATCCGCTCGCAGGGTTTGATGCAGCCGCTGCTCGTGCGGCCGGTGGACCGCGACCGCTACGAGCTGATCGCCGGCGAGCGGCGCTGGCGGGCGGCGCAAATGGCGGGGCTGGAGGAAGTGCCGGCGCTGGTGCGCGAGGTGCCGGATGAAGCCGCGCTCGCGATGTCGCTCATCGAGAACATCCAGCGCGAGAACCTCAATCCGATGGAAGAGGCGGCGGGACTGCAGCGCCTGGTCGACGAGTTCAAGATGACGCACGAGCAGGCGGCCGATGCGGTCGGCCGCTCGCGCAGCGCCACGACCAATCTGCTGCGGTTGCTCAAGCTCGCCCGGCCGGTGCAGGAAATGCTGCTGGAAGGCGCGCTCGAGATGGGGCATGCGCGCGCTCTGCTGGCGCTCGACGCGGCGCGGCAGATCGAAGCCGGCACGCGCGTGGCGGCGAAGCGCCTGTCGGTGCGCGAGACCGAGGCGCTGGTGCAGGGCCTGCTGCGCGGCCCGGCAGCGCGGCGCCGCAAGAGGACCGACCGCGATCTCGCGCGGCTGGAAGAGGAAGTGTCGGAGCGGCTCGGCACTACGGTCGAGATCCGTGCGGCGAAAAAGGGCGCCGGCAAACTCGTGCTGCATTACTCGAGCCTCGATCATCTCGAGCAGCTACTCAAGAAACTGCGCTGACGTGTATAATTTTGCGGCCTTGCTCGGTGCGGAGAGAACCAACGCCATGCTTCGCCATCTGGGCAAGCCGATACGCACGGTTTTGCATTGGCAGCTCGCGGCAACGGCTGCAATGACGATTGCCGCGGCGTTGCTGGCGGGGGCGCAGACTGCGGTGTCGGCGGCCGCCGGCGGTTCGGTGAGCGTCGTTGCGGGGCTGGCGTCTGCATTCGTGGCTTCGAGGCGCGACGCGAAGTCTGCAGGGGAAATTCTGTTCGGCGCGTTGCGGGCCGAAGCAGTCAAGCTCGGAATCGCCGTGCTCCTGCTGTGGCTCGTGCTGGCGAACTACGCTGAGGTGGTGGTCGGCGTCTTCGTCGCAGCATTCATCGTCACGATGCTGATATTCGCCATGGCGTTTTTTGTCCGCGAATACTGAGTTCGGCACGATCAAGATGGCCGCTGGAACTTACAACAACCCGGGCGAATACATCGAGCATCACCTGACGTTTTTCGCCAAGCCGGTGGGCGAAGACGGGTTCTGGACGCTGAACGTCGATTCACTCGCCACCTCCATCATTCTGGGCGTCATCGGCCTCGGCTCCATCTGGTGGGTGGTGCGCGGCGCGACCTCGGGCGTGCCGAATCGCCGCCAGGCTTTTGTCGAGCTGCTGATCGAGTTCGTCGACGATCAGGCGAAAGGAATCTTTTACCAGGGCGATCGCAGCAAGTTCATCGCTCCCGCCGCGCTCACGGTGTTCGTGTGGGTTGTGCTGATGAACGCGATGGATCTCCTGCCGATCGACATGATCACCATCGTTCTCGGCTGGTTCCACCTGCATGAGTGGCGGCCGGTACCGACTGCGGACGTGAATACCACCTTCGCGCTCTCGATGTCGGTGTTCGTGCTGAGCATCTACTTCGCCATCGCGGTCAAGGGCCTGGGCGGCTGGCTGCACGAGATGTTCTGCGCGCCATTCGGCGCGAGTCCGCTGCTGTGGCCGGCAAACCTGCTTTTCAACTTGGTCGAGTACGTCTCGAAGACGCTGTCTCACTCGCTGCGGCTGTTCGGCAACATGTACGCCGGGGAGATCCTGTTCCTGCTTCTGTGGCTGCTCGCCGCGACTAGCCCGGCCGGCACCCTCTTCGCTATTCTGCTCGGCTTGGGGTGGGCGATCTTCCATATCCTGATCGTTCTGCTGCAGGCCTACATCTTCATGATGCTGACGATCGTGTACATCTCGATGGCGCACGAGCACCACTGACAAAGGGAAAAACCAATGGAAAAACTTCAATTGCTGGCGATGGTCCAGGCGTACACCGGCATCGGCGTCGGCCTGATGATCGGCCTCGGCGCCGCCGGCGCGTGCATCGGCGTTGGCATCATGTGCAGCCGCTTTCTCGAGGCTGCGGCGCGCCAGCCCGAGCTGACCAATTCGCTGCAAGCCAAAGTGTTCCTGCTGCTCGGCCTGATCGACGCTTCGTTCATCATCGGCCTGGGCATCGCCATGTTCTTCGCTTTTGCCAATCCGCTGGCGGCCGCTTTCCGCTGAAGCGCGGTCCGCGACGAACGCCATGAACATCACGCTCACGCTCATCGCCCAGGCGCTGGTCTTCGCGGCCTTTATCTGGTTCACCGCGAAGTTTGTCTGGCCCTACGTGCTTCGGGCCATCGAGACGCGGCAGAAGACCATCGCCGACGGCCTCGCCGCCGCCGAGCAGGGACACCGCTCGCTCGAGCTGTCGACGCGCCAGGCCGACGAGGCGATCAAGGAGGCGCGCAACCGCGCCGCGGAGATCCTTGGCCAGGCCGAGAAGCGCTCCGCGCAGCTGATCGAGGAGGCGAAAGTCGCCGCCAAGGAAGAAGGCAGCCGTGAGAAGGCTACCGCCAAGGCCGAGATCGAGCAGGAAGTAGCGCGTGCCCGCGAGCTGCTGCGCGAGCACGTGGCTGAACTCGCGGTCGCGGGCGCCGAGAAAATCTTGCGCCGCGAGGTGGACGCCAGAGCCCACGCCCAGTTGCTGGAAGAGATAAAGAGGCAATTTTAGATGGCCGAGCCGACCACCATCGCCAGACCGTACGCCGAAGCGGTGTTCAAGCTGGCAGACGCCGCCGGGCGCCTGCGCGAATGGTCGCAGATGCTTGCTGCGCTGGCGGTGGTTGCCCAAGACGAGCGCGTGCTGCGCGCCATCCGCGATCCCAGATTGTCCGACGCAAAGGTGGCCGGGCTGTTCATCTCGATCCTTGCCGGGAAACTCACCGCTGATGCCGAAAACTTCGCCCGCGTGCTCGCCGAGAACAAGCGCCTCGAGCTGCTGCCCGAGATCCACTCCCAGTACGAATCGCTCAAGAACGAGCGCGAGGGCGTGGTCGAAGCCGAAGTTCAGTCGGCGTTCGAGCTCACCGAAGCGCAGCTCGCCGATCTCATCCAACGCCTGGAGAAGAAGACCGGGCGCAAGGTGCGCGCGCAGGTCTCGATCGCCCCCGAGCTGATCGGCGGCGTCAAGCTGTTGCTCGGCGACAAAGTGATCGACGGCTCGGCGCGCGCGCAACTCAGCGCGCTCGAGACTGCTCTCAAAGCCTAAGGAGCTTCGATGCAACTCAACCCTTCCGAAATCTCGGAACTCATCAAGAGCCGCATCCAGAACCTCGATGCCGGCGCGCAGATGCGCACCCAGGGCACCGTGGTGTCGGTGACCGACGGCATCTGCCGCGTCCACGGCCTGTCCGACGTGATGCAGGGCGAGATGCTCGAGTTTCCGAAGAACACTTTCGGCCTCGCGCTCAACCTCGAACGCGACTCGGTGGGCGCGGTGATTCTCGGCGAATACACCCACATCACCGAAGGCGACACCGTCAAGACCACCGGCAAGATCCTCTCGGTGCCAATCGGCCCGGAGCTTCTCGGGCGGGTGGTGAATTCGCTCGGCCAGCCGATCGACGGCAAAGGGCCCGTGAACGCCAAGCTCACCGACGTAATCGAGAAGGTCGCGCCGGGGGTGATCGCGCGCCAGTCGGTGTCGCAGCCGGTGCAGACCGGGTTGAAGGCGATCGACTCGATGGTGCCGATCGGCCGCGGCCAGCGCGAGCTCATCATCGGCGACCGGCAAACCGGCAAGACCGCGGTCGCGGTCGACACCATCATCAACCAGAAGGGCAAGGAGCTCTTCTGTGTCTACGTCGCAATCGGGCAGAAGGCCTCCACCATCGCCAACGTGGTGCGCAAGCTCGAGGAGCACGGCGCCATGGCGTACACGATCGTGGTCGTCTCCTCCGCCTCCGAATCGGCGGCGATGCAGTACATCGCGCCCTATGCCGGCTGCACCATGGGCGAATTTTTCCGCGATCGCGGCCAGGACGCGCTGATCATCTACGACGATCTGACGAAGCAGGCCTGGGCGTACCGGCAGGTGTCGCTGCTCCTGCGCCGGCCGCCCGGCCGCGAAGCGTACCCGGGGGATGTGTTTTATTTGCACTCGCGCCTGCTCGAGCGCGCGGCGCGCGTCAATCCCGAGTACGTCGAGAAATTCACCAAGGGGCAGGTGAAAGGCAAGACCGGCTCGCTGACCGCGCTGCCGATCATCGAGACCCAGGCGGGCGACGTTACCGCGTTCGTGCCGACCAACGTGATCTCGATCACCGACGGGCAGATCTTCCTCGAAACGGATCTGTTCAACGCCGGCATCCGCCCGGCGATCAACGCGGGCATCTCGGTGTCGCGCGTCGGCGGCGCGGCGCAGACCAAGATCATGAAGCGGCGCGACACCGGCGGCGGCGTGCGCCTGGCGCTCGCGCAGTTCCGCGAGCTCGCGGCCTTCGCCCAGTTCGCGAGCGACCTCGACGAGGCCACCCGCAAGCAGCTCGAGCGCGGCCGCATGGTGACCGAGCTCATGAAGCAGCCGCAGTACCAGCCGCTGCAGGTCTGGGAGATGGCCCTGACGCTGTTCGCGGTGAACAACGGCTACTTCGACGACATCGACGTCAAGAAGGCGCTCGCCGCGGACAAGTCGATGCGCGACTACCTCAAGGGCAAGTACGCCGAGCTCGTCGGCAGGATGGAGGAGAAAAAGGACCTCTCGGCGGAGGACGAGAAGAGCCTGCACGACGCCATCAAGGACTGGAAGAAGAACGGCAGCTTCTAGCGATGCCCGGCACCAAAGAAATCCGGATGAAGATCCGCAGTGTGCAGAACACGCGGAAGATCACCAAGGCGATGGAGATGGTCGCCGCCTCGAAGATGCGCAAGGCGCAGGAGCGCATGCGCCACGCCCGCCCTTACGGCGAGAAGATCCGCAACGTCGCTGCGCACATCTCGCACGCCAATCCCGAGTACCGGCATCCGTTCCTGGTCGCGCGCGACACCGTGAAGCGCGTCGGCATCATCGTGGTCACCACCGACAAGGGATTGTGCGGCGCGCTCAACACCAACCTGCTGCGCCTGGTTCTCGGGCAGTACAAGGAATGGCAGGCGCAAGGCGAGGAGATCGACGTCTGCGCCATCGGCAACAAGGGCTTGGGCTTCATGCAGCGCCTGGGCGCGAACATCGTGTCGCAGGCGACGCAGCTCGGCGACCGGCCGCAGATGGACAAGCTGATCGGCACGGTTAAGGTGATGCTTGACGGCTACATCTCGGACCGCTTCGACCGCCTGCTGCTCGCCTACAACCGCTTCATCAATACCATGAAGCAGCAACCGGTGATCGAGCAGCTGCTGCCACTCGCCGGCGAGCGCTTAGGCGCGCCCGAGACGGTATGGGACTACATCTACGAGCCCGAGGCGCGCGCGGTGCTCGATCAGGTGATGACGCGCTACATCGAGGCGATCATCTATCAGGCAGTCGCGGAGAACATGTCCTCCGAGCAGTCGGCACGCATGGTGGCGATGAAAGCCGCATCGGACAACGCAGCCACCCTGATCGATGAGCTGACGCTCATCTACAACAAGAACCGCCAGGCCGGCATTACCAAGGAACTTTCCGAAATCGTCGGCGGCGCAGCCGCCGTCTGACCAGAGGACCGAACATGTCACAAGGGACGATCGTTCAAACCATCGGCGCGGTGATCGACATCGAATTCCCGCGCGAGGACATGCCGGGCATCTACGAGGCGCTCCTGCTCGAGGAGGGCACGGAAAACGCGCTGGTGGAAAAGGGTCTGACCTTCGAGGTCGAGCAGCAGCTCGGCGACGGCGTGGTGCGCTGCATCGCGCTCGGCTCCTCCGACGGCCTGCGCCGCGGCATGAAGGTGAAGGCGACCGGGGAGCCGATCTCGGTGCCGGTGG
>WNEL01001415.1_pt1 | contig 10615 bp, 5 predicted proteins | sample 5399991 | NCBI WGS metagenome assembly WNEL01 (sample SAMN13153325, study PRJNA577476) | soil metagenome | isolation source: 20 cm grassland meadow soil pre-rain plot 2 | place: USA:California | collected 2015-09-08
CAGTCTACGGCGAATCTTTCCCGCGCTTTCCTTAGTGTTCGTATCGGCCGGCAGCGTATCCCATGCGGCCGATCGCTTGCCGCAAACGCCGGCGGAGCTGATGAATAAGCGCACGCTGGGTGCGCCGGGTGTTGATGTGTTCCGGGTTCGGTCATCGGCGCCTGGCCCGAGTCATGCCAGACCGGCCGCAGAACCGCTTGTAGCACTAGCGCCGCCGAAGCTGCCTTTCGCCTACGGCGGCAGCGGAGTCGTGGACGGCGAGGCGGTGCTTTTCCTGGACCGGGAGAATCGAACCCTTCTCGTTCAGGTCGGCGATGTCGTGGACGGTGCCTACAGAGTGGAAAGCCTGGTGCACAACCGGGCGGTCCTGCGTTATTTGCCGCTCGACATGCCGCAAGTCTTGGCCTTCGGGGGCGAGGGTACGCCGGAACCGGCGCCGGTAGTGGTCGCAACGCCTCAGCGCCCTCGAGACCCATTGTTGGTCAATGTGCCGGACGCAGCGCCCTTCGGAAAAGAGGTTCCGCTCGCGCTCGCGATCCCGCCCGGCAGCCCGGCTGCCAAGGCGACCGTGGAGTTGACCTACGATGCGGAGGCGCTCAGCGTGCTCGGTGCCAGGGTCGTGCGGCCGGGAAGGGCGTTGGTGGAGGTCAATGCGCAGGACACGACGCGTGCCAATCAAGTTCGCTTGAAGCCGATCGGGGAAGAGACCGTGGTTACTGAAATCGGCATTCAAGTGACGGCCGTCGATACGCAGGGCAAGAGCGTCGAGGTGCGCGTGCCGTCGCAGTACTTCATCAGCCTTGTCGAATCGGCCAACTAGGGCCTCAGGCGACCAAAGCACTCCCGCTCGTCTGTTTTGTTAATCGCTTTCTGCGTTGACAGGCGTATCAGCGCGCACCTAAAGTTTTAGAATGAGGTTCTGCCTGATAGAACCAGGCTGACCTAGGTCTGCGTTCTAACTGCTGGGAGGAGGTAATGAAGCTCAAGCTGCTGGTCTCGGCGCTCATGGCTGCCGGAATCGCGAGCGCCCCGCTGGCGCTTGCCGCCGACGATGATTTGGGCGGCAATCCCAAAATCCCGCCTGCCGCTGCCCTTTCCGACTGCTGCACGCCCGGGGACGCTGATTTTCCAAAGGTTGGCGGCAATCTCGGCAACCAGAACTACTCGCGACTGAAGGCCATCAACAAGGACAACATCGGCCAACTCGGCGCGGTTTGGCTCAACCGCATCGAAGGCGGAATCAACACCGGGACCAACCAGAGCACCACGGTGGTGGTCGATGGCGTGATCTACATCGAGTCGGCCTTCGGCCACGTGTATGCGGTGGACGGCAAGACCGGTTTGACGAAGTGGAAATACACGCAGATGCGCGGCACGCTTACGCGTCGCGGCGTAGCGGTGGCGAAGGACCTCGGCCTCGTTTACACCTTATCCAACGGCAACTGGGTGGTCGCGCTCAACAAGGACACGGGCGCGGTGGTGTGGGAGCGGCAGCACAACGGCTGGGGCAACCTGGAAAAAGTCGCCATCGTCTACCACGACAAGATGCTGTACATCGGATCGAACGACGCGACGCGCAACGCGGCGGTCGCCCTCGATGCGACCAACGGCGATATGAAGTGGCATTTCTGGGGCTGGCCGGCAGCCGGAGAGCCCTTCTACGATACGTGGGGCGGCGGTCCGCAAAGCGGTGCCTCGAACTGGATGCACGCGGCGATCGATCCCGAGTTGGGGCTCGTGTACTGGACGTTCGGCAACGCGCGCGGCGGCTCATCGCAGAACGGCTCTGCGCGGCCGGGGCAGAACCTGTTCGCCGATTCCATCGTCGCGCTGGACATGAAGACTGGTGAGTACAAGTGGCACTTCCAGTCGATCCATCACGACATCTGGGACATGGATAACGTGATGGCGCCGGTGCTCGTCGACATAAAGCTGCACGGCCAGGGTGACAAGGGCGACCGCGGCCGCGATCGCGACGAGGACAAGGTGCGCAAGCTCCTCGTGTACGGCAGCAAGCCGGGGATGTATTACATTCTCGACCGCACCGACGGCTCGGCGCCGCTTGGGATTGACGAGGTACCGGTTCCCGTCGATCCACGGCAGTCTACCTATCCGACGCAGCCGATTCCGCGCCAGGGCGGTTGGTACTGCCATGGCGAGAAGTGCGCGCAACCACCGACAGGCGTGCCATCTCAGATCCAAAGCTGCATCGTGAACGAACCGCTGGGAGGGCCGATTCCTGGCGATCCGAACCGCGCGGTTCCGAATTACGCTCAGGGTTGCCTGTACGCGGCGCATTGGGACGTGCCGGTTCTGACGGCGCCCGGCCACGGCGGCGGCGCCGACTGGAACCACCAGTCGTTCAGCCAGAGCACCAAGCTCGTGTACACCGGCTTTGGCAACGTGCCGGCGGCGCATTCGCTCACCGAAGCAAGCAACGGACTGCGGCCGCCTGGCGAATACCAGACGGGCGGCATCGTCGCCGTGGACCCGAGCACCAACCTGGTGAAGTGGAAGAAGCACATGCCGTACGAGCTCGCGCACGGCAACGGGATCCTCACGACGCGCAGCGACTTGCTCTTCATCGGCCAGCCCGACGGCAACGTGCTTGCGCTTGATGCCAAGAACGGCGATGAGCTGTGGCGCTTCCAGACCGGGGCGGCGATCAGCGCGAGCCCGGTCACCTACGAGATCGAGGGCGAGCAGTACGTTGCCATCTACGCAGGCGGCACAGGCATCCCATATGGCGATTCTGCGCCGCGCGGCGACTTCCTCTGGGCTTTCAAGGTCGGCGGCACGTTGCCGCCCGCGGCCACTCCCACGCCTCCGGTGATCCGCAGGCCCGTGTCCGGCGGCCCTGTGGAAGGCTCGGCGACTACGCCGCCCAACACGGTGATCCTCGCACGCACGCGCTCGGCCACAGGCGTGATCGGCGCGACCGAGTCCACTGCGGTGAACGGCATGGCGCCGACGCATCTGCGCGTCCCGGTCGGGACCACGGTCACGTTCCTCAACGATCCGCGCAACGTCAACGTGCACTGTGCGACTCAATTCTTCGAGGGCCTTTTCAACCCGCAACTCAAGCCGAGTGAGTCGTTCCAGTACACGTTCACACAGAAGGGCGAGTTCTTCTTCAACGACTGCTTCAGCCCACGCCCGACCGGCAAGGTCGAGGTTTACTGAGCTCCTCCGGGCTGCAGTAAGCTGAAAGCCCCGGTCCGCAATGGCGGGGCTTTTTTTCGCCTGGAGGGCGCACGGCCATGCAGACGTTGGAGCGCGACGAGTGACGCTCGTCTATTCGATTGGCCCATCGATCGACACACATTGCTCTTGCCGGTCGCGGAAGCTATCGCCGGCGAGGCGCGTCGCGGGACACTCGGAAAGCCTGCTTGCGCGAGCGAGGATCTCGCGCGGCTTGAAGGGGAAGCAGACCACGATGACAATGGGCGGCATGGATGAAGTGTTTGGCTTGTTCCCCACCCCTTTACTGCGCGCGCAGGGCACGTTGAGCGCGCGCTTGGTGGACGGTTTGGTGCAGCATTTCAGCGCACTGGCACTGAGCGGCAACAAGGCGTCCAACAATCTATCGCACACCGAGATGCTGTGCCCCGGCGACAGCCCGTTGCTGGTGGAAGCCGCGACGGTGATCACGCCCAAGATCGTCGATATGGGCGCGCTCATGTTCGGCCAGCGACTCGGCTGGGCCATCAAGGAGATGTGGGTCAATGTACTGAAGACGGGTGGCTACCAGGCCATGCATAACCACGCCAACAGCTTTATATCGGGCGTGGTCTACCTGACAACCACGCACCCGGATTCGCAAACCGTGTTCATGAAGTCGGCCGGAGGTACCGAGTTTGTCTTCAAGAACGAGCACGCCAACACTACGCCGACAGCGTTCAATGCCGACAGATGGGTCAGCCCGGCGCCGGCGCCGGGCGACCTGATGCTGTTTCCCAGTTATCTGCTGCACGCCGTGCCGCCCAACCAGGGCGACCGCCGCATCACGCTCTCGTTCAACGCCATCCCCGGCGGACTGGACTCGTGGGGCTACGCGATCAAGTTCAGCGCCTGAAGCGGCGATCCTAGTCGTCGAATTGACCAAGGGCCAAAGAGCAGAGCATGGCGCACCGGTCGTGCGCCACGCTGGGCTCAGACTTAGATGATCTGCGCCGCGGCCCAGCCGGCGGCCAGCGCCCGCGCTCGGATGAAGTCGGAGTCGTGCTTCATGGCGGCGATCATGACGGCCGGCGTCAGATTGCCCGACACGAACTGGGGGTGGTCGGCGAAGAAGGCGCTGTTGAGACTGACGGTAGTGCCGTTTGCGCCCGTGATGCTGTACTCGATCTGCGACTCGGCTGCGCCGCTATAACCGCCGTTCCGCAGGAGCGAGTAAAACGTGGTCCAGTTGATCACGCCGTTGCCCGTGCCGTTCGGGCCCGGCGGTTGAGCCCTGGAAAGGCTCAGCGCGCCGGTGGTGGCGTTGACCGTCGCTCTCAGATCCTCCACCGCCGTGCACTTGATATACGGCATGGCACGACGCATCGCGATCTGCCAGGTCGTGCCCGGCGCAGCCGTTGCCACGTGGCCAATGGCGAGATTGATGCCGATCAGGTTGGGGTCGATGCCTCGCATCGCATGGACATAGGGGTCCACCGAGGTGCCGATGTTGCTCCCGTGCGTATGGGCCACGCCACCGACGCCGTAGTGGGCGTTGATCTCCGCCAAGCGGTTGTGGTTCACCCGGACGCGAGCGAGCACCGCCTCCATCTCCTCGCCGAACGTGTTGCTCGGGAAACTGACTCCGCCGGCATTGTTGAAGCGGTACCTCTTGATGCCGTTGGCGCCGGCCACCGACAGAATCTCGTGCACCAACTGGCTCTCGATCCACTCGGGTTTCCCGAGGGTGTCCGGCGGCGCGAAGTTCACGCCGATATGGTCGCAGAGGGCGCCCGTGCTGCGAATGCCGTTCAGCATCAGCGGCAGGTGCGTGGCCACGTTGCTGGGGTGCACGTGCCCGTCGTTGCGCACCGTCAGGTCGACGGCCGCAAAGCCCGCAGCCAGGCAGGCTTCACCGACCTTGACGCCGGTGCCGAAAGGATCGGCCACCTGTTGGGCCTGCGTGCCAACCCATTGCAGGTGGCGCGACCAGAGTTGCGTGACCAGTGTCTGGGCGGGGGCTGCCTGCGCGGAAGCCGCGGTGGGAAAGGTAAGTTCCTTGGCGGCAAGCGCGGTGACGGCAGCGGCCGCTCCGGCGAGGAATTCGCGACGTTCCATTCGTCTCCTCCTGACTTGTGAGATGAGAATAAGCTTTGAGGACTCGGAGGCCCGGACCATCTCCCCGGTCGTTGGGAGATGGTCCGGCGCACCCCACCTCAGCTACCGTCGGCAGCGGTCACTTCTCCTTTGGCCCCTGCATCATCGTGAGCGGGATCTTGGCGAAATACGTGTCCAGCGCGCTCGTGTCAGGATCGCCCGGAGCATACGGGAAGCTAACAAACGCGGTTTGATGATTGCCGGTGATGAACGTCGAGAAATCGCCGCCCCCGTTATTTAGATTGTAGTTGGCCGCGTTCGGCACCATTGCACCCGTAGTCGTTCGAGTGGGATACCTCGATGACTGCGGGCTCACCCTGATGGTCGGTCCGAAGTCGTCCCCGTGCAAGAGCGCGGCAACGGTATCGAACCAGCCGGGCCCGCCGGCCGCGTTCGGGTTGTCAGGCTGATAGAAGGCGCGCCACACGGCGAGAATCTTCCCGTCGCTCGTGTACCCGACCGCGATCTTGCCGGCACGCGCGACCGTCTCGGCGACAGGCACGGGGCCGACCGCCGCCCTGTTCCAGGTGTCGCCGTCGTTCTCCGTCCAGAAGACCTGCATGGACTTGCGATCCGGCGTGTACGCGGCCACCGCATACTTCCAGGGGACGTGCGGATCGGCCGCCGCGAACGGGTAGTGGGCGGTGTCGCCGGTGCCGCTGGAGTTGAACTCGCCAGCTTGCGCAATAAGCTGCGCGGTCCAGGTCGCCCCCTTGTCAGTGCTCGTAGCTACCCCCAGGCACGGGCAGGTCGCGCCGAGCGGCGTCTCGCTGGCGATGATCGGCACGACCAGCATGTCCGCCGAGGCGTCGATCTTTCCGCTGCTGAACGTCCAGCCTGGCACGTTGATGGTGTGGACGAGGCCGAAGGTTTGAGCACGATCCTCTGAGGCGACTAGATGGCCGCCGGCCTTCGAATAGAAGGTCGTGCTACGCGGCGCGGCAACCGCGATCGCGCCGTCCCATGGCGTATGCCATTGGTCCGTGCCAGGAGGAGACGAGATGCAGGGAAGGTTGTTCGAGCAACCGAGCCCTGTGATTCCCAGCGCGAAATGGGAGATCCTGATACCGAACGTGGGCGGGCTCCAGCTTTTCCCGTTATCCGTCGATACCGTGACCAGCGCGCGCCCTTGCTTCGGCGCGTCAGTCCTGCGTGCGGGGTACCAGTTTCTGTCCCCCAATGGCGTAAACACGGATCCGCCGGCATAGATCGTGCGATCGTCACCGATGGTGACCCAGGGCGCGTTGCAGTACCACAAGCCGGGCGCGGGCTCAGTGGGTAACTCGGGGTCGCCGGTGTTCTGCCTGAGGATCGGCATCAAATTCGTGTCGTGGAAGGTGTTGCCCCCGTCCGTTGAGACGGAGACATGGCAGTCGGCCGTGCGTTCGCCGGGGCCCGCGCCCGCGTTGGTATTGATCGGTAACCCGTACTCCCGCCACGCGACGGCCACCAAGTCGGGGTCACGGCGACTCACGGCAACTCGGTGGAAAGCGCTAGCCGAGTTCACCGTGAGTTGGCTTATGTTGACGAGCGAGATCTCCTTTCCGGGAGGACCGCCGGCCCAGGCGGAGCCGCTCATGAGTCCGATCGCGAGCAGGCTCGTCGCAACGAGGGACCGACTCGCAATGCGCCGAAAGCTGTATCGCGGCGAAACCGCCGACATTGATCTCTGATGCATACCGCCTCCTTGTCCAGGATGTCACTTCAGGACGCGCACGTTCGTGGTCGACGTCAACTTCTTCTGCACACCGTCGTGCATGAAGTTCGCGCTCACGGTCAGCGGCACCGCGTCGCCTGCGGGCACGTTGTTGTCGATCAACCCCTTGTCGAAGGTGATCTTCAGCTTCTTGCCGTTCGCGATCATCTCGGCCTCCTCGGCGGGGAACGTCTGAGTCGTCAGCGGTGCCGTGAGCTTCACATCGCCGTCGAACGTGTAGCCCGCCGGGACCCTGAACATCGCGATGATCGGACCCTTGACGTCGGTGAACCTTTCAGCTCGAAAGTCGAGCGTGTCGATCTCCAGTGCACCCGGCACCGACTCCGGGATGGCAGTGACTATCACCTTGCCGACCGGACGCGGGTCCGTGCAGTCGTTGTAGAAGTACTCGCCTTCCCGGTTGAACGTGTACTGCGCGGTTTCGCCCGGTTGCAGCCTGAAGTTGAACAGGCCCTCGAAGAACTGCGTCGCGCAGTGCTCCTTCAGGTTCGGAGAGTTCGGAAACGTCTCCACACCCGGGTTCCGGAACGTCACCGTCGTGCCCACCGGAACCGTCCGCACTGACGGCACCATCGATGAGGTCGCCGTGCTGTCCGGAGCGGAGTTGGCGTTGCCGTTCGAGCGCGCCATCCAGATTTCGTTGGGCGGCACGATGCCGGGGGCGGTGTTGTCCACCGGCCGACGCCAGTTTGCGATGGGTAGCGGGGCGGGGGCCTCTTGGCTGCCCGAGACGTAGACCGGATTGGAGCGCGGACCGGTGTGATACTTCGCCGTGCCGCCGAGCTTGAACGCCCACACGGCGTCGCCGTTCCCGCCCTGGGAGTACGGCTGGCTGCCCGCCATGTTCGTCGTCGCGATGTACTGCTCGTCGTTGATCTCGTACGAGATCGTGCCGGCCTGGCTCGGGGCGCCCATCTGGAAGCGCCACAACTCATCGCCGGTCGCGGCGTCCCGGCCGACCAACCAGCCGTCCATTTGCGTGTGGAATAGCAGGTCGGTGGCCGTGACCAGCGGGTTGTGCTGTCTCGAGAGGTCGAACTTGAGCGCCTTGTACCAGACGACTTTGCCGGTCGAGTTGTCGACCGCGAGGATGGCACCCGTCTGGTACCCGCCGATCTGCCGCAGGCCGTTGCCGCCTTGTTGCAGCGGGTGTCCGACGGGACTGTACGAGAGCCCGACATAGCGCAGGTTGAGCCTCGGGCTGATCGACGTGTTCGTCATGTCGTTGCCGCCGTTCTGGCCGGTCATCGACATTTGCACGAAGCCGTCGTACGAGCCGTCGTACATGCAGCCCAACCGCGGCGGTCCGACCAGGAACGGCTCGGTCGGGGTCAGATAGTTGGGCGTGCGCAAGACCAGCTTCAGCTGACCGGGGTTGGCCGCATCGGGCTCGGCCTGGTAGCCGTTCCAGTTCGGGACCATGCGATTCTGCAGGCCGGGGACGTCCGAGCCCAGGTTCTGCAACGCGACGCACTGCGGCATGTGCGGCTCTTGCAGCGGGAAAGGCTGCGTCAGCGCTGGCGCGTTACGAATGTCCGCCGGGACCGCACGGTATTCGATGGGCAGCGCCGGCTTGCCGTTGGTGCGATCCAGCGTGAACTGAAAGCCCGACTTGCTGCCGTAGAAGAGCACCTTTTTCAGCTGACCGCCGATCATCACATCGGCGAGCGCCGGCGGAAGGGCGTTGTCCATGTCCCAGATGTCGTGACGGACCGCTTGGAAGTGCCACTTGTATGCACCGGTCTTGAGGTCCAGCGCGACCAGCGAGCTGCCGAACAGGTTGTCGCCCGGCCGGTTCTGGCCGTTCTGCGAGTTGTTGCAGCTGCGCACGTTGCCGAACGCCTGGTACAGCAGCCCGAGCTCGGGATCGATGGTGGGGTGCTGCCATGCCGTCGCCCCGCCGGTGAGATAGCAGTTGTTCGGCGTGTCGTTGGGCGTGACCTCCGTGGTCCACGTATCGCCGGCATCGAAAGTGTTGCCGTTCACGTCGGTGAACACGCTTCCGTGCGGATAGGTGCTGAAGAAATGCCACACCAGGGCGCCGTCGCTCGCCCGCAGGGCGAAGACCGAGCCACGCGAGGAGTCGTTCGTGCCTTGGTAGACCAGGCCGTCGTAGTACGTCGTGCGGACCTTGGCAATGCCCCCCAGCGTCGCGCCACCGGGGGCGGTGGGTTGCACCGCCCAGACGATCGCGCCCGTGTCCTTGTCGAGCGCCACGACGCGGTTGCCGGCGGCCGTGGTGAAGACCTTACCCTCGCCCACGCTCACGCCGCGGTGCTGGTTGTTGCCACCGAAGCCGTTGGCCGCGACCGACGGCTGCCACTTCCATTTGACGGCGCCGGTGGCGCCGTCGAGCGCGATGACGCCGCCACTGGGCGTGTCCAGATACATGACGCCGTCGACGACGATCGGGATCGTTTGTTGCGCCGTGGCGTTGTTGCCGGGACCCGGCACCGGCGTGGTCACCGGCTCGGCGGAAACGTGGGTCACCCACGCCGGGCCCAGTTGTTCGATGTTCTTCTTGTTGATCTGGGTCAGCGACGTGTACCCCCAGCCGCCGAGGTTGCCGGTGGTATAGGGCCAGTCTTCACCGGCGGGCGAACAGCAGTTTTCAGGGAGTGCCGCCCCGATCGCGAACTCGGCATAGACCAGCGGAGCGCCGACGGTGACCGCCAGCACTGCGCATAAGCGACTCATTCTCATGGGACTCCTCGATTTCGTTTGGAGATGACCGACAAGAGCGATCTTGTCGCCTCGCGATGGTGTCATTCACGCGGCAAAAAAACGCGGGTGACATGTTTGGTTGCGCCCCGCGCCGGCACGACCCGCCGCGAGGCCATCGACTTGATCCTCCGGGCTGCAGTAAGCTGAAAGCCCCGTCCGCAACGGCGGGGCTTTTTCGCCGGGAGGGCGCACGGCCATGCTGGGAAGCGCGGCGATGGTGCTGTCGTTCGATATCGAGCCGGCGGCGGCAGTCGAGCACGATGAATGGCACACGCGCGAGCATCTGCCCGAAAGGCTCGCGATCGACGGTTTCCTCCGTGGCTCGCGCTGGAGAGCTCTCGAAGGACTCCCGCGCTATCTCGTCGTCTACGAGGTGGCTGAGCTCGCCGTACTGAGTTCCGCGGCGTATCAGGAGCGCCTCAACAATCCCACGCCCTGGACCCGCAGCTTGATGAAAAGCTACCGCGACATGCGCCGCGGGTTTTGCCGCCTCGAGGCGAGCGTCGGGAGCGGCCTCGGCTGCGCAACCAGCCTGGTCCGCTTCGCGCCCGCGATGGGGCGCGAAGAGGCGCTGCGCGCCTGGCTCACGGGCCGAGTCCTGCCGCAGTTGGCAGAGTCACCGGGCTTTGCCGGCGCATATTTGCTGCGTGCTGCGGCTACACCGGCGATGACCGCGGAGCAGGAGATTCGCGGCCGCGATCACGGGCTCGACTGGGTGCTGCTTGCGATGAGCCACTGTGTGGAAGCGATGGCGAAGCTGGATCCCGGCCGTTTCGTCGAGGCCGGGGCGGCTGAGCCGCCAATTACGCAGGCTTATGGTCTGCAGTATGCGATTTCGCGCGAGGACCTTGCTACTTC
>WNEL01001424.1_pt1 | contig 10586 bp, 10 predicted proteins | sample 5399991 | NCBI WGS metagenome assembly WNEL01 (sample SAMN13153325, study PRJNA577476) | soil metagenome | isolation source: 20 cm grassland meadow soil pre-rain plot 2 | place: USA:California | collected 2015-09-08
AAGGACCAGCCCGCGGTCGTAGCGACCCAGGTAGTTGGTCCGGTTGCGCACTCCGAGGGTCACCCCTCCGAAGTCGTTCGACCACACCACCGGCATCCAGGCGCTCACGAGCTTGTCCCGTCGCGCGGCTTCGCGGGTCGGGTCGTCGAGGCGATAGGCGACGGGTCGCCCGCTCAAGAACGCGTGCTCACGGTTGTTCAGCAGGTTGTAGTCGTGGGTCCGGCCGCGTGGGTCGAGCACGAGGCGCCCGGGCCGTCGGGCCGTGGTGAACGCCACGACCTCACTCAGCGGCTCACCGGTGGCGCGCGCGTAGATCGTGTCGCGGTCACCGATCTCGACGGGCATCCGGCCGTCGCCCTTCCGCTCGATGGTCACCGTGGTGTGCCAGTGGCCGTCCGGCAGCTGCCGCCGCGCCACCTTGCGCAGCCGGTAGTCGAACAGGGGCGTGGCGTGCAACCATTCGCCGAACAGCCATTTCAGATCCTGGCCAGACACGTCCTCGGCCACGCGGCGGAACGCGTCCTCGTCCACGTGCTTCAGCTTCCAGCGGGCGAAATACGCGCGCAGGATGCGCCGCATCGTCTCGTCACCCACCACGTAACGCAGCTGCTCGTAGAAAAGGTGCGCCTTGGAGTACACCATTTCCTGGTAGACGACGAAGTCTCGGAAGCGCTCGCTCACCGTGGAGACGGGCTCACTCCAGCGGTCGAGGTCGAGGCCCAGCACATCGGGCTCGGTCGCGTCGTACGACGGCGGTGCCCCGTGCCGTTCGAAGAACCACCCTTCCTGGAAGTCCGAGAATCCCTCGTCGAGCCACCCTTCGCGCCACTCGTTGTTGGCGAGCTGGCCCATGGTGTACTGGTGTCCCGACTCGTGCACGATGAGCCCGATGGACGCGCTCCCGTCCATGATCATCATCGGGAACTCCGTGCCGCCGCCCTCGATCCGGTGCACGTTGCTGAGCTGGGGCCATTGATACTTGCCGAACAGCGAGTCGAGCCATGCGAGGGCCAGCGCAGTGTAGCGGACCGCGATCCCGCCACCCCAGGTGGCCCGGTCATTGGGCAGATACAGTACACGCACCACGGCGTCGCCGTAGCGCCCCTGCTCGTAGACGTAGTCCGGGTTGAGCGAGAAGGCGAAATGGTGCACCTGCTCGGCGTGGAAGCGAACACATTTCCGCCCCGGTGCCGTGTCGCGACATCGAGGCGTGGTTCGTGGTGCGCGGTACCAATCGCGCTGATAATCGATCTGTAGCGCGCGATCGGCCCTGGCTTTTTCCCAGCCCGGATCCCCTTCGACAGGCACTCCCGTCGCGCCGACCACCTGATCCGCGGGCAAGTCGAGCGTGACGTCGTAGGTGGCGAACTCGCCGTAGAACTCGCCCGCCGGATAGAGCGGGTGGTCTTCCCAGCCGTAGCGGTCGTACACCACGACCTTGGGATACCATTGGGCAAAGTCGAAGCGCCGGCCCTGCCGCCCCTGGCGGCGTGGGAGGGTCGAGGGGCGTGCCCGCCAGTCGATCTCGACCACGAGCGAGTCACCCGGCGGAAGGGACCGCGGGAGGGTCCAGTGCGCGATGGTCGAGTCCGGGGCGTACGGATAGTCGGGCCGCCGCTGCTCTCCCATGACGGTGGCGTTCGTGATTCGCTCGAACGCGAAATCGGGGTCCTTGAGGTGTTGAAACCGGTCCCGCTGCTCGGCCGAGTCGGCGGCGGCCCAGCGCGATCCGGGGCGGAACGCGTTCAAGTACTGGTGGACGAAGAACTCGCTCAGGGTGTCGGGCGACCGGTTGACGTAGGTGATGCGGACGTGCCCCGTGAGCACGCCCGACGGTTCGTCGAGCGACGCGGTGATCTGATAGGCGACCTGCTGTTGCCAGTAGCCGGTCGTGTCGGACCCGAGCAGATGAAGCAGCAGTGGGAACATGGAGGGGGAGAAGCTACAGCGGCCCCGGCGTTCTGGGGAGCCGGGAAGGCTCTCGTCCTTTACCTTATCTGGACTGGGAGGGAGATGGACTAAAACAAAATGAAGGGAGCGAGTGCGCGATGGTGCATGTGAACTACCTGGCCGTCCTGGTGGCGGCCGTCGCCGCGTTTGTCCTCGGCTGGCTGTGGTACAGTCCCCTGCTGTTCTTCAAGCCGTGGATGCGGCTGCGCGGCATGGACCCCGACGCGGCGATGGCGGGCGCGAAAATGCCCGTCGGAAAGCTCGTGATCGAGTTCGTGCGCTGCCTGATCCTCGCCTGCGTGATCGCACGCCTCGTGGCCCTCCTCGCCGTCGGCAGCTGGATGGGCGCCGTGCACGTCGGCTTCTTCCTGTGGATCGGGTTCCCGGTGGTCATCCTCACGGGCTCGGTCCTCTGGGAGAACATCCCGTGGAAGGTAGCGGCGATCCATGCGGGCGACTGGCTGGTGAAGATGCTGGTGGTGCCGATCATCGTGGTCCTATGGCAAGCGTCTTGAGCGTCGCGTCCGCCGCTCTGCCGAGTGAAAGGAGAAAGGCATGCGCCTCGCTGTAGCTGTCTTCCTGCTTCTGATCGCGGCGCCGCCGCTCGCAGTTGCGCAAACGTCTCAGTTCGACGGAGAGATCCGGGCGGCGGCGGCCCTCCAGCTCGCCGCACGCTCCGTCCCCGGCAGTCCCGCACCCTCCTACCTCGCCGCCGACGCCCTTGCACTGCGACGCCGTAGCCAGAAGCAGACCGGCGTCACCTTGATGCTGATCGGCGGTGGAGCCGTGCTCGTGGGCGCGCTCGCCGGGGGTAGCGGGGGGACCGTGCTGATCGTCGGTGGCGTAGTCTGCGCGGGCTACGGGTTCTATCTCTACACCGAGTGACGGCTATCCCAGAGGGCACTACTGCCCCGTTCAGAAGCTGGGCGCGAAGCTCACCTGCCACCGGAACGCGAACCGCGTGCTGCCCTGCGGGTCGTCGGCGGCGAGATTCCAGCGATTCACGGCGAACGGCACCTCGAAGCGAATCGTCCACGCGAGCTCCTTGATGCGGTGCTGCGTCACGATCCCGAGGCCCCCGTCGTACAGCGTGGTGTACCAGCGCCCCGGCGACGACGACGGCACCGCGACCGTGTCCGCGAGCCCCAGGTCGAGGAACGATTCGAGCGCCACTTCCCGCACGAGACCAGCGCCACGCCGCATGACGGCGCGCGTGAGCTCGAGATTCACGCCGATCGCCCAGCGCCCGCCGAGGTCGTTGCGAAACCCCCGCAAGTTGGGCCCTCCGGGTGAGTGATAGTAGAATCCCGGCCGCACCAGCAGCGCGCCACGGCTGTGGAGGAACGGGTTCGGGAACGTCTCGTACGGGTCGGCCCCGGCGATGGGAATCCGCAGCTGCCGCACGGGTCCCGACGGACCGACGAACGCGCCGCCGAACACGCGCGCCCCAAACCGCCCCCAGCGTCCGATGGCCGTCCGCACGCTGGTCTCGCCCGTGAGACGGAGGAACCCCCGGTAGTGATACTGAGACGCCGGCGCGCCGCCCGGCGCGAGGTTCTGGTACACTACGCCTCCCGTCAACCCGACGCCCGCGCGCCACACCGCGTCGCCGTGCCGCGCAGTGGTGGAGAGCCAGGGGGTGAGGGCGAGTGAGCCGGCATTGTCCCACAGACGCGGATCGAGGTAGCCGAGGTTGGTCGTGGCCATCCACTGGAGGTCGAGCCCCGACTGGGTCCGGGCGAACGAGAGTTTTGCGCCGGTCCGTCCCTCGATGGACCAGGCCGCAACGCTCGTCGCGACGCGCGGCCACAGGCCGGAGAGCGGGTTGTTCCAGCGGGCGTACAGGCTGACCGAGCTCGTGGCAGTGCTGCTCGTCGCCGTCGACGCGACGAACAACCCACGCTCCGCGTCGTCGCGGCACGCGGGCCGCGCCCGCACGCCCACAGTGACCCCCCCGTAGTCGTTCGACCAGAGCACCGGCATGACCGGCGGCTGCAGCCGGTCCTGCGCCCGGTGAGGTGCGCGTGGTGGCGCCGAGTCGGTTGCCGTCGGACACTGCCCCGGCCGCGGGTGGCCTGCTCCCTGAACGAGGAGGTGAAGCGAGAGAGGGAGGGACAGTCGAGCGACCGTCAGCACGACAGGAAGTGGAACCATGGTTGCCGTGCCATAGGGCAAACTTCGCGCCGAGCGGCAGCCTGCACGAATCCGATGCCGCTCGCGCGATTCGGACGCCGCTCCTGCTGCAGTGACTCCACACCTTGGGGCTTCCAACCCCGACAAGGAGTCACAATGCAGCACTATACATCACGGGCTGCGGCGCTCGTCGTCCTGGCGGCGCTCGCTTGCTCCGAGAATCCTCCCGGTACGCCGCCCGACGAAGGCGCGGCGATCGTTCCTCCTTCCGAAGGGGCGGCGACGCCGCCCGAGCAGCTGGCGCGATCGCTGGCGCTGGCACTCGGCGACGCCGCGTTCCGGGCGCACGTCAAGGCCGAGCTCGATCGCTCGCCGTTCCGCGAGCACAAGCTCCCGTTCCAGCGCTTCCTCGCGGCGGAGCGCGGGCCGGCGCTGGCCGCCATGGCGCGCGATGCCCAGCGCGCGATTCCGCTCGAGATGTACCTCCCGGTCTCGGAGCACCGCCGCACCTGGACCGGCGGAGCCAACGTCCTCGTGGCGACCGCGATGGCCGACCACGACGCGCCGGTGGCGTTCGACCTGAAGGGCAACCGGCTCGTGCTCGATCCCGAGCGGCCCCCCACGACACCCGTGATCGCCGTGGTCCCCGTGGAGACCGACTTCTCCGCCTCGCCAGCAGCCATCGAGTGCCTCTCCTGCGACGGGGGAGGGGGAGGGGGAGGGTATTACCCGCCGCCGCCCCCGCCGCCCGCGCCGCCCGCCCCGGGGCTCTACCTCACCAAAGCCCATTTCGTGCAAGATTTTGAGGGCTGGTTGAAAGGGGCGCCGGAATTTGAGGCGCATATCCTCGGCCAGAAGGGGCAGACTGATTCCCTCACCGACTATCAATGCGCCGGCGAGAGGCAACCCGCGCCGTACTACTTCGATCAGAACGGTCTCGATTGGAGTGGGAGCGTCATGCTGTTCAGCAAGGCGCAGCTCGATGCCTACAACGCGGCGCACCCGAGCCAGAACATCCGCGTGTTCTTCGTGGAGGACGACGACACGGCGTGTCAGATCAAGGCGAACCGGGACATCATTGGCAACCTGTTCAAGGCGGTGGACGGCGCCTACAAGGCGATCACCGCGGGAAACGACTCGAGTGACATCATCACAAAGCTGTACAAACGTGCCAATGCCTTTCAGAAGCTCTGGTCCGCGGTCGCGTCGTTCTTCAACACCAACGATGAGCTGGTGGGCAACGCGGTCGAGGACGTGGTCGTGGGAATCTCGTATCCCGGCTACAACTGGATCGTGAAGGGCGAGAGCAACGCAACCAACGGCTGGATTAACCTGGGGATGAAGTGATGCGACCGCTTCCCGTCACCCTGCTCACGTTTGGCCTCGCTGCGGGCCCGCATATGGGCGCAGCGCAGTGGAGCCTGTCGGCCGACGTTGGCGTCGCCTACTTCGGCGGCACGTCGCGCGATAGCGCCGGCGCCACCGTCGGCCCCTACCGGCCCACGACCTTTGCCGTCCGTGTGGACCATGGGGATGGACCGGTACGCTTCGGGCTGCACGTGCTGTATGCGGAGCCCGGCCTCGCTGGGAAGCAGGGTGACCTCGCCTTCGTGCAGTCCGGCGTGCTCTCGTTGTGGGAGATCGTGCCGCAGGTCGCCGTGCGCGTGGTCCGGTTTGGGACCGGCGTGGAAGGGCGCATCGAGGCGGGCCCCGCGTTCGACCTTTGGGAGTTCGACAACGAGCAGCGCAATCGGGTCGGTGCGCGCGGCGCGGTGGCGCTCCAATGGCCGCTCGCCCGCTCGCTGACTGGGTCGCTGCGCGTCGGAGGAGTCTGGAGCGAGTCAGTTGCGGATCCGGGCGACGTGCCCGCCGGCGTCGAGCGCGTGACCACGCGACGGTTCGACGTCGCGATCGGGTTGCGGTACACGTTGTAGATACGGAACACGGCGGCCCGGGCATGGCTCGGGCCGCCGCTTTCCTTCCCCCCCCTGCGACGGCGGAGCCTAGAACGAGACGCCGCCGAGCCCGTCGAGCCCCGTATTGCTGCCCGCAATCACCGTCAGCGGCGTCGAGACGCCGCTCGCCCCCGCCGCGTAGACCACGACGCTGTGGTTCCCGAAGCTCGCGACGTGAACGTTGCCCGCGTCATCCACAGCGATCCCGACCGGGAAGGGGAACACGAAAGCAAGATCCGGTAAGTTCCCGACGAAATCCGTGATGATGGTGTTCACGGGCGGGACATCCCCGTCGGCCGTCGCACCGTAGATCGTGATGTCCGCCGGGAAGGCGTTGGCGTTGGGGACATAAATGTTCCCCGCGGCGTCGAGCGCGATGCCCGCCGGTGAGACCAAGCCGGTGTTGTCACCCGCGATCCTCCGCAGCGGCGTCGCATTGCCACGCGCCCCGCTCGCGAACACTTCGATGCTCTGATCGGAGCCGGCGAAATCACCTTGGTTGGTGACGTAGATCCGGCCCGACGCATCGAGAGCCAGGCCGCTGGGCGAGGTGAGCCCCGTGTTGCTGCCAACAATGGTATCCCTCGGGGCGACGTCTCCGTTGGCCCCCGGCGCGAAGATCGTGATGCTGTTTGCGCAATGGTTGGCGACGTACAGACTGCCCTGGGCATCGATGGCGAGGGCGAACGGATCGCACAGCCCCGTATTGCCGCCGGCGATCACCGCCCTAGGCGCGGCGTCGTCGGTTGCCCCCGGCGCGTACACGGTGATAGTGGAGACGTCGCCGTCGAAGTTGGCGACGTAGATGTTGCCACGCCCATCCAGGGTGACCGCGACGGGGAAGTCCAGCCGCGTGTTGCTCCCCGCGATCACGGCGCTTGGGGTCGCATTCCCCAGGGAGCCCGGAGCGAAGACCATGACGCTGTTTCCGCGCCCGTTGGCAACATACAGGGGTTTCGCGACGACGCGCGGCGTGACGGTCACGCTCACGGTGGCTGAGAGCCCGGCGCTCGCCGCCGCCACCATGGCCGTGCCGGGCGTAGCGCCCGCCGCGAAGGTGGTCGCCGTCGTGCCCGTTCCAGCCGTTTGCCCGCTCGTGGGATCGAGCGGTGGGGTTCCCGCGACGCCGCTCGGTGGCGTGGTCGTCACCGCCCATGTCACGGCAGCCCCACCGAGGGGGACCCCGTGCAAATTCTGCATCGTGGCCGTGACGAGATCGGTGCCGCCGGTCGTGATGCTCGCGCTGGCCGCGTTCACGGCCAGGCTGCCGGCGATGCCGGTCTCGATCCGAAAGCGAATCGGCAGGGTGCGTCCATCGCTCAGTACCACGACGTCGCCAGTGGCGAGTTCCTTCACCTGCCCCGGCGTCGTCGTGAGCAATACGTCGGCGAACCCGAGCTCTCGCCGGGCGCCGCTCGCGCCCGCCGTGACGTGCACGCGATACGTGTTACCCGGGACGAATCCCTCGAGCTTGGTGTCCCAGTTCACGTGGTACGTTGCGCCCGTGAGATCGATACTGATCGCGGGCGTGCTGGCGGTGGTGTAGACCACAATCGCGGGAGTCGCGCCGGCGCTCGATCCGCCACAATCGACATCCGGTCCACTGCTGACGTCGCAGATGGCGACCTGCGGGTTGAGCGTGACGATGTCGGCATCGAAGGTCCCGGTGACGGCTGGTAGGGCCACGATCGGTGGCAGGAAGAAGAAGCCCGCTGTGCCCGCCAGGTGGGCGGCGTCGGAGATGTCGAACTGCGGCCGGTTGCGGGGTGCCGTCGGCCTGTCTGCGGAGGAACAGGCACCGACCACGATGAGCGAGGAGAACACCCACCGTCCCGTCGGACCACGAAGGAGTTGCTTCATAGCAACCTCCATCGAGAAGACCTAGGGCATCTGCTATCGTGTGAAGGATTACACAAATGTGAGGCGCGCGGAAGTGGCCCGCGCCCCTTTTCCTCCGCGAGTGCTCACTCTCCCGCCAACATTTTCCTCCGCAGCACCGCCAGCTTCCGCCGGATCGAGCCGTCGTAGATGCGATCCCCGACCCGCACCACCACCCCGCCCAGAATGCCGCGATCGGCCCGGAAGTGGGCCCGCACGTCCTTCCCGATCGCCGTCGACAGCCGCTCGATGATCAGCTTCTCGATCCTCGCGTCCGGCTCCTCGGTGAGGGTCACGCCGGCGTGCACGCGATCGAGCTTCAGGTCCACCAGTACCTGGTACTGCTGCGCCATCTCTTCCAGGAGCCCCTGGCGGCCGCGCCGCACCACCGCCTGCAGGAATTTGACGAATTCGGCGGGCGCGAGGTCACCGAGCGCGCGCGCCAGCAGCGCGGCCTTGGTGGCCTTGGAGACGCGGGGCGACTCGAGCACCACCGCAATCCGCTCGTCCGCGCGCACCGCTCCCGCCACCGCGTCGATGAGGTGACCGGTGCGCTCGATCTCGGCCGCGCCGCGCATTTCAGCGGCGAGCAACAGGGCCTCGGCGTAGTTGCGGGCCACGACGGCGTTCTTCACCGCCGCTGCTCCAGGCTCGCCAGGTACTCCATAACGAGCTTGCGGTTGGCATCCGAGTCGAGGTTCGCCTCGACCAGCTTCGACGCGGCCGCGATCGAGAGGTCCACGGCCTCGCGCCGCAGCTCGAGGATCGCCTGCAGCTTCTGCGTGTCGATCTCCTTCTTGGCCCGCGCCAGCAGCTCTTCGTACTGCTCGCGCGCCTGCGCGAGCAGCGTCTGGCGCTCCTTCTCCGCCACGCCCCGTGCCTTGGTGATCATCTCCTGCGCCTCGGCTTTCGCCGTGGCGATCATGCTCCGGTGCTGCTCCAGCAGCCGCGCCGACTCGGCGCGAGCCCGCTCCGCCTCCTCGAGCTGCTGCTGGATGCGGCGCTCCCGGTCCTCCACCGCCTTGAGGATCGCAGGCCAGCCGAGCCGCCACAGCAGGGCCAGGAGAATCCCGAAGACGACGAGCGTCCAGAAGATCAGCCCGGTGTTGATGGAAAAGGGCGTGAACTCTTCTTCCTGGACGAGCAGCCGCAACAGCGTCGGCATCTACGGAAGCAGCTTGAAGAGCAGCGCGAACACGAGCGACGCCAGGCCGACGCCTTCGATGAGGGCCGCGGTCAGGATCATGGCGCCGCGGATGTCGCCCGACGCCTCGGGCTGCCGTGCGATCGCCTCCACCGCCTGGCCGCCGATGCGGCCGATGCCGAGCCCCACACCGATCACCGCGAGGCCGAGCCCGAGTCCCGCGCCGAGCAGGGCGTTCGCATTCTTGGCCGCGGCGGCGATCTCCGCCCCCGATGGTTGCTGCATCAGCGTCACGAGATCTACCATGGTCTCCCCAATAGCGAACGGTTAATGCGCGTGCTGCATCATGCCGATGAAGACCGACGTGAGCAGCGCAAAGATATAGGCCTGCAGAAACGCCACCAGCAGCTCCAGCAGCATCATGAACGTCACGAACGCCACCGATCCCGCCGCCACGCCCCAGTTGCCGAACAGGAAGATCAGGCCGAGCAGCGCCAGCACCACGAAGTGCCCCGCCGTCATGTTGGCGAACAGCCGCAGGCACAGCGCGAACGGCTTCACCAGCTTCCCGATGATCTCGATCGGCGTCATGATCAGCGCCATCAGCACCGCGCCCAAGCCCTTCATCCCGGGCGGCACGAACACGATCGTCTTGAGGTAGCCCTTGGGGCCGAGCGCCACGAGCCCCGAGATCTCGATCGTGAGGAACGCCGTTAGCGCCAGGGCGCCCGTGACGGCGAGGTTGCCCGTGGCCGTCGCCCCCCAGGGAAACAGCCCCAGCAGGTTGCAGTAGAGAATGAAGAAGAACAGGGTCAGCACGTAGGGGGCGAAGCGCTCGCCGCCGTGGCCGATGTTGGCGACCGCGACGTCGTTCCTGACGAACAAGACCAGCGCCTCTACACCAGCGCCGAATCCGCGGGGCGCCCGGCCCTCGCGGTGGCGCCGCTCCACCTGCCGGCCCGCGTACCAGATCGTGAGGAACACCAGGAGCGCCGCGGCCAGCATGAACACCACGTGCTTGGTGGGGGAGACGTCGATCCCGAACAGCTTCCAGCCGGTGGGTAATTTCCACTCGCCGAGCCCGAACGGCAGCTCCACCACGTGCGAATCGGACGTGTGGGCGAAGATCACCGCGCCGATGTCGGGGCCTTGGAGGGTCATTTGAGCACCCGGGTTTCCGTGAACAGCAGCGGCAGCAGCACGCCGAGGAAGCCCAGCGACGTGGGGAGCGGCGGGAGGGTGGCGCGGTGGGTCGCCACCACGGCGAGCAGCGCTCCCAGGGCCAGCGCGCGCACGCCCATGCCGCCGAGCCAGCGCGCCATGAACTGGGGCTGCGGGGCGGTCATCGCGGGCCGCAGCATCGCGACCGCGGCCAGCTGCGCGACGAGCGCCACGCCTCCACCCAACGCTGCCGGCCAGCCCCCGATGAGTCCTACCACAACTACCAGCCCCGCCCCCACCACCAGCACCGTGCGAAGCGCCCTCACCCCGTCCGTCCCCGTCCGCCTCTGTCCGCCCCTGTTACG
>WNEL01001426.1_pt1 | contig 10577 bp, 9 predicted proteins | sample 5399991 | NCBI WGS metagenome assembly WNEL01 (sample SAMN13153325, study PRJNA577476) | soil metagenome | isolation source: 20 cm grassland meadow soil pre-rain plot 2 | place: USA:California | collected 2015-09-08
GGTTGGACGCCGTGATGACGCGCACGTCCACCCGGACCGTGTCCTTGCCCCCAACGCGCTCGAACGCCTGCTCCTCGAGCGCCCGGAGGACTTTCGCCTGCGTCTTGAGACTCATGTCGCCGATCTCGTCGAGGAAGAGCGTGCCGCCGTCCGCGAGTTCGAACTTGCCGCGGCGGCGGGCCAGCGCCCCGGTGAACGCGCCCTTCTCGTGGCCGAAGAGCTCGGACTCGATCAGCTCCTCCGGGATCGCGGCGCAGTTGACCTCGACGAACGGCCGCTCGCGCCGCGCTGACCGCGCGTGGATGGCGCGCGCGACCAGCTCCTTGCCGCTGCCGTTCGAGCCGCGGATGAGCACGCGGCCCGTGGTCGGGGCGGCGGTGGTGATCTGCTCGCGGAGCCGGCGGATCGGCGCGCTCTCCCCGATGATCTCGGTGCGCTCGGCGAGGCTCTCGCGCAGGACGGCGTTCTCGCGCGCGAGCCGCGCGTGCTCGAGCGCCCGCGTGACGGTGAGCAGCATCTTTTCGAGCGAGAGCGGCTTCTCGATGAAGTCGTACGCGCCGAGCTTGGTGGCCTTCACGGCGGTCTCGATCGTGCCGTGCCCGGAGATCATCACGACGACCGCGTCGGGCCGGACGCGCTTGAGCTCGGCGAGCGTCTCGAGCCCGTCCATGCGCTCCATCCAGATGTCGAGGACGGTGAGGTCTGGCGGCTCGTCGGCGACGACCCTGAGCGCGTCCGCACCGCTGCCGACAGCGGTGACGCGGTACCCCTCGTCTTCCAGGACGCCGCGCACCGACGCCTGGATCGCGGGCTCGTCGTCGACGATCAGGATATGCTCGCCGGCCATCGGCTAGGCCTCGACCGGCGCGGGGGTGCGCGACACGGGCACCTCGATGATGAACCGGCTCCCTCGCGGCTCGTTGTCCTCCACACGGATCGTGCCGCCGTGCTCGGTGACGATCTCCCAGACGATCGGGAGCCCGAGCCCCATGCCCTCGGCCTTGGTCGAGAAGTAGGGCAGGAAGAGCTTCTCTTTGTCCTCGGGACTGATGCCGGGTCCGGTGTCGGTCACGATGATCCGAGCGTGATCGGTCTCGGGAACGTGGGCCGTCCTGACGCTGACCTCGCCGGCTCCCCCCACCGCCTCGACGGCGTTGTCCACGAGGTTCAGCACCGCGCGCTTGATGTGATCGGGGTCCACCTCCACCGGGGGCAGGTCCTCGGCGTGCCGCGTGAGCAGCGTGACCGCCGGTTGCGCCTCCCGATAGAGCGCCACCACGGACTCGACGAGCGGCCGGAGGTCCGTGAGCCGCGGGGCCAGGGTCGGCATGCGGGCGAAGCGCGAGAATTCGTCGACGAGCCGCCGCAGGCCCTCGACCTCGTCGATGATCGTCCCGGTGCACTCCGCGACGAGCTGCGCGTCCTCGCCCGCGCTCCGGGCCAGCCGCCGGCGGAGCCGCTGGGCGGAGAGCTGGATGGGCGTCAACGGGTTCTTGATCTCGTGCGCGATCCGTTGCGCCACCTCCCGCCAGGCGGCCACGCGCTGCGCCTTCAGCAATTCCGTGAGGTCATCGAAGACGACGACCGCGCCGGTATACTCGCCTTCCGGCCCCCGCAGCGCGGTCGCCGAGGCGAGCAGCGAGAGCGTCGTGGAGCCGCGTCGCAGGTGGAGCTCCTGCTCGACGGCCCCCGCCTTCGGGCGCCGCGTGCGCTGCACGAGCCCCGCCACCTGACGGACGTCGGGGCCGGCGAAGACCTCCTCCAGGAGCCGGCCCACGGCCCCCTCGGTCACGCCGAACATGCGCGCGGCGGCCCGGTTGATGGTCGTGAGCCGCCCGAGCGGATCGAACGACACGACGCCACTCGAGAGCGCCTCGAGCACGGTCTCGGTGTAGCGACGGCGGTCCTCGAGCTCGGTGTGCTTGTCCGAGAGGTCGAGGTACGCCTCCTCCAGCCGGCGATTGGACTCGGCCAGGTCGTCGGTCATTCGGTTGAACGACTGCACGAGACCGCCGAGCTCGTCATTGGCGCGCGCCTGGACCTTGTAGCTCAGGTGGCCGGCGGCCACCTCGCGTGTGCCCTCGGCGAGCTCCGCGATAGGCCCCGTGATCCCGCGGGCCAGATAGAGCCCGAACCAGGCGAACGAGAAGACCACGATCAGCGTCATCAAGAGGAACAGCAGGATGTAGATGCCCTTGATCGGGGTCTTGAGGAGCTTGACCTGCTTGTATTCCTGGAACGCCTGCGAGATGTTGCGAACCCGCGCCTCGAGCCGCTCGGAGACGTGCGTGGCGACCACGATGACGCCGGCGACGCGCGGCTCGGCGCCGCCTCGCTGCGACCAGATCGGCATGAAGGCCTCGATGAGGTCTCCGGACTGGAGCTCGCGGACGGTCGTCACCTCCTGGCCGGCCAGCGCCCGCTTGAGCTGGCTCTCGTTCACGTCGCGCGTCGGTTGGTCGCCGAGCACCGGGTCCCGCACGTGCACGAACTCCTGCCCCTGCGCGTTGAAGACGGTGATCGCGCTGATCCCGAGCTGCTCCTGCGCGTCGACCAGGTACGTCGCGAGGGCCGCGCGCCGCGCTCCGCCGAGGAGGCCGTCGCGGTCGACCACGCGGCCGATGTGCTGCGCGTGCCGGAGCGCGGTCCGCTCGAGGTTGTTGTAGTACGTCTGCGCCACCGCGAGCGCCTGGTCGAGCGGGCGCTCCACCTGCGGCTTAAACCACCCCTCGATCGACTTGTTGATGAAGTTCGACGCGATGAGGAAGATCAGGATCGCCGGCGCGAGCGAGAGCGACAGGAAGGCGAGCACGAGCTTGGTCTTGAACTTCGCGCCGATGACGTTCTGCCGCCGCTCGAACCAGAGCTTGATCAGGTTCCGGCACAGCAGCACGACCAGCAGCAGGAGGACGATCAGGTTGAGGTTGAGGAGGGCGAAGACCGTGATGTTGGAGGCGAGGGGGAGATCCGGCGCGTAGACGCCCGTGTCCACGAGGTTCGCCGCGCCGACCAGGAAGAGGAACCCCGCGATGATCAGGAGGTTGCGCTTGCGCCGGTTCGCTTCGCTGAGCAGCGGCACTATTGCACCCGCTGGATCGTGCGGTAGTCGGACTGGCGCGAGGTCTGCTCGGCCGTGCCGGCCAGCCGCGAGAGGAAGGTGTTCTCCCCGTTGAGCGCCGCCTCGGCGTTGACCCGGGCGTAGATCACCGCGTTGGGGTCGAGCGCGCTGGCGGGCGTCATCTTGAGGCCGCGTAGCTCGGAGAGGACGCGCTGAGCGTCGCGGACGTCGCGCGTGATATGCACCGGCCGCACCTCGCCCTTGAGGGACGTGACCCTGAATTCTTTGGTCACCACGTTGTAGACCAGGCTGCGCTCGACCAGTTGCACCGTCAGCCGCTGGTCGCGCCAGTGGCGGTTGTACTGCCAGAGCTCGACCGTGAACCGGACGTGCGCCGGGATGCCGCTCTGGATTCCCTCCTGGAACGCGTCGGGGACGGCGCCGAACAGCACGACGTGGACCGTCACCTCATGGTCGTTGAGGAAGACGGCGAGTTCGTTGATGCGCAGCTCGGCGCGCGCGGGCGCGGCGATCGCCAGCGCCAGCGCCGCCGGAAAGAGTGAGCGCTTTATGTAGAAAGCACGCATACGACGGAAGAAGCATTATAGCGTGGGCGGGCGGCGGGTCCGCCGCTCAGATGGCGGCGAGGCCGGAGGCGCGTACCTGCGGCAGGACTCTGAGGACAGCGCCCGCGGGCCGCCGCTCGATGCCGAGGGCGCGCTGGATCGCGAGCACGAGCTCGACGTTGAGCGTGTGGCCTCCGTTGCGCGCGACGACGTGCGCGAGGATCGGACGGCCGAGCAGCGCCAGGTCGCCGATGAGATCGAGGATCTTGTGCCGGACGAACTCGTCTCGGTAGCGCAGGCCGTTGAGCGGGCCACGGTTCGCGAGCACGACCGCGTTGTCGAGCGAGCCGCCGCGGGCGAGCCCCTTCTTCCGCATGATCCCGAGGTCTTTGAGGAACCCGTAGGTGCGCGCCGGCGCGACGTCGTCGGCGAAGGAGCGCTCCGAGCCGGGCGTCCAGGACAGAACCTGCGTGCCGATGGCCGGGTGATCCACGTCGAGCGTGTAGCTGACCCGAAAGGTCGTCGACGGGAAGACGTGGATCCAGCGCCCCTCGCCCCCGACGCGGATCGGGGAGGGAAGGACGAGCGGCCGCCGGCGCGCCGACTGCTGGTTCCGTCCGGCGGCGGCGAGCAGCGTGACGAAGGGCTTCGCGCTACCGTCCAGCGCGGGGATCTCCGGCCCGTCCACCTCGACCTCGAGGTTGTCGATGCCGAGTCCGGCCGCGGCGGCCATCAGGTGCTCGACGGTCTGCACGCGCGTGCCGTTCTTCCCGATTGTCGTGGCGTAGTGCGAGTTGACCACACTCTCGGGAACGGCGGCGATCCGGTCGGTGCCGGCCCTGAACACGATGCCGGTGTCCGCTGGCGCTGGGGAGAGGGTGACCCTGGCCGGCTTACCCGAGTGGAGGCCGACCCCTTCCAGCGTGACCGACCTCTTGATGGTGTGCTGGCGCATAGAGCAGCCGGATATCGAGCAACCCCAATGCCACGGTTCCGACGAGTCTGTAAATGGCTGCCACTCCAGGGCTTCTCCGCCTGACCCGCACGAGGTCCGCGCCCTTCACGTCGCATCGATGACACGCGGTGGATGACCCAATGTCTCAAATGGGAGACAGCCCTAGACGTCCACGATCACGCTGACCTGGTGAAGCCCGTCGAGCTCCACGGCGCTCGCCTGATGAAGCGTTGCGGCCTTGACGACGGTGCCGGGTCGGTGGCGGCGTGTGTCGAACTGCTCGCCGTAGAGCACGCCGTGGACGACCGTATCGGTTGCCCCGAGGACCGCGACGCGGCGGACGACGAAGCCTTCGATCTCGTGCACGTAGAGGCACTCGTTGATCCAGCTGACGAGGAGCGTCTCGGGCGACCTCGCCTGCGCGCGGACCTCACGATGCTCGCGTTCCTCGACCTCGTCGGGCGAGACGATCAGCGCAAAGACGCCGAGCGCCGCCTGGGCGAACGCCTCCGCGCGCGTCGGACCCCACGCGCGCACGCCCACGTCGGCGTCCACGTCGAACTGCTCCCACCCGGCGTCGGTCATTGGTGCGCCGCGGCTCCGTTCGGCCTGTCGCGGTTCATCCCAGGTCCCCGAATCTCGACTGGAGGACGGCGGTGATCGCCGGCCCCGCCGTCTCCGAGCGGAGGATCCGCGGGCCGACGCCCACGATCCCCCAGCCCCGCGCGCGCACGCTCTCGACTTCCTGGCGCGACAGTCCGCCCTCCGGCCCGATCAGAAGGTAGATGCTCGCGTGTGGGGACAGGGTGGGGGGCAGGCTCTGAGTGAGTGTCGTTCCGAACGGAAGAGCCTGCCCCCCGCCCTGCCCCGACGCCGCGGCCTCCCACAGGCAGAGTCGGAGATCGGCGGGCTCATCGAGCGCGACGAACTCGGCCAGCGGTCGCGCCACGTCCACGGCGGGAATGACGGCGCGGCCGCATTGCTTCGCCGCTTCCTTGGCGACCCGCTGCCAGCGCCGCGCGCGCTCGCGCCAACGACTCGGTTCGAGCGTGACGATCGTCCGCTCGGTGGTCACCGGCACGACGCGCACCACGCCGAGCTCGGTGGCCGCGCGGACGATCGCCTCCATCTTGTCGCCCTTCGGAACCGACTGGACGAGCGTGATCCGGAGCGGCGACTCGGCGTCGCGCGTCGCGACGCCCAGGACGGTGCCGGTCACAGTCTCGGCGACGTCCTCGAGGCGCACCGTGAAATCGTGGCCGGCGCCGTCGGCGGCCACGACCGTGTCGCCGGGCTTGAGGCGCAGCACGCGCGCGAGGTGACGCGACTCGTCGCGGTCGAAGGCGACGCGCCCGTCGCGGATCCGATCAGGCGTGATCGAGAAGCGGCGCACGGGCGAGCTCGAGGGTGGTCCAGCCCTCCACCGCGATCGACGCGCGCGGAACGAAGCCGTGGCCCCCGAGCACGGCCGCGACGGTGGCCGACTCCGCGTCCAGGATACCGCCGAGCAGGAGCGCGCCCCCGGGGGCGACATAGCGGGCGTAGCGCGGCGCCAGCCTGAGATGCGCCGCGGTCAGGAGGTTGGCGACGACGAGCGGCGCCCCCGACTCGTCGAGCGCGCCGGCGTCGCCGAGGATGCAGCGCACGCGGTCACACACGCGATTGCGGGCGGCGTTCGCGATCGCGGAGGCGACTGCGTCGGGATCGTCGTCGACGGCGAGGATCTGGCCGACGCCGAGCCGCGCGGCGGCGATCGCGAGCACGCCCGAGCCGGTGCCGAGGTCGATCAACCGGAGTGGGGCCGCGCGGGCGATCAACGACTCGAGCCGTTCGAGGCACCCGAGGGTGCTCGCGTGCTGGCCCGTGCCGAACGCGCGGCCGGGCTCGATCGTGATCACGACGCGCCCGTTCGCGTGCGGCCGATCCCAGGGCGGCGCGATCAGCAGGCGTTTGCCGACCGGCAGCGGTCGGAAATGTACGCGCCAGGCCTCGGCCCAGTCCTCGCTCGCGAGCGCGACGACGCTCGGCTCACCCGCGCCGGGGAAGCCGAGCGCACGCAACCCGCCGAGGTACTCGCGGACACTCGCCTCGAGGGTGCGGGCGACGATGGTCTTCGGGAAGAAGGCGCGGAGCCTGGGTCGCCCGCCCGGCACCTCCTCCTCGACGACGCCGAGCGCACCCAGCTCCCACACGAAGTTCGTCAACCCCTCGGACGTCTCCTCGGGGACCTCGACGGTGAGCTCCCAGTAACGGGAGGACGACATCGGCTCAGCCGAACAGCTTCTTCATGCGCTCGAGGAACGCGAGCGCCAGCGGTCCGCGCTCCTGCTTCGACGCGGCCTCGAAGGCGAGCAGCGCCTCGCGCTGCTTCGCGTTGAGCTTCTGCGGGACCTCGAGGATGAGCCGATAGCCCGCGTCGCCGTGACCGCGCTGGCGGAGGTGGGGCATGCCCTTGCCCTTGAGTTTGAGGACCTGGCCGGGCTGGCTGCCGGGCGGGATCCGGAGTTTCACCGTGCCGTCGAGCACGGGGACCTCGACCTCGGCCCCGAGCGCCAGCTGCGGGAATGCAACGGGCAGGTCGCAGTAGAGGTCGACGCCATCGCGCGCGAAGATCTCGTGCTCGCGGATGCGCACGAGGACGTAGAGGTCACCCGCCGGCCCGCCGTTGATGCCCCCGGACCCCTCGCCGGAGAGGCGGAGCTGCATCCCGTCCTCGATGCCCGCCGGGATCTTCACGGACAGCAACCGCTCGGAGCGCTGACGCCCCTCGCCGCGGCACGACGGGCACGGGCGGCGGTTCAGCTGACCCGCGCCCTGGCACTTGGGGCAGGGCTGCGCGACCGTGAGGAAGCCGTGCGTGCGCCGGACCTCACCGCGCCCGCGGCAGAAATCGCACGTCTCGAGCTGGCTGCCCGACTCGACGCCGGTTCCACGGCACACGCCGCACGGCTCGAGCCGCGGGATTTGAATCTTCGTCTCGACGCCCGACGCCGCCTCCTCGAGGGTGATCTTGAGCTCGTACTGGAGGTCCTCGCCGTGCGAGGCGCGGGAACGACGGCTCGAGCGCGAGCCACCCGAGAAGAAGTTCTCGAAGATGTCTTCGAACAGCGTCCCGAAGCCCGTGTCCGTGAACCCCCCGCCCGCCGTGGAACCCACCGTGCCGAACCGGTCGAAGTGCGCGCGCTTTTCGGGGTCGGACAGGACGCCGTACGCCTCGCTGACCTCCTTGAAGCGATCCTCGGCGTCCTTGTCTCCCCGGTTGCGGTCGGGGTGGAACTGCATCGCGAGCTGTCGGTACGCCTTCTTCAGCTCGGGGTCGGTCGCGCTTCGGGGAACGCCGAGGATCTCGTAGTAGTCGCGCGGCACGGGCTCAGGCGTCCTCGTCGGGCGCCACGGCGACCGCGACGAGCGCGGCGCGGAGCACGCGGTCGTGCAGCTGGTACCCCGGCAGTTGCTCGCTCACGACCGTGTCGGGCGGGGCCTGCGTGCTCACCACACGTGCGATCGCCTCGTGCCGCGTCGGATCGAAGGGCTGGCCGACCGCCGAATAGCGCTTCACGCCCGCCCGCTCGAGCACCTTCAGCAACTCGCGCTGGATGAGCTCGACGCCCTCGACGAGGCTCGCCGGAGTGGACGCGGCCCGCGCGGCGTCGAGCGCCCGGTCGAGGTTGTCGAGCACCGGGATGAGATCACGGAGCAGCGACTCGTTGGCATACTTGACGAATTCCTCGCGCTCGCGCTGGGCCCGCCGCCGCGCGTTCTCGGCGTCCGCGAGCGCGCGGAGCAGGCGGTCGTGCGTCTCGTCGCGCTGGCGCCGAAGCTCCTCGACCTCCGGCCCGCGCGCCTGGGCCGCCTCGGCCGACGGCGTGCCGTCTGGAGCCATGGCTTCCTGCGTCGGAGAATCGTCCACCATACTTGAATTATATCAGCGTGGCGCGGCTCGGCCGGGGTCGGGGGGAGGCTCCGAGCGAGTGTCGTTCCGAGCGGAGGAGCCTCCCCCCGACCCCGGGCGGGCCAGCGCTACGACGGAAGGTAAAGATCTTGGCGGACGCGCGAGAGCGCCTCGGTCACGTGGCGCGCGGTGTCGTTGACGACGGAGATGACGTCGGGGTAGGGCAGGCGCCGCGGCCCGACGACGCCGAGGATGCCGACCACCTGATCGTGGTAGAGGTACGTCGAGGTGATCAGCGTGCACTCGCGCATCTCGGCGTACGGGTTCTCTTCGCCGATCATGACGCGTAGGCCCTCGGCCTTGGCGAGCGTGGTCATGAGGTCGGCGAGGCGCTCCTTCTGCTCGAAGGTGCGCAGCAGATCGCGCGTCGTCTCGATGTCCCAGAACTCGGGGTGGTCGAGCATATTGATGGCGCCGCTGACATAGAGCGTGCGTCCGTTGAGCAGCGCGACGATCTGGTCGGTGACGGCGCGCGCGCGGGTGTGCAGGGCGTCGAGCGGGTCGCTCGGCGCCGACTCCATGTCCACGATCTGCTCGACGGTCCGCCCGCCGAACCGCCGTGAGAGCTCGCGCCCGATCGCGCGCGCCTCGTCGGCGGGGAGCGGCGGCTCGAGCGTGACCGCTCGGGCCGTGACCCACCCGGCGTCCGTGACGAGGACGGCGAGCGCCCGGTCCTCCTCGAGAGGGATCAGCTCCACCCGGACGAGCGTCGTGTGCTTGAGCGGTGGCGCGAGCAGGAGGCCCGTCAGCCGGGTCACGACCGACAGGTGCGACGACGTCCCTTCCATGAAGCCGTCGATCCCTGAGTGTCGCGTGGGCATCGAGCCGGCCGCGGGCGGCGCTTCCGACGCTTGCGATGGCGGGAAGGAGTTCACGTAGAACCGGTACGCCGCGTCCGTCGGCACCCGCCCGGCGCTCGTGTGCGGCTGCGCGAGATAGCCCATCTCCTCGAGATCGGCCATCACGTTGCGGATCGTCGCGGGAGAGAGACTCGGGAAGTGGCGCTTGGCCAGGACGCGCGATCCGACCGGCTCGGCCGAGTCGACGTACTCGCGAATGATTGCGATCAGGACGTCGCGATGACGGGCATCCATCAGCCCGGATTATAGCAATTCGACGAACAGCGCGTCCGAGAGGAGGAAGCCCGCCTCGGTGAGCCGCACGCGGTCGCCGCCTTCCGCGAGCAGTCGCGCGTCACGCCAGGCGGCGAGCGTGCGCCGGAGCGACGCGTCGCCCTGGCGCCGCGCCTCGAGCCACGGGGCCGGCACGCCGTCGGCGGTCCGGAGCCCGAGGAAGAGCCGCTCGGCGCTCCGCTGACCCGGCGTCAGCTCTTCGAACGTGTCGAGCGGCAGCCGGCCCTCCTCGAGCGTCTCGCAGTAACGGGGCGTGGCCCGCACGTTCGCGTACCGGACGCCACCCACGAAGCCGCACGCGCCCGGCCCCGCCGCGAGGTATTCGGCGGCGCGCCAGTAGATCTGGTTGTGGCGCGAACGGAAGCCGGGCCGCGCGTAGTTCGACACCTCGTAGTGCTCGAAGCCGCGCTCGGCCGCGACGCGCGTGAGCTGCCAGTACTGCTCGACCACCGTCTCCTCGGGCGGAAGGCCGCCGACGCCGGCGGCGCCCCAGAGGCTCCCCGCGTCCAGCGTGAGGCCGTAGGCGGAGAGGTGGTCGGGCTGCCAGTCGAGCACCGCGTCGACCGTCCGGCTCCAGCCCTCGAGGTCGAGCTCGGGCAGGCCATACATCAGATCCACGCTGACGTTGGAGAAGCCGGCGTCGCGCGATGCCTCGAAGGCCAGACGCGCACCCCGGCGGTCGTGGAGACGTCCGAGCCGCGGGAGGATCCCGTCGTCGAGCGACTGGACGCCGAGGCTCAGACGGTTCACCCCGGCCGCGCGGTACGCCTCGAGCTTTGTGCGCGTCACGCTCTCGGGGTTGCACTCGACCGTCGTCTCCGCGTCGGCGGCGACGCCGAAGCGACGCCGGAGCCGTACCAGGATCGCCGCGAGAGCCTCGGGGTCGAGGAGCGACGGCGTCCCGCCACCGAAG
>WNEL01001428.1_pt1 | contig 10567 bp, 9 predicted proteins | sample 5399991 | NCBI WGS metagenome assembly WNEL01 (sample SAMN13153325, study PRJNA577476) | soil metagenome | isolation source: 20 cm grassland meadow soil pre-rain plot 2 | place: USA:California | collected 2015-09-08
CGTCGCGACCGAGATCCCGGGTGTCGGCGTGACGGCCCACAGCTCGAACGGCGGCTACCACACGTTCGAGATGGAAGCCGACGCGCTCGGTCCCGTGGGCCATCACGGCTTCGTGCTCGACGCCCAGGCGATGGCCGCGGTGCTGTACCACTTCGCCACCGACACGCCGTATCGCGCGACGGTGCAACGGGAGTTCGAGGGACTCAAGGCGCTGTACGACGAGTACCTCACGGCGTTGCGGAGCGCCTATCCCCTCCCCACGGTGCCCGAGCCGGGAGGTCACTGATCGCATGCGCCCCACTCTCATTATCGCGCTCGCCGGGCTGGTGTGCGCGCCCGGGCTCTCGGCGCAGCAGCGCGCCATTTCGGATAGCGACCTGTTTGCGTTCCGCTGGGTGGCGAGCCCGCAGATCGCGCCCGACGGGCGGCGGGCGGCGTACGTGCTGGTCACCGTGAACGCGAAGCACGACGGGTACGAGACCAGCCTCTGGCTCGTCGCGACCGACGGGCTCTCGCCGCCTCGGCGCATCACCAGCGGCCCGCACGACGGCGCGCCCCGCTGGTCGCCCGACGGTTCGACGCTCGCCTTCCTGCGTCCCAAGGACGGCCACACCCAGCTCTACCTCCTGTCGCTGGCCGGTGGCGAGGCGCAGCAGCTTACCGACCTGCCGAAGGGCGCCGGGCCGGCCGCCTGGTCGCCCGACGGGAAGACGATCGCCTTCACGAGCACGACCACGCCGGAAGACCTCGTCAAGACCGACAAGAAGGACGAGCCGAAGAGCGACGTCCGGGTCATCACCGAGGCCGAGTTCCGGGCCGACGACGAAGGGTATGTCGACCCCGGCGAGCGCGCCCACATCTGGACGGTGCCGGGTGTCCTGCCCGGCGACCAGCCGGCGAAGCCGCATCAAGTGACGTCCGGCGCCTTCGACGAGAACGCGCCGCAGTGGAGCGGCGACGGTGCGCGCATCTATTTCGTCTCGGACCGCGTGGCCGAATCGTACTACTACCCACCCGACAACAACGTGTATTCGGTCCCGCGAGGCGGCGGCGCCCTCGACACGGTGGTGGACATCAATGGTCCGATCTTCGGCGCGGCGCTCGCGCCGGACGGACAGGGGATCGCGTTCCGCGGCTGGATCAATCCGCGGGCGACGCGCTCGTACAATCAATCCGACCTGTTCGTGTCGCGCGACCGTCGGGTCAAGAACCTCACGGCCGATTACGACTTCGACATGGGCGGCGCCGTGCTGGGCGACCAGGCGCCCCCCCGTGGCGGCGAGGGGTCGAGCCCGAATATCTGGACCGCGGACGGCCGCGCCGTGATCGTGGCCACGACCGAGCACGGGCGCTCGAATCTGGTACGGTTCGACGCCCAGACGGGGGCCCGCGAGCCGCTCACCTCCGGCGACCACGCCGTGCTCGCGTACACGGCGTCCGCCGACGCGAAGCGCCTGGCGCTCACCTTGGGCGACCCGACGCACCTCCCCGACCTCTACGTGCTCGACGCGGCGACCAAGGAAACGCGCCAGCTCACCCACGTCAACGACTCGCTGTTCGCGCAGCTCCGGCTCGTCACGCCGGAGGATTTCTGGTACACCAGCTTCGACGGCAGGAAGATCGAGACGTGGATCATGAAGCCGGTGGGCTCGAGCCCCGGTAGGAAGTACCCCCTCATTCTCAACATCCACGGCGGGCCGCACACGGCGTACGGGTACATCTTTTTTCATGAGATGCAGTGGCTGGCCGCGCGCGGGTACGTAGTGCTCTATCCCAACCCGCGCGGCAGCACCACCTACGGACAGGAGTTCGGCAACATCATCCAGTACCGCTACCCCGGGGACGACTATCGCGACTTGATGATCGCCGTCGATTCCCTGATCCGTCGCGGTTACGTGGACTCGACCAGGCTGGGCGTCACCGGCGGATCGGGCGGCGGGCTGCTCACCGACTGGGCCGTGGGGCACACCCACCGCTTCGCCGCGGCCGTGTCGCAGCGCGACGTGGCTGACTGGCTGGGGTTCTGGTACACGGCGGACTTCACGCTCTTCCGGCCGTCGTGGTTCCGGTCCACGCCGTTTCGCGATCCTCAGGAGTTCCTGGCCCGCTCGCCGGTGCGCTACGCGGACAGCGTCACGACGCCGATCATGTTCGTCCTGGGCGATGAAGATCTGCGGGCGCCGCCCAATCAGGGCGGCGAGGCGATGTTCCGCGCGCTCAAGTACCTGCGCAAGACCACCGTGATGGTGCGCTTTCCGGGCGAATCACACGAGCTGTCGCGCTCCGGCAAGCCGGTGCACCGCGTGGAGCGGCTGCAGCACATCGTGAGCTGGTTCGACAAGTACCTGCAGGGGAAACCGATTACGGCGTACGACGCGCGATGACCGGCTCGGGCGGCGCCCCATCAGCGCGGGGCGCCGGCCGACTCTCGCGTGTTAGTTCGGGTAGAACCGCACCTGCAGCAGCTTCAGCCCGTTGTTGTCGTACTGCCACAGGAAGTCCTGCAGGCACGTGGCGAACAGGCTCACGGTCGGCGTGCCGCATGCCAGCTCAGCCGCGCTCCCCGGTACGAGGGAGATGGTCGTGAGCGCGCTGGTCACGTCGCGGAAGCTGCTCTTGCCCTTACCGCGCACGAAGACCTCGTTGTCGGTCGAGCACAGGATCGTGGACGTCAAGGTGGTGGGATCGATGAACGTCGCGCAGGTGGCGATTTTCGACTGCCCACCCGGCGTGCCGAGCGCTCGGGCCCAGACCGTGTAGGTGCCCGGAGCGGGGAGCGCGAAGGAGGCTTCGCCGTCCGTCCCGTTCTTGTCGATCACTGTGAATTCGCTGTCGGCCGCCTGACTGAGCAGGATCTTCGTGGTCACGGCGTCGCTGCTGGTGCCGAGGCCCACGAAGATGACGTCGCCGCCCCCCTTCGCCATGTTGGGATTCTTGCCGTGAGCGACGCCGATGATGTTGAGATTGAAATGCGATCCGCTGGGCGCGCCATTGCCCGTCGAGGCCTTCTGCGCGGCCGCGGCCGTCGCGGTCATCCCGACCGCCACGGCTGCCGCCAGGTAGAATGTGAGACGCATGCGTTTCCTCTTTCGAGTTGGGTCACCGCGGGCGCCGCAGCTTGGTCGAACCGAGCGGTCGCTCGGTTCTCTCACACGATGGACGTGGTGGCGCAGCGGCGGGCGTGACCCATCGCACCACGGTTGCGGCCGGCGGCTGACCGACTCCGCTGGTCACTAGGCACCCATGACGCAGGCTCGTAGCTTACGGGACCGTGACTGCCTCATGGCACATCCTGCTCGACGTCGCCCTGCGCACCACCGTCGTCTACTTCTTCGTGCTCGTCGGGCTGCGATTCGGCGGCACGCGAACCCTCGGGCAGATGAGCGTGTTCGATTTCGTGCTCCTCCTCATCATTTCGAACGCGGTCCAGAACGCCATGGTCGGCCCCGATACCAGCCTCGTAGGCGGACTCGTGGCCGCCGCGGTGCTCATGAGCTGGCACTGGCTGATCAACACGGCCCGGCTCCGGAGCCGCCGGCTCGCCAAGCTGATCGCGGGCGAGGGGATCATGCTGATCTACCACGGCAAGATCCTCGACGAGCATTGCCGTCGCGCCGGCGTCACGCGCGATGAGGTGCTGCAGGCGCTCCGGGAGCACGGCGTGGCGCGGGCCGATGACGTGCTGTTCGCGGTGCTCGAGCCCGACGGCGCGATCAGTGTCGTACGAGACGACGACATTACGCCGGGCGAGCGGCCGCATCGCCGGATCAAGAGCTTGCGCCGGAACCCGTGAGACGGGTGCGCAGTCCGCGGTGCGCGGTTGCGTCCGAGCGCAGCGAATCTCCACCGCGTAGCGGGGGCTACCGCGCACCGCGCACGGCGCACGCGCTAGTTAGATTTACTGCCACATGACTGCCATTCAGGTCCGAAAGACCGCCGAAGAGCCCGGCGCCGCGTCCCTGGCGGTGACCGTGCCGGTCGAGCAGGTGCGCGAAGCCGAGGCGCGCGCCACGTCCGCCTACCAGCAGCGCGCCCGGCTCCCGGGATTCCGCAAGGGCAAGGCACCGGCCGCACTCGTGAAGAAGCAGTTCGCCGACGACATCCGGCAGCAGGCGCTCGAGGACCTGATCCGTGAGAGCTGGAAGGCGGCACTCGCACAGGAAGGGGGCGCGCTGAAGCCGGTCGCCGACCCACACGTGCACAACCTCAAGTGGGACGCCGCGGCGGGGGGCCCGGTGACGTTCGAGTTCCACGTCGAGGTGAAGCCCGAGTTGACACTCGAGCGCATCGGGAAGTTCCACCTCAAGCGCACCGTACCCAAGGTCACCGAGGAGCGGGTGCTGGCGCAGCTCACGGCGCTGCGCGAGCAGAAGGCCCCCTGGGTGCCGGTGGTGGGGGAGAAACCGGCGCTCAAGGACCTGGTGCAGGGGACGATCGCGACACGCGAGGGAGACGAGGTCACGGATCCGAAACCCTTTAACATCGTGCTGGGCGACGGGGGGGCGATCCCCGAGGTCGAAGAGCGCCTCATGAGCATGCTCCCCGGCGAGACGCTCGACGCCACGGTGCGCTTCCCGCCCGACTTTCCCGAGGAGGCGAAGCGCGGCCAGACGCGCGCTATCCGCCTGACGCTGCAGGAGGTCAAACGCCAGCACCTGCCGGAGCTGGACGACGCGTTTGCGCGCGAGGTCGGGGACTTCGAGTCGCTCGACGCCCTACGCCAGGCGGTGCGGGAGGATCTCGAGAAGGAGGCCCAGCGCGAGGCCGACGCCCAGCTCCGGCGCGACCTGATCGAGCAGATCGTACAGGCCAACCGGGTGGTCGCCCCGCGGCCGCTGGTCGAGCGGGCGGTGTACGTCTACGCCCAGGCGTACGGGATTCCGGAGGAGCGCGTCCCCGAGTTCGCGCAGGAATTCCGGCCCGTGGCCGAGGCGCAGGTGCGGCGCGACCTGATCCTCGACTGGGTGGTGGAGCACCACGGCCTGCGCGCCACCGCGGCGGAGCTCGACGCGCGGTTGCAGGAGGTGGCCGCGCGCAGCGGCAAGACGGCGGCCGAGCTGCGGGCGTCGCTCGAGAAGGCCAAGCGGCTGCGCGACCTGGAGCGCGGCTTCACCGAGGAGAAGGTGTTTACGTTTCTTCTGTCGCAATCCACCGTGGAGTCAGCGTGACGAGGAACCAGATTTACCCGCCCTACATCATCGAGCGCTCCAGCCGGGGCGAGCGCACCTACGACATCTTCAGCCGGCTGCTCCTGGACCGCATCGTGTTCCTGGGCACGCAGATCAACGACGAGGTGTCGAACATCATCATCGCCCAGCTCCTGTTTCTCGACGCGGACAACCCGGAGCGGGACATTTACCTGTACGTCAATTCGCCGGGCGGACTGGTTTCGTCGGGCATGGCGATTTACGACACGATGCAGTTCCTGCGCGCCCCCGTGAACACCATCTGCATGGGGATGGCGGCGTCGATGGGCTCGTTCCTGCTCGCGGCCGGCCGCAAGGGCAAGCGCTCCGCCTTGCCCCATGCCCGCATCATGATGCACCAGCCCTCGGGCGGGACCCAGGGCACCGCGGCCGATATCGAGATCCAGGCCCGGGAGATCCTGTACCTGCGGGGCAAGCTCAACGAGCTGTATTCCAAGCACACCGGCAAGCCGCTGGACCAGATCGAGAAGGACATGGACCGGGATCGCTTCATGTCCGCCGAAGAAGCCAAGGAGTACGGGCTAATTGACCACGTAATCGCCAACTTCCAGCAGATCGACGACGGCAAGAAGAAGTGACCGCTTGCGCAGGCAGGCCGACCTTCCCATACTAGGACGAGATGTCCCACGATAAGCACCTCCGCTGCTCCTTCTGCGGCAAGTCGAAGGACTCGGTCCGGAAGTTCATCTCCGGGCCGTCGGTCTACATTTGCAATGAGTGCATCGCCCTCTGCAACGAGATCCTGGCGGAGGACGAAGAACGCGAGGTCTCCGAGGCGATTACCCAGGTCCCCATCCCCTCCGAGATCAAAGACGTGCTGGACCAGTACGTGATCGGCCAGGAGAAGGCGAAGAAGACGCTGGCCGTGGCCGTCTATAACCACTACAAGCGCATCAACTCGCATCAGGGCCGCGAAGCGGAGGTCGAGCTCGACAAGAGCAACATCCTCCTGATCGGTCCCACCGGCGTGGGCAAGACGCTCCTGGCGCAGACGCTGGCGCGGATTCTGGACGTCCCCTTCACCATCGCCGACGCGACCACGCTCACGGAAGCGGGCTACGTCGGCGAGGACGTGGAGAACATTCTGGTCCGGCTGCTCCAGGCCGCGGACTTCAACGTGTCCGAGGCGGAGCGCGGCATCGTCTACATCGACGAGATCGACAAGATCGCCAGGAAGTCCGAGAACCCGAGCATCACGCGCGACGTGTCGGGCGAGGGCGTACAGCAGGCCCTCTTGAAGATCCTCGAGGGCACCGTGGCGAGCGTGCCGCCCCAGGGCGGCCGCAAGCACCCGCAGCAGGAATACATCCAGGTCAACACGAAGGACATCCTGTTCATCTGCGGCGGCGCGTTCGACGGCCTGGAAAAGATCATCGAGTCGCGCACCGGGCGGCGCCAGATCGGCTTCACCAAGGAAGAGGTCGCCAAAGGCGCGCCGGAGAAAATCAAGAAGAATCCCTTCATCGACGTGGAGCCGGACGACCTGCTGCGCTACGGCCTCATCCCCGAGCTGGTGGGCCGGCTGCCCGTGGCCGTCCCGCTCGACTCGCTCGACGAAGAGGCGCTGATCCGCATCCTGATCGAGCCCAAGAACGCGCTCTCCAAGCAGTATCAGAAGCTGTTCGAGCTGGAGGACGTGCGGCTCACCATCGAAAAGGACGCCCTCAAGGCCATCGCTCAGAAGGCGATCAAACGGGGGACCGGCGCCCGGGGCTTGCGCGCCATTCTCGAAGAAATGATGACCGACATCATGTTCGAGCTGCCGAGCCGCGACGACGTGCGCGAGGTCGCCATCACCTCGGAGTGCGTCACCGAAGGCCGGCCCCCACTGCTCGTCACTGAGCGCGTGCGCCAGAAGAAAGAAGCCTGATCGGCGAACCCCGCTTCATCGGCTCGTTCCCCAGGGCCGACGTTTCCCTCACCCCCACACTCCCTGAAGTCGCGCTCATCGGTCGATCGAACGTAGGCAAGTCGAGCCTGCTGAATGCCCTGGCGGGGCGACGGATAGCCAAAGTGTCCGGGACGCCCGGCAAGACGCGCATGTTGAACGTTTACGAAATACCGTTGGTACGCGGTGCGCAGTCCGCGGTTGCGCCCGTTGAGGACCGACCACCCGATGCGCATCGGGAACAACCGCGCACCGCGCACCGCGCCTTTTATTTTCTCGACCTCCCCGGCTACGGCTATTCCCGCGCGTCACACGCCGATCGGCGGACATTCCGACTCCTGATTACGCACGCGCTGAATCGCCCTCGGCTCGCGGGCGTCCTCTGGCTTCTGGACGTTCGTCACGAGCCCTCCACGGACGACCGCGCCATGCAGGAGCTGTTCGCGGGGCGCGAGACCCGCGTCCTGGCGGCCCTCACCAAGAGCGACAAGCTCGCCCGAGGCGTGCGCCCCGCCCGGGAGCGGGAGCTGCGCGACGCCCTCGCGCTCGACCCCGATCAGATGGTCGTGACGAGTGCGCAGCAGAACGAGGGGATAGCAGAGCTAAAGGAGGCGATTTGGGGGCTGATCGGTGGCGGGCCCCAGCGCGAGCCCGGGCTTGCGCCCGGGGTCAGTTTGCCTCCGGATCCTGACTGACCCCGGGCGCCAGCCGGTGGATGACGGAGGGCAGATCGGTGATCAACCCTGGATATCCGAGCTTCTCAGTCGGGATTAGACGCGTCGAGCAACATTATTGTTGTCCCTCATGGGCATCCTGATTGCCCTGCTCGCCGTCGCCGCCGTGGGGGCCGTGGGTTGGTCGCTGCGGCTGAGCCGCCGCTTGCGACACAGCGAGCGCGACCGCCGGCGGTCGGCGGACGAGCTGAACCGCCGCCTGTCGGAGCTGTTCTCCCTCCAGGAGCTGTCGTTCATCCTGTCGGGATCGCTGCAGCTCGACCGCATCGTCGAGCAGGTGGTGCGCTACGCGATGCGGTTTCTCGACGCCCAGGGAGCCCTTGTCGCCCTGACGCTGGACGGCGAGGCGGCGGGGGGAGCCGGGGCAGGACGCGAGGATCGCCCCCTACTGCAGGTCACCGCCGCCGACGGTACGCTGGCGGCGCTGGCGGGTCGCGCCATCGGGGCGGACGATCCCGGTCTGGTCGTGCGGTCGCTGGGCCGCGAGCGGCTCGAGCTGGTGCGCAGCTCGGGTGGGGAACCGACGCGGCTGGTGGCGGACGTGCAGGCCGACTCCGCGGCGGCGGTCCCGCTGCGCGCCCACGGCGTGGTGGTGGGAACCCTGGTGATCGCGAACCCGCGCGGCGGCGGGTTTGCGGCGGAGGACATCCGCCTGCTCTCCACGGTGGCGACGCACGCCGCCATCGTGATCGCGAATGCGCGCTTCTTCGAGATGGTGCGGCACGCGAAGGAGCAGTGGGAGACGGCGTTCGATTCCCTGAGCGAGGGCATCGCGGTGGTGGACGACGCGGGACGGGTGCGCCGGGCCAACCGCTCGTTGGCCGCCATGCTCGGCGCCCCGATCCCGGGCGTCATCGGCCGCGAACTGGTCGAGGCCCTGGTCGGCACGTCCCCTCCCCTGGTCGACGTGCTCGCGGCCGCGCGCGCGGGCGATCGGGTCCAGCCGATCGTGCTGCGCTCGACCACTCTGGGACGCGCGATCCGCGTGACCGCTGCCCGCATTCCGGCGCCTGGCGCGGGGGGGGCGCAGGATCAGAGCGTGGTGGTGCTGGTAGAAGACGTGACGGACCAGCAGGCGATGGAGTCCCACCTGATCCAAAGTGAGAAGCTCGCCGCCGTCGGTCAGCTCGTCTCCGGCGTCGCCCACGAGCTCAACAATCCGCTCACCTCGATCGCCGGCCTGTCCGAGTTCCTGCTCGAGCAGAAGGAGCTCGGTGCCAAGGATCGCGGCCACCTGCGTGTGATTCACGAGCAGGCCGACCGCGCCGGGCGGATCGTGCGCAACCTGCTCACGTTCGCGCGCAAGGGTCCCGCCGAGCAGGCGCCAGTGGACTTGAACGACGTGATCCAGCGGACGCTGCTGCTCATGAGCTACGACCTGACTCTCAAGGACATCGCCGTCGAGAAGGACCTGGGCACGGTCCCGCCGGTGCTGGGTGACCGCCACGCCCTGCAGCAGGTGCTGTTGAACCTGCTGAACAACGCGGCGCAGGCCGTGGCGGAAAATCCACCGGATCGGCCGGGCGTGATCCGGATCGCCACCTGGTTCGACGACCGCGTGCGCATGAGGGTCGCGGACTCTGGTCGGGGCATCACGGACGACGCCTTGCCGCATCTCTTCACGCCGTTCTTCACGACCAAGGAGCCTGGTCAGGGGACGGGGCTGGGGCTCTCGATCACGTATTCGATCGTGGAAGCGCACGGCGGGCGGATCGCTGTGGAGCGGCCGGCGGAAGGCGGGGCGGCATTTCTGGTGGACCTGCCCCCGGCGCCGGCCGGCGTGGCGCTGCACCTCACCCCGGTGCCCGAGCCAGCGCCCGCGCCCCCGTCCGCGAAGCGGGCGATCCTGCTCGTCGACGACGATCCCGCGGTGCGCCGCATGGTGAAAGCGCTGTTCGGGCGGGAAGGCCACACGGTCGACGTGGCGCGTAACGCCCAGCACGCGCTCGACCTCGCCGGCGCCCGCGCGTACGACCTGATCCTCGCCGACGCGCAGGCGCGGGCGCGCGATCAGCTGTTCGTGACGCGCCTGGTGGAAACGCTGCCGGCCCTCAAGGACCGGGTGCTCGTGGCGACGGGGGACGTGCGGCCCGGATCGGACGACGCGCTGACCCAGCTCGGCTTGCGCTACGTCCGCAAGCCGTTCAACCTGCGCGATCTGCGGGACGAGGCGGCACGCGTGTGGGCGGCTGGCGCGCTGTCGTAGGCCTCGGCGGGCCATCCGAACACGGCGAGGTTCACCGCCCCGCCCGCGGCGAACTTCACGCCCTCACGGAGTAGCAGCGCGCGCTGCACCACGGAGCCATGATCGGCGCCCGACAGCGAGATCCGGCCCGCCGCGTTGAGCACGCGCCACCAGGGCACATCGGAATCTTCCGGGAGCGCCGAGAGGGCCCAGCCGACGGTGCGCGCGGCCCCGGGCCGACCGGCGAGCCGGGCCACAAGGCCGTACGTGGCGACCCGCCCCTTGGGGATGTGGCGTACCACTCGATAGATGCGGTGATAGAACGGGTTCACATGCCGTCCGCGCGTATCCAGGTCTCCAGTCGGTCCGTCCGATCCCGACTCTAGCATATCCGCAGCACGTCTTCCAGCAAGCCGGCGTCCCCGGACCGGAGGATTGACAAAACGTCATCCAGTGCTCTGCGCTCCCGCGGCCAGGCGAAGCGCGCGGCGGCGGCCGCCGGCGCCAGCCACTCCACGCGGTCGTGCTCGGGGGACGCGCGCGGCTCGGCGGC
>WNEL01001445.1_pt1 | contig 10519 bp, 5 predicted proteins | sample 5399991 | NCBI WGS metagenome assembly WNEL01 (sample SAMN13153325, study PRJNA577476) | soil metagenome | isolation source: 20 cm grassland meadow soil pre-rain plot 2 | place: USA:California | collected 2015-09-08
CCGGGCAATAAACTCCCCGAATCCTTGATCCCCGCGCTCCGCTTATAAGCTGATTCCAGCAAGTCGCCCACCTGCCCCGCCACGTTCCCCACCGCCGCCATCCCCAGCAAATGCGGAAGAGGCACCGTCACAAATCGTGCGAACACGAGCGCCACGACCAGCGATCCAAGAAAACTCGCCACCGTCCCCTCCCACGTCTTGCTAGGGCTCAAATGTGGCGCCAATTTATATTTCCCAATGGATCGGCCCACAAAATACGCCGCTGTATCCCCCACCCAAATAATCACCATTGCAAACAGCAGCAGCGCCGGCCCCTGCGTCCCAGCGCCGTGAAGCCGAATCGCGTATGACAACGGAAATGCCACCAGAATTAGTCCACTCGAGCTTATGCCCGCCGCCGGAAGCGTTTCGACCAACGGCCGCCTCGTGAATAACGTGATGGCCGCAATGCCAATCACAAATAGAAAAACGGCATCTTCCGCTCGCGGAAACGCACGAACCACGTTCCATGTCATCCGCGAAGAAGAGCCAATCCCAATAAATGCGCCGGAGCGAACCACCGTGGCCAGCCATTGCACATAAATGAGTAGCAACGCACAACTCGCCGTCCAAAACCGGTACGCCCGGTGCCCGATCGCATCGCCTAGCGTAAAATACTCGAACAGAGCCAGCAGCGTCACCAATCCAACAGCTAGCGCCAAAATCGCCGTGGATCCCCATAGCACTATCCCCACAACAAACGGAATCAACACGACGGCCGTCGCTACCCGCTTCCAGGTCATAGAAATGGAATCCCCTCAGAGATCGCGGCCTTCATCTCATCACATCATGAGAAATAAATCACGCCGGAAGCAGGCTCTGGGTATGCGCGTCAAAAGAGCTGTCGCATGCATCTCTGAGGGTGATTTGCAGCTAGTTGCACAAAGGAACTACGGCGTTCTCTCAACGCTCCAGAATTTCCTTGTAGGCGTTGAGTGCCACCTTCTTAGGCTTGCGGTCCAATACGAAGTTGATCGTCCTCGTGGAATTCCCGGCAATGGGCACTTGGCTCAGCCGCACCATTCCGTCTCCAAAATCGGCGAAAATCGGCACGAACATCGCGAAATTTTCGTCCACTTCGTTCTGCGTGATTTCCGCATGCACTTTGAATTTGCCGCCTTCCGCCGGCTGCACGTCATACTTGAAATTGTACCGGGGCACCTGCGTACCCCATACCCATTCTCGAAAAAACCAATCCAGTCGCCCATTCTGCTGCAGGTCCATCTTCTTGGTCATGTGCTTTTCGGCGACCGCCTTGAAGGACTCCGTGGATGCGGGAATATCCCGGTGACGTTCCATGAAATCGTGCATCATGTCGATGAACGCCTGGTCGCGATTGCCTGCAGATCCCATGTCTGCGTACATCAGTGACCTCAGCATGGCTAGTACGTAAGCGCCCTTGGAATAAGTCACTCCCTGGTACGCCTGCCCGGCCCGCGGAGAAATCAGCCGGAGTCCCAGCCATAGCGGGCCGGCGTCATTCGGTGAAACGCCGAAATTATTTTTCTCGAGGATGCGCACGCGCTGGCGTTCCCAGAAATCGATGTAATCCTTCTGCCACTTCGGCCCCATGGCTTGCTGCAGAAACAGTCCCGCCGCAAACTCCGCAAAACCTTCCGAGAGCCACTGGTCGTGATAAGAAGCCCATCCCACGCCGTGGCCAAACCACTGATGCGCCACCTCATGCGGTGTGACTTCCTGCACGAATCCCGTGAATCTTGAATTGATTTGTCCGAACAGCATCCACCGCTGCGTCGAGTCGATGTACGCCGAAATCGGCAAGTACACCAGGTTCGGCCACGATTGCCCGAAGTTGAAATTCGGCTGTTCCGTGATGTAGATGTTCTCGTAAGGCGCCTTTCCAAAATACATTGTGCACACTTGCATCTGCGCGCGTGCCTGATCCAGCGCGTACTTCGTCATCGAACTTGGTGACATTCCCCGCAGCGCGCCGTTTTCATACGGTCGCAAGCGGTCGGGCAATTCCGTCAAAAAATATCCGGCGATCTCGTAGTGCGTGATGGAGTCAGGGAAGTCCATTTTGACGTACTTCCCATAGTTGAATCCCGCAACGGCCACTGGCACTGGCGTCACCCAATGAGTCACGGCAAAACCCGCTTCCGTGTGTTGTCCCTCAAGCTTGCCGACGCTGATCAATACATTCGACGGCGGAACCTTGAACGTGAGATCGTACAGCGCCTTCTCACCGAAACCGTTCAGGTTCGGATACCACGATTCGCGCGCTCCGATGTAGTAACTTCCGCTGCCCGCGTCGTACAGCACTTTGTCGCCACCGTATTCCACGGTGATCGAATGGGCTTGCCCCATCGCTGGAGCTTCGTCGAGAACGGTATAGAAAGAGCCGTCTTCCTTTCTGTTTTCCTGAATGAAGTGCAGGTCCTTGCCGCCCTCATCGGTTACGCGCGTCACCCGCAGCGTGGGAAGCAGCCCGAATTTCAACACGCGCTCGCCGGGGACGAGCGGCTCAAACATGATCGTCGCCCGGCTGAACAGGTGATTATTCTTCCCGATTACCGTTTCGATGTTGTAGCAGCGCGTGGCGAACAGCCGCCTGTCCTGCTGTGAACTTGCGGTATGAGCCACAAGCTCGGATTTCAGGTGTTGCGAATACCAGATGCCGTCGTTCATTCCCCCGCCGTCGCAATTGACCAGCGCCACTTCTTCCGGCGAATCCATCTGCGGAATCGCGCCCACTCGCGTGCGCAGGAAGAAGCGCAGGTCTTTGTGCGGTGTTCCGTGCATATAGGCGTTGAAGAATGAAGGATGTTTCGAATTGTAAATGGCCGCAAGCACGTCGGCGTCCACGTTGTCGATCGTATCGCTTTCCAGGAACGCCTCGGTCATGCCTTCGGGCATCTCGTGGCGGTGGCGGACTTTATCTTTCCAATGCTGAAACGCGCTGGCCGCCTCCGCCGGCGTATTCGCTCTGGTTCCCAGCGTCGACTCGAATTGTGAAAATTGATCGGGAGAGAAACGAAATACTGCTTCGGTAAAGTCTTCCTCGGCCGTCGGACCGCCTGCGCGCCGCACCATCTCGTTTGTGTCCACCGTGGCATAGGGTTTCAGAGTGAAGTGTCCCTGGCCGACGAAAATAGCGCCGGTTTGAGATTTGTTGACCGTCGCCAGAAATGTAATCGTTCCGGACTTCAACTCGAAGGTCCCCACGTCTATCGGCAATGTGAAATTTTCGCAGCGGAACGTGTCGCCCAATCCGTTGTTGCGAAGTTGGCGGTAAACGGGGTCTGAATTCGCGAACGCCGAGCTCTTTTCGTTCACGGTGACGCTGGTTTGCTGCGGCGTGATTGTCAGACTAAGCGGGAGATCAGCCGTGCCATGCAGGTCGACCGTGGTCAGCAGCTCGTCAAACCCCTCTTTGGCAACGCGCACGGAATATTTTCCGGCGCTCAAATTGGCGGCGACAAATTTGCCGGTATCGTCGGAAGTAAGCACCAACGGCTCCGCCAAGGCGCTGCCGCTGATCTCGATGCGGGCCCCGGCAACGACCGCTCCAGACGGGTCTTTGACGGTACCGGATATCGTGTCGGCGCGCAGAGGCGTGGTTAGCGGCGCCGAGAGCAGTGTCAAGATCAATGGATAAAGAAGTGGATGAAGAAACTGAAATCGGCCCAGAAGCCGAAATGCTCTCATCGGGCGTGAGTCGGGGTTACAGCTTGCTCGCAGCGTTTCGCGCCGTTGACGCATGGTCCTCTCCTAAAAGATTGCCCAGCGCCTCCGAGCATTGGCAATCCTCCCATTTTCCGCCCTGCTTTTGCAATAGTGGTTAGCTCTGCGCTGCCGCCTTTCGCTTCATTTCTCCCCGGCGATTTCATCCCATTCGCGCCGGCCCCGTTCGAGCACTGCCGGCAAATCTTCCCGCAACAGAAAACGGTCCTGGATCAACTTCATAGCAGCCTCGGCAAACTTGCCCATATACTGTTCGCGAGAAGCGTACCGTTCCGCGATCGAAGCCCGCGGGTCGCCGGATTTTTCGCGGTCCGCCGCGCTACGAGCAAACGGGAGAAACGAACCGAGAAAACTAGTCCGTCGATCGGGAGCGCCGATGCTCGGGTCACGCAGATTCCAGCCGGTGTACGTAGCCAGCGGCACTTGCAATTCCGGCAAGCGCACCCCTCCCAAGTCGTTGCCATCGGCATCCGTTCGCGGAACCAGCACGGCAAACGCCTTTCCCACCCTCGGCGGCTCGTTCGAAATAATCCCTGACTTCCATTGCGGGCCAAAGTCGAGGTGGTAGCCCAGATTCATTTCATGGGGCGTATTCACCCCAGGGATTTTCGGAAACGTCCATTTGCTCAAGGGTACCAGTGTGCCGTCCGCAATCTTCGGATAGACGCTCGCTGGCGGTGCCGTTCCATCTTTCACCCACTGGTCCATGTCCGTGATCAGTGCGCGCCAGAACCATTGAATGGGATTCGGATTGTGTCTTTGCTGCGCGGTCAACTCGGGCGCCCCAGCCGTGGCCTTTTGTGGCGGAAACGCCGCGGAAAAATGCTGCAAACCCGCCAGAAAATAAATCCGCACGTTTTCACCCGGCGCAGCATCTTTCAAGCCGTCCGCCGAGGTGTGAATCAACGACGCCGTGCGGCCCCAGTATTCATACGAAGTATTGGTGAAGAAAATCTTCGGCGCCGTGTGCGACTTGCTCGCCGCATCCAAAAGCCCGGCCGTTTCACCTGTCTCAGGGTCCTTTTCCGCGAGGTCGGTATAGGGAAACACATCCGTCGGGAAAAAGATGCTGGACATCGGTTGCGCGTCGCGCGAAGGCTGCGCGAAGCGATGATTGAAGCTGCCCCGGCCGGCGCCAGCCACATGGGCAATGACGCCATCCATCACTTGCCGGCCCTGCTCGTCCGCGTTGAAGTCCTGATACAAGAAATGGCGGAGGAACCGCCCGCTCTGCGAAATACCCACTGCATAGACGCGCCGCACTGGAGCCGTCGCCTGCGGATCATATTTCAGGTAGGAAAGAAAATCGCGGACCGCCGCCAGCCCGACGCCCACAACCGAGGGATCTTTCGCCTCATAAACAACCTCATAAATTTTGCCCGGCAAGAACCCGCCGTCCAGATGAATGAAATGAGCATCGGCCAGCAGTTGGCCCTCCACGGAATGGGCAAAGCTCCATTGGCCGCGCGGGATGGATTGCCGCGGCCCCTCGGGCATATCGCGCACAGTCAGAACGTTTTTCGTGCTGGCAGGATCGTCGGCCGGATAGCTCTTTCCACCGCTTGCTCCCAGCATGATGTGCCCCAGCGGCATGTCATCTACTCTTTGCGCTGGCGTAAAATCAGCACGCACCAATCCGCGAATTTCCTTGCCTCTCGGATCATGAGCGACCGGAGCAGAAAGCCGCAATTTTTGTCCTTCCTCCGCGAGATCAAACTGCCAGCCCAGCCACGCAATCGTGTACCCTTCGCGCAACAAAAGTCCGTCTCCCAACTCGCCGTTGGGGTCCGAAGAATTTCCGCCGTCCACCAGCCGCAGAATTCCCCTTCCCCCGCGGTTTGAAACTTCAAACAGCACGGCGTTGTTTCCCTTGTTCATGTCCTTCGGTTTATAAAGATAGAGGTCTGCGGAAAACTCGACTTCCCCATTCGCGTTGCGCGGAGCCTTGTCTAGATCCACGATCTGCCGGTTATGAACGTTTTCCGGACTGACCGCGAAGTACACTCGCCCGATGATCCTCTCGTAAACGCCGGCCAATCCGAACGCCCGGCCGCCCTGAACGTCCTCGCGCGAAAGAATCTCCACGCGCGTGACATGCGCCTCGACGGAAGAAGCCAGGAAGACGAACAGCGTAACGGCCCAGACCAGGTGTCTGCGTAGGGGATACATGTGCCGCCTCCGAAAGCGTCACAGCTTACAACAGATTCAGAAGAGTGGCGTGCGGGCAGGAGTCTTCTCGTCGCCAGTTAGGGGAAATACTTCACTTCGCGGAAAGGAATCGAAGAATCTCACGCATTACTTTCTCTCCCTGGTCTGTCTGGAAGAGAAACTGTGCGTGCGCGGAGCCATCCAAGATAATCAGTTCTTTCGGTTGGGGAGCCTTCTCATACTGTGCGCGAATTCCGGGGAGCCGCAGCCCATCCGCGTTGGCATCATTGCGAGCCACAATGAACAGTGAAGCTGCTTTGAGCTTTTCGGCCGGATCGTTTGGTGCGGAACCAAGGAACACCAGACGACCAATCGTGCCGGGCTCCGAAAGGATTGATGCGTCCCCCGCTGCGCCGCCGCCCATACTGGCGCCAACCACTGCTACGGTCTTCGCGCCGGTCTTACGCAGGTAGCGTACTGCCGCCAAAACGTCCAAGTGCAGCGGAGCACTCATGGGGGCGGAGTCGCCTGGCCCTCGTGACTGGCCATAGCCGCGGAAGTCGATCGCCAGCACGCGAAATCCCGCAGCTGCGAGGGTTTGCGCCTGCTTCTCCCAGCTCCCTTTATTGAAACGCCCGCCATGAGCCAACACCACGCCGCGCTCGCCTGTTCCGTAAGAATCGGCCGAAACTACCCCGCCGTCCGAAGTCGGAAAGACAACGGCTTTCTGCGCATAGCTAGGCGCTGAAAGAAACAGTGCGACTATGACCGCGGAGAATGTACGCACGCGGGAAGTCTACAATAAACCAAGGCCAGCCACTCAGGCATCTGGATTACTACCGGATGGCCCGTGATCCGGCAATTGAGATCGCCACCTGCTAGTCAAGTTCTACAATCCCAGTTGTCGTTACAAATCTCTCCTTCGATGAGTCACTCGCCGATTCGCTGCCAAGTGAGCAGGGTTAAAGAAAGCGCAAAACGATATTCGTAAACTGTCGCTAAGAAGCGAGCGCGGTCTGATTTCAGTTTACACGCAGCGCGACCATTGGATCGATCGTCGAAGCTCTTCGTGCTGGGAGAAATCCAGCCAGCAGTGCGACGGTTCCGAGTAGAACCACCACCCCAGCAAATGTAAACGGATCCGTGGGAGCAGTCTGAAACAGAAGGGAGGCAATGAGGCGCGCGACCGCAAGCGAAGCCATCATTCCAAGAGCAATGCCGATCAGCGCTAATCGCAGCGTCTCCCAGATCACATCGAGTTGCACGCGCGTTTCGGTCGCACCAAGAGCCATGCGTATGCCGATCTCCTGCGTCTGGCGCGTAACGGAATATGAGACAACTCCATAGATTCCCAGCGAGGCCAGAAGGAGTCCCAAACAAGCAAAGGTTCCGACCAGCAGCACAAAGAAGCGCCTTGGAGACGTCGCGCGGTCGACCAATCCCTGAATTGGCTTGAATTCCGTGGCCGGCTGTCCGGGATTGATCTGCCGTAGCGTCCCCATCACGCTCGTTGCCACGGCAGTAGGAGGGAGCTTCGAACGTATCACCAGATTCGCGCCTTCCGGCCCAAACTGTTTCGTCGCTGGCAGGTACATCTGCGCTCCTGCATTGTCTTCTGCACCGCTTTCACGGACATCGGCAATCACACCGATCACTTGGGGCTCTGTTCCGCCTGCAAGGGCGGTACGGCCAATGGGATCCTGTCCCGGCCACAGTTTCCGCGCGACCGTCTCGTTGATGATGACTACGCTGCGATTGTTGGACATATCTTCCCAGCTGATATCGCGACCTTCCATTAGGCGCATTCCCATCGCTTTCAGGTAGCCGGGCGAAACTATGTAGACGAACACGGGGAGGTAACCGAGGTCGTCTCGCTTTTCTTCACCCTTTGCCGCGATCCCCCAACTGCGGTTCCGGCTCATGGGCAGGTTGTCGGATATGCCCGCCGCCTCGACTCCAGGAATCATCGAACTTTGGCGCACAATTTCCTGCCAAATCGCAGCGCGTTTGGCTGGATTTCCGCCATCGTCGTAGTCAACGCTGATAGCGGCTGCGCGGCTTGGCTGGAAGCCTAGGTCAATGTCCAGAACACGGAGAAAGCTGCGCAGCAATAAGCCCGCTCCGACCAGCAGCACGCAAGCGAGAGCAATTTCCGTTATCACCAGCGTCGAGCGCATACGGTTATGTTTTCTGCCGGCACTGGCTCCACTATCTTTGAGTACCTCTTGCAGATTGCCACCCGACATGCGCAGCCCCGGTGCTGGCCCGAAAAGAACTGCTGATCCTACTGCGATCAACAGCGTCCATTCGAGCACCGTACCGTCCACGCGCACCATCGTGAGCAACGGCAGCGCAATCGATCCCTGATGTGCTAGATACGAGAGGATGACATAAGCCAGGCCCAACCCCAGCACCGCTCCCACGGTGGCCAGTATCAGGCTCTCCGTTAACAGTTGACGCACAAGCCGCCAACGTCTTGCTCCCAATGCTCTGCGCATAGCAAATTCTTTGCTGCGCGCCGCTGCCCGAGCGAGCAGCAGGTTTGAGAGATTCACGCAAACAATCAGCAGAATTAGTCCAACGGCACACCACAGCACAATCAGTGACCGCCGCAGCTTGCCGCTGACGTAGTCTTTCAATCCGGTAACCTGGCCCGTGTAACCTTTTCCGTACTCAGGGTGCTTGTGCTCGAAATAGAGTTGCGGAAAAAGTTGATCGGCCTCGCTCTGTGCTTGCGCCAAAGTCACTCCGTGTTTCAAGCGGCCAACCAATGCCAGGTCATTTCCGTCGTCGCGGAAATCATCCATGATGTAGGGCGCGAAGAGATCGACCTTGGCTCCCGGCGAAAAGACCGAGCCAAAATCGAATGTATCCGGCAACACCCCTATAACTATTACCGAGGTGTTGCTCAGGTTGATTGCCTTTCCGACGATGCTGCGATCACCACCCAACTGGCGTTTCCAAAACGGATAACTTAACAACGCCACAGGTTGGGAATGCTTTACGAATTCTTCAGACCTGAACGAACGTCCCAGCGAAGGATCTACGCCGAGTGTTTGAAAGAACCCTTCCGCCACAAGAATGCTCGTAACGGGCACTGGCTGACCAGTCCCGACGAGTTTGAGATTATCAGGTCCAGTAAAGGCGAAGTAGCCGCTGACAGACTGGAAAGAGTGGTTCTGTTGCTGGAAATCCTGCGTGGCATCCGCTGTATAGGTCCTGCTGGATTCGCCAGCTTTCGGATTCTTCTGCACAATCCGCACCAACTGCTGCGGATCGCGAAACGGGAGGGGTCGCAGCAGAATCGTATTCACTACGCTGAAAACAGCGATATTTGCGCCTATGCCGAGTGCGAGAATCAGAACTGCGACAATTGTGAAACCAGAGTCGCGCCTTAACGTGCGGAAGGTAAAACGCAGGTCCTGGATAAGGACGTCGAGCCAGGGCAATCCGCGTGATTCGCGGTGCCTCTCAAGCGCCTGCTGCACTCCACCAAATCGGACAAGGGCCTGGCGGCGGGCTTCTTCTGCAGACCTATGGCGGCGCATGTTTTCTTCCACGGCCATTTGCAGATGCGAGGCCATCTCTTCGTTGAGTTCCTGGTCGAGTTGATCTTTGCGGAAGAAAGAGCCGACTCGCTTGAATGCTTCTCGAAGGGAATGCCTCACTGTTCATCTCCTTCGCCCTGCATGGCGAGAACGCGCCCCATAACTCCTGCCAGCCGCTGCCAATAAGCAGTGTCCTGCACCAACTGCTTCTGACCGGTTTTTGTGATGGAGTAGAACTTTGCCTTGCGGTTGTTGTCGGAAGTGCCCCACTTGGCCGCGATCCAGCCGCGCTGCTGCAATCGCACTAGCGACGCGTAAATCGTCCCCTGGTTCAGCAGCACTTCATTCCCGCTCACCTGTTCAATGCGACGCGCAACGCCGTATCCATGTTGCGGGCCCATTGCCTCCAGCGTCTGCAGCACCATCACATCTAGCGTTCCTTGCAACAGATCGAGCTTAGATTGGCCCATGGGTCTCTCCTGTGGTGACACCACAGCAATGTCTCATAACTTATGTGGGATTACCACATGAAATTTCTGATGCACCGAGAACTCGGTGAGTACCGACAGACTGCTTTATAACTACTAACTCCCGAATGGTCGGCTATTCGGAGTGCGACCTGTAAAGCTGCTGAAAATCATTGTCGGGAGAGGAGGAACTCGATCAGTCCACGCATCTCATCGCGCGTAGCCTACAAGGCAGAGCGGGGAGGCAACGAACTGTTCGGACGGGCCCAGTCATATTGTTAACCAGGAATTGCCAAAACGCGGCTAGCTAAGCTAGCGCTCAGAAATATCAACTGTAAACAGGCACGAGATTAGTTGCCCGCTGCACGCACCGGCTTCTCGTCGGAAGCTGCATCTTCGCGGATGCCGCCATAGCGCCGCTCGCGCTTCTGATATTCCAGCAGCGCTTCCAGCAATCGCGCCCGGTTGAAGTCCGGCCACAGCGTTTCCGTGACGAAAATCTCCGCGTAGGCAATTTGCCAGAGTAGGAAATTGCTCACTCGCATCTCCCCGCTGGTGCGGATCAGCAGGTCCGGGTCCGGCAAGCCTTCTGTGTAAAGGTGCCGCGAAAGC
>WNEL01003844.1_pt1 | contig 10519 bp, 10 predicted proteins | sample 5399991 | NCBI WGS metagenome assembly WNEL01 (sample SAMN13153325, study PRJNA577476) | soil metagenome | isolation source: 20 cm grassland meadow soil pre-rain plot 2 | place: USA:California | collected 2015-09-08
CACCAGCATCGACTCTTGTCCCATTCGATCCACGGCACCGAGAGCAAAGCGCATCGTGACGCTGTGACCTTCCCATCGCCCTTCCACCCAGAACCAGCTGCACCCGAAGGGTGCGCTGGCGGTTCCGTTTCTCGGCAACGGCACGCGTGTGCGCTGATCTCGACGCCTCGAGCGGAGTGGATTGCCGGCCACACCGATGCTCCCGCTCACAACCCCCAAAAGATGCGCTTCCGTCTGCTCGGCAGCCCGCTCCCACGTGGTGCGTTCCGCTAGTCGGCGGGCGGCCCGGCCCAGCGACCGAGCGTATTCCCCGTCCCACGCCAACCGTGCCAACGCATCCGCGAGCGCGCTGGCGTTGGCCTCACGAACGAGCAAGCCAGTAGAGCCATCGCGGACGGCATCCCGCAGCCCCGGTGCAATGCTGGCCACGGTTGGCGTTCCCACGGCGGCCGCCTCGAGCACCGTGATGCCCCACCCCTCCCTTGTCGACATCAAGACATTCGCCCAGGCGTGGGCGAACAGTTCGCGCTTCGACGCCTCCGTCACGAAACCCGCGAATTCCACGCGGCAACCGATTCCCAACCGGCGCGCCAGGTCCTTCAGGCGGCGCTCCTCCGGCCCGCGGCCGGCAATGATCAGCCGGACGGACGGAATGTGTGTGCTCAGTTTCGCTACAGCGCGCAGTATGAGGTCCACACGCTTGTACGCCTGGAGCCGACCCAGGTACAGAAACGTCGGATTGCTGGCCCGCGCTCCAGGGGGCGCCGTCTGACGATCGAGACTGACCCCGTTGTGAATCACCGTGATGTCTTCGTCCCGCAGTCCGTGCCGGCAAAGGTCTTCGGCCGTGCTCTCCGACACGGTTTGGACTGGCACTCCACGATAGGCGAGGCCGAGGGTCTGCTCCAGCACCCATGTCACGCTGGCCACAGGGAACGAGGCCGCTCCAAACGCGGAACTCCCGAACAGGTGGTGTGCGATGAGAACGACAGGGAGCGCCGTCCACGTGGGCACATAGAGGGGGACTTTATTGAGGTCCTCGATTACGACATCGAACGCACGCGACGCGAGCACCCGCCGAAAGTACAGTGGTGCCCGAAGGGCGAACGAATAGCGGCCGCCCACCCGGTGGATCTCGACGCCGTCCTTTGTTTCGCGCGGTTCGCAACCTGGCCACCCCGACGCGAGTAGCGTCACCTGGTGACCCCGCGCCACTAGTCGCCGCAAGATCTCGCGCAGGTGAACCTCGGCGCCGCCCGCCCGAGGGTTGCTGGGATCCTGCCAGTTGATCACCAGTAGTCGCATTCAGCTCCCGGACCTCACAGCCCGGATCCAAGGGATGAAGATGAAAGCATTCGGATCCTGTGGATCGCGCACAAAGCTGTTCGCGACGTTGAAGTCGAGAAGAATGTGGGCGCTCTGGCCCGAGATCTGTACGGGCGCTTCGACCAACACGCTTATGGAGATCGAGCCCGTTGCTCCCCAGTGCACGATCGCGGGCGTGCCGTCCGAATGCACGATCCCGGACGAATCCGTATCGAGCACCACTCGGATTGCGCGGAACTCAGCCGGCGAGAGCTGTGCCGTTCCCAGCAGCTCCGTCGTACCATTCTGAAGGGTGAGTAAATCGTAACGCTGATGCGGAGCCACGAGCGTGATCCACGGCTGGGAGTCGGCGCCGCCAGTCGTGTCGGTGGTCGGCGAGGCGTCGATGTGCTCGATGTACACGTTGACGCTGCGGACGCTCGCATCGGCGGGGGGCGCGTCCGTCAGACGGACTTCCGTCTGCACTACTGACGATCCGGGCGCAGTGGGGCCGCGATCTGAGCGGCACGACCAGGCGATCAGCAGCCAAGCCGCGAATGTGGCCAGTCTCTGATATTTCATGGGTCCCTGCACTCCTTCCGACGAGGGTTCATCCCGGTGATCTTGCTGACTCTCCCGAGAGAAACCCGGGATGGGACGCGGTACGTCACACTGCTCCGGCATGTGACCGATCGACCGCTCGCGAGGGTTTACTTAGTGTGACGCCCACGGACGGGGAGGTGATTGCCCGCGTGCTCGCGGGTGACGTGGACGCCTATGGGATCATCGTCGACCGCTACCACGGGCGCTTTGCGCGCTTCGCCACGCGCATGCTCGGCAGCCGCGAAGATGCCGAAGAGGCCCTACAGGACGCCCTTATCCGCGCCTACCGGGCGCTCGGAGCGTACCAGCACCGTGAACGGTTTGCCGCTTGGTTCTACCGCATCCTGGTCAATCGCTGCCGGTCCGTCTTGGCGCAGCGCCAGCGTCGACGGGCAGTCGAAGAGCCGACCGCGGACCAGGACAGCCCGACCAGCGACGCGGGGTTCGTCGGACGCGAGCAGGCCACATGGTTGCTGAGCCGGCTCCCGGCGGACCAACGGGAGGTGTTCCTGTTGCGCTACGTGGAGGACTTGAGCTACGCGGACATCGCCGCGATCACCGGTGTAGGAGAGTCTGCATTGAAGATGCGAGTGAAGCGCGGACTCGAGCAGCTGCGCCAGCTACTCCGGCAGGGAAATGATGACTGACGACCTCCCGCCGGAGCTTGAGACATTCGTCACAGGGCTACGCACGACCCCCTCAGCGAACGCGGCCCTGCGGGAACGGGTCCTCGCCAGCGCCCGCGGACTCGGAGTCCCCAGGCGCTCGCGATTGCCCGTCCCGCGGTCGCTCCTGATCGGACTCGCCGCGGTGCTCGCTGTCCTCGTGTTGCTCCGTCACCGGGAAGGACGTGACCCCGCTCGCCCGGTGCCGTTCGTCCTGATGGCCCCGAAGGCAGTTCGCGTGTCAATCGTAGGGGACTTCAACGACTGGGACCAAGCCGCCACACCCTTGCAGCGCGCCGGCGAGCACACGTGGTGGGTGGTCGTGAACCTCCCGCCCGGCCGCTACCGTTATTCATTCGTCCTCGACGGCACGCATTGGGTCGCCGATCCTGCCGCTCCCCGCGCCGCGGACAACGACTTCGGAGCGGAGAGCTCCGTTGTCACCATCCTTGGCAAAGGATCGTGAGCTGCGGTCGCGTGGCGGTCTACGTAGTGGCGGCGTGCAGCGTGACCGCCGCCCTGTCCGCACAGTCTCGCCTCGAGTCTCGCGTGCCGGCGCCCGTCTTGGCCGCGGTCGGTCCGACCATCGACTCGGCCCGGGCTGCGGGCCTCCCGACCGGTCCGCTGGAGGACAAGGTGCTGGAGGGCGTGACCAAGCAGGCAGACGCGGGGCGTATCGCGGCGGCCGTACGTCGGCTTGCGGGCGAGCTGGCCGCCGCGCGCGAAGCCTTTGGTGACCGGGCGACGACCCGGGAGCTCGTCGCCGGAGCCGGCGGTCTGCGGGCGGGGCTCACGCGTGGCGATCTCGTCCGCCTCCGCGCTGCCCGGCCGGGACAGAACACTGCGCTCGCACTCGAGGTGGCGACGGACTTGATCACTCAGGGCGTGCCGTCCGATACCGCCACGCGCGTCGTGCTGAAGGTGCTCGGCGCGGGCGCCTCGGATGCCGACTTGGAGCAGCTCCGTATGGCGGTGGAGCGCGACATCGCCGGTGGCGTGCCCGCTGCAGTCGCGGCGTCAGTCCGCGCACGTGTGCTCAGCGGATCACCTGCTACAACCATTCCCATCACCCCTCGCCCACAGAACTGACATGCCATCAACCCTCCCTTCAGCTCGACTCTCGCACGCATTGCTTGCGTGCGGGCTCGCGGCCTCGACGGCCGGCGGGCAGGCGCTGGCGACTGGGGACCTACGGACATCAACCACCACACCGGTCGAAGCACGCTCCACACTCGCATTGGGCCTGCCCCTCAACCGGGGATCGGACTTGCTGCTGAAGGCCGGATTGGATGGGGCCGGCTGGTTGGGTGCCGGTGGCCCCGGGACGAGCAAGGGATACGCGGCGGCGAACCTGATCATCGGCTTGGAGGGGGGACGCGGCGAGCGCTGCGCGTGGCTGCGCGTCGGAACGGGCGGCCTGTGGGACGGATTGGGTGCACACTCCCTACTGCTCACGGGGCTCGGCGGCTCCATGACCCGCGGCCCGGTGGCGATCGAACTATCGGTGACGGAGACGCGGCTAATGCCAGTCGAGCGTACAGTGACGCTAGCCCCTGCGTCAGTTCCGATCGACACCCCTGGGGTACCACCGCCCGCCCCGACCACGGCGCGCCAGTTTGTGGGAGGGGGTGTGTGGGAGGATGTGCGTGCACAGCTGAAGTGGAGCGGCGGGCCAATTGAGGCGCGACTGACGGGCGGCGTCGAGATCCCGCAGGGTGGGGGGCGAGCCACCAGGTGGCTGCGCACCGAAGCAACGGGCTGGCTCACCCCCCAACTGGGCGTGGTGGTCGGCGTGGGGAGCCCGTCATTGCCCTTACTGGAAGCCCCCCGCTTGAGTGGGCCGTTCACGCTCGGCTTCCGCCTCGCGTTCGGCCGTGCGGCGAGGCCCGTCGTGGCACGCCCTCCGCCAAAACGTGAAAACCCGTCGTTCGAGATCCGTTCGGTGTCGGGCGATCTGCGATTGCTCCGCGTGCGCGTGCCTGACGCGTCGCGCGTCGAGTTGACGGCGGACTTTGTCGATTGGCGGGTCGTGAGCCTCGTGCCCGCAGGCGGTGGGGTGTGGGAGGCACAACTCGCCATCGGGCCGGGCAGCCACCGGGTCAGCATCCGGCGCGACGGTGGACCTTGGGCCGTTCCGCCCGGTCTGCCCGCGGTAGCGGACGACTTCACGGGCGCTGCCGGCCTTCTCCGAGTCGAGTGAGAGCGCTCGCGCGACGTTGATGCGCCTGTGGCCGTAAAACAGATCGAGGCCGTGCGCGCCCGAGAAGGGAGGCGCGGTTACGCGCTCATTGGGAGGTCAGGCCCCAGGAGACTGCGACCGGAATGGAACTGTTCGTGGTGGTGCCGTCGCCCAGCTGGCCGGAAGAATTGTCGCCCCAGCAATAGGCGGCCCCGCCGCTGATGAGCCCGCAGGTATGAACGCCGCCCAGAGTGAGGGCGCTGAAGGTCAACCCCCCGGCGACGGCGACCGGGGATCTGCTGCACCGCCAGTTCGCGACGTTGCAGGTGTCGGGTCCGATGTCCCCGTTGCCGAGCTCGCCCTCTTCGTTGTTGCCCCAACAATTGGCTGCCCCCGTGCGGGTGAGCCCGCAAGTGTGAGCGGCACCCGCAGCCAGGCCGCTGAAGCTCAGGCCCCCGGAGACGGCGACCGGAATGGAGCTAAGTGTGGTGGAGCCATCGCCGAGCTGGCCGATGTGGTTACCCCCCCAGCAATAGGCCGCACCGGACATCGTGAGCCCGCAGGTATGCCCCCCCACGCCCATAGTGAGGGCGCTGAAGTTCAAGCCTCCGGCGACGGCGACCGGCGTGGAGCTGTTGGTGGTCGAGCCGTCGCCGAGCTGGCCGACGTCGTTGCCGCCCCAGCAATAGGCCGCGCCGCCGCCGATCAGCCCGCAGGTGTGGATTCCGCCCGGGGTGAGGGCGCTGAAACGCAAGCCCCCGGAGACGGCGATAGGCGTGGTGCGGATGACAGGCAACTCGTCGCCGACCTCACCCAGCTGGCCAAACTCGTCGTCGCCCCAGCAATAGGCGGCCCCGCCGCTGATGAGCCCGCAGGTATGAACGCCGCCCGCAGCGATGGCGCTGAAGTTGAGGCCCCCGGCGACTGCGACCGGAACGGAGCTCGGCGTGGTCGAGCCGTCGCCGAGCTGGCCGACGTAGTTGCCGCCCCAGCAATAGGCCGACCCGGCGTTGGTGAGCCCGCACGTGTGATAGCGACCCGCAGCCAAGGCGCTGAAGCTCAGGCCCCCGGCGACGGCGACGGGAATGGAGCTACTCGTGGCTGTGCCGTCGCCGAGTTGGCCGTAGAAGTTGTCGCCCCAGCAGTAAGTCGCCCCGGCGCTGCTGAGTCCGCAGGCGTGAGCGCCGCCCGCCGCGAGGGCTGTCGCGAGGATAGGAGGGTTCGACAGGTAGGTAAAGCAGCCGCTGCAGGTGGCGCTGCCGTGGCTGCTCGTGGTCACGACCACATCCTTGGCCCCGGGGCTCGTCACCGCCGGTGTGACGCCGGTGATCTGGGTGGCGCTTACCACCGTGCGGTTGCCGAGCTCGCTTCCGCCGATGGTCACGCTGATCACGTTGATGAAATTGGTGCCCGTGACCGTCACGCTGCTCCCGCCGCCCAGCAGGTCACCGGCGGGGCTCACGGCCGTGACCGTGATCGGTGCGGAAGGAGTGACGGAGTCTTTGCAACCGGTACCTACTACGGCGGCCAGGCCGCTGCCGACGATCGCCAGCGCTCTCGACAGGGCCATAGGTTCCTCCTCCGATCGATTCGCAGCGCAACCCTACGGGGCGAAGAAAAAAAACCGGCCAAGTGGGTTCCCCCTCAGCCGGTTTCGCGATTCGCTCCCCCCCCCGCGGCATGGGCCATCCGCACGACATCTCGCCGCGGGGTTCATTGCATCTGAGTCGCGTTCCAAAATGCGCCCTGGACCCCTTGGCCGCAAGGTAGACACGGCCGGACGGCGGACTAGCGAAAGGGAGTCGACGGCGGCGGCCGTACGGGCAAAATCGACCTGCTCAAGGATGCTGCGGTATTCGGCGTCGCGTACGCTATTGGACCGCGTACCGCTTAGGGTCTTGCGAGCCGTCCGCCGGACCGCATATTGGAACGCAACTCAGAAGCCATGATCCCCGAGGCGCGCAGTCGTGCGGGTCGCCAATGCCTCGAGGGGAGCGAATCGCGAAACCGGCTGAGCGGGGGACCTCGCTTGGCCGGTCTCTCTTTTCTAGACGCTCTGGGCGGGGTGCTACGAGGTCGTCCCTCGTCCGTCCTGCCTGCCGGTATACCCGCAGCAAGAATGCGATCAACGCTGTCGAGTCGGACACGCATTTGGAATCCACGAGTAGGAGGGAGTTGACCATGAGACTGCTCATCAAGCGTAACCAACCAACCCACGTGGCTGACGCGGTCAGGTTCGAGCTCCAGGCGAAGACCCAGCTGACGCCTGAAGAAGCGGACCTCGTAGAGGCATACGACCTTGGCAGGATGGTCGTGCTGAAGACAGAACTTCAGGCCCCTGTCTCCGGTCAACCGATCCAACTCCTTTTGAAGATCAAGGACCTGATCGATGGACGGAGATTCGACTGTAATGACATTGCTGAAGTGCTGGAGACTGAAAACAGCGTCAAACAGGCGTGCGAGAACTTCAGGGGCTACCTGCAGGTCATGGAGAACTTCGACAGCGAGCAAGTGCTTGAGTACCCGATGACGCACATGGCCCCTTCGGGCGAGAGAGTGGTGCAGTTCGACGTCGGTGTCACTAGTTTGAGGACCGGCGCGTATGACCAGAGCCAGAGAAGAGTGCTCTAACGGCGGACCGCGAAAGGAAGGCCTGTCCGAAGGTCAGCAAACTCCCGTGCGCCCGGAGCCGCGTTGGAGCGGATCAGGCCAACCGGGTATGCCGCGACTCTTACGCCTCTGAGCCGGACTCGGTGGCCGGCAGCGCGTGGGGTCGGCGGTCATCCGGGAACGGCGTCAGAAGCTCACCCTGCGCGCGTGCTACTTCGTTCACGCGGTGAATGGCGCCCGCCGCCGCGAAGTCCCCATCAGCGGTGAGTCCGGCCACGATCTGGCGAGACCGGATGAACTGTCGCAGGGCCCGTACGACCGCCTCGAGAAACGCATCGTCCTTCCTCATCTCGACAACGTACCGGCGCTGCTCCAGGTTGCGCGCGCCGCTTACCGCGAACGTCAGCGTTTGCACGCGCGTGCAGAGCATCCAGGGTGTCATGCTCGAGCGGACCACTTCGTTCTCCGACCGGGTGCTGTCGTGAATCCCCATACCGGTGGAGAGCTTGGACCGGCTGAACGTGCCGTTGTCAGTGAAGAAATGCACCAGCCTGGACTCGAAGCGGACCTCGGCAAAGAACACGTCTGCGGCCTGCGTCAACACGTGCCCGAACAGAGTGAAGATCAGGCCGCTCATCAGCCACTCCAGCCGCGGCGCGTCGGGATTGAGCACCCGCGTCAACAGCACGAAGAAACAGACCGTCCCCGCGAGGAGCAGCCCTTCCCCGGCGAAGAGGTTGGCTTTGCGCAGGAGGTCGAGTGCTGGTGACACCTCGGCGGGCTGTGGGATCGGCTGCGTCTCCTGAATCATTGATCCGCTGAAGTCGCCCTTCGCATCGTCCACGAGCTGCGGGTTGTGCCGCTCGTAGATACGGTTGGGAATCTCTTGAAACCGGAAGTCCGCCATCGTCAGGTCGAAGCAGCGGAAGATGTCCATGGGGTGAACCGATTCCTGCCACTGGTCGCGGTACTCGGACACCTCGGTCTTCGGCGCATCGGCAGGCATCCGCAGGAGCACCATCGAGATACACGACAGAGCGACCACGACGCCGCCAATCGCGAGCAGCAGCAGCCACGGCACCGGGCTCGCGGTGACCACCGGCAGGGCGCGCGACTTGTGGATTAAGAGCAGGATCGTGGGCCCCAGGATCGCCAAGACGATTGCCGGGACCAGGTGCCCGCCGACGACGAGTTTGGGATCAGCCATTCGACGCAGTGTGGGACGGTTGCGCCACAACACGCTGTACAGCGTCGCTACGAAGATCCACCCTATCCACGATGGCACCGGCGTCCCGCGTATTGGGACGAGGCCTGTCGCGGCGGAGAAGAGCGTCAGGCCGAACAGCAGGACCACGGTCAGCGTTACGACGCCCGTCTCGAACATCGACTGCGCGACGTTCCGCAACGGCGGGGTGAGGAAGAGCATATTGCCACGAGCGAATGCAGCAGGCGCGGCAGCCAACCGGCCGGTTCGAAGTACGTCCGGTTGATGCGGCTCATTAGCATGTCCTTCAACCCGGTCTTTAACTGATACACGGGCTGATGCTGGCGATTGCCCGTATCGGCGAGGTCGGACGGCATGCCGCGCCCCACGTAGAACCGGAAAACGCCAAAGAGACCGTCCCCCACGGCGTACAGGCCGCCGGTCAGAATCGCGATCCCACCCAGCAGTTTCACCACCCCGGCCGCCGATCCGGGTTCGAGCACCTGCTGCCGCAGCGAAAGTAGGATGACGATGCCGAGGATCGTCATGACGACTCCTCGCACTGCCGACAGAACCCCCTCGAGGCGAAACGGATTCGCTACCTCGATCCGGCTGGAACCATAGTCGTAGGCCATCGGGCCCTCCGGCGAGACGCATTGTATGAACTGGGACGAGACGCATCACCAACTCGCACTCACAAAAACAGACCGGCCAAGCGACTAGCTCGCTCAGCCGGTCTCGCGATTCGCTCCCCTCGAGGCATTGGCGAGCCGCACGACTGCGCGCCTCGAGGTTCATGGCATCTGAGTTAAATCGAACATGCAGGCCGGTACAGCGCACCGCAAGGTGACCTCAATACACGCTATAGCGTTAGGTAGACCACCTTGACGAACGTGCCTCCGTTGAACGCCCCCTTGCCCCAGTCGGCATCGAGATCGGCGAGGGGTTTGGCGGCGCGTCACCGCCGAGATCACCGAGCAGGTACGGCTGCTCGACGGGCTGGTCCGCTATCGGTTCAGCGACAACGCCGAGCTGATGGGTGCCTGGGCTAGCGACCGCAACGTTCTCGGGCCGTTCAAGACCCGACCGAGCCGCCGGCCGATGAGGGACAGGCGCCGGAGGGGACGCCCCTCTCTCCTCTATATATTCTACTCCCGCAACGCGTCGAGCCTGTCATCCTGAGCGCCGTAGGCGCGAAGGATCTGCTTTTCAGCGCACTCCTTGACCCTATACCTCGGTGTAAGGTCTATCTTGTCCTCAACCTTCGCCCACGAGGAAGCCCGATGACCGCCAACAGCACCGGCAAATCCCCCTGGGGTGGGTGGCTGCTGCACGCCGCCGTGGGCCTCGGCCTTACCGCCGTACTGGCGGGGCTCGATGCCCCTCGCGTCGCGCTGCTCGTGGCGGTGCTCGCGACGGGAATCGCCCACGAAATCGGCGACGGCGACTTTCGACGGGCGAAAGGTGGCCCCTGGAATGGTGTGCTCGACGTCCTGGCGTTTCTCCCGGCGCCACTGGTGTACCTGGTGGCCCATGCGAGGTAGTCGCGCAAGCCGAAGAGGCTGATGTCAGACGGCTTATGACCCGGTCTCGAACCAGTCGCCGAAGAACACGCGTGCTCCCGACGGCCCGGCCGGCGCAGCGACTTTGTTCTGCTGTGCCGGGGGATGGGTCACGCCCACCCCGACGTAATTCGTGCCGATGCTGACCGAGAAAATGATCAGGGAGTTGAGCAGGTAGTAGACCGAGCGTTGCCACAGCGGAACGCCGCCGCCCTTGGCCACGAAGACGAGTAGACCGAGCACGAAGCTCAGCACCAGCGAGGTCCAGCGCGGGGGCAGGCTGAACGCAACCCACAGCGCGTTGGCGATCAGCATCGTGACGCCGCCCGCGATGCCGGGCGTGAGCATCGCCTTGGGCTGCAGGAACTCGTCTACTTTGGCGCGCTCCACC
>WNEL01001453.1_pt1 | contig 10505 bp, 10 predicted proteins | sample 5399991 | NCBI WGS metagenome assembly WNEL01 (sample SAMN13153325, study PRJNA577476) | soil metagenome | isolation source: 20 cm grassland meadow soil pre-rain plot 2 | place: USA:California | collected 2015-09-08
GATGGCAGTGGTGGGCAGCTTTCGGTGGCGCAGTGGCGATTCATCTCACCGCGGTTGCACTTGCCCAAAAGCATGAGGCGCCGGCGGAGATTCCTCCTGACATACCGACGGCCGTCATCGAGGCGACATTGCAGGCAACTGAGGAGCCGACTCCTCCGCCGGAAGATATTCCGTTGCCCGAGCCTCCACCACCGCCCGAGATTAAGCCGGAGTATGTCGAAGAAACGACACCCCCACCCAAGCGACCGACGGCGCAAAAGTTCGCGCCAATTAAGGCGCCGCAAGCTGCAGGTCGCCCCGGTGCGATGTCGATCTCTTCAGCAAAAGCCCTTGCGACCTATGCGCCGCGTCCTCAGTACCCGTATGAGGCGCGTTCACGTCACGTTACTGGCAGTGGAGTTTGCGTCGTTGACGTTGATCCGGGAAGCGGCAGCGTAACCAGCGCTTCCATGGCGCAAAGCATTGGAAGCCCGATATTAGACAACGCCGCCACCAGCGCGTTTCGGCAGTGGCGATTTAAACCTGGAACAGTTTCCAAGGTTAAGATTCCTATTACCTTCACGATGACCGGCGCGTCGTACTGAATCTTGCCTAACAAATATGTAAAATATGAGATTATCTTCGCCTATTCCGCATAAACGAGCCCGCATCGAGATCATTCCATTGATCGACATCATGTTCTTTCTGCTTGCCAGTTTTATGATGGTGAGTCTGAGCCAGACCCACATGAAGGGTATTCGGGTCAATTTGCCGGCTGCGGTTGCGCCTCCGCCAAGCCAAGTTAAGGATTATGTTTCCATCAAGGTGCGTGAAGGCAACGTGGTTACCTTTGACAACCAGATTGTGACAGATGATCAGGTGCTGCCGCGCTTGTATGAGCTGCACCGGGCAAATCCGGAAATTAAAGTCTCGATCAGCGCGGACTTGATGGCCATGCATGGTGATGTGATTGCTGTTCTCGACAAAGTGCGCTCTGCCGGAATCAACAAGGTCGGCTACCAGATCAGAGCGGCGGGTGCTCAGGGCGCTCAGCCCCCAGGCGCGCCGCCTCCACCTCCGAAACCCTAATCGGTCGCAGCGGCACGAAGTTCGGCAGAAAGCGCGCGACACGCGCGTGCTCGATGGCTGATGTTGTTTTTCACTTCGGCTGGCAACTCAGCAAATGTCTTTTCAAATCCGTCTGGGATAAAAATCGGGTCGTACCCGAATCCGTGCGGACCGCGCGGTCGGTCAGCGATTCGTCCCGCGACAATTCCTTCAAATACTCCGAGAACCTGGCCGTTACGCGCGAGTGCCAGCACGCAGCGAAATCGAGCGCGACGCGCATCCTTCTTTGCGCCAGCTCGCACAAGCTCCTCCATTAACTTGTCGATCTTTTCTATGTTCGTTGAGTTCGTGCTCGCATAGCGCGCTGAATAAATTCCCGGTGCGCCACCGAGAGCCTCGATCTCTAGTCCCGAATCATCTGCAATCACCAGACCCGGCCGTTTTCTGGATACCGCGATCGCCTTGAGCGTCGCGTTCTCTTCAAAAGACCCTCCACTTTCCGTTATCTCGGAAATTTCGGGATATGCGCAGAGATCGCATACGGCGAACTCTGATCCTAGAATTTGCTGGATCTCGCGCGTCTTATGCGCATTGCGGGTGGCGACAATCAAATGCTGCACGTTTGACAGGATTCAGAGGATTAACCACTAATCAACACGAATGGACACGAATAGCGGAAAGTTGTTGGTCAACGAGTGAGTTGTTTTGTGAATTCGCCTTCATTCCTGTCCATTCGTGGTTAACGTCAGGGGTTTTTCATGAGCGAGCGCCGCAAGCCGTATCCGTTCGATCAGATCGAGCCAAAATGGCAGACGATCTGGGAGGAGCGGCAGCTTTTTCATGCGCTCAATCCGGGCGAGAAAAATTTCGACCCCTCAAAACCAAAATTTTATATTCTCGACATGTTTCCCTACCCAAGCGGAGCCGGTTTACACGTCGGACACCCCGAAGGCTATACCGCGACCGATATCGTTGCGCGTTACAAACGCATGCGCGGCTTCAACGTGTTGCATCCGATGGGTTGGGACGCGTTTGGTCTGCCGGCGGAGCAATACGCGATCAAAACCGGAGAGCACCCTGCGACCACGACGCGTGCGAATGTTGCAAAATTTAAAGCGCAGCTGAAGCGCATTGGCTTTTCTTATGATTGGCAGCGGGAAATCAATACGACCGACCCGCGCTACTATAAGTGGACCCAGTGGATTTTCCTTCAGATTTACAATTCCTGGTTCAACGCCAAGGCGAATAAGGCCGAGCCGATTTCGACTTATCGTGGCCCGGCTCCTGACCGCGTTCGCCTCGCTTATGTCGCTGATGTCCCGGTTAACTGGTGCGCAGAGCTGGGTACCGTTTTGGCAAACGAAGAAGTCGTCGATGGAAAAAGCGAGATTGGCGGTTTCCCGGTCGTTCGGCGGCCGATGCGACAATGGATGCTGCGCATCACGGCCTACGCGGAGCGACTGCTGAATGAACTCGACCAACTCGATTGGCCCGAAGGCATCAAATTGCTCCAGCGTAACTGGATTGGACGCAGCGAAGGCGCGGAAGTCGATTTCTCTGTAGCCGGAATCGACGATCGAGGCTACAAAATTCGCGTCTTCACGACCCGACCGGACACGCTTTATGGCGCGACTTACATGGTGCTTGCGCCCGAGCATTCACTTGTCGATTTAATCGTAACCGAAGAACAATGGCCAGCTGTGCGCGAGTATCGCGAGCGGGCGGCGCGCAAGAGCGACTTGGAACGAACGGAACTGGCGAAGGAAAAAACGGGCGTTTTCAGCGGCGCGTACGCAGTCAATCCAGTAAATAGCGAGCGAATTCCAATCTGGGTTGCCGATTACGTGCTGCTTGGTTATGGAACAGGCGCCATCATGGGCGTGCCCGCCCATGACGAACGCGACCTCGTGTTTGCGCGAAAATTCCATCTGCCCATTCGCGAAGTGGTACGTCCATTGGGTGGCGAAGATCCGATTGGATTCGTCGGCGAAGGAATCGCAATTAATTCGCCCGTTATTGATGGTCTGCCATCGCGGGAAGCGATCCGGAAAATCACGGCGTGGTTAGAAGAACTCGGTCTCGGCAAGGGCGCGATCAATTACAAACTTCGCGACTGGCTGTTTTCGCGTCAGCGTTATTGGGGCGAGCCGTTCCCGATTGTTTGGGAGAACGAAAAGCATCGCGCAATCGATCAAAACGAGCTTCCAGTGGTTCCGCCGCCGCTGGATGACTACAAACCGATCGGCACGGGCGAGCCACCGTTGACGAGGGCAAGAGAGTGGGTCCGCTATTCAGACAATGCGTTGCGCGAGACAAACACGATGCCGCAGTGGGCGGGCTCGTGCTGGTACTACCTGCGGTTCTGCGACCCGCAGAACGACAAACGTTTCGTTGGCGAAGAAGCGGAGCGTTATTGGATGGGCGGCGACAAGCCGGGCGGTGTCGATCTTTACGTCGGCGGCACCGAACATGCCGTGCTGCATCTGCTTTACGCGCGTTTCTGGCACAAGGTGCTGTTTGACCTTGGTTATCTGTCGAAGCCGGAGCCTTTTCAGCGGTTAGTGAATCAGGGAATCGTTCTCGGCGAAGACAACCAGAAAATGTCGAAATCGCGCGGAAATATCGTCAATCCCGACGACGTGATCGACCAGTACGGCGCCGACGCGTTTCGCTGCTACGAGATGTTTATGGGGCCGCTCGAGCAAATGAAACCGTGGAGCATGCGCGGCGTCGAAGGCATTTCTCGTTTTCTCGCGCGCGTCTGGCGTTTGCTCATGACTGAGAACCACGCTGGCGAGTGGAAATTATCCACCAGGCTTAAAGAGGCCGATCCAACCAGCGCGCAAACAAAAATCACCCACGCGACGATCAAAAAAGTGACTGAAGACATCGAGTCGCTCTCGTTCAACACCGCGATTTCCCAAATGATGATTTTCGTGAACGCATTTACCAATGCTGAAACGCTCCCACTGTCGGCGATGCGAATATTTCTCGTCTTGCTCAACCCATTCGCGCCGCATCTCACTTCCGAGCTTTGCCAAAAGTTAAATTCAAAGTTTGGAGATAATGTCAGCGATACGACCGAGCAGAAATGGCCGGATTACGACGAACGATTCCTGGCCGAAGACGAAGTTGAAATGGTCATCCAAGTGAACGGAAAAGTGCGCGACCGAATGAAGGTGTCGATCCTGGCGACCGAAGATGAAGTGAAATCGATTGCTCTCGCGAATGCAAGGATTCAACGACTCGTCAACGGAAAAACCGTTCGCAAAATCGTGGTCGTCCCGAAAAAACTTGTCAACGTAGTCGCAAATGAATAACGGTTTTTCATTGTGCTGAAAGAATTCAAAGAATTCGCGATCAAAGGAAACGCGGTCGATCTCGCTGTCGGCGTGATTATCGGCGCGGCGTTCGGCGGAATTGTTAACTCGCTGGTGAAAGACATCCTGATGCCACCGGTCGGATTACTAATAGGCGGTCTCGATTTCTCGAACAAGTTCCTGACCCTTAAGGGCGCGCCGGGTGGCGGCACGTTTAACACTCCGGGCGAGGCAGCTAAAGCCGGCGCGGTGACCTGGAATTACGGAAACTTCGTCACCTTGGTGATCAATTTTGTTATCGTCGCCTTCTGTATTTTTCTGGTGGTGAAGGCGTTGAACAAGTTGAAGAGACCGTCGCCGACCGCGGCTCCCGTTTCGAAAGATTGCCCGGCGTGTGCGATGGCGATTCCAATGAAGGCAACGCGCTGTCCCCATTGCACGACGGAATTTTCGAGCGCTAACCCCTGAGCTTGACCCAGAAGCCACTGTTTGATAGTATGCTTTTATGGAAGCGACAGCTGAAGCGCAGATCGAGGGCAAACTTCTCGAAACACTCAAGAATGCCCAAGGGTATGTGACGATACCTTATCTGTCTAAAAAAACAGATTCTCCGGTAGAATCTATTCAAGAGTACCTAATTGAGCACCCGGAAAAAATCCGAAAATCAAAGATGCAAACTGACAGCGGAGAGAGTCTGTATACGCTGAACACGCCTTTGAGCGGAATTGCTGATGCTTGGCATGCCTATCGCTTAGCGAACGCCAAAAAATTCTAACCGTGCAAGAAGCTTTCTGGTACGGCATTCTCGGAGGATTTCTTGCAGAGCTATTCGGTTTGTGGAAACTTCGTCACGAACTGGGTTCCAATCTCCCACCCTATCTTCGTTCGTGGTTTTATTGGTTCATGACGCTCTTAATGATCGGAAGCGGCGGTCTGTTTGCTTTCGTCTACGTAAAAAGTGGCATTTCGCTCTCGCCTTTACTCGCAGTTAATGTCGGCGCGAGTGCGCCGCTTATTATCGGCAGCCTCACCGCTGCGCCTCCCAAGGTTAATCCCTAATCTAGTTGTCGGGCCGATAAACTAATTCGTTGGGCAGCAAATTATCGCTTGCATCTGGCCGCTTGAGTGGCTATTGAGGCCGCCACACTGCAAATGCCAAAGTGCCTTAACCTTACACTCGCAGGAATTGTGTCTTGCCTGGTCGCTGGCTGTGCTACGCAGTCGAATACGAATCTGGCCGGCGCCCGTCACATGCAAAACGTGCGCACCACCGCCTATACTCATACCGAAAGAGGCGGAGCCCACAACGCGCTCGGCAGATATCTTTCCGGCCGCCACGTATTGAGCGCCGCGTCTGATTGGTCGCGTTTCCCGCTCGGGACGCGATTTCGAATCGCTGATACCAGTCAAGAATATATGATCGACGATTACGGAATGGCGCTGATTGGCACCGATACGATCGACCTTTACAAGCCGAGCCGCCTTGAAATGAAAGGCTGGGGCGTGCGCTACGTCGATATCGATATTTTGCAGTGGGGGTCGGAGGAACAGAGCCTGAAGGTGCTCGTACCGCGTTGCAAAAACCATTGCGTGCAGCGGATGGTCGCGAGTTTGCAGCAGAAAAGAGCGCAGCAGAAGAAAGAATTGGTCGCCAGCCTCGACCCAAAAAAAACTCAGCCCAAGAAAAAAACGTAGCCGCTTACGCTTTCTTTTGGCACGCGGCTCAGGCCCACCGGAATTTCGCCGGATGAAAATTCTCGTCGTTGGCGGCGCCGGTTACATCGGGAGCATTTGCACGGAGTTGCTTCTCGATGAAGGCCATGAAGCGATTGTCTTCGATAATCTGGGGGAAGGCCACCGTAGCGCAGTGGATTCACGGGCGAGATTCATCCAAGGCGACCTGACTGAGCGCGAAAAAATCCAGGCCACGCTTTCCAGCACTCGCCCCGAAGCGGTAATGCACTTTGCTGCCAGCGCGCTCGTCGGCGAGTCAATGCGTGATCCGTCCAAATATTTTCGCAACAACATTTCCAACGGCTTGAACCTGCTCGATGCCATGGTGACAACGCATATAGAACGGATCGTTTTTTCCTCGACCTGTGCGATTTTCGGGCCGCCTACGCGACTGCCAATCGACGAAACTGCGCCGCCGCGCCCAATCAATCCTTACGGCGAATCGAAACTCGCCTTTGAAAGAATTTTACGCTGGTACGACCAGATTCATGGTTTGAAGTTCGTTTCACTTCGCTACTTTAACGCGGCCGGCGCCACGGGCAATTTCGGCGAAGATCACCGGCTTGAGACACATTTGATTCCAAACGTGTTCAAGGTCGCGCTTGGCGAAAAACCGCACGTGGAAATTTACGGCACTGATTATGAAACTCCGGATGGCACCTGCATTCGCGACTACATCCACATTCTCGATCTTGCGCGGGCGCACATTCTGGCTCTGGAGGCGGCCAAGAGCGAATTTTATAATCTCGGCACGGGCGGTGGCTCCAGCGTTCGTGAAGTGATCGCAGCTTGCCGTAAAATCGCAGGACGAAACATTGATACCGTCGAAAAACCGCGTCGATCCGGCGATCCATCGCGACTCATCGCCTCCTCGGAAAAAATTAAAAATGAACTGGGCTGGCGACCACAGTTCCAGTCACTGGACGCGATCATCGAGAGCGCCTGGAAATGGCACCAGAAATTTCCGCATGGTTACGGCGACTGACGCTGTAGCAGCTCCGAAAGCGTTCGGAGTCGCTTTCGTCCGACGCTCACAGACTCCGGCTACAGAAAAAAAGCGCTCGCGAAAACCTTCCGCGAGCGCCTTTGATTCTACTAAACGAACGACCTTTCGCGATTAAGGCTTGGTCGTTGTCGTTGTGGTTTCTTTCTTCTCGTAGACCGCTGCTGGCTGGCTCAACACGACTTTGCGAACAACCACTCGGTCGCCGACGTTCGTGTAATAGACCGTCGCCGGCATGTCTGGCCGAATGGCCGACCATGCCACGGTATGCCCTTCCGGATCGAGAATGGTCGTGTCTTTCGTGTAGTAATACCTCACGGGGGTCGTAGCCGTCGACGTGCGGAACATGATATAGTCCGAATCGGGCGTGTAAGCCGTAATCGTGCCTACGCTCGTGGTTGTCGCCGACTCGGTGGTCGTCGTTCCCGTCGCCGGGTTCGTTGTCGTCGTGGTTGTGGTCTCCTGCGCGAACGCTATACCGACCGCTGCCGCGCAGGCCGCTCCCGTTGCCAATATTTTCACTAATCTCGTTTGTTTCATATTTGTCCCTCTGCTTTGATTGAATGGATGTTCTCCATCGTGTATGTCTCCGGCCCCCTAGCGCCAGAGTTTCTTCAACTGCACCTTCTTATCGTAAATTCTGTCCCGCGTGGTCGCATCGAAACACGTAATCGACCTTCGTGCGCCACAGCACGCTAACGTGACTTCTATGCAGAAATTACCCGGTTTTCGCGATTTTCTGCCCGACGACTGCGCGGTCCGCAATTACATCTTTGCGCGTTGGCGCGAAGTCGCTCGTCGCTATGGCTTTGTCGAATGGGAAGGCCCCATTCTCGAGCCGACTGAATTGTACAAAAAGAAAAGCGGCTCGGAAATTGTGGACCAGCTTTTCAACTTTACCGACAAAGGTGAGCGCGAAGTCGCCATGCGCCCTGAGCTGACGCCCACACTCGCCCGCGTGGTTGCCGCGCACGAACGCGAATTCAAGAAACCGCTCAAATGGTTTTCCATCGGCCGATTCTTCCGTTTCGAAAAACAACAACGCGGCCGATTGCGCGAACACTTCCAGCTCAATTGCGACATAATTGGCGAAACCGCGCTGGCGGCAGATATCGAGCTGCTCGCCCTGTGCATCGATCTCCTGCGTGCATTTGGGCTCACAGAAAATGATGTTGTCGTCCGAATTAGCGACCGGGAATTTTGGACCGATTTTCTTCGCGAGAGAAACGTCCCGGCTGATCGCTGGGATAATTTACTACAGGTAATCGACAAATTCGGGCGCGAATCGCGCGAGAAAACCATAGAGAAACTCGGTGAGCTCGCTGATCTTGTATTGAAAGTTCTGAGCGAGGGCGGAAAGAGCGAAAAGCTCGACCGGCTTGTCGATGGTCTGCGGGATCGTGGGCTCGCCGAATTCGTCGATATCGATGTCCGGATCGTCCGCGGACTCGCCTATTATACCGGGATCGTCTTCGAACTATTTGATCGCGCGGGAAACCTTCGCGCCATAGCCGGAGGCGGCCGTTACGACAATCTGATTCAGCAACTGAGTGATGATGCAGTTTCAATGCCCGCGCTCGGGTTCGCCATGGGCGATGTCGTTCTCGGCGAAGTGGTGAACGAAACGCCGCACGCGCTCAAACAGATGCAGCAAGCAATCGCTGCCGAGCGCAAGATCGATATCTATGTTGTCATCGCTAAAGAGAAACACCGCGCCGACGCTCTCGCGCAAATCCAGCAACTTCGAGACCACGGCTACCGCGTGGATTATCCGCTCACGCCAACGAAAGTCGCCAGACAATTTCAAGCTGCCGAAGACGGGGGCGCCTCGCTTGCGCTTCTTTATGGCGACGAATGGCCGCAGGTCAAAGTAAAGAACCTGACCACCCGCGAGGAGTCACTCATTCCCAACAAGGCGTTGCTGGACAGCGTCGCAAAATTCTTCAACGTCCCCGATTCCGCTTGAGCATGTATCGCACGCACGATTGCAATTCGCTTCGGAAAAGTGACGTCGGCAGGCAGGTTACGCTCGCCGGCTGGGTGCATGTCTCGCGCGATCATGGCGGCGTCATTTTCATCGATCTGCGTGATCGCGAAGGTCTGACCCAAGTTGTTTTTCGTCCTGAGGAAAACGCGGAACTTGCAAAACAAGCGCACAGCTTGCGGAGTGAAGATGTGATCGAGGTTTCGGGTCGAGTGGCTGCGCGTGTGCCAGGCACGGAAAATCCAAATCTAGCGACCGGCGACATCGAAGTCGTACCGAATCATTTGGGCATTTTAAATCGGGCCGACACGCTGCCGTTCCCGATCGACGCCGAGCCACACAGCGAAGATTTGCGGATGACCTATCGATATTTCGATTTGCGCCGCCCCCGGTTGGCGCGCAATCTGCGGTTGCGACACATCGCGGCGAAGGCGACGCGCGATTATCTCGACAGCCAGGGCTACGTCGAGATTGAGACGCCGATTCTTTCCAAAAGCACGCCGGAAGGCGCGCGCGATTTTTTGGTGCCTAGCAGAATCACGCCCGGAAAATTCTACGCGTTGCCGCAGGCGCCGCAGCAATACAAACAACTCCTCATGGTGGCGGGCGTGGAAAAATATTTCCAGATCGCGAAATGTTTTCGCGACGAAGATTTGCGTGCGGACCGGCAACCGGAATTTACGCAAATCGATATTGAAGCTTCGTTCGTAACGCCTAACGACATTTTCGCGGTTACGGAAGGAATGCTCGCTGCCATCTTCAAAGCCGCGAGCAACATCAGCATCAAAACGCCGTTCGACCGGCTCACTTATCGGGAGGCGGTCGGCAGATACGGCAGCGATAAACCGGACCGCCGTTTTGGAATAGGACTTGTCGATCTTGGCGAAATTTTTCGCGAGAGCGGTTTTAAAGTTTTTCGTGGTGCGCTTGATACGGGCGGCGTGGTGAAGGCGATTAACGCGAAAGGATTTGCGGGAATCACCATCGGACAAGCCGATGAATTAACTGAAATTGCAAAGTTGTACGGCGCAAAGGGTCTCGCCTTCATCAAGATCGAGAACGGTGAATGGAAATCGCCTATCGTGAAATTTTTCTCGGAAGCAGAGAAGGCAGCGTTGCAATTGAAACTCAACTTCGAAGAAGGCGACTGCATCTTCTTTGCGGCCGATAAATGGAAAATCGCCTGTGAGGTTCTCGGCCGGTTGCGGCTGCGGATCGCTGAAATTCAAAAACTCCTATCTGCATCTGAGGTCTGGGATTTTCTCTGGGTAACAGACTTTCCGCTATTCGAATGGAGCGCCGAGGAAAACAAATGGAACGCAATGCATCATCCATTCACACGGCCGAAAGCGGACGATGTCCCGTTATTCGATGCGAAGAAGTTTGGTGAAATTCGCGCTGAAGCCTACGACGTCGT
>WNEL01001456.1_pt1 | contig 10490 bp, 9 predicted proteins | sample 5399991 | NCBI WGS metagenome assembly WNEL01 (sample SAMN13153325, study PRJNA577476) | soil metagenome | isolation source: 20 cm grassland meadow soil pre-rain plot 2 | place: USA:California | collected 2015-09-08
GCGCTCGCACTGCCCGAGCCGCAGCGACTCCACGTCGCCAAGCTCGGGCCGGAGGACCAGGCGGCGTTCCTGGGCCTGTCGCCGGCCGACCAGGACACCGCGGTCAAGGCGGCCGAGGCCGCCGACCCCGAGGTCTACAAGACCGCCGCGGGCATCTCGATCCGCAAGAGCCACGGGCCGCTCGCCGAGCAGATGGCCCGCCAGGCGGACACGACGGCCGCCGAGCTCGCCAAGCAGGCGCAGCAGCTCGCGATCGAGAAGGCGGAGCGCGCGCGGGTCACGCTCGAGAAGCGCGCGAGCGATCTCATCCCACTGATCGGCGCGTCGCTCGCCGAGCGGGTCGCGATCATCAAGGCGGTCGACGGCATCGCCGATGAGGGGACGCGCAACGGTGCGCTCGAAGCGCTCAAGGGCGCCAACGAGGCGTTCCGGCTGCTCGGCGTCCCGCGTGGGGCCGGCGGCGACTCCGTCCCCGAGAACAAGTCGCCGCGCAAGGCATGGGAGGACGGACTCGCCGACTTCGCGAAGTCCAAGAACATCGCCAATCCCCTCGACGCGATCGTCCCGTTCCTCAAGACCGAGCAGGGGCAGACGCTCAGGAAGGCGCTCGACGCGCAGCGCCCGCTGGTGCAGCCCAGCTGATCGCCACCACCGCAGACGACGACCTGACAGGAGCAGACGATGGCCCAGATCGATAGCCGCCCCATCCAGCGCGTCGCCGGCGGCGACCTCAGCGCGCGGGCGTGGCGTTTCGGCAAGGAGACCTCCGCGGGGGTCGTGGCGTGCACCGTCGCGGGGGAACGCGCCGACGGAATCATCGGAAGCGGTTTTCCGAAACCGCCGAAGGTCGCCGGTGACGCCGTCGACGTGTATGTCGAGCGCTTGATCAAGGTCGAGGCCGGCGGTGCGTTCAACGGCGGAGATTCGCTCACCACGGACAACGTGGGCCGCGCCGTGCTCGCAGGCGCTGGCGACCACATCAACGCGATCGCCACCGAGCCGGCGACCGCCGCGGGTCAGATCGTCGGTATTCGCGCGCCGTACTCGCGCGGTCCGTCGACGGGGCTCGCAGTCGTCAACGCACCGCTCGCGCCGGCACTCGCCGCATCCGGCGCAGAGGTCGTGATCGCCATCGATATCCCCGATGCCCCGACCACGACCTACTCGTACGTCAATGCCGAGAGGCTCGAGGTCACGGGCATCACGGTCATCAAGGACCAGCCCGGCGCCGCAGGCAACACGATCCAGCTCAAGACGGCCGGCGGGACCGCCATCTCGGACGCGATCGCCGCGGCCGGTGACAAGGCGGTGACCAGCGCCGGCACGCTCGACAAGACGCAGCGCACGCTCGCTGCGCTCGCCGGATTCCAGATCACCGCGACCAAAGTGGGCGGCTCGATGGCCTGCCAGGTCTTCCTGCACGCGATCAAGCGCCCATAGGCGCGTTCCCCATCAGCAACGTCCCGTAGGAGCCAACGACCATGGCGGATTTCTTCCCAGGCAGCCTGTACGTCGATTACCCGCAGACCGGGATCGCGGTCCGTCGGTTCCAGACCGACACGAACTTTCTCGCGCCGTTCATCGCGCCGCGCCAGGTCGTGAAGAAGCCGAGCGGTCTCTACACGGTCTGGCGAATGAGCGATCTCAACCGAGACGAGCTGAAGGCGCGCGGGCCCTCGGCGGCGCCGGCCACGGGCGCGTTCAACCGAGATCTGGCCACGTTCACGACCGATGCGCGGTCTCTGGCCTACGACCTCAACGCTGCGGCGCAGGCGGGATCCGATATCGACAGCGATCCGGAGACGGTGATTCCGATGGCGCTCGGATACAAGCTCCTCATCAGCGCCGAGCTGCGGGTCGCGTCCACGTTCTTCGTTCCGGGCGCCTGGTACCGCGTCGTGACCGGTACCGGGGGCGCAGAAGCTCCCGGCGCGGAAGGCTCAGCGGCCGGGACGCGCAGGTACGTCGACGACGCCGCCCTCGATCCGGTGACGATGATCGGCGACGAGATCCGCCGGCAGGGTCTTTTGACGGGGCAGGATCCGATCGCGATGGTGTTCGGCCGGCGGTTCTGGCACGGCCTGCGGAACAACCCGAAGGTGCGCGCCCAGCTCGTGACGGGCACCACGCCGGTGATCCAGCAGCGCCCGGCCTCGCTCGAGCAGATGGCGATGCTGCTCGAGCTGCAATGGTGTGGCGTGTCGAAGGCGATCTACAACACGAGCCTCGAAAATGAGCAGCCATCGAACAGGCTCATTATTCCTGCCGACAGCGCGCTCCTGTACTTCGCACCGGGGGCCGGTGGCAAGGACGTCGACGCGCAGATGAATGTCGGTGTCGAACAGCCCTCTGCCCTCGCTCGCTTCGTCTGGGAAGGGGTCGCGATGGATGGGGTGCAGGTCCGCCGGTTCCCCGATCAGAACGCCGGACCGGGCGGCTCGATGCGCTCGGTGATCGACGTCTACCACGGCTACGGCGTCGTCGCGAAGGAGATGGGGACGCTGTTCCAGAGCATGGTCACGCCGCTGTCGTAGCTTCGCCATGCACACTCGTCCAGAGTTCCGCTTCGATCGCCCGTTCACCGTCTCGGTGCTGGGCGGTCTGGTCTGGGGCGGTCGCCGCTACCCGGAGGGCGAGCCGTTCCCCTGGGCCGAGCTGGGGGTCGCGAACGAGGACCTCTGGAGCCTGTGGACGCAGTTTCAAGTCGACAACGTCCCGCCCGCGACGCTGCTGGCGAGTCCATCGGCGAAGCCCGAGTCGGCGAGCTCGCATGCGGAGCCCGCGGTACCGAGCTCGTCTGCGGAGCCTGCAGCGCCAAGCTCAGCCGCGAGTCCCTCCGCTCCGAGCTCAGCCGCGAGTCCCGCGGTTCCGAGCTCACTCGCGACGCCCGCGGTGCCGAGCTCGCCCGCGGAGCCTGCGGTGCCGAGCTCGCCCGCGACGCCCGCGGTTCCGAGCTCACTCGCGACGCCCGCGGCGCCGAGCTCGCCGGCGAAGCCTGCGGTGCCGAGCTCGCCGGCGATGCCCGCGGCGCCGAGCTCACCCGCGACGCCCGCAGGGCCGAGCTCACCGGCGAAGCTTGCTGCGTCGGCGGCGGCGAAGCCTGCGTCACCGAGCTCGCCCGGGAAGCCGGCTGGCCTCGCCAAGCCACCCCAGCAGAACCAGCTCCCCGCGCGGCGGTGACGGCGTGGTCCGCGATCCCCAGGCCGCCGCGATCGCGGCCCGGCTCCGCGCCGAGATCGCGGCCGCGCGCAACGAGCTCGCGATCGAGATCGATGCGAACCTCCGCGCCGCCACGCCGGTCGATACCGGCCACGCCCGCGCGAACTGGGTGCCGTCGATCGGCTCGCCGGCGATGGCCGAGGTCGAGGGCAGCGCGGCGCACGACGCCGGCGTGGTCGCGGTGCGAGGCGCGAAGCTGACGGATGACGTCTACGTCAGCAACAACGCGCCCTACCTCGGCCGGCTGATCGGTGGCTCGAGTGTGCAGGCGCCGGCCGGCTGGGATCTCGAGGCAATCGATCGCGCGGTCCAGGCCGTGCAGCAGCGGCACGATGGCCTCTCGATCGACGTGAGCGCGGGCGTACCGGCGCGACGGTGACGATCACGCCGCGCGCCACCGCGAATGAGGACGCATGACCGAAGCGCAGGCGATCGAGCTGATCTCGGCGACGTTCGCGGCGGCGTGGCCGGTCGCCGCGCCCGACGTACCGCTGGTGCTCGAGAACGAGGCCGTGCCGAGCGCGGACCGCTTCGTGACGCTGGTCGTGACGATGACGACGTCGCGGCCGACGACGCAGGGCCCGAAGCGGACGCGACGGGTGCAGCGCAACGGCTGGATCCAGGGCAAGACGTGGTCGCCGGCGAACGAAGGCCGCGCGGGCGCGGCGGCGCTGGCCGATGCAGTCCGGCGCGTGTTCGAGCTGGTCGACCTGCCATCGCCGGTGCCCGGGGACGAGCCGGTGACCACGTTCGCGGGTGTCACGCAGACCATCGGGACCGACGGGCGCTGGTACCTGCAGCTCGTGCGGATCCCGTTCTGGTACGTCGAGACCGTGTAGCGGCAGCCCGCCCGCCCGCGCGGATCCCATCCGGTTCGGCAGATCGCGCGTATGCGATTGCAGAATCGCCTTGCTGCGCATACGGCGACGTTCCCGCGCGTGAGCGAGTACGGATCCACGCAACCGCGCGCGTTGGCTACGCCAGCGCGTCCGCGACCGTGCGCGCGGTGACGGCCTGGTCGTGCCAGCGCTCCAGCTTCGCGAGGTCGGTGCACCCCTCGATGCGCGCGTCGTCGTCCTTGCTGAGCGTGAGCTGCCGGCGAGCGAGCACTCGCCTCAGAGCGGCGCGTGCCCCGGCTAACCGGCCTTCGAGCTGAACCTGTTGCTGCAGCTGAGGGTCCATGTCCAGCAGCACTCGCAGGGAATGCCTCCGCCGGGCCATGATCTCCGGATCATCGACCGAGCCGAACCTCTGGAGCAGCTCCTCGCGCGTCGGTGTCGACATCGATAGGTAGTCTAGCATGGGCAGCACCCATTCGAACGGCCGTCGTGGCGCAACCCACCTGCCGAAGTCGTCGAGCGCCTGACCGGATCGAGCCAGGAGGAACGGGATCAACTCGTCGACCAGCGGCAGCTCGTTTGCCGCGATCCACAGGAACCTGTGCCACTGCGGCTCGATCCAGTAGCAGCCGGGTGCGAAGCACACCGGAGCGCGCATCTGTTTCAGCCAGTCCGGCAGGTGCGGGGCCACCAGCCACAGCGGTTCCTCGCCCAGCCATGATGCATCTTGGTCGTCGAGCCGCTGCACCTGCCGCGCTTGTCGGCGGAGCAGCGCTCGCTCCATCTCCTTGCGGTCGAGGTGGTTGCCGGGGAGCTTCAGCTCGAGCATCACCTCCGCATGAGGCTGCGCTTGGGGCCACGGGGCTGTCAGGTGCTGCAGCGGACCGGGACTGTGGATGACCAGGTAGCCGTCCGCTTGCACTTTCTCGAGCCGGATCTCGGGCGGATCCTGCCATCCGGCGGCACCACCCGTGATGCGCTCCGTCTCCTCGGCGAACGTCCGTTGGGCGAACTGCTCCAGATACCCCATCGCGACGCGGATGGTACGCCTCGGCCATACGACCTGGAAGAATCCGGCGCATCCATGGAATACCCATGTCGCGACGGGATCGCTTCGGCGAACGACTCTCGCAACAGCATCGATCTCAATACGCGTCGGATGCTGTCATTCAGCTGCTGCGGCACAGCCGTCGGGACCGTTCGGGGCGCGGATCGCTTCGTGTCACTTTTTGACCCCCGGTGCCGCACACCCGACGCTGGCGGCATGTCGAACCTGCCCGCATCCCGCGCCGAATCGGCCGGAGTCCTCCTCGCGCCCGAGCTGATCGGCCAGCTCGGCGTGCCGCCGGCCGCCGGGTGGCGCACGCTGCAGCCCGATCAGGACCAGATCACCGACTTCTACCGCAACATCAAAACGGTCTCGCCCTCGCCGATCTCCGTCGAGCGCCAGGAGCAGGCGCCCGAGATCGTCGACGCCGACGCGATGCCCAAGCTGACGCAGGACCTCACCGGCGACCTGCTCCACGACATCGGCGAGGGCGTCGTGCTCGCCAAGGCCCGGCACAGCGGCGGCACCGGCAGCTCGTTCTTCGTCCCGACGGCGCGGACCCAGGCCGCGTTCACCGTCGCGGTCGGTGGCGCCCTGCCACAGGGCACGCTCGTCCACGCCAAGGGCTGGGCGGCCGCGGCCAACAACGGCCTGTTCGTGGTCGGTGCCGGCGCGGTGGCCGGCTCGATCCCGGTCGCCGGCGGCGTCCCCGAGGCCCCCGCAGGCTACCTCGCGACGCTCGAGGTCGCCGGGCTCCGCGGCGGCGCCGGCGCGATCGGCATCGACGTCAACGGCCACCTGACCAGCGACGGCTCGATCGACTTCACGACGCGCGGGCTGTCGCCGGGCCAGGAGATCTACGTCGGCGGCGTGCCCGGCTCGGCGTTCGCATTCGCGACGGGCCTGGGCGGCGTCGCCGAGGTCGTCAGCGTGGCGCCGGCGCTGGTCACGCTGCGGCGGCGCGCGTGGGCGGTTGGCGCGGCGGACCCGGGCACCGGCAAGACGATCGATCTCTACGTCACGCGCTGGGTCCGCAACGTCGCCACCACCCACCCCGACTACCAGGAGCAGCCGTATCACCTCGAGCTGACCTTGAGCGGTATCGGCCCCGCCGGCGCGAGCGAGTACGTCTACGCGCAGGGCCAGATGATCAGCTCGTTCGAGCTCAGCGCGCCGCTCGCGCAGCTCGTCAAGGCGACCCTGGGCTTCGTCGGCACCGACGTCACCGATCCGTCCGTCGCGCGCGTCGCCGGCGCGGCCGCGGCGCCCGTCCCGGTCGCGGTCGACCGCTTCAACACGAGCACCAAGGAGCCGTACCTCCAGGTCCTGGACGCCGCGACCGAGGCCAGCGTGGTGAGCGACGTGACGAGCTGGAAGCTCACGTTCAGTAACAACATCACGGGCCAGAAGCAGCACGGCAAGCTCGGCCCCAAGCGGCTGGTCGTCGGCAAGGTCAGCTGCTCGCTCGACATGGAGGTCGTGGTCACGCAGGACGACGCGATCCGCGCCTGCAGCAACAACACCACGCTGATGTTCGGGGCGCTGCTCCGCAACAGCAACGGCGGCGTGTTCGTGAACCTGCCGGCGCTCAAGTTCACCGGCGCCGTGCCGAAGTTTCCGGCCAACGGCGTCGTGACGATCAGCCCCAAGGGCGGCGCGTTCATCGATCCGCTCGGCCGCTACACGCTCGGCCTGAGCGTGTTCGCGTACCTGCCGCCGGCGTAATCGCCCCGCCGCGGCCGCGGCGCGAGGCTTGCCGCATGGGATTTTCCTTCAAGACCGTCTCCGTCGCTGCCGACGTCACCGCCCGCTACACGCTGTGGTCGATCTCCGAGGACCCGGGCAACCCGATCGTCCTGATCGTCCGTCCGGCGGCCGCGCCGAACATGGCGTTCATGAACGCGGCGTTCAAGCTCGCGAGCGCCACCCGCGCCGGTGCGGGCGCCGCGCAGCTCTCCGCGGCCCGGCTGCAGGCGGCGCGCACCGAGGTCGCCGAGCTCTACGCCCAGCACGTGATCGTCGGCTGGGAGAACGTGTGCGAGGACGGCGCGCCGGCGCCGTGCACGCCCGAGGTCGTGCTCCGCTTCCTCACCGCGTTGATCCAGCCGCCGCCCGACGGCCGGCCGGACGTGTTCGACGAGCTGCGGACGTTCTGCGGCAACCTCGACCACTTCCGGCCGCCTACCGTCGCCGCGGCCGACCTGGGAAAAGGGTAGCCGCGTGGCTCGCCTGGGAGGAGGAGCACGCGGCGAACCTGCGGGGCCTCGAGCGCGCCCGCGAGCACGCCTCCGATCCGCGCCGCCTCGACATGCTCGATCGCGCGATCGCCGAGGAGCGCCGGGGCGAGCCCGAGCTCGACCTCGCCGCCGCGATCTGCATCCGGGCCTGGCATGACCTCGGCACGTGTCGCGGCGTCGGCATGGCGCTCGGCCCGATCCCCGTCACCGCGATCTTCGCGTGGTGCGAGCTCGAGGGCTTCGATCGCGAGGCCACGATGATCCTCCGCGACGTCGTTCGCACCGCCGACAACGAGCGCGCCGAGCGCGAAGCGTCCCGGCAGCGGCTCAAGAACCTGACCGGGGGCCGATGAGCTTCCACATCATCGTCGCACTGCAAGGCGGCCGCGACGCCGAGTCCGGCATCGCCCGCATCGAGACCAGCCTCGCCCGGACAACCGACGCCAGCGGCCGTGCCCGCGATGCGCTGGGCCGGTTCGCCGCGACCGGCGCCGACGCCGGCGCCAAGGTCGCCAAGGGCGCCGAGGACGCAGCGCGGGCCCACGACCGCGCCAGGGACGCAGCCGCGGGCCAGGGCGACGCGCTGACCAAGCTCCTCCACCTCGCCGAGGCCTACCTCGCGATCCACCAGGCCAAGGAGGTCGTCGACGGCTACGTCGAGATCTCGAACAAGCTCCGCGTGGTGGCGACCGATCAGGGCAACCTCAACGGCCTGCTCGAAGCGACGCTCGGCATCGCGCAGGACACGCGCACGCAGTGGGAGACGGTGACGTCGACCTATCAGCGGCTGTCGAACGTGACCCACGGCCTGGGTCTGTCGCAGAAGCAGGTGCTCGACCTCACCCGCGAGCTCGCGATCGGCGCCAAGATCTCCGGGGCGTCGGCGCAGGAGTCGGCCATGGCCCAGGCCGAGCTGACCCACGCGTTCGCCACCGGCGCGCTGCAGGGCCGCGAGTTTCGCGTGCTGATGCGCGACGTCCCGGCGCTCCTGCACGAGCTCCAGCTCGCCTCGGGCAAGACCGGCGCCGAGTTCGCCGAGATGGGCAAGCACGGCCAGATCACCGCCAAGCTCCTGATCGACTGGTTCGGCAAGGCCGGGCCCGCCCTCGACGACAAGTTCGGACGGACGATCCCGACGATCGCCGACGGCTTCACGCGGATCCACAACGCGGCCGAGGCGTTCTTCGGCGACGCCGCCGTGGCCAGCGGCACGCTCGGCACGCTCGGCGCGGCCATGGCGTTCGTCGCCGACCACTTCGAGGCGTTCGCCAAGGCGGCCCTGGGCGTGGCCGAGGCGCTCCTCGGCCTGCTCGTGATCGAGAAGATCGTCGCGCTGGTCAAGGCGCTCACCGTGGCGATCGCGGCCAATCCGCTCGGCGCGATCCTGACCGCGCTCACCATCGGCATCTCGCTCCTGCGCCAGTTCGGCGACCAGATCGAGACCCACATCCCGATCTGGACCAACGTCAAGGGCGTGTTCGTCACCGTGGCCGACGAGCTCGACGCGCTGTGGGCGCAGTTCCAGAAGCTCGGCGCCGAGATCCTGGCGTTCCTCGGCGAGGCGTGGCGGGCCCTGACCCAGTCGTTCCACGACGGGCTCGACAGCACGGGAATGGAATTCTCGCTCAGCACCGCACTGCGCCTGGTCGCCGGGTTCGTCGGCGCCGTGCGCGGGCTGTTCCAGGTCATGGCCCAGGACAGCGACAAGTCGTTCGCGCTCATGGCCTACACGATGACCGAGCTCATGGTGACGGCGGCCAACGCCACGATCCATGCGATCGAGGCGGTCGCCAGCGCACCGCGGCGCGCCCTGTTCGACGCGATGAACCACACCGTCGAGAAGCAGGACGAGGCGCTCGAGGCCGCCAAGAAGAACTACAACGACTATCTGGCGAAGAACGGCTCACACCTCGCCGCCAGGGCCCGATACGATCTGGGAAAGCAGGCCGAGGCCGCCGGGCCGGACCCGCTCAATGCGCCCGGCAACGTGAGTCATCATGTGGTGACCGATGCCGAGGTTGCGGCCGAGCTCGTGCGGCGCGGAAGAATCGCGTACCAGGCCGAGGTCGTCAGCGAGTACGCCAAGCGCGGGCTCGACGAGCGCGGCGAGGATCCGCGCAACGGTCGGTACCGCCTCTACAGCGACGTCGAGAATCCGCTCCAGGGCACGCCGACCGAGGCGCTCGCCCGGAGCGCGATCGGAGACATCAAGGCCTCCGCCAAGGCCGCCATGGACGACTTCGACAAGACCTCGCGCGACATCGCCGCCCAGCGCGTGATGGACGCCAGGAATCATCCGGCCGGCGGGACGATCTCGACCGCGACCGCGACGCCCGAGCCGATCGGCCCGTCCGACAAGGAGCTCAAGGCGCTCGAGAAGCTGCGCAACGAGCTGCGGTCGATCCTCGAGCAGACCAACCCCGTCACCGCGGCCGAGGAGAAGCTCGCCCACGCCCAGGACGTCGTGAACAAGGCCGTCGACAAGGGCCTGCTCAGCTGGGCCCAGGGCGCGACCGCGATGGACAACTACCGCCGCAAGGAGGCCGACGCGCTCGACCCGATGGGCGCCTGGGTGCGCAAGCAGATCGAGGCGACGGCGGCGCTGCGCGACGACGTCGCGGCCCAGGAGCGCGCCGCGCAGCTCACCAGCTTCGAGCAGGAGCTGCAGAAGCAGGGCCTCGTGCTGACCGATCAGCAGATCCAGCAGGCCCGGCACCTGATCGAGACGCGCCAGCGCCACGGCGACCTGATGCGCGCCGAGCAGCAGTTCACGCAGCAGATCCTCGGCCCGCAGAAGACCTACCAGGACCAGCTCGCGGCCCTCGGCGACCTCCTCGAGCGTGGCCGCCTCTCCGCCGAGCAGTACGGCCGGGCCATCGATGGCGTTCGCGCCGCGTACCTCGCCGCAACACAGGACGGCAAGACCGTCGCGAGCGGCCTCGAGCAGGCCTGGCTCAGGGCCAAGGCCGACGCCGGCGCGTTCGGCCAGACCCTCGCGAACACGCTGGTCGCCGACGTCGACAAGCTCAACGAGTCGCTCGTCACGATGGCCAACGGCGGCGCGGTCTCCTGGTCGACCATGATCGACTCGATGATCCAGGACCTCGAGCGGCTGATCCTGAAGCAGCTCGAGGTCGCCGCGATCAA
>WNEL01004914.1_pt1 | contig 10488 bp, 8 predicted proteins | sample 5399991 | NCBI WGS metagenome assembly WNEL01 (sample SAMN13153325, study PRJNA577476) | soil metagenome | isolation source: 20 cm grassland meadow soil pre-rain plot 2 | place: USA:California | collected 2015-09-08
GCGATGGCCAGAAAACTGCGCTGGAGCCGTATGGCAAAGAGTTGTTCCTGCTTCCGTTCCCGGAGTTCGCGTTATTTCCACTGCGATTTCATCGTGACAACGGTAAAGTCGCCGAACTGTCTTATGGTGGCGACTGGTACGCTGGCGAAAAGTATTCGGGTCCGCGCAAATTCGAAATTCCCGCGGAGTGGGCGAGCTATTCTGGCCACTATCGCGCCAATCATGCCTGGTTTAACAACTTTCGTATCGTCATTCGGAAAGACAAGCTGGTGCTGATCTCTCCGGAGGGTAGCGAGTGGTTACTCACTCCTGACGGCCAAGGTGGGTTTTGGGCGGGCGAAGAGGGCGAACCTCCGCGTGAGCAGATCAATTTCGACACACCCGTCCACGGCAAGACATTGCGCTGCATCCTCTCCGGTCTGAGCTACTACCGGACATTCACACCGTGAGTTCCTCCCAAACAAAACGGCGCGGATAACTCCGCGCCATTTTTACCTCTGTTTTTAGAATATCAATTTCTCACAGGGGAATGGGACATGGTTGCGAACTTTATTTTGCTTTTCGATACAGCAGCTTAGCTCAAAAATTGACCTTGCGGGGGCTTGACAAGTTTTTTCGAGCCGTAGCTTCGAGGGCCTAACATGTTGCGGAAGAACTCGCTTAAGCAGATTCCTCATCGTTAAAGCGGTTCGGAATCACAAAATTAAAGGGTCTAGCGGTACCAGTAAACTGACGCCCTCCCCAAATAGGCTCCAAACCAGAGTTTTTCCGCAGCCTGCTAAAGCGGGAATTCCTTCCTTACGAATTCAATCGCTTCATCACCGCTATGCAGCATCCCCTCTAATTGCCTGTCTTCCACCGCACCTAGGATTTCCTTGAACTTAGGCCCTGGCACGTATCCCGCGTCGATTAGGTCATCACCGCTCACGAGCGGTCGGGGGCGCACGGCTTCCGGTGGCATGGATGCGATCTTCTCGCGTGTAAAGCGATAGGTTGTCAGATCGCCGTGGCTGGATTCGCAATCGATGCGATGCAGCTCCAGATGTTCTTCAAAGCGTGGCATGCGCACAAATTTTTTGAATGTCGCTTCGCTCATCTGCATGGCGTGCGCAAATCTCATGTGGTTTTTGACCAAGGCAAGTATCTGGTCTGTATCGTGGTTGGAGAAGCGCAAGCGGCGGCAGATTTCCTCCGCCATTTTCACCCCGACGTCCACGTGGCCGTCGAAACGAATGCGATCCGGAGCGACGCGGAACGTCGGCGGCTTGCCGACGTCGTGCAGCAGCGCACCCCAACCAAGGGTTGCTGGACACGGATGGGCCAATTTTTCCAGCAGCAGCAGAGTATGGACAAAAACATCACCTTCGGGGTGAAACTGCGGCGGCTGCTCGACACCTTTCATGGCTTCGATTTCAGGAAGAAGCTCATGCAGCAATCCGGTTTCATCGAGCAGTAGGAAGGCACGCCGCGCCTGGCCTTCGGTAAGCATTTTGGTAAGTTCATCCCGAACCCGCTCACGTGAGACTTGGTGAATTTGCGGTGCAAGCTTTTGAATGGCAGCAGAAGTTTGCGGCTCGATGGAGTACCCGAAGCGCGCCGCGAATCGCACCGCGCGCAACATGCGCAGTTTATCTTCAGCAAAACGCAGCTCTGGCTCGCCGATCGCGCGGATGATTCCAGCGTCCAGATCCTTTCGCCCACCAACAAAATCGAGCACTTCGTTCTTGAGGGGGTCCAGCAGCAGGCCGTTGATGGTGAAATCGCGGCGCTGAACGTCCTGGCGGGGATCCTTGCTGAACCGTACCTGATCGGGATGGCGGCCGTCGGAATAACCGATATCCGAACGGAAGGTTGCGACCTCGACGGTTTTTCCTCTGTGTCTTCCGTGGTTAACGTCCGCTTGATCAACCACAGAGGTTACTGAGGGATCTACCGCCATTGGAACCAGCACGACCCCGAACTGCGCTCCTACCGCGTAGGTCTGCGGGAAGATGCGCATGACCTGCTCCGGCGTGGCATCGGTCGCAATGTCGTAGTCCCCTGGTTCGCGGCCGAGCAGTAGGTCGCGCACGCATCCGCCAACCAAGTATGCCTGATAGCCTTGGTCGTGGAGAGTGCGGAGGATCGAGATGGCGAAATCTTTGAGCATTATTTGGCGCCTTCCACCATCGCATCATCGGCGACCGGTCAGGCGAGGGCGGCTGTCCCTACCAGGCTGTGGTTGAGTTTAAACTGAGGGTATGTCCGACGCCTACATCCTAGGAATCGAGAGCTCTTGTGATGAAACCGCAGCAGCGGTAGTGCGCTCGGGTGAGCAGATCGTCTCTAATGCTGTCTTTTCGCAGATTGCCACGCACAAGCCATATGGCGGGGTAGTGCCGGAATTGGCATCGCGCGAACATCTGAAGGCCATTATTCCCGTGGTCCGAAAAGCGCTGGCGGATGCAGGGCGCGACTATCAGTCGATAGATGCGCTGGCCGTCACTCAAGGTCCCGGCCTCGCAGGCTCTCTTCTAGTCGGCATCAGCTACGCCAAGGCGCTGGCTTTCGCTCTGGACAAACCTCTAATCGCCGTGAATCATCTCGAAGGTCATATTCATGCCGTGCTGCTCGAGGAAAGGCAAAAAGGCAACCGTGAATTGATCTTTCCAGTCCTCGCGCTCGTTGTCTCGGGAGGACACACTCATCTTTACCTAGCCGAACAGCGCGGCGAAAGCTGGTCTTACGAGAACATCGGTCATACCCGCGACGATGCCGCTGGCGAGGCTTTCGATAAGGTCGCCAAACTACTTGCGCTCGGTTACCCTGGTGGCCCGGTTATCGACGAGCTTTCAAGCCACGGTGATCCCACGGCGGTGAAGTTTCCGCCGTCGCAGATCAAACATGCAGATCGAAGACAGGCGGGCAAAGACATCAAACCAGGAGGTAGACCTCGTGTCGATTTTTCTTACAGCGGAATCAAAACCGCTATACTGCGCTATATCGAAACGCATGGTCTACAGCAAGCGATCGAAGCCCGCCGGCGTGCGCTGTCTGAGATCGCGAAACCTAAACTGGAAGACTATCTAGCCCACTGCGACAAGCAGACTCTTGATCTCGTCGCTTCGTTTCAGCGCACGATGGTTGAAGATCTGGTCGCCAAATCTCTAACGGCCGCAAGAACCTATGATTCCGCGACGTTATTCGTAACTGGAGGTGTCGCCGCAAACAATGAGTTGCGCCAGCGCTTCGAGCGCGATGCCGCCATGGAAGGCCTTCCGGTGTACTTTCCCTCTCGTCCACTTTCTACGGATAATGCGGCAATGATCGCCGCGGCAGCTTATCCCAAGTTCCTCAACCAGGAGTTCGCTCCACTGGATTTTTCGGCGGAAGCAGGGATGGTGTTGGTGTAGTTTCTCTGTTCTGTGAAGTGTGGCCTTACTTCCCGGCTGCCTGACCCTTTACCGGGCATTCTCCAAAGATAGCCCGAAGCCCTTTAGCAAGCTGCGATTCAATATCAATATCTTTGAAGATTGTGAAATTTGCTCGCTTTTCTTTCTTCTCGAAGCCGCTCTGCCTTCCGGCCACGATCACGATAGGTATGTTCGCGGTCTCAGGCTTTGCCTTAATTGAAGTGATTAATTCTCCGCCGCTCATCTTCGGCATTTGCATATCGGTGACGATGAGATCGGGGCGAACTCGTTTGAGAGCTTCAACGGCATCCTGGCCGTTGGCGGCGGACTCCACCGTAAAGCCGCGTTCTTCCAGAAAGCGGCAAACGGTATGCCGGATAAGCATGGAGTCGTCCACTACGAGGGCGACTAACTGCATTTGCCTCTCCGCAGACACAAAATTCCCTAACCACCCTAACAAACTGTTATGCCGCTTACCAAGCCCAAAGGAGTCGGCGAAATTACTTCCGTTACCACGCCCCTAGTACACACCCGATCACGTTGTTCAGTGTTGAGCACGCTTTTGGAGCCTGACCAATGTTGCCCTCCTTGGCCTACTGCCGCTACTGCTGATGCAATGCGTACCCCTTGTGGCAGAAAGCCATACTTGCGTCTGCTAGATCGTTGCTTTCTCCCTGCACTGACTGCGTTCACCCTGGGACAGGATTTAATCGTTCTGCTCTTTCTCACCACCTTCGCATATCTGCTAATGCACCAAAACCGAGATCTCCCAGCCGGCGCAGTCACTATCTCTAACGACGATCAACTTTAACTGGCCATGGACATATTGCAAGCTCCGGGATTGGGATCGCGACCGGGAAGTTGATCGCATTCCGCTGTGCGTTAATGATTGGGGCCTGCCTCAGGATTGTGCAATTCCTTAGCTGGAAACTGCCCTTCGCAGAGGCGGAAGTGAGTGTACTCCCTCCGTTTCTGTTGTCAACTTTCAGGCAATGCGAGAATCATCCGCGAGTGTCTGCCAAGCTAATGTTTGCTTCTATCCGGCCGATATCCCTATCAGGAGCCCCCATGAAACTCCACATCCTCGCCCTGCTGCTCGTGTTGTTCGCTATCGGCTGCGGCTCGAACGTCAACCCCAGCGCAACTTCCCCGCGTTCTTACAATGGGACGGCCTCTGTCGGCGACTTTCTGACGATCACACTGGATCCCGCAGCTCACACCCTCACGTACAAGAATCTCTCGAACCTCGACAGTGGCATAATTCCGTATAGTGTGAATTCCGACGGAACCTACGCCTTGAACGATCCCACGGGAAATCTCATCGCAGCTTACGAGGTCCCCAATTACGCTCTCCTCCTGCAAGCGACGAAAACTGGCCCCAACCATGATGCCTTGGCGCTGGTCACAGCAGTGGACAAAGGCACAATCTCCACCGCAACCTGGGCAGGCCACGGCTACAACTACATGCAGTTCCGTACTTCCTCGGGCGGAGTGGAGGTCGGCTCTGCCATTGTTGACGCGCAGGGTAACGTCAGCGTGACCGGCTACTGGCCCTACGGATCAATCGGGCAGGGAACTGGCGCTTTCAACATCGGCAACTTTGATGCCAGCACTTTCCACGCTGATCCTTCTGGAACGTTCCTGACCATCGCCGAAAATAATGGAACGTCCGATTATGTCTTCGGAACCCCAAACGGCATCTTCGCAGTCGACACACCAAACGGCGCCATCCTGGGCCTGAAGAAAGCCGCCAGCAAGAACTTCGATGCTTCTTTCGCTGGAACATACAAGGCGATTTATTACCAGAAAACCGGCGCCAATACTGGCCCAAACAATACCGAGACAGGCACCGCCAGCTTAGGCAACGCGACCCTGGCCATCACTTCGGGCCGCCAGATCACAATCAGCGACTCTCAAGGGACTATCCTGGTCGTTGCAACTCTGCAGCCTGTCGCCGACACTTCTTACCTTTACGGCCAGGGAGAACTCGGCGATCCGTGCAACGGACTGTTTACCTTCCGCTTAATCACCTCCGGATTTCAGCAAGACGTCTTCGTCACATTTATGGACCGAGCGATTCTGTTCTCCTCATTCCGCGCCACCCTGCCCTGGGGGTCAGGGAACACCTACGATTATCTGTACGGCGTCGGATTGAAATGAGTCTCTGAAACATGCTGACAAAAAAGCGCCGGAACCTAGCTTGGATTCCAGCGCTTCGTTAGAGGACTGAATCAGCTATGCTGACATCGTCCGCCGCTGCGTGCGGCTCTCGCGGATCGAAGCCACGCTGCGGCGAATGTTCAACCAGCCATTCTCTTGGAATACTTTAAACAGATCGTAGGAGTAGGGAATCTCGCCCGTGATGATTTCTTCTTTTCCTTGCTCATCCGTGACCGAGAATGCAACTTGCACCGAACTTTGCTTGGTGAAGTGAACGAGTTTCACGTTGAGGGTTTCCGGTTCTTGCGGTTGTACTGGCATTTAATCCCTCCTGTTATTTTGGATTAGCAACGAATTCTAGGGACGATCCAGAGCACACTCAAGCAAAAAGCAGAGCACACAGAGAATAATTAGTGCTGTCATTATCGATGACAGCAAAAGGCTTACGGAGGATCTTTTCAGAATCCTTGAACAATGTGGAAAAATGCAATGCTCCAGCCGAGGGAGCTTAACTCGTGAGGAACTCACACCACGAAGTTTTCTCTGCCGGCTCCCTTTCTACTCTGGCGACGGGACACGACGAAAACAAGATCGCGCGCGAGGGCGCCGCGCCCGAGCCATTCCCGCTGTACATGTACCGATGGACATGTGACCAAGTTAATTACCCCCGCTGCCGTCGTTGAGCTTGTGGTACTCTCGAAACTACCCCATATTCTCTAGGTTTATCAGGGTTTTGGTGGACTTCGTGTCTTCGAGTCACAAGCCGGCAATCCACGTCGCGTGGAAGACGGTCACCTATCGCAGTGTGGCCTTGGGCGTCTTGTTCCTGATGTCGGTATTCTTCGCCGGGCTGTATTTTGCCTTCCCGCAGTTTACACAAAATGGGATCAAATCAGTCACCAGCCTGACGGCGAAGCTAGTGGAGGGCTTTGCCAGCTCCGGTGCGCCAGTGAAGGCGAATTCGATGAACTCGCAGCAAGCGCACATCACGGCGCTGGACGGCACGGTTCGCGTTAAGAAAGCCAGCAGCAATAGCTGGGTGACCGCGGACTATAACGTCCCTCTAGAGAAAGGTGACGTGGTGCAGACCGGGTCGGAGGGAATGGCGAAGATCGTCTTTGGGGACGGGACCAACTACACGGTTAAGCAGGATTCGCTAATTGTGATCGAAGAAAACTCCGCCAACGAGCAGCAGCAGACAAGCGTTTCCGTAGCGGTAAGCACAGGGACGGTAGACCTGGCGACTGCCACTTATATGCAAGGGTCGAAATCGCAGGTGATTGTTGCCGGTGCCACAGCTTCGCTGGCCCCGAACAGCGCGGCCATGGTGCACAACGATCCGCATGCCGACCGGCACGAGATCATGGTCACGAAGGGAGCGGGCGAGGTCAGCCGTAATGGGGAGGTGCTGCATCTGGCCGACTATCAGCGGGCGTCATTCCAGGAGGACTCACCACGGATGGCCAAGACGCAGGAGATTGGGCCTCCAACGCCGATTGCTCCGGCGAACATGATGCCGATTTTTAGCTCGGGCGGATCCAAGACGGTGGAGTTTTCCTGGACGCCCATGCCGAACGCGGCCGGATACCGGTTTCGTATTTCGCGGAACCCGTATTTCTCGTCCACTATAGTGGATCGAAAGGTGAACACGGCTGACGTGATTGTATCGGGGCTTTCTGAGGGGGCTTATTACTGGGTGGTGCAATCCTACGACGCCAAGGAGCAGAGTTCGCTTGAAAGCGAGAAGAACCGGTTTACCATTATTCCGAAAGGTAATACCACGGCGATAAACTTGGAGCTGGATCCCTTCGTGCAGCACGGGCACGTGATTGAGTTGGCCGGGAAAACGGAAATCGGTGCACGGGTAATGGTGAATGGGCAAGAAGTGCCGGTGGTGGGCACAGATGGGAGCTTTCATTACTTCACGCCTCCTTTGCCGCCAGGGGAAAGCGTGATCACGATTACGGCGCAGAATGCCAAAGGCGGGGTTAACACCATGCAAAAGAAGATCGTGATTCAGTAAGGTCCTGAGGTGCTGGAACTTTAGTGTAGAGTTGCCAAGGAGAATCTCTCATAGAATTGAAGAGACCGCTCCAACAGGAACACGAGTAACCGGGTGATCCCCGGAACGCCACTAGCTTGAGAAGAGCTCACGTATGTCATCGAATGGCTTTCATTCCAACGGTTCGCGTATGACCAACCTGAGATCACTGTTCAGCATTTTTTCCAGCGATCTTGCGATCGACCTGGGAACTGCCAACACATTGGTTTACGCGCGAGGCAAGGGGATCGTCGTGAATGAGCCCTCGATTGTGGCCCTCAACAAGAACACCAACGAAGTTGAGGCCGTGGGCAAAGAAGCTAAGGAGATGTTGGGGCGAACGCCGGGAAACATCGTCGCGATCAAGCCGATGAAGGACGGAGTAATCGCAGATTTTAAAGTCACAGAAAAGATGCTGAATTACTTCATTCAGAAGGCACACAACCGGAAGATGTTGGTGCATCCGCGGATTGTGATTGGAGTGCCCTCCGAAATTACGCAAGTGGAGAAGCGGGCGGTGATGGATTCGGCATATCGTGCCAAGGCGAGCGAGGTCTATCTGGTCGAGCAGGCGATGGTGGCGGCGATTGGGGCGGGGCTGCCCATTACCGAGCCATCCGGCAACATGGTGGTGGATATCGGCGGTGGGACGACCGATATCGCGGTGATTTCTCTCAGCGGCATTGTGTATTCGCGGTCAGTGCGCATGGCGGGCAATCAGATGGATGAGGCCGTCATGAATTACCTGAAGCGCAAATACAATTTGCTGATCGGCGAGCGCACGGCGGAGCAAATCAAAATTGAAATTGGGTCTGCGTATCCGCTGGATAAGCCGCTCACCATGGAGATCAAGGGACGCAACCTGATTGAAGGCGTCCCGAAGACGATAACAGTGGACGATAGCGAGATTCGTGAGGCTCTGAGCGAGTGTGTTTCGACGATCATGAACGCGGTCCGTGTGGCGCTGGAGCGCACGCCTCCAGAGCTTTCCGCCGACATTAGCGATCGTGGGATCGTGCTGACCGGCGGCGGGGCATTGCTAAAGAACCTCGACAAGAGGATTCGTGAGGAAACCGGGCTGCCGGTTTCAATCGCCGACGATCCGCTGTGTAGCGTGGTGCTGGGCACGGGCAAAATGCTTAGCGACTTCAAGCTGTTGAGGAAAATTTCGATTGAGTAAGATCGTTGCTGGCCCTCAGTCATCGACCCGAACCGGGTATTCCGGGTCTTGAGGTTTTAAGAGCAGTTTTCAGTTCCCAGTTCTCAGTTTCTCGAGTCCGAGGTTGTACGTTAAAAAATGTGCTTAGAGCTGTGGCGCCGCTTGTATTGGAAGCTTAAAACTGGAACCTAGGAACTGGATCAGGCGCCATGGAAAACTTTCTCAGCCGCTACCGTAACGTAAGTATCCTGGTGGCGGTTCTGTTTGCTCAGGTGCTGGGGCTGGCAGTCCAGGTCAAACGTTCCACAGAAAACGAATCTACGCGGCTGATCCGGGTTTGGACGGTTAGCGCCGTGTCTCCTCTGGAAAAGGCTATTGTCTGGTTTCAGAGTGGGACCAGCAATCTCTGGCATGGCTATGTTTATCTACGCGGCGTGCGGCAGGAAAATCGGGAACTCAAAGACGAGATCGAGAAGCTGCGGCTGGAGCGAGTACGGCTGGTCGACGATGCGGAGCAGGCGCGCCGGTTGCAGGCCCTGCTGGGTTTCAAAGAGCAATACATTTCAAAAACCACTGCCGCGCAGGTGATCGGGTCCAGCGGAAGCGAGCAGTCGCGATCGATCTACATAGACAAAGGATCGAACCAGGGACTGGATAAAGACATGCCGGTGATCACTGCAGACGGAGTGATTGGCAGAGTGCTGAAGGTTTATCCGAGCGTCTCGCAGGTACTCCTTATCAATGACCAGACCAGCGGGGTGGGCGCGATCCTGGAGCAATCGCGTTTGCAGGGAATTTTGCGCGGCACACCGGCTGGTGAAGTAATCCTGGAAAAGGTCATGTCTGATGAGACAGTGCAGCCTGGGGAAAAAGTACTAACAAGTGGCGGAGATCAGATATTCCCCAAAGGTCTGCCGATTGGAACCGTGAGCAAGGTCTCGGCCGGACCGGAAGTGTTTCTCAATATTCGCGTGCGGCCGGCCACCAACCTGAGCAAGCTGGAAGAAGTGCTGGTGATTACCAGGAAAGAAGAGCGGCCTGCCGCAGTAGCTGAGACTGCGCCTGCGCGAGCCGTGGATATATTGTCGCAAAGGCTGCCTTCGGTTCCGGATAAGCCACGTGAGAATGCCGTTACGGCAGCAGGCAAGACGACGGGCACTCCGAATCCCGCTGCGGCGACGTCCGGCGCGACCCAGGGCCCTGCGGCGTCTGTTCCGGCTCCAAAGACTCCACCAGCTGCAAAGAACGCAACGACATCCAAACCGAGCCGGGCTCAGGTCGCAACCGATGCTGTGCCAGCTCCCAATGTCCAACCCCTTGCCAAAGGCGCAAAGAAACCCGGAGTTGATGCTTCGAGCACATCCACGCCGGCATCGGTAAAGCCAGCTATGGCGCAGAAGCCGACCCCGCCAGCGAGCAAGGTTTCGCAGCAGACTACGAAGCCAATCGCCGCCCCCCCAAAGCCGGAGCAGCAGCCCGCAGTCACGCCGGTTCCGCCGGAGGACAAACCTCAATAGCGTGCCCATCACTTACACATCACAAGGGCAGGTTGAGGTTTACCGGTTCAGCGCACCGGCTGCGATTCTGATTCCGCTGACGGCGCTCTTTCTGCAGGCATTCCTGCCACTGCGGCTGCATTTCTTCTCAATCTTTGATCTCCCGCTGCTGGTGGTGATTTTCTTTGCCGTGGCTCGGCGCAGCCAGGTTTCGGGACTGCTTACGGGAGCGGTAATTGG
>WNEL01001462.1_pt1 | contig 10479 bp, 10 predicted proteins | sample 5399991 | NCBI WGS metagenome assembly WNEL01 (sample SAMN13153325, study PRJNA577476) | soil metagenome | isolation source: 20 cm grassland meadow soil pre-rain plot 2 | place: USA:California | collected 2015-09-08
CGCGCACATACAGCTCGAGCTCGCGGTGCAGGGTGAAACCCGCGATGCCGTCGGTGCCGGCCTCGAGCGGCACACCGGCGCGATACAGCTGGCCGACGAGCTGCACCATCTTGTCATAAGAGGCTCGGTACCTGGCCGCGTTCTGGTCGGTGACGTTCATCGAGTTCTCGTGCCAGCCCCGCTGCACGGCCACCGGCACGTGATCGGCCACCGCGGCGTAGCTCGGGTCGATCTCCCCCTGTTTTTGCGTGAAGTTGCCCTCGAAGGCCGTGAGCGTCGTGTCGAGCACCGTGTGGTGCTGCTTCATCAGCTCGATGAGGTCGGTGACGCGCTGCGAGGAGAGGTCGAGTGTGTCGGCGTGGTCGGCCAGCAGATAGAAGCGCGCCAGCGTGCGCGTGTCGTCCTTGGGTCCCACGAAGAAGGTGAGCATGAGCTGGTTGATGTGCTGGATCTCGTCGTAGCCGGCGCGAATGGCCTCTTCCGAGCGCATGAACGCCGGCACGTGGCCGCTCACGCGCATGCCGTACTGGTGCGCGCGGGCGGCGGTCGCCTGCACCCACTCGGGATGGAAGGAGTTGTAGATCTTGATCTGCCCGTAGCCGTGCTGCGCGTACCAGTCCACCGCGTCGAGCGCTCCCTGCAGATCCTTGACGCGGAAGCCGCCGCTCGCCGAGTACGGGCTGTCGCCCTCGATGAAGCCGCAAGGGATGATGCGCGGGCCGACGATCTCGCCGCTCTCGAGCTGGGAGATGATCTCCTGCAGGCGCGTGTTGTCGTTGCCCATGTCGCGGCTGGTGGTGACCCCGCCCGCGATCTGCAGCAGCAGGTTCCAGGTGTCCTCGTGGGCGTGCATGTCGAACAGCGCCGGCATGAGCACGCGGCCGCCGCCCTCGATGCTCGAGGCGGCATCCCGCGCGCTGGAGCCGGCCGGGAACAGCGCCGCTATGTGGCCCCGGTATACGTACACGTCCTGCGGCGGCAGCAGGCGGGCGTTCTGCGAATCGAACACGCGCACGTTGCGGATCACGATCGGATCGGCCAGGCGGTGCGCGAGGCGGCCGGCGAGCTCGTGCAGCCAGTCGTGCTCGGCCTGTACCTGCAGCCGCTCGAGCTCGGCTCCCTGCCCCTCCCAGCCCTGCTCGATGACGCGCGCCAGACCCGGTATCACCAGGGCGAAGAACCGGTGATCCTCTGGCCCCGTGAGCCAGATGAAGTCCGGTCGCGTGTCGATACCGATTACCGCGTAGAGCGCGACCGCCAGGCTCTGGCCGCCCGACTGCAGCTGGCGGTCGAGGACCTTCCTCACCGCCAGCTCGCCTCCGGGGAGCGCGGCGATGCGCTGTCCGGGCTGGCGCAGCGCGGCCCGCACCAGCGTGGCGCCGGCTTCGAAGGAGCTGTCCACCGGTACGTAGACCGCGGGATTGGTGAGCGTGGCCTCGCCCCGGTCCGCCTGCGAGCGCCACCGCGCCTTGCCACCCTTGAGCGTATAGCTCTCGTCGATGGGAGCCCCGAAGGTGGACTTGCCCTTCACCTCGAACGACAGGAGCGTGCCGTCCGGAGCGAACCTCGAGTGCTCCTTGAGGTCCGGTCCGCGTCCGTTGTTGCGGTAGCTCATCTGCACATCGACGCCGCCGTCACGCCGCACGGTCGCGACCTCGGAGCCGGCCACCCGCCCCTCGAAGAGCACCGTATAGCGCACGCTGGTGTCGGCGAGCGCCGCGCCCGAGAGTGCGAAGGCGGCAGTGGCCGCGGCCATCATGCGCATGGTTGCTTTCCCCTTCCTTGAGCCCAAGGCGCCGCACGGTAGCACGGGGACGGCGACAACGTCGTCGCGCGCCGCGCCGGGCCGTTGGCGCGGTGCGACGCGCCGGGCTGCGCCACGCCGGGCCGTTGGCGCGCTGCCCAGCGTCCGCCCGCTGCATGGGCCCACGGAAACCCGTCTACGCTCCCTGCGCCGACGGCCGTGCCGGCGCGCTGGCAGCGGACCGGTCCCTTGTGATAATGTATTAGCGCGTTATTACATGGACGCGTTATTACACGCTCATGCCATGAAGACCCACCACAACGTCACCCCGCGCCAGGAAGCACTCGCCGAGCGCCACCTGTGCGCTGCGCTCGCCGCCCTGCGCACCCCGGAGGAGTGCCGCGCGTTCCTGCGCGATCTGTGCACGCCCGCCGAGCTGCAGGCGATGGCGGACCGCTGGACGGTGGTCGATTGCCTCAAGCGTGGCCTGCCTTACCGCGGTATCCACCGTCTCACGGGCGTGAGCGTCACCACCATCGGCCGCGTGGCGCGCTTTCTCGCCGCCGGCCACGGCGGCTACGACACCGCGGCGCGCCGCCTGGCGCAGACGCGCAGCGCGCAGGCACGCCGCGGCGCCGGTGCCTCGACCGGAAGCACTGCAGGGGTCGGCAAGCGCGCGCCGCGCCGCATGGAGGCCGTGCGCCATGAATGACATGCGGCACGTCACGGATGAGATGCGGCTGAAGCTCGCCGTCCAGAAGTCCGGCCGGTTGACGGAGCCCTCGCTCGATCTGCTGGCGCGCTGCGGCCTGAAGCTCTCGCGCGGCAAGGATCAGCTCGTGGGCTTCGGCGAGAACATGCCATTGGACGTGCTGTTCGTGCGCGACGACGACATTCCCGATCTGGTCCAGGAAGACGTCTGCGACCTGGGGCTCGTGGGCCTCAACGTGCTGGAAGAGAAACGCCTGGAGCTCGCCTCGCGCGGACACAGCGCGCGCTTTCAGCCGCTACGGACGCTCGACTTCGGCCGCTGCCGTCTGTCGCTCGCCGTTCCCGAGGGAACCTCCTACGAAGGCGCGCGCTCGCTGCGCGGCCGGCGCGTCGCGACGACCTATCCGTTCCTGCTCGAGAAGTATCTGCGCGAGCGCGACATCGCCGCCGAAATCGTCACGCTCTCGGGCGCGGTCGAGATCGCGCCCCGCCTGGGCCGTGCCGATCTCATCTGCGATCTGGTGTCGACCGGCTCGACGCTGCAGGCCAATCACCTGCGGGAAGTCGCAACGGTGTTGGAGAGCCACGCGGTGCTGATTCGCACGCCGCTCGATCTGCCGCCCGCAAAGGATGAGTGGGTGCAGCGGCTGCTGATGCGCATCGATGGCGTGCAGCAGGTGCGCGAGAGCAAGTACATCATGCTGCACGCCCCGCGCGGCGCCCTGCCGGAGATCCGCCGGCTCCTGCCGGGCTCGGAGTCCCCGACCATCATCCCGCTGGAGGGTCGCGCCGACCGCGTCGCGGTGCACGCGGTGTGCCGCGAGAACGTCTTCTGGGAGACGCTCGAGAGCCTGAAGAAAGCCGGTGCGAGCGCCGTGCTCGTGTTGCCAGTCGAGAAAATGCTGGCCTGACCTCATGCGCATCGTGGAATGGGACGCGCGCGCCTACAGCGGTCTGTCGGTGCTCGACTTCGTCAAGCGCATCACGGTGCAGGAGCTCTCGCCGGCTGGCCTGCGCTGCCTCGGCCCCGTTGCCGTCACCCTCGCGCAGCTGGAGGGCCTGGACGCCCACGCGCAGGCGGTGCTGCGGCGCCTCGCCGCGCTCGAAGCGCAAGGGGCTTCGGGGACTGCCTCCAGGGTCGAATCATGAGCTGGGTGACGGAGCTGGCGCGCCCCGAAATCGTGGCCTTGAAGGCTTACGAGCACGCCGCGTGGGAGCCGCGGCTCGAGCGGCTGCACGCCAATGAGTTGCCGTGGCGCGCGCCGGGCGATGAGTCGCTCGCCGGCCTGAACCGCTATCCCGAGCCGCAGCCGCGCACGCTCATCGAGCGGCTCGCGGCGCTGTACGGGGCGGCGCCGGAGTCGATCCTCGCCGGGCGCGGGAGCGACGAGGCGATCGATCTTCTGGTGCGCGCATTCTGTCGCGCCGGGCGCGACGCGGTGCTCGTGTGCCCGCCGACGTTCGCCATGTACGCCGTGGCCGCTCGCATCCAGGGAGCGCACGTCGCCACGGTGCCGCTGCGCGCCGCTGCGGGGTTCGCTCTCGATGAACGCGCCGTGCTCGAGCACTGCACGGCGGACGTCAAGCTCGTGTTCCTGTGCTCCCCGAACAACCCGAGCGGAAATCTGCTCGACGAGCAGGCGATCGTGCGCATCGCCGGCAAACTCGCCGGACGTGCGCTGCTGGTCGTCGATGAGGCGTATCTCGAGTTTGCCAACACGCCGAGCCTCGCGCGCCATCTTGCGGAGCTGCCGCATCTGGCGATCCTGCGGACACTGTCCAAGGCGCACGGGCTCGCCGGGGCGCGTTGCGGGACGCTGATCGCCGATCCGGAGGTCATCGCGCTGCTACGCAAGGTGATGCCACCCTATGCGATTGCGCAGTTGACGCTGGAAGCGGTACTGAAACTGCTCGAGCCGGCCAAGCTGGCGGATGCCAGCAAGCGCATCGCCCTCATTCGGGCGGAGCGCGGGCGGCTCACCGCGGCGCTCGCCGCCCTGCCCCAGGTGGTGCGCGTGTGGCCCAGCGCGGCGAATTTCGTCCTGGCCGAATTCACCGATGCCGGCGCTGCGCTGCAGCGCGCCCGCGACGCACGGCTGCTGGTCCGCGATGCGCGCGGATATCCTGGTCTGGGGCGCGCGCTGCGCATCACGATCGGCACGGTCGAGCAGAATAACCGGCTCCTCGAGGCGTGGCGATGAGCGGGCCAGCCGCCCTGTTCATCGATCGCGACGGCACGCTCGTGGAGGAGCCGCCGGACGAGCAGCTCGACACGCTCGAGAAGGTGCGTTTCCTGCCCGGGGTGTTCGCCGCGCTCACGCAGCTCAAGCGGCGCGGTTATCGGCTCGTCATGGTCACGAACCAGGAGGGCCTGGGCACGAAGTCCTTCCCGCGCCCGGCATTCGAGCGGGTGCAGCAGTTCATCCTGGACGCTTTCAGCTCCCAAGGCGCCGAGTTCGATGCCGTGTTTGTCTGCCCGCACTTGCAAACGGACGGCTGCGCCTGCCGTAAGCCCCGAACCGGACTGGTCGAGCACTATGTGCGCGACCGCGCAGTCGACCTCGGCTCGAGCGCGGTGATCGGCGACCGCGACACGGATCTCGAGTTCGCATCCAACCTCGGCGTGCGCGGGCTGCGCGTGCGCCGTCATGGACCGAGCGAACAGACATGGCCCGCAGTGGTGCAGGACCTGACCGCGCGACGCGCCCGAGTCGAGCGGCGCACGCAGGAGACCAGCATCGACGTGCGGGTCAACCTCGATGCCAGCGCCCCGCTCAAGGCCGACACCGGAATCGGCTTCTTCGATCACATGCTCGAGCAGCTCGCCAAGCACGGCGGGTTCTCGCTCGAGCTCAGCTGCGAGGGTGACCTGCAGATCGACGAGCATCACACGGTGGAGGATTGCGCGCTCGCGCTCGGGGAGGCGTTGCGGCGCGCGCTGGGCGCCAAAGCCGGCATCGCGCGCTTCGGATTTCTGCTGCCGATGGACGAAGCCCAGGCGCAGGTCGCCGTCGACCTGTCGGGCCGCGCCTTCGCGCAGTTCTCCGGGCGATTCAACCGGGAGGCGGTCGGCGGGCTGCCGACCGAGCTGGTGCCGCATTTCTTCCGCTCGCTCGCCGAGACGCTCGGTGCGGCCATCCACATCAGCGTCACCGGCGAGAACACCCATCACATGGTCGAGGGCTGCTTCAAGGCCGTCGGCCGCGCCTTGCGGCAGGCGTTTCGGCGCGAGGGCGAGGAGCTGCCGAGCACCAAGGGAGCACTGTAGTGGAAGCGGTCATCATCGATAGCGGCGGCGCCAATCTCGCCTCGTTGCAGTACGCCTGCGAACGGCTCGGCGCGCGCACGCACGTTACGACCGAGGCGCGGATGATCACGTCCGCGGCCCGAGTCATTCTGCCCGGCGTGGGAGCGGCCGCGGACGCAATGCAGCGCCTGCGCCAGTCCGGAATCGCCGCCCTGCTGCCCGCCCTGACACAACCGGTGCTCGGCATCTGTCTGGGGATGCAGCTGCTGTTCCGCCGCTCGGAGGAAGGTCCGACCGATTGCCTCGGGGTCCTTCCGGACGGCGTGCGCCGTCTGCGGGCACAGCCCGGTCGGCCCGTTCCGCACATGGGGTGGAACCAACTGTGCGCCCTGCACGAGGACCCGCTGCTGGAAGGGATCGCGCCCCACGACTACGTTTACTTCGTACACAGCTATGCCGCGCCCGTATCCAGCGACACGCTGGCGACCGCGCACTATGGTGAGCCGCTGTCCGCGATCGTGCGGCGCAGGAATTTCTGGGGCACGCAGTTCCATCCTGAGCGCTCGGCCGCAACCGGCGCCCGGTTGCTCGCGAACTTCCTGCGGTTGGGGTGATGTTGCTCATACCCGCAATCGATCTGCGCCACGGCCGGTGCGTGCGCCTGCACCAGGGCGACTTCAGCGCCGAGACGCGCTATGAGCACGAGCCTCATGAGCTGCTATCGCGCTACCGTAGCCTCGGCGCCTCGTGGCTGCACGTGGTGGATCTCGACGGCGCGAAGGACGGCGTGCTTGCCAACCGTGCGGTCATTGTCGCCCTCGCCTCGCAGCGCGCGGTGCGCCTCCAGGTGGGCGGTGGCGTGCGCTCCGCGGCCGTCATCGATGACCTGCTTCGCCATGGCGGTGAGCGGGTCGTGGTCGGCAGCGCCGCCGTGGAGCGGCCCAGGACGGTCGCCTCGTGGCTCGCTCGCTTCGGGCGTGAACGCATCTGTCTCGCCTTCGACGTGCGAACCGAGACCGGTGAGCCGCGGGTGCGTACCCACGGCTGGACACGGGCGAGCGGCCTCACCCTCTGGGAAGCGCTCGGCCGCTTGCCCCCGGGGAGCGTGCGCCACGTGCTGTGCACGGACATCGAGCGTGACGGTGCCATGAGCGGACCGAACCTCGCGCTCTACGCCGCCGCCCTCGCCCGCTTCCCGCAGCTTGCCTGGCAGGCCTCGGGTGGCGTGCGCAACGCGGCCGATCTGCGGGCGCTGGCGCGGATCGGCGTCGCCGCCGCCGTGAGCGGCAAGGCGCTGTTGGAAGAGCGGATCACACCCGAGGAGCTGCGGCCATACTTGCCCGACGCATCATTGCCTGCCTCGACGTGCGCGCCGGGCAGGTCGTAAAAGGCGTGCGCTTTCGCGACCACCGGGTCGTGGGCGATGTCATGGAGCTCGCGGCGCGATATCGCGACGAGGGCGCGGACGAGCTGGTCTTCTATGACATCACCGCGAGCCCCGAAGGCCGCAGCGTCGATCGCGAGTGGGTGCGCCGGGTAGCGCGCGTTCTGGATATTCCGTTCTGTGTCGCCGGCGGCATTCGCTGCGTGGCGGACGCGGAGGAAATCCTGAATGCGGGCGCGGAAAAGATCTCCATCAACTCGCCAGCGCTCGCCACCCCGAGTCTCATCGATTCCCTCAGCGCCCGCTTCGGCTCCCAGTGCGTCGTGGTCGGCGTCGACAGTCAGCTCACCGAGCACGGCTACCGGGCCTACCAGTTCACCGGCGACCCGCAGCGCACGCGCGAAGCGGGACGCGACGTGCTCGAATGGGTCGGCGAAGCGCAACGGCGCGGCGCGGGCGAGATCGTCCTCAATTGCATGGGGAGCGATGGCATGCGTCGCGGTTATGACGTCGAGCAACTGCGCAAGGTGCGGGAGATCTGCCAGGTGCCGCTGGTGGCCTCCGGGGGCGCGGGCGCCGTCGAGCACTTCAGCGCGGTGTTTACTCAGGCCGGCGTGGATGCGGCTCTCGCGGCCGGCGTGTTCCACTGCGGCGCGATTGTGATCCGCGATCTGAAGCGGCAGCTGCATGACGCGGGCATCGAGGTCAGGCCATGAGCGGCACGGGCGACAAGGGCGCGGCCCAGGTGGGGCTTGCCGATCTCGAGCGGCTCGACTTCGCCAAGGGCGATGGCCTGCTGCCGGCGATCGTGCAACACGCCGTCACCGGGGCGGTGCTCATGCTCGGCTACATGAATCGGCAGGCGCTTTCCGAGACACTCACGCGGCGCCGGGTCGTGTTCTTCAGCCGCAGCAAGCAACGCTTGTGGGAGAAGGGAGAAACCTCGGGCCAGCGCCTCGAGCTGGCGCAGATTCGCGCCGACTGCGATTGCGACACACTGTTGGTCACCGCCTGGCCGCGTGGACCGGCCTGCCATCTGGGCACAGCCACGTGCTTCGGCGACGAGGCGCTCACGGCGGCCGAGCGGTTGGCGTTCCTGGCGGCTCTGGAAGCCATCATCGCGCAGCGCATCGCCGAGCGCCCCGAGGGCAGCTATACCGCGCGCCTGCTTGCCGAGGGACCGAAGCGCCTGGCGCAGAAGCTGGGCGAGGAAGGGCTCGAGGTGGCGCTCGCGGCGGCAAGCGGCAGCGATACGGAAGTGGTGGCGGAGGCCGCCGACCTGCTCTACCACCTGCTGGTGCTGCTGCGCTTTCGCGGGCTGCCGCTCGAGCGGGTGATCGCCGAGCTGCGCGCGCGCCACGCCGCAAAACCCTGACCGGGCGGCGCGGGCGCCCGGGAATCTCCCGAGGGCGTGGCGTTCAGCGCGGCGCGAGGGCGCCGGCCCGCCCCTCGGCCTCCGCGGCCTCCGGGTCGCGCCCGCGCGAGTGCAGCGAATCGGCGATCAGGTGCCAGGCCGCCGCCTGCGCGCCGGCATCTGCGGTGGCGAGCGCCAGCGCCTTGCGGCCCATGGCCTCGGCCTGCGCCGCGTTGTTCTCGGAAAGCCGCACCCGCCCGAGCTCGATCCACAGCAGCGGATTGCCCGGCTCGATGCGCAGTGCGCGCTCGAGCGTCGCGGCCGCCTGACCGTACTCGCCGCCGCCGGCCTGGGTGCGCGCTTGCGTCACCAGCGCGCTGGCCGCCGGGCCGAGGTGAAACTGCCGCGGCGCGCCCGGCGCGGGCTGCTCCGGCGGCGCCGGCACGGCTTGACCGGGGATCGGCGGCTCGGGTTGTGCCGTGCCGGTGGGTGACTCGGCCGAGGGCGGTGCGCCCGGCGGCAGTGCAGCTCGCGTTGCGCACGCCGACAGCCCGGCGGCGATCAAGATGAGGGTCAGCAGTCGGGTGTGCATGGCTCATGATAGCGCCTCGAGGCGCGCGCCACGGGCACCGCGGCCGCCCTCGTAGCCCTTGGCGTCAGTGCCCGAGGCCGCGCAGCCACCGCTGGGCGCGGTCCAGTATGGTCGTGAGAGGATTCGCGCTGTCGGGGAAGCCGCAGCCGGGCTTGGAAGGCAGTGCGGCGTCCGTCGGCACGGCGATCGCCACGATGTCCTCCGCACAACCCGGCACCACCCGCAGTCCGGTGGGATACTCGATGTGCACTTCCACGAGGTTGTCCGGCATCGGCGCCTCCCAGGAGTCGGTGCCCAGCCCCGCCATGACGCGCGCCCACACCGGCAACGCTCCGGCGGAGCCGGTGAAGCCGGTCGGCTCATCGTCGTCGTACCCCACCCACACCACCGCCAGGTGACTGCCGGAGAATCCGGCGAACCAGCTGTCGCGGAACTCCGATGACGTGCCGGACTTTCCGGCCACCACCAGGTTTGCGGGCAGCAGCGCGCGGGCGGGACGGCCGGTGCCGCGCTCCATGACCTGCACCAGCATGCGGTCGAGCTGATAGACGACGTCGGGGGACGCCACCGGGGTCACTTCCAGGGGAAAGGCCTTGAGCGGCTTGCCGTCGGTGCTGATGACCGCGCGCACCGCGCGCAGCGGGTTGCGGAAGCCGCCGTTGGCGAGCCCGTTGAACAGTTGGGCCGCCTCGAGCGGCGTGACCTCGACCGCGCCCAGCAGCATGGCCGGCACCTGCGCGGGCGGCTGCGGCAGGCCGAAGCGCTGCAGCATCTCGCCGACCTTCGGCAGACCCACATCCAGCCCCACGCCCACGGTGGCGAGATTGAGCGACTCCGCGAGTGCGCGCACCACCGGCACCGGACCATAGACCTGGTGGGTGAAGTTCTCCGGCCGCCAGTGCTTGTCCTTTGCCAGCGCCACGTCGATGGGTGCGTCCTGCACGACGGTGGCGGCGTTGTAGTGCCCGCTCTCCAGCGCCGTGAGATAGATGAACGGCTTCACCAGCGAGCCCATCGAGCGGTGCGCATCGAGGGCGCGGTCAAAGCCGTCGTAGCCGACGTTGCGCCCGCCGACGATGGCGATCACGTCGCCGCTTTGCGGCGAGGTGACGACGATGGCGCCCTCGAGCGGCTCCTGCGCGTGCTTGCGCTGCCGATCCAGCCGCGCGAGCTCGTGGTCGAGCGCCTGCTCGGCCTGCTCCTGGGCGCGCGGCTCGAGGCTGGTGTAGATGCGCAGGCCCGCCTCGGTGAGGTCCTGGTCGTGATAGTCGCGCCGCAGGGTGCGGCGCACGAAGTCGAGGTACGCGGGGTAATACGCACCCGCCGGGCGGCTGCTGACACCGAGCGCCTGGTGCGCGGCCGCGCTCGCCTCCCTGGCGCTCACGATCCCCTGGTCGGCCATGACCTTGAGGACCAGGTCGCGGCGCGCCCGCGCGCGCTCGGGGTG
>WNEL01001464.1_pt1 | contig 10477 bp, 8 predicted proteins | sample 5399991 | NCBI WGS metagenome assembly WNEL01 (sample SAMN13153325, study PRJNA577476) | soil metagenome | isolation source: 20 cm grassland meadow soil pre-rain plot 2 | place: USA:California | collected 2015-09-08
GATCGCGAGTGGGATCTGACCATAGCACGTTCCTCCTCTGTGTTCACCACGTTCGGTTGGGGCTTGGCAAAAAACAAGAACCGGCCGCGTGGGTGTCCCCCACTCAGTCGGTCTCGCGATTTGCTCCGCTTGAGGCATGGCCGATCTCGCACGACGTCGCGCCTCTGCGTTCATAGCATCTGGGTATCGCTTGAATATGCGGGCGGCTGGGCGGCTCGCAAGCCGGTCTGGGTCGAGTCACGATTGAGGGACTCGCAAGACCTGTCGTGTGGGTGAGCGCAGCTCAGCAACTCCTCGCCGGCGAGGATTTGATGCTGGCTACCGCGTGGGTGCGCGTTACGATCGCCGCATGGCTTGCCCTCATCGCCCGAGCGCATGAGCGCGCAGCTTACAGCGCGATCGTGCCTTGCAGGTAGAGGCGTGCCTGGCCCACAATCTTTACGCGATCGCCGGCGATCTGGCACTGCATCGATCCCCCGCGAGCGCTCAGTTGTTGCGCGCGCAACGTTCGCTTACCCAGTCGCCCGGCCCAATACGGTGCGAGTGTGCAGTGTATCGAGCCGGTCGCAGGATCCTCAGCGATGCCGACGGCTGGGGCAAAAAATCTGCATACGTAATCCACGTCGGCTTCGCCGGGCGCGGTCACAATCGCACCGCCGATCCCGGTGTCGAGTTGGGCGAGAGCGGCGATGTTGGGCGAGAGCGCTCGCACTTGCTCAGCGTCATCCACCACGACCAGGTAGTCGCGCGACCTCATGACCTGCGCCGTCTTGAGGCCGAGGGCCGGCAAGAGTTCGACTGGCGTCGCACACGGTTGGGGCGGCCTGGCGGGAAAGTCCAGTTCGAAGCCGTCCTGTTCTCGGGTCACGGTCAACACGCCACTGCGCGTGTGGAAGCGCACCGGCCACGCGGTGTGTTTCAGCAGCGTGAGCACATAGGCCGATGCCAATGTCGCGTGTCCGCAGAGATCGTCTTCCACTTCAGGTGTAAACCAGCGCAGATCGAAATCGCCATCGGCGCGAGGAACGACAAAAGCGGTATTGCTGTGCCGGTTCTCCGCCGCAATCTTCCGCATGGTGCTGTCCGCGAGAAATGCGGAAAGCATGCAGACACCGGCCGGATTGCCGGCAAAGAGCTCTCCCGTGAAGGCATCCACGTGATAGTACGGAATGGCCATGCTGCCGTAGGGCGAAACAGCGCGTCTACAGGATGGATACGAGGGAGCAGGTAAACCCGGGCAGCACGTCCTCCCCGTCGAGCGCGCCCTCTGCCGTCACGACTGTCTCGCTGCCGTCGTGGCGATAGATGCGGGCCATTCGCCGCTGTGGATCGACAGTCCACACGAGCCGCGTGCCGGCGGTGAGCCAGTCGGCCACCTTGGCTAGGACCTCGCCCGGCCGGTCACCCGGCGACAGCACTTCGACCACGAGATCTGGAGCCAGCTCGGGGAACCCTTGCGTGGCGGGGTCAGGGAGCCGGTCGCGACGCACGAACGCGATGTCGGGCGCGCGGACGGTGTCGGGCCCCCGCGCCAGGGTGAACCCCGTCTCGACAGCGAACACCTGACCGGCTGCTGCGCTCTCGACGTGGGTGGCAAGTTGCACTGCCAGGTTCATCGCAACCCGACCGTGCGCGTAACCGGCGGGTTCCCGGACGATGAGCACACCGCGCACCAGCTCCACACGTTTGTCGGGGATGGGCAGGGCCAGCAGCTCTTCCGCGGTCAACGGGGCGGCGGGAGGCATGGCCGGAACGTAGGCACGCTCGGCGGGCATGGCAACCAACGTTATCCTTCTAGCGCGCCAAGGCATGAACGTCGCCACCTGGAATGTCAACGGCATCCGGGCCCGCGCGTCCCAGGTGCGGGAGTGGCTGGGGCGCGAGCGGCCGGACGTGGTGTGCCTGCAGGAATTGAAGGCCGAGCCGGCGCAGATCCCGGAGGAGTGCAGGCTCGCGGAGTATCATGCGTACTGGCATGGCCGCAAGGGCTATTCGGGCGTGTCGCTGCTGATTCGCAAGGAGCTGCTCGCCGGCGATCCCCTATACAGTCATCCCCCGTTCGACGTCGAGTCCCGCATCGTGCAAGTGGAGCTCGGGCGTCTGGTCATCGCCTCCGTGTACGTGCCGAACGGCGGGAAGGACTATCCCGCGAAGTTGAACTTCCTGACGCGGCTCACGGACTGGGCGCGGCAGCTGCACGCCGAGGGGCGCGAGCTGTTGCTGTGCGGCGATATCAACATCGCGCGGACGGAGATGGACGTGCATCCGAAAGAGCGCAAGCCCAACGCGATCGGCCAGCGGCCCGAGGAGCGCGCCATGTTCGAAGCGCTGCTCGGCACGGGCCTCGCGGACCTGGGGCGAGCGTTCGATCCCGACAATGCGGGGCTGTTCACCTGGTGGGCGCCGTGGCGGAACCTGCGCGCGCGCAACATCGGCTGGCGCTTGGACTACATGCTGGCGTCACGCAGCGTGGCGGCCCGCGCCAGGGCTTGCGTCGTAGAGGCGGACGTCGGCACGAGCGACCATGCGCCGGTGGTGACGACGACGGATTGAGACCGGTTGCTGCGCGCGAGGGCGACCCTGAGAGATGCGCTCATTGTTGCTCAGCCTCGTGGTATAGTGACGCGTCCCGGGTCTCGACGCACAACTTCCGCCAGCGCTCCCGGTGCTCCAGGTGCCAGTCGCCCACTTCCACTCCTTCGAGAAAGTCGCCCTTGTAACGCTGCAACGCGCGCGCGAGCGGCGTCGCATCCCCGGTCTTGGCCAGGGCGACCCGCGCCGCCCGTACCTCGGCCTCGAACTGGCGTGCGTCGAACTCCACCGCGAGACGTGGATTGATGCGGTAGCGCTCCTCCTCAAAAACGACCCAGTCTGGCCTGCCGAGCGTGCGCCGCAGCTCGTGCAGCGTGATGTGCAGGTTGTTCTTGATCTGGGCGGGCGAGGCGTCGCGCCACAGCGCGTGCCCGATTTGCTCGCGCGTGCGCCCCGCCGGGTAACACAGGAGATAGAGCAGCAGCTCGCGCGGCTGGGCACTGCTCCATGCCGCGACGGGGAGTCTCTGGCCGTCCACCGCCATCTCGAGGGGGCCGAGGGCGTTGACCCGCAGCACCGGTCCACCGGCCGGGCGAACAGCGGGCGCCGGCTCGCCCACCATCGACTCGGCGAGGTCCAACGCCGAGCTCAGGCTCAGTGCTTGCCCCGCCTGGAACGCCGCCTCGTACGCGGCTGCGCCGAGACTGGCACGGAGCGATGCGTCGAGGCGGTCCAGGATCTCGCGCTCGAGCGGCAGTGGGGCGGCCCCGGCTTCCTCACGCAGGTTGGCCACGGCGCCGAGCAAGCGGGCGGCCTGCTGGGCGTCGCCCCGATCGGCCGCGATCCGTGCCAGGTCCTCCACCAGGATGATCGCAGACCAGTGGTTCTTCGTGCGCTTGAGCGGTGGCAGCGCGACGGCGAACCACCCCAGCGCGGCGTTGCTCTCGCCTTCGGCGAGCGCGAGCCGGCCCCGAATAGTGGCGAGGTGCGCGATGGGCGCGTTGAAACCCTCCTCGAGAGCCTGGGTGACACCCTCGTCGAACGCCGCCCGCGCCGCCGCCAGGTCACCCTGGGCCTGGGCCACGCGGCCCTGCCAGTACAGCGCGTAGGTGATCCAGTAGCGCGGTTGCCCGGCCCGCGCCACGCTGAGGGCTTCCGCCAGAACGCTCGCAGCGCGCTCCAGATCGCCGTCGAGCAGACGGGACTGCCCCAGCGCGACGAGCGCGCACACGAGATCCACGGAGGTGCCGCCCGTTTCGCGCAGGATCGCCACGCTCTCCTCGGCCATCGGACGGAGTGCCACCCTCTCGCCCTGGAGGGCGAGATACGTCGCGAGCGACGAGAGCGCGCGTCCCCGGGCCCGGGTGCGCGCGCCGCCGCTTCGCTCCAGCGCCGTCTCGATGCGCCGGCGGGCTTCCCGGTAGTGCCCCAGCCCGAACCAGAACCAGTGCAGCGCGGCGGCGAAGCGCAGGTTGTCGTCGACCGCCGTGGGGTCCTGCTCGAACCAGTCCGCCGCGGCCCGCAGGTTGCCGATGTCCTCGACGAGCCGCTCCTGCCACCCCTCGGCGTGGACGGGGAGGAACGACTCTGCGGCCTCGGCGCGGGCGAGGAAAAACAGCGCGTGGCGGCGCCCCAGCTCCGCTGCCTCACCTGCCTGCTCCAGCTGCTCCCGCGCGAACTGCCGCATCGTCTCCAACATGCGATACCGCGCCTCGAGCGCTTCGGTCTCGAGCGAGACGAGCGACTTGTCCACGAGACCGCTCAGCAGATCCAGCACGTCCGCGGCGGCGATCGTGCCGCCCGCCGCTACGGTTTCCGCCGCTTCGATCGTGAACCCCCCGGCGAATATCGCCAGCCGGCGGAACAGGATGCGCTCCGGCTCGGTGAGCAGCGCGTGGCTCCACTCGATCGTGGCGCGCAGCGTGCGCTGGCGCGGTGCGGCCGTCCGGCTCCCCGCGGAGAGCAACCCGAACACGTCGTCGAGCCGGGCGGCGATCTGCTGCGGATCTAGCACGCGCGCCCGCGCGGCGGCCAGCTCGATGGCCAGCGGCAGGCCGTCGAGGCGCCGGCAGATGTGCGCGATCGCCGCGACGTTGTCCTCCCGCAGCTCGAACGACGGCCGCACCGCCTGGGTCCGCTCCACGAACAGGCGGATCGCCTCGCTCGCGGCCGCCACCGCGCGGGTGACGGGCTTGCCGGCCTCGACGGCGGGAAGCGCCAGCGCCGGCACCAGCCAGGCGCGCTCGCCGCTGATCCCCAGCGCCTCGCGGCTCGTGGCCATGACGCGCAGCCGCGGGCAGCCGCGCAGCAACGCCTCCGCCAGGCGGGCGCACGCCTCGACCAGATGCTCGCAGTTGTCCAACACGAGCAGCGCTTCCCAATCGCGCAACGCCTCGAGCAGCGCGTCCCCGGCGGCGCGGATGCCGTCGCGCCGCACGCCCAGCGCGTCGGCCACGTGGTGCGGGACCAGCTCGGGATTGGCGAGCGGGGCGAGCTCCACCCAAGCGATCCCGTCCGGGTACCGCCCACCCGCTCCCAGACGGCTCGCCACCTCGAGGGCGAGACGCGTCTTGCCGCTGCCGCCCGCTCCCGTGAGCGTCAAGAGCCGAGTGCTCTGGAGCAGCTCCTGGACGGCCGCCGTCTCGCGCTCGCGGCCAATGAACGAAGTGAGTTGCGCGGGTGGCGGCGCGCCCACCGGCGCCTCGGGTGCCCTCAGGGCCGCGACAAATGCCGCCATGTCGCCGAACCGGTCGGCGGGCGCCTTGGCCAGGGCGCGGGCCAGCGCCGCGGCCACCGGTTTCGGGACACCGGGCGCGAGATCGGTGACGCGCGGTGCCTCGACCGTCAGGTGCCGCAGCAGGATGCTTTCGCCCGATGTCCCGGTGAAGGGCGGCCGCCCGGACAGCATCTCGAACAGCACGCAGGCCAGCGCGTACTGATCGGACCGCCCGTCCAGCTCCGGCTCCGCCAACGCCTGCTCGGGGCTCATGTAGTCCGGCGTCCCAATCGGCATGCCGGGCTGGGTCAGCGCGGTGCGACGCGTTTCGTTCCCCCCAGCTGCGCTGATCGCGCGCGCGATCCCGAAGTCCGCCACCACGGCGTGTCCCGCCTGGAGCAGGATGTTCTCCGGCTTGATGTCGCGATGGATCACCCCCCGCTGATGTGCGTAGTCCAGCGCGTCCGCCACCTCGCGCGTGATTTGCAGCGCCTCCTCGAGCGACAGCTGCGGGTCGCGCCACAGCCGATCGCGCAGCGACGCGCCCTCCACGTAGGGCGTGACGTAATAGAGAAAGCCGGCCGCTTCCCCGGAGTCGTGGACCGCGAGGATGTGGGGGTGATTGAGCGCGGCCGCGATCTCGATCTCGCGCAGGAAGCGCTCGGCGCCAAGCGTCGTGGCGAACTCGGGTCGCACCACCTTGACGGCCACTCGGCGGTGATGCTTGAGGTCGTGGGCGAGATGGACCGTGGCCATTCCACCCTCGCCGAGCGGGCGCTCCAGGCGGTAGCGGCCAGCGAGGGCCTCCGCGACGCTCTCGTGCTGCGGGATCATGGGCAGAATATGCGTTCGTGACGCGGAACCGCGAGTTCCTTCAGCACGTACGCAGCCGGATGGGTCCGGAGCGGAGACATGGGTTCCGCCAGACCGCGATCGTCCCGCGCCACTCTTCCCCGGGATGGTCCTCGCGGGGATGGTAGGCGATCACCGATGCGCCGTGCAGCGCCACGCAATCGTAGCTATGTGGGATGAGCCCACGGTCGCAGTTGGCACCGACGATGGCCAGCCGCGGCACCTGCAGAGTATCACGGTCGGGAAGCATCGCCACGAAGTAGTTCCGTGGCGTTGCCGGGATCTGCCAGCTGCGCATCTCGCCACCGGTAAGGCGGACCGGCACGGCCAGGTGCTGCCCGGGGCGAATCCCCTCGAGAGTAAATGCGGGCTGGTATACCTGCACGAACCAATGCGCCCAGGAGTCGCCGATGTAGATGTCCACCCCACTCACTCCCGGGGCCCGTGCACGGATGCGCCATCCCTCGAGTGTCAGAACCGTGCTGTCGTCTACAGAGACCTGCGATCACCGCTCCCCAGCTCCAAGCGCTTGTTAGGCGGGCTGCTCAGCGCGATGGCAGAATCTTGGCACCCCATGGATTATCGAGCGCGATGAGCCAGCGCCCGTCGCGCTGCTGGCGTAGGATGTCAGAGGATTCGCCGCTCATGACGACGGGGTGACCGTTCGGATCCATGCCGCGCAGGGTCCAGCGGCCCGCGTAGAGTGCAAGGTCGCCTGCCGCGATCACCTCCTGCGCCTCCGACCGGAGCGTGGGCTCGAGGGCGATAAACCTGGCAAGCGCCTCGCGGAGCTGGGTAGTTCCACAAGCCAGGCGGCCGGGTTGAACCACCAGCACTGCGTTCGTTTCGTAGAGCGCAAGCGCAGTCTCGAGATCGCCTCGGTTTATCGCCTGGGTGAGGTGGTCGACGGTATCGCTCGGTCCGGCCATGGGGAAGGGTCTCCTGAAGGCTCAAGCGCACGTTTGGAGTAGCGGTGCAGGCCGCCTAACGGATCGCGCTTAAGCTGCGGGCGACCCGCCCGCCGGCGCAAGGGTGTGGGACGAAGTCCCGTGCCAGCCAGGGCACAACACTTCTTTTGAAGCGATCACCGCCCGCCAGCTTCAAGCGCTTGTTAGGCGGCGCCCTCCTCCTTCGCCGCCACGACGACGGCTGGCTCGCGGCGGGACCGGCCGTCGTGACGTCAGCGCAGAGAGTCGTGAGGTGCCGATCGAACGTATCGCCAGAGCGCCCGGAGCTCGTTGTCCGTCATCTGCCCTCGGCTGACATGATGTGCGTTCCGTCGGGGCGTGCGCCAAACCGCATTGCCCGAATGAAATCGTCCTCGCTCCACGCGCGCAACGCGGCCGAGGTGAGGTTGGTGGCCCGTGGTGGTGGCCCGCCGCCCCCCGCCAGATCCGGTCCGTGACAGCCGTGGCAATACGCGATTCGGGCCAGATACCTTCCATATTCGACAGTCACGCCACGTGTTGGCGGAGGCACCGGGGGCCTCGAGTGGTCGATCCACTCGGCTGCGATCAACGGGCCCATGCGCGCTCCAAGATGCCGGTTGGCAGCAACGCGCGCCCGAGCAGGCCGAATTGAGAGGGCGGCAGTTCACGGTCCACCGGCGGTACGGATTTGAGAAAAACGATCAGCGCTGCAAGATCCGCATCGGCCATGTCGCGGAAGCGCCGGGCAGGCATCCACAGCAGGCTGCGGCCGCCAGGCCCTACTCCGTGCGTAATCGTCCGCACCCAATCGGCGTCCGTGTACGCGGCGACGACCCCACCGCGGCCCGGCGTGATGTTGTCGGCGACAAGCCGTCCGAGCAGCGGGGTGTCACCCAGGACGGCTCCGCCGAAGTCGTATCCGTGACAATCGACGCAGCCAGCGACCGCGACGGCAAGGTGACGGCCTCGCCGGATCACGGGCGAATCGCTGTGCAGGACAGGCACGACCACGGCGACGGCGTATTGGCGGTTGATCCGGCGGTTCGCGACAACCGACGACACCACGCCGGCGGTCAAAGCCAGTCCGCACGCACCGTGACAGCCATCGCGCGCGCGCGAGCGTGCCGCAGGCACGCGAAGAGGTTGGGGGCCCTGTCGGTTCGTGACAGCGCGGACGGCGAGCAGCGGATTGGTAATCCGCTGTGCGCGTGTAACCTCTTGCCGTAGAGCCTCATCGGCACCGACCGTGCCGCTACTGTGCCGTTAAGCGCGGCGAGGCGAGGGCGTGGCGGGCGAGTGCGGCAGCGCGCCGCCGAGAAGCTGGAGTTCACAGCTGTTCGCCGCGTCGCGGGCATAAGGGGACGTTTCAGTCAGTTGGACTTTTCTTGATTTGCCCCCCCCGGTCTCGAATCGACCGGGCGCGTATGGGATGGGGCGCCTTGCACCACCCAGCGGCCAATGAAGCGAGGGCAGAGCGAATCCCGTGGCAGTTGAGCCCTGAGCGGATGACTGACAAACAGGATAGCGAGAAAGACCCCCCCGAGCATCCTCAGTCGGGCGCGTGCCAATAGAACGACTCACGCGCGGAGAACAGAGTCTCACCGCGCGTATTTGTGATCGTGATCAAGGCACTCAGGACCGGCGTGTCGAGGCTGCTCGTGACATAGCGTGACGTGAACCGGCCATCGATCGTGACCACGCCAACGCGCTCGAACTCGCAGCGCAGGTGCACCGCATCCTGGCCAATCCGTGCATCTTCACACCCCACTTCCTGCCGTGTCCCGATACGCGAGAACGTCACAAAGGGTTCGGGACGCAGCGTCAGGCGAGTGAAGCGCCGATCGGAGACCGTGAACTGGTAGGTCGGCTCGTAGTACCCCTCGGCCTCTGACTGGAGGGGCCGAGGCGGTGGGTTCGGGGGCGGTGCCGTGTTCGGTTGCTCGGTGACCACAGGCGCTGGCGCCGGGAGGCGCAGAATCACGAACGCCCCGGCGCCCACAAGCGCCAGGAGGATGCCGCCAACGACGATCGTGCGGCGACGTCCAAGTATGATCGCCCACAGGCGTTGTGACATTCCTCGGAGACGTCCCAGGATCGCCTGGAGGTGTTGAACGACCTGTCGGCGTGCAGAGACATCCTCGCTGTGCGCAGTCTCTTGCGTCCGAGCGACGTCCGCCGGCGGCGTAACAGGGCTCGGGCCCGGTGAAAAGTCAGGCGGCGGTCGAACGACTCCCCGCGGCGGCGGGGGCGGAACGACACCGCGAGGAGGAACGAAAGCCCGAGACGGCGGGGCAGCCGGGTGAGGAGCGGCCGCTGGACGAGGCCTGACGAGTCTGACGTACGCAGGTTTCCGGCGGAGCCGGGACCAGCCTGCGAGCAGCAGCGCTGCGCCCAAGGCTCCTGCGGCGTCCGGTACGAGATCCTGCACGCGGCAATGTCCCCGCCCTGTCATGCCCTCGGCGATCTCGACAAGGGCTCCCACGAGCAACGTCGCGAGGAGCGCCCAGATGCCGCGCGCGTCAGACGTCCGGAACTGTGCCCACGACATCCAGTAGAAGCCGGCGAACAGCGCGATGTACGCGTAGTTGTGCAGCAAGGGGACGAGCAGGTGCAGCGTGGGAAGGAGCTGCTCGCATTTCGGGGCGTGCACGCGGAAGTGGGTCTGCGCGGGAAAATAGAGGAGCCCGAGCAGCACGAATGTCAGGTAGGCCCAGCGCTTGCCGCGCAGGGCGATAAGGGCGAGGAGGGCGAGGACGCCCGCACCGATGCGAACGGCTAGAGGTGACATGTGCCGGGACGCGCGCAGCCTGGCTGCGTTGGCCCTAAGCTAAGAGGTCACGGCTGGCAAGCCAACGGTTCGGGCGTCCCTGGGCGCCACGACGGTCAAACGAGTGGTTTGTACCAGGTCTCGAGCTCGGACCGCCACCCCTGACGTTCGTACACCTGCTTGGCGCGCTCGTTATCCTTGAAGACCGCGAGCGTCAACTTCGAGTACCGGTTGGCTCGTGCCCAATCCTCACCCGCGCCGCCAGCTTCAAGCGCTTGTTAGGCCGCGCGCCGACACAGAGAACACCCAGTGCGCACCCACTGGACGGGACCAATGCAGCGGTGCATGATGGGCCGAGTGGCTACCAAAGAATCTGATCGCTCCCTCCCAGACCTCCTGACGGTCACGGCGATTGCGCTCGTCGCGTACGCCGCTTCGAACGTCGCGCACGAGGCTGTTGGGCATGGCGCAGCATGCGTGGCCCTCGGCGGGAAACCCAACGTGCTCTCGTCGGTGCACTTCGATTGTGGTGAGGAAGCGATCAGTGCGCTCGCCCGTCGTGGCGTCGCGGCAGCGGGCACGATCGTAAATTTCATCGCAGGTGCAATTGGGCTCGTCGCCTTTAAAGCGACCAATCCGGTGCGCAAACCGCATAGGTCCTACTTTCTGTGGCTTTTCACT
>WNEL01001465.1_pt1 | contig 10477 bp, 7 predicted proteins | sample 5399991 | NCBI WGS metagenome assembly WNEL01 (sample SAMN13153325, study PRJNA577476) | soil metagenome | isolation source: 20 cm grassland meadow soil pre-rain plot 2 | place: USA:California | collected 2015-09-08
GCGACGCGCATAGTGGCGATCGAGCTGCTGGCGGCGGCGCAGGGGCTCGAGTTCCTGCGACCCCTGAAGCCGGCCCGCGGTGTGGCCCGCACGCTCGCCGCGGTCCGCGGCCTGGTGCCGCCGCTCGTCAGCGACCGTCCGCTCAGCGGCGACATTGAGCGGATCACCGCTGAGATCCGTGCGGGGCGATTGGATCCGGAGGCACAATGAATGCGGAATGGGGAGTGCGGAATGCGGAGTGTCCATGGAAGTATCGTCCTCCGAACGACCTCCCCCTGCAATTCCGCACTCCGCATTCCGCACTCCGCACTCACGGAGCGAGACCGTGACGGCTTCGCGCACGATACGAGCGCCTCGCGGACCGGCGCGGTCTTGCAAGGGCTGGGTCCAGGAGGCCGCGCTGCGCATGCTGATGAACAACCTCGACCCGGACGTCGCCGAGCGGCCGCAGGACCTCGTGGTGTACGGCGGCACCGGGAAGGCGGCGCGCGATTGGCCGGCATTCGACGCGATCTGCCGCACGCTGCTCACGCTCGACGACGACGAGACGCTCCTGGTGCAATCCGGCAAGCCGGTCGGCGTATTCACCACGCACCTCGAGGCTCCGCGGGTGCTGATTGCCAACGCGAACCTGGTGGGACGGTGGGCGACCTGGGATGTGTTTCGCGAGCTCGAGCGCCAGGGCCTGATCATGTACGGCCAGATGACCGCCGGCTCGTGGATCTACATCGGTACCCAAGGCATTCTGCAGGGCACCTACGAGACGTTCGGGGCCGTGGCGCGTCGGCACTTCACCGGCTCGCTGGCCGGCCGGCTCGTGCTGACGGGTGGCCTCGGCGGGATGGGGGGAGCCCAACCGCTCGCCGCAACGATGCACGACGGCGTCTGCCTCGCCGTCGAGGTCGACCCCGCACGGGTGCAACGTCGCCTAGAGACCCGCTACGTCGATCGCTCCACCAATTCTCTGGATGAAGCTTTGCGCTGGTGCGAGGAGGCGAAGCGTCACGGTCGGGCGCTGTCGGTCGGGCTCGTGGGCAATTGCGCGGAGGTGCTCCCGGAGCTCGTCCGGCGCGGCTGCGCTCCCGACGTGGTGACCGATCAGACCTCCGCCCACGATCCGCTCAACGGCTACATCCCGGCGGGTCTCACGCTCGCCGCGGCGACGGCATTGCGGCGCAGCGCCCCCGAGGAGTATCTGAAGCGGTCGGCCGCGAGCATCGCGCTGCACGTGCAGGCCATGCTCGCGCTCAAACGCGGCGGCGCCGTGACGTTCGACTACGGCAACAACATCCGCACCGAAGCGAAGGCCGCCGGCGTCGCGGATGCGTTCGAGATCCCCGGCTTCGTGCCCGAATACATCCGACCGCTGTTTTGCGAGGGGAAGGGGCCGTTCCGCTGGGTGGCCCTCTCGGGTGACCCGCGAGACGTGCAGCGCACCGACCGTCTGGTGCTGGAGCTCTTTCCCGAGGAGCGGCAGCTGCGGCGCTGGATCGAGCTTGCCCGGGAGCGGGTCGTGTTCCAGGGACTGCCCGCCCGGATCTGCTGGCTGGGACAGGGCGAGCGCGCACGCTTCGGGTGCGCGCTGAACGACCTGGTGAAGCGCGGCGAGATCGCGGCGCCGGTCGTGATCGGTCGCGACCACCTCGACACGGGCTCGGTGGCCTCGCCCTTCCGAGAGACCGAGGCGATGCGGGACGGGTCCGACGCGATCGCGGACTGGCCGATCCTCAACGCATTGCTCAACACGGCGTCGGGCGCGGGCTGGGTGTCGTTCCACCACGGCGGCGGAGTGGGTATCGGCAACTCGCTGCATGCGGGGCAGGTGAGCGTCGCGGATGGATCGGCCGCGGCGGGGCGACGGCTCGAGCGCGTGCTCACCAACGATCCGGGGATCGGCGTGGCGCGGCATGCGGACGCCGGCTATCCCGAGGCCGTCGAAACGGCCCGCCGCCATGGGATTCGCCTGCCGATGCACGAGGGGGAGCAGGGGGCGCACGACTGAAGACTCTTCTCGTGGGCGCGAGGCAGATCGTGACGTGTCGCGGACCCGCTCGCGCCCGCCGCGGTGGTGAATTGGCGGACCTGGAAGTGCTGCAGGACGCCGCCGTGCTGATCGACGGCGAGCGAATCGCCTGGGTCGGTCCGCGCTCCGACGCTCGCGACCTCCATTCCGCATTCCACATTCCGCAATCCGCAATCGACGTGGTGGAGGCGGCGGGCGTCCTTTTCCCGGGCTTCGTGGATTGTCACACCCACGCGGTGTTCGGGGCCCCGCGGCTCGATGACCAGGAGCGCCGCGCGCTGGGCGAAGACTACAAGACCATCGCCGCCCGCGGTGGCGGCATCCTCCAGTCGGTGCGAGACGTCCGCGCGCGCCGCGAGGAGGACCTGCTCGCCCTCACCCGCGCGCGCGTGGCAACGCTGCTGGCGCACGGCAGCACGACGATCGAGGTCAAGTCGGGCTACGGCCTCGATCCCGCCACCGAGCTCAAGCAGCTGCGCGTGATCCGTGACGCCGCGGCGTCCGGACGCGCGACGCTCGTACCGACCTTTCTCGGAGCCCACGAAGTCCCCCCCGAGTTCCGCGACCGGCGCGCCGACTATGTGCGGCTGGTGTGCGACGACATGATTCCCACGGTGGCACGGGAGCGGTTGGCCGTCTCGTGCGACGTGTTCTGCGACCCGGGCGTGTTCGATCTCGCCGAGACGCGCACCATTCTCGAGGCCGCCGGTCGGCACGGCCTCGCGGTGAAGCTGCACGCCGACGAGCTCGACGGCTCGGGCGGCGCCGAGCTCGGCGTGGCTCTGGGTGCCGCGTCCGTCGACCATCTCGCCGGCATCTCCGACGCCGGGATTCGGGCCCTCGCCGCGAGCGACACGGTGGCGGTGCTGCTCCCCGCCACCCTCACGTTTCTCGGCAAGCCCACACACGCGCCCGCCCGGCGGCTCGTCGAAGCCGGTGCCGCCGTGGCGCTCGCCACCGACTTCAACCCGGGGTCGTCGCCCACGGTGAGCCTGCCCCTGGTCATGGTGCTGGGCGTCTCGCAGCTGGGCCTGCGGCACGCCGAGGTCGTCACGGCCGTGACCGTGAACGCCGCCGCGGCCCTGGGGCTCGCCCGAGACCGGGGCCAGATCGCGCCGGGTTTTCGCGCGGACTTGGTCTCCTATGGCGTGTCGGACTGGCGGGAAGTCGCGTACTGGTTAGGCGAAAATCTCGTAACCGCCGTCTGGACAGGAGGTTCCGCTTGTCCGCCCTCCCCAGCGCCGGTATCTTTAGGGCTCCATGTCCAAGCTTGAGAAGCAGAAGGAAAGGGCCAGAAGCCTCGAGACCAAGGACCCCCGGGGGGCCATCGAGGCGTGGCTGGAAGCGCTGAAAGCACAGGACGCAGATGGGGAGCCGAACCCGGACCTCTCCATCTTTAATCGCATCGGCGACCTGTATCTCAAGGTCAAGGACCCCGCCCAGGCGGCCGATTACTACGACCGGGCGGTGGACAAGTACGCCGAGCTCGGCTTCCACAACAACGCCATCGCGATGTGCAACAAGGTGCTGCGCAACGCGCCCGCACGGCAGACGACCTATCTCAAGCTCGCCAAGCTGTATGCGGCCAAGGGGTTCATGGCCGAGGCCAAACAGAACTTCCTCGAGTACGCCGAGCGGATGCAGAAGGCGGGAAAGATCCAGCAGGCCTTCGCGGCGCTGAAGGAGCTCGCCGACATCTCGGCGGAGAGCGCTCATCTGCGGGAGCTGCTGGAAGAGCATCTGCGGATGTATGGGGATCCGGAGCGGCGGCCGGTCGGTAGCGCGGCGGCCCCTGCCCCTCCCAAGGTCGAGCCCCGCGTCGAGCCCACGAAGTCGGGGAAGCACAAGTCGTCGAGCCTGGTGTTCCTCGACGTCGACGAGCCGCCGGCGCCCAGGGGCGGGCACACGCCGCGGACGGCGCCGCCCCCCAAACCTCCGCCCGTGCCGGAGCCGGAGCCCGAACCCGAGCTCGAGCCGGAGCCGGTCGAGGGGTTGATCGAGCCGGTTGCGGCCGAGCCGGATGCGTCCCTCGACATCGAATCCACCAGTCTGGTGGCGGGGCTCGAGCCGACCGTGCCGTCCGATACGCTGGAGGGTTTCGAGACGACGAGCGCGGAATTCGGCGATGTGCGGGTGGACCCAGCCGACGTCCCCTCGTTGCGGGAGGATGTGAGCGTCGATGACGTCGCGCCGATGGCGGAGCTCGAGCCGACGGTGAGCGACGAGGCCAGCACGGCGGAGGTGGAGGAGGAACTCGAGCCGCTGCTCGACGTGGAGATCGAATTGCCCGAGCCGACCGTCCCGAAGGCGACCCCGCGCGTGTCCCCGGTGACGCCCAAGCGACCCGGGGCTCCGGCGGCGCCTCCCGCGCCGGCGCCGCGCCCGGCGGTCGGACCGCCGCCGCGGGTGACGGGACCGAAGCAGCCGGCCCCGAAGTTCGAGCCGCCCCGCGCCGAGCCGGCCAAGGTGAAGCCGGTGGTGCCGAAGCGGCCGCCGCCGCCGCCCGGTCGCAAGACGCTGGTGGAAGTCCCGCCCCTCGAGCTGGAGCCGGATTTCGATAGCGCGGCGACGGACGCGGCACACGAGGTCGACGATCAGCCGCTCGCGATCGACGAGACGCCCGCCGACGACTCACCCGCCGCGTTCATCCAGACCGAGGCCGACACGTCGATCACGCCGTCGGGGCGCCGGTCCGCCGCGATCGATCTGGGCCTCGACGGCGTAGTGAACCAGGGCGCGGACCGCGGATCGCTCGTCTTCGCGAATATCGATGCCACGCCCGCGCAGCCCACGATCGAAGAGCTGGAAGCACGGGTGGCCGACGAGCCCGACGATCCCGAGGCGCACCAGGCGCTGGGGGAGGCGTTGATCGAAGCGGGAGAGCGCGAGCGCGGCGTCGAGGAGCTGGATCACGCCACGACGGGGTTCGAGAACCGCGGCAAGCTGCCCCACGCGCAGGATCTGGTGGACGAGATCCTGCGGCTCGATCCCAACAGCGTCCGGCACCGCCAGAAGCAGGTGGAGTTTGCGTTCAAGTCGGGTGACAAAGTCAAACTGATCGACGCGTACGTCGAGCTCGCCGACACCCTGCTGCGCAGCGACCTCCCCGACAAGGCGCGGGCGGTGTACCAGCGTGTCGCCGAGCACGATCCGGGGAACGCGCGCGCCACGGCGGCGCTGGCGATGCTGGCCCCGGTGGCGCCGCCTCCGCCGCCGCCGAAGGCGAAAACGCCGGCCCGCGGCGCCGAGCAGAAGACGGCGGCGCGCGATGCGAAGCTGAAGGTGCGCGACGAAGCCACCGATTCCGGGGAGTTCGTGGACCTGAGCGCGATGATCCTGGACGAGGAAATGCCCGAGCGCGACACCCGCATGAAGGTGGCCGACGAGGAGCCGACGGGCGACGAAGAGCAGGACTTCCAGGATATGCTGCAGCGCTTCAAGCAGGGGATCGACGAAAACATCGACGAGGCCGACTTCCAGGCGCATTACGACCTGGGTGTGGCGTTCAAAGAGATGGGGCTGCTGGACGAGGCGATCGCCGAGCTGCAGAAGGCGCTGCGGGCCCCCGAGGGGAAGCTGCGCAGCTCCGAGGCCCTGGGTGTGTGCTTCGTGGAGAAGGGCGCGTTCGTGGTGGCGGAGTCGATTCTGCGGCGCGCGCTCGAGCTGCCGGCCTCGGGCGATCAGGAGCGGCTCGGTATCATCTACTGGCTGGCGCGGGCGCTCGAGGAGCAGGGCAAACGGGTCGAGGCGCGCGACCTGTATGGGCGGGTGTTCGCCGTGGACATCCGGTTCAAGGACGTCGGGGCGCGCCAAAAGGCGCTCGCCAAGGCGAAGTGACATGAGCCAACAACTCGCCCGCGCCACCCTCGGCGACATCCAGCGTCCGGTGGCCGAAGACCTGGAGCGCGTGGCGGACGAGCTGCGGCGCATCATCGCGGCCGCCTTCCCCGTCATCGCCGAAGTCAACGAGCACTTGCTGCGGATGAAGGGCAAGCTGTTCCGGCCCACCCTGCTGTTGCTCGCGAGCCGGGCGGCGGGCGCGGACGAGCCGCGCGGCGTGACGCTCGCGGCGGTGGTCGAGCTGATTCACCTCGCCACCCTGGTGCACGACGATTCCGTCGACCACTCGGTGCTGCGCCGCGGCATGCCGACCATCAACGCGCTGTTCTCGCACCAGATCGCGGTGATCATGGGCGACTACCTCTACTCGCGCGCCATCATCGAGCTGGTGCGCCTCGAGGACCTGGAGCCGCTGCGCGTGTTCGCGCGGGTGACGAACGAAATGACGGTCGGCGAAATGCGCCAGCTCGAAGCCCACGACAAGCTTTCCTATGGAGAGGAGCAATACGACGAGCTGATTCGGGCGAAAACGGCGTCGCTGCTCTCCGGCGCGTGTGAGGTCGGGGCGTTGCGCGCGCCGGCAGCGTATCGAGAGGCGCTCGCCCGGTTCGGCATGCGGCTCGGGATGGCGTTCCAGATCGCGGACGACCTGTTGGACTACACGGCGGCGGAGGCGGTGACCGGGAAGCCGTCGGGGCTGGACCTGCGGGAGCACAAGGTGACGCTGCCGCTCATCGCGGCGCTGGGCGACATGGCGCCCGAGGACCGCCGGCTCGTGGCCGAGCTGATGGGCACCCCCGAGCCGCCCGACGCGCTGGTGGCGGATGTGATCCGGCGGGTCGGCGCCGCCGGCGGCCTGGACTACGCCCGCCGGCGCGCGCTCGAGCTGGCGCAGCAGGCGGAGGCGGAGCTCGAGGTGCTCCCGACGTCGCCCGCCCGCGACGCGCTGCGCGACAGCATCGCCTACGCCGTGGAGCGGCGCAACTAAGCCGTGGCGCAAGGCCCGCGCAGGCCGCTATTTTACCTCGGAGTGCTGGCCACCGGCTTCGTGGTGGGAGGATTCCTGCACTCGCTGCTGCGCCGGTTTCTGCCGCAGGGGCCGGCGAAGGATATCTTCACCTGGGCGGTGACCCCCACGCTGGGACCGATTCACATGGACCTGCTGGTGGTGTCGATCACGCTCGGGCCGATCGGGTTCGACGTATCGCTGCTGGCGCTGGTGGGCGTCGTGCTGGCGTACTACGTGGCCCGGTCGATCTTCTGACGTGAGGCGTCTATGTTCGGGGACCTGTCGTTCAGCCACATCCTGATTCTCCTGCTCGTGCTCGTGCTGGTGTTCGGCGCGAAGCGGATTCCGGAAATCGGATCCTCCCTGGGGCAGGGGATCAAGGAGTTCAAGCGGAGCCTCAAGGAGGCCACCGGCGATGATCCATCGCCGCCGCGCAGCGTGCAGCCGCCCGCCGCGTCGGGCTCCGTTTCCTCCAGTGGCGATCCCAAGCGCCTGAGCGACTAGCTCTCGCTCGCGGCCGCCGCGGGACGGAAGATCTCGTTGCGGCGGTCCACGATCGTCGCCTTCGCGCGCAGGGCGGCGAGGTACTGCTGGATGCGCGCCTGCTCGATCGGTCGCGTCAGCGTCTCCCGCTGCTGATCGCGTTGCTTCCGCCAGGCGGCCGAATCGGCGGCCGTCCGGGTGATCCCCTGCAACAGGAACAACCCCGTCTCGCCGGCGATGAGCGGACTGCGCTCGCCGGGGCGCAGCCCGAACGCCGCCCCCAGTACGACGGGGTTACGCGTGAACTCGGGCCCGGCGGTCACCCGCGTGAACGGCCCCTCCTGCTGCGTGCGCAGACCGTGCGCGCGAGCGGCAGCCGGGAGATCGCTGGCGTCGTGCAGCTCCCGCGCCAGCTGCTGCGCACGCTCCCGGGCCAACGCCTTTTTCTTCTCGTGGCGCGCCTCGTCGAGCACGCGGGCGCGCACCAGTGCCAGCGGCGGCACGCCGGCCGGCTCGAGCGAGTCGAGGCGGAACACGTAGCTGGCCCGCGGCCCGTCGATCACCGGGCTCGTTTCACCGAGGCGGGCGTCGAACGCCCAGACGCTCACGTCGGGGACGGGGCCCTCGGGGAGCACCAGCCGCTCGCCCTGCACGAGCTTGGGCGCCCGCGCGAGCGGCAGATGGAGCGCGTGTGCGGCGCTGTCGAGTCGGTGACCATCGGTCTGATCCCCCGCCAGCCGGTCGAGCGTATCGGTGCGCGCGTCGATCGCATCGAGATGCGGTCCCTGGGGGGCGATCGCGACGAGAATATGCCGCGCGTGGACGGAGTCGCCCTTCGCCGCATCGATGCGGATCAGGGGATATCCAAAGCTCGACTGCACTGGCTCGCTCACGACGCCGACCGGCAGCGAACGGAGCCCCGCGACGAAGCGGAGGTCGAAGCCCGGTTGGTTGCGCTTGATCCAGCCCAGGTCGCCGCCTCGGGCCCCGCTCCCCGAGTCCGCCGACTCCTTCTTCGCCACGTCCTCGAACTTCGCCTTGCCGCCGGTGATCTCCGCCCGCAGGGCGCGCACCCGGCCGAGCGCGGCCGCGCTGTCCCGGGCGTCCGGGACGCGCGGCTGCGCGACGTAGCTGAGCCACGCGGCGGCCGGTCGCTTCAAGTCGCTCTTGTGGGTGTCGTAGTACTGCCGCAGCTCGGCGTCCGACACCGGCGCGAGCGAGTCGGGCACGTCCTCCGGTCGGATCGCGAGCACCGCGACCGTCACCGCTTCGTGCTGATCGCGCCAGATGCGCCAGAGCTTGGCGTCGGAGACGTACACATCCGCGGTGAGGTACTCCTGCAGCTTGCGCTGGGGGAGGTAATCGCGGTACAGCTGCTCGATCTGGCTGGTGAACTCGGGTCCCGCACTCGACAGATAGCGCTGCCACTTCGTGATGTCGAACTGGCCGTTGGTTTGAAAGGTGGCCTCCTGCAGCACCTGCTGCAGGATTTGCGGGGGCGGCCCGCTGCGCGCCGCCTGGATGATTTCCGCGTCCGACACCGTGATCCCGAGCCGCCGGTAGGCGCGCTCCAGCAGGATATTGTGAATGAACTGATCGGCGACCTGGTTCTGGACCTGCTGCTCGTCCTCGCGGCTCAGACGCGCGCCCCCTTGCTGTCGCCGGTACTGCTCGAGGGCCGCCTGGTACTGCAGCTGGAACGGCTGCGACCGGACCACCTCGCCCTCGACCTTGAGCACCACATCCTTGCCACCACCCAGGATGTCGGTAACCTGACCGAGCGCCAACCAGGCGACGAACGAGATGGCCAGCACGTAGAACACTGGCTTCACGATGGCGCGCATCGAGCGCATCATAGGGACTCAAAACTCCGAGTAGCGCACGTGGGAAGGGGCTTAAGTCTAAGAACGACAACGGGAAAACTCAAGCGATTCGAGTCGTTTCCAATTGACAGCGCGCCCGAGCAAACACTATCTTCGTCCAATTCCCACAACCACTTAGGCCGTGGCCTACACCAGCGAGATCGAAAAGCTCGAAAAGCGATGGGCCGAGAATCCCAAGGGGCGGAACTTCGCGCCCTTGGCAGACGCCTATCGCAAAGCAGGAGAACTAGATAGAGCGATCGAGCTGTGTACGGCGGGCCTCGAGCTGCACCCCGACTACGTCAGCGCCCACATCGTGTTGGGCCGCTGCCTCATGGATCAAAAGAACGACCCGGGCGCGTCCGACGTGTTCCGCAAGGTGCTGGCGCTCGACCCGGAGAACGTGCTGGCGTTCAAGATCCTGGCCGACATCGCGGAGCGCGGCCACCGCTACGCCGAAGCGGTCGATTGGCTGACCCGGCTGCTCAATGCCGACCCGATGAACGGCGATGCGGCGGAAGCGTTGACGCGGGCCAGGAGCAGAGCGGTCCAATCCGCGGGCCAAGCGAGCCCCCTACCGGTTGCGGCACCGGTCCGCGTTGCCGCGCCGGAGCAGGTCGTGCGATTGGTGCCCGAGCCGCCGCCGGCTCCGCCGCGTCGAGACTTCGTGGTCGAGCACGAATCAGAAGCTCGCGTCGCGGACGTCGTGCCCGCCAAGGCGGCCCCCCCGTCCGGCGAGATCGAGACGTACGATGGCACGCTCGATTTCAACTCGGTGGCTCATGACGCGGCCAAGGCGGAGGGGCTCGAAGTGCAGGAAGAAGTCGAGCTCAAACCGCAGGACCTGGTGGTCGAGGGATTGGCGCACACGCAATACGAGAGCGCACTCGCACCGCCGCCCGGAGTCCCGGACCCCGACGACGAGCAGCCGACGATCGACCTGCCGTTGATCATGCCCGACGACGAACCTGCGCCGCCAGTCGCGGGAGCGGCGCCCCCCGTCGCGGCAGCCCAGCGGGCGCCCGCTGCTCCGGCGGGCGCCGCTCCCGAGACGCCCGCGGCGGTGACGCTCTCGGACGACGACGGCGCGGCGGACACGGCGGCGCTGTCGCGCGCCGAGCCAGTAGTCACGGAAACCATGGCGGAGCTGTATCTGCGTCAAGGACACCGGGACGAGGCGCTGCGCGTCTATCAGGCGTTGCTCGCCCAGCGGCCGGGGGACCAGCGGCTGCGGGCGCGGGTCGCCGGCCTGGCGACGAG